>JAABUY010000118.1_pt1 | contig 169108 bp, 210 predicted proteins | sample 5560271 | NCBI WGS metagenome assembly JAABUY01 (sample SAMN10711886, study PRJNA513374) | rock metagenome | isolation source: Antarctica rocks | place: Antarctica: Victoria Land, University Valley
CTGTAGCCCCAGCTTGCAGACAGTGCTAGCTGGTGTTGACTCTTCTTGGCTCTGCAAATACCCGGAGGCACAAGTATTCACAGGTTCCCAGCCGGCACCACGTGGAGGTGAGAGTCGTCGCCGGCCCGCTCTTCCTACCTAGTATGTGTGAGTTGATTGCTATACTAAGCTACTGGAATGACAGTATGTGTGGGCTGCTTAGTCAGACCCACTAACAGTTGCCCAGTAAAATGGCTTTGTACCAACCGCTGCATATTTCAGTGGCCACTTTGACTGTCGCTGAACATTAGTACTCTTGTTTGATATCTGGATCACGAGTCTTGAGTACTCCTTATGGGCAGTGAAGCTTGAAGAGGGATACACAAAGCCGAGCGATATATTGTTCGGAAGAAAGGACGGAACTTACTCGGTATCGCTCCATTCTCTGAGTCGCAATTGGACATATCTTTATCTTCTTTGTTTCCCCTGTCCCAAAGAACACACTTCTTCGAGAAATCGTCGGGATCCACCTTGATGATTCGGTTGCACTTTCCGCCGTCCTTCACCAGAAACGGTTTTTCGTAATCTTTCCATACGGGTCCGACCGCGGTCTCGCCATCTGTGGGGAGCAAGACGTACGCCGTCCCAGATGTCTTCTCGGCCTAGGCCTGCGAGAATCGCCGCGCGAATGCCTTATATTGCTTCAACCCAGGCCTCGCGTCGGTGAATTCCTTAGGATAGGCATCGCGGACAAGTTTGAGGTGGTTTTTATTGGCAAAGTCCTGCGGTTTCTCTTCATGTAGGCCGACATGGGAGTAGAAGACTGACTTGTCAGTTTCGATGTCGCAATTTTTTCGACATTCTTCGAGGTCAGGGTACTTGTCCTCGTCACGTCGTTGGACTGGAACGGAGCTGAAGTCTGCTTTGGAGGTGCCGTACAGTTGTTCTGTCACATCGAGTTATTGGTTTGCCCTGATTGGGGACGCGGCGATGATGCTGCTGTGCAGGATGCTGGCTAGGAGGAATGTTGCGACAAGGTAGACAGCGCCACCAAGTAAGGTACTCGAGCGGCCACTTGGGATGTACATGTTCGATTGATTTTTGTTGCGGAAGAGGATGGGGACTGGGTTGGTTTTCGGCTGAATTGAAATCACTTCAGAGGATATATGAGGGCAATGTGACTGTAGTAGAGTTCGTGTCTGTTCACATCTTTACGGGACCCAGAGGTAGTATATATACTCGTGGGTCCCCAACTTTGTGACCTGACGTCTCGTACAGTATATCAGGATTGGCATCCTGATGCTGCGCCGGCCCGAACGCTGCAACACGTTGGAGACTTCATTGCCAACGACCCTTCTAGATCAGACGCTGTCAATCAAGGCTGTGTAGGAAGCTGTCACAACAAAAGAGTGCGATGATCGACGAGCTGAGAGTCTTACATTCAGCAGATGACATGTCCGATCCTGCCTCATTACCTAGTTGTGGCACTGACATTGATGGAACAGAGTTGTCAACCAAATATAGAGATGGCACATCTTCAACAGGAGAAAGTAGACTGTAGACAGAATGATTGGAAGAGATGCAAAGAGGATTGTCTGCTGATTGCCCGTAGATAGACAGCGGACAAGGCTCAACCGGGCATGGCACCAACTCTGTACACCAAGCCAATATCAACAGGAGAATCAAGGCAAAAATAAGCCCCGTTTGTCTTACGTGCCCAAAACAACACAATGACGGCCCGATCAGAGCTGACCATCAGAGCTGACCATCAGAGCTGCGGAATGACTCGGGCCAGTCACTATGGGGCAGTCACTTCTAACCTATTTCCATTAGCTTTTCTTTAGCTTTATTGGGGATGTTCGCTAGAGTCAGACGAATGTGACTGCTAGTACGGATTCCTTACTACTGCTGTCTTCCACTCTTCCTTGCTGTCACCCTCGCTCTCACTGACATCCTCATCCTTGCTGACACCCCCGTTGTCACTCTCACTGTCACCTCAGACTTGCCCTGACTTGCTGTCACCATCTCATTGTCTCGCCATTTTCATTCTTTCAGTGAGGATGACAGCAAGGGCGACAGCAAGAATGACAGTGAGTCTTCACAGCTCACAAGGAGCCCCTACTAGCATTCACATCCATCTGATTCTAGTGAACGCCTCCAATGCAGCTAGAAGATTCTAACCAAAATAGGTTAAAAGTGACTGCCCTAAGTTGACTGCCCTGAGTCAGTCTGTCAGAGCTGACTGTGTCCAACATTAGGATCAGAGATTGTTAGGGCACAGAGGTGCTGGAACACAGGTTATCATCTTGGGCCCAATCTTATTATAGGTACCTACCATGCTGTTACCGATATAGGTAGACCGTTGCACGAATCGTTCCCGTCGAAGTCGAACGGTTCCATTTACGAGGGACGTCGCCTTTCACTCTTCGACTTAACTCCCTCGGCAACACATGACAACAATTCTTTTCCCAACACCGCTACCGCATCAAATCATGCCTTTCCAGCAGGATGAACTGGCAGCTGCACGTGCACGCGCAGAGGGAATCCCAATCCAAGTGCCTGACATCCACCAAATCACTCCCTCTTCACCTGGACAAGATGCTGCGCTCCAAGCCATGTTGCTCGAGGCTGCTGAGAAGGGTAACGTGGACGTTGTGCGCCAGTGCCTCGCTCGAGGTGCGGAGATTTCGTACGGAGTCATAACAGAGGCGTCCGATGAAGTCTTCAAAGTACTAGTAACCGCGGGAGGCTTGGACGTCAACTTCGATCTCGAGAGGGGAGGTGATATGCTGATCAACGCGGTGTGGGAACGTAATGTCCGTTCACGCTCGATATATTTGGGCCCAAGTCTCGTTAGCTAACTTGTGACTAACAAGCGTGACTTCACCCAATGGCTCCTTGAGCACGGCGCAGACCCCAATTCCGGCCATCTCCTGGCCGACTCGACGAGCGCCATCGGTGCTGCCGCCGGACAAGGGAGGCTTGACCTGGCCGATCTCCTCGTCCGACACGGCGCGAAGGTCTCTGGCAGCGGAGCGTTGGCCGCCGCGGCGGAAAGTGGCCACATGGACATGGTCTCCTGGCTGCTTGATCGGGGTGCTGATATCGACGAGATGGGGGTGCATGATTATGGGATCAGCAAGTGGAAGGAGAAAATGGGCACTGCTTTACACAAGGCCGTGGTCAGGGGAGATGTTGCCATGGCCAAGATGCTCGTTCACAGGGGTGCGAAGACGGATCTCAAAGACCCTTTGGGACGGACACCGCTCATGAGAGCAAAAGAGGAGAATCAGCAGGCGGCAGTGAGCTATCTTGAGTCGTTAGGGGTGGCTGGCTAGTTTCAGAGATATAAGTTGACATTTAAAAGTGGGCCACAACTACAAGTAGACCACGATTCAATAGTCATAGACCACAATTTTACTAGTTGTAGACAACCCCTAATCGGGACTTACACACAAATTTCTATGGGGCTCTCTACCCTCCGTACAACATGTTTCTACACACTTTCTTATGTTTTAGACTCAGAAACAATTGTATTAGTATGTTCTGCAACTTCGGCCTGCCCTCTATGACCTTGCTGTACTGAGCATCATACTACTATCACCACATAGCCACCGCCAAGACCGGGCCACATCATGCACAAGTGTTCACTGTACTTCTTACATAAACAACGCTGACCAAAGCTCTACGTGAAGCGGTGACCTGGGAATATACGCTGATCGTTGATACAAAACATAACAGACTACAATCGCTGGTGCTGAGATAAGAGCAACAGTGATCTGGGAGCGCTTCCTTCTCATACTGTATTGTATCCACATCACTCCCCTACTGTGGTCAACGACCACTATGGCTCGAAGATGGGAATTGTCTGTCCTGACAACCCTTCTCATTCTGGTCACCCTTCTGACCATTCCCGTGCACGGTTTCGGAGCAGGAAACATCGGTATATAGTGATATGATTGACATCGAGAACACCACGCTAATCAAGAGCTAGCATCCATCTCCAAGATCGAAGGCCACAACTGGCGGCATGGAGATATTGAGGATCTCCTCAAGACCATTGCATTCATCAAAGGCCACAAATGGACCTCGATGATGGTGAAAAGAGTGTACTTCGGCAACTGGTTGAGAGACTACAGTCAGGCCGTCGACGTGGGAAGCCTCAAGGGCGTTCAGGCCGGTACCATCAGGATCCTCGTCTGGGTCCTGTCTTTCTTGAGCTTCGGATACGCTACCGGGGAATTCGAAGTGACGGAAGAGAGACTGGGAGTGTACCGGCCGGAGGAGCATATCGACAATCCGAAAGATTATGCCGATAATCAGGATGCCAGACAATATGATCCACGGCTACGGCCACCGGTTCAGCCCATTGAGCTTCAAATCGATCCGGATACTGGAATGAAGAATTATATAGCGAATGAACGGGGTGGATGGGCTACGAGTGCGAACTATATCAAGCAGAGCTTCACCCGGAGCATCCATTTCGGCAGGCAGTATACGGCGAGCTCCGGCATGTTCTCCAAAGGCAAAGAGGCCGATCTATGCGAAGCCCTGAGGTGTCTCGGGCAGGGTCTGCACTGCTTGGAAGACTTCGGTGCTCATACTAATTACACGGAGCTCGCCCTGCGCGAGTTAGGATTCAGAGGTGTTTTCCCGCATACAGGTGCTGCCACTGAGATCAACCTTCGAGGTCATCGCGTCTTTCCTTTGGTCACGGGATCCTTCGGCATGGTCGATTTCATACATTCTGTTCTCGGGGAAGCGACGGATCATTTCGCCCAGACGGAAGTGGAGCAGATGGATATCGCATTGGGTGATGCCCAGGTACAGTCTAGGACTGCTTCCGGGGGTGCTCGAGGCTATGCGGCGCCTGGCCAGGAAGCTTCTTACTTTACGAGCTTGCTGTCCAAGGTCCCGGGTGCGGGTGAGCTGTGTCGACAGGCGGAGAGCTTACAAGCGCAGGCTGATGCGCAGGAGCACTCCAACATGGGTTCATCTTCTCGTGGCTATGGGGACAGTCAATCAGGTGCTGGGTACTACAGTGGAGATCGTGCGTCGCAACCTACATTTCCCGGCCCACCAGGAGCGGCTGGAGGACCGCCTGGGCCAGGAATACCCGGCATGAGCCCGACCTTCGACCCTATGAAGACTGCCGCACAGATCTATCCCATCTTGGAATTCCGGGACAAAGTGGTCCGAGCCATCTCTTCGACGATCGAGAAAATCCCCGGTCTGGAGGCACTGGTAGAGAAGATCACCGAAACGCTCACGCTCTTCATCCTCTCGCTCTTGGCACCGTTCATTCGCCCCATCATCAGCGCTGTCTCCGCCCAGCTTAAGGCCGGTAGCTCCACGGTCGTGGACGCAAGCGGCCAGCATCAATACGAAGTGTGGACGGATCCGCATTGCTCCGACCCCACGCACTCCCTGCTGTCGAAAGACCACTTCTCCAACATCCTGAACGAACCCGCCGGCCAGGTCGCAGCCGCCATCCTCAAATACGTCGCCCCCCGCGTCATCTACGCCTGGGAGCATCCCGACGTCCCCGTCCAGCAGATCCTCGACGACGTCGTCCGCGTCTTCCACCACCCCGCCATCCGCGACCCGCACTGCGAAGTCCACCGAAACATGTTCGACGTCGTGCAGCGCTGGGTCAACTCCCGACCCGACAGGGGCACATCCCTCAACGACGTCTTGGGGTCGGAGGGTGTTCGCCAAGGCAAGAACCACGTGCCAGACTCGACCCACGGAGCGCACGGTGGTCACGGCGGCCTTCCGAGCGCGGGCAATTTCTTCGGAGCCGGATCGAGCAGCCACAGCAAAGTCAGCGGCGCGCCGTGGGAGAAGCTGATGAAAGTCAAAGACGCCGCCGGAGGTCGTCGCGACGATGTCGATCTGGGAAGCACGGCGGACGCGTTGGCCGGCGCGTATCCCGGCACTGAGACCGAATACGACAGCACGCGCCCGTCGACCGAGTACCGACCCCCTCAGTATGCACAGCAGCCATACGACCATCCGCAACCGCAACCGCAATCGCAACAGCAACAGCAGCAGAACCAATACCCCTACGCCTACGACCAAAATCAATATCCCTCCCAAGCACAACCACCAACTCAGACCTTCGACCCCTACGCGCACCAAGTCCAAGCACCCTACCAAACCCAGCAACAGCAATCCTACCAGGACCCGTATCAGGGAACGCAATACCCCCCGCCATCACACCAGCACACCTACCAGGACCAATACGCTCCGGCAGAGAACGCACCGTACCCGCCACAACAGGGGTACGCGCCGCCCAACGACGGATATCCGTACCCTCGTGATCCGAATGGCCCTCCGCCGCAGCACCAGGGACCGTACGGCTATGGCGGGGCTGGGGAGGCGTATCACGACGGCCGATCGTACTAGGTCGAGCGAGGCGTTGACTTTGTTGCCGTGTTCTGTATCGGCGTTTCCTGTATTCGGTCGCGCGATGTGGCGTTAGGGATCTTCTTAGCCCTGGAGATGGGATGGGCGACGGCGGAAGTGTAGCAGGGTCTCTTGCAGTGGGGCTATGGATATGGATTTCGATGTGGCGTGGAAGTCTACGTCGGAACTCTGCACTCTACGGTCCGGTAGGGGATTCTAATACACGGGTAGCTGTGGATTATTTTCTTCATATATTCATGAAGCCAACCGATCGACCTACACTCCGACGCTGCAGTCACGACGTAAACGCTGCCAAAAAGCAAGAACCCTAATACGCCCCAAGCGCCCTGACTCCCTTTACCGTATAATGCGCCTTAGTCGAAAGAGGAGAATTTGCGCCTCAAGACCCCACGTGACATGCCTCCACGGTCAAATCACTTTCCTCCTTGCGACTTGCGCTTCTGCCTCTGCGTCTTCCAGCGCATAAGATAGCAGCAGAAGGGGAACAGCGCGGTGTTGATCGCACACCAAGCGAAGAGGACGCCGAAGTTCAGCCCGATGCGGGAATGCAGATCGAAGAGGGTGCTGCGGGTCGCTTCGACGACTGCCGTACGCATATCAGCATCTTTTCTAAGCTGATCCGACACACCGGTTCAATCGCGCGAGAGATGTGTGACTTACTGTTATGCAACGGCCAAGCATACCCCCAAGCATAAAACCGCGGCGCCAATTCAATAGCGTAGAAGCCAGTCGAGACGTTACTGATGACCCAGAAGATCAACCACAACGCCGTCCACGGCTGCCCGACCGCCATCGCGACGTTCTCGCACGCCAGCCCGAGCGCGATCATGCCGACGAAGTTGATCATCCAGTAGACGGGGAAGGTGCCGCGGCCGTAGGCGTTAGGGTTCTGAGCGACTTCGGTGTGCGGAGCGGTGGGGTTGTTGAAGGGGATCTGGAAGGCCAACGATACCATCGAGTAGGCGAGAGACAGGAAGAAGTAGACCGAGACGGCGGACACCCAGCGCCAGACGATGGTCTGCCAGAAGCGGAGGGGGGGATGGCCGGATGGGATCATGAATGTGATGTGGATGGGCATGAAGAAGGGGAAGCTGAAGAAGGCGACGATGATCAGGTAGATCAGGCCGATGTTTACGGTCGGGATGGTCGCTGCGGGCTTGAACGGGCGGAGATTGAAGCTGGAGAAGCCGATTGCAGGACTGAGAGCCTGGGGTGCGGTTCCTAAGTTGCTCCGGGGAATGGACGTGTTCTGCATCACCATTTTCGTCCACATCGTACCGAAGCTGCTTATGATCTCGGTCTGGAGTAGGTTGAGTTCCGGAAAGATGTACTCCGGGTATGTGGTTTGGTCTCGAGCTTCGACGAAGACAACCTGGCAGGCTCCAAGCGGGTCATAGGAGGCATTTCCCTTTGAGACTGCAGTCCTGAGAAGCGCCGTGGCGTTGGGGTTGACGATGATCGCAGCCCATGCGTGATGTTGATAGACAGCCTCGCGCACGAGCATTGGGTCGTTATTGAAATCCGATGGTGGTAAAGTGGTGTAACCTAGATGCTGAGGGGTCGACGCCATCAATTGCTCGACAGTCTTGAGAACCAGTGGTCCCACTAAGGGTTCCTCCCTAGTCGTATAAGGCGCCACCTGGCCATCGAAGTCCACTACGTACACACCTAGCGACGGTATGTTCAGCTCTACATGCGACAGGACGCCCCAGTAGATGGACATGACTGCGATAATGAAAGTTGCAAGCATTACGGCTAGAGCCGAATTAGTATACCAAGGTCTTGAAACGTGTACAGACTACTCACTTGTCTTTATCCACATCAGAAATGCTTGCGATCGGACTTTGCTCAGTCTCTGGTCAAAGAAGCCAACCGGCTGCGGTTTCTTCTCGCCGCCATCTTCGCTGTCCTTATGTGATGGACGCTTTTTCTCCTCAAATTGCTCTCCACTGTGCCGATCGAGTCTATCAAGTCCACGATCGGTATGATCTAAATCTCCCAGAGTCTCTTCAGAATGACCTGATCCATAGATATCACTTCTGCCATCACTTTCAGTCCGTGGTATGATCCGAGGACCATCCTCATCCCAAGACCTCACGATCGTTGCTTTAGACATTGTTGTTGGAGCAACAGAGCCAAAAACTTTTGGAAATGTTGGAAACTGTTCAGGTATGGCTGTCGAAGTTGCAGAGACGCGAATGAGTTGCTATCTTTCAGTGGGGAAAGGCTCAAAGGCTCCACGGAGGACATCGTCTCTCGTAGGCCGAATAATATTTATGATAATGACGCCCATATGGAAGTTGACACAGCACCTTGATCCCTGCAGCGGAGCTCCCTAGCGCAATCGGCTAGCTTGGAAGGGGAAGGTTTTCGGTCACCGATCGGAGGCTAAGACTAATTAGGTAATTTGTACACTTCAGTCGCCATCAGGTACTTGTGCTGCAAGTGGTCGTGCAGTTCATGCACGGGTTGACAACAATGCCTACATAAATGCATTAGTATCAGTTCGTAGCATTTCTTTTAGACAGTAGATACAAATTGCCTAGCCCGCCCTATGGCCAACACCAGTTACTAATTCAGACGCCGCATTAGCTCGTGTTGCGTCGGCCTCGTGGTCCCCTGGTATGCCATGCTTCTCAATGCCTCATGTCGCCGGATTCGGCCATCATGGAAACAGCCCGATGATCATTCTTCGTAAGAACCATGTTACTGACACCGGCCGCTCCATCAGGCCAAAACTCTCCAGACGCCGAGTCCTCCATACATGGTCCAGCATTGCATAAGGTGTGATGCGGCTTCACAGTTTGGTATCCTGCCTCGTCACATCGCTCAGTCTTCGGACCGGCAAGCCCGGCCCTCCTGTGGCCCCGCCAAGCCCTCCTCTAGGGCTGCCGCTTGGACCCGCAGCGGGTGCACCGTTTGATGCTCTTGTTTGTGTTTGTAATCTTGCGCTGATAAGCCAGTGCAACTGCATGCGGATTGCATTGACCGCTGCATTGGTGTGCGCCATATCCTCTTTGGACCGCAAGCTCTCGTTCATGAGCATCATGCTTGTCTTTGCGTCTAGCTCGGAAAAGGCGGTGGAGACACGATCCACCTCTTCCCGTAATGATTCGTGCAGTGATAACAGATGATGGGTTGCTGAGTCGAACGGCGCAGTTTCGGGAACAGCCGACGCAGCGGTCGGTGGGGATAAGCTCAATAAGGAGTTTGGAGAAGCTGCGAGGTTCGTATCAAGTAGTGTAGATCCGATGACGGCGCTAGTGCCCAAGGCAGCCTGGATAGAAGACATGGCACTTTCCAGGATCTCGTTCTTGCGTTGATAATATTTCAGTGCTGCGTCATGTTCTTCAAGTCTCTCCTTTTGCGCCTCTAGGAAGGGACCTAACTTGGCGAGCGGGCAGGACGTATGATGTTGCTCCAGCTCGGTCCGTTCAGAGAGATGTGTACATCCGTACGCACTCGCGGAGCATGGGAGAAGGGCTTCGGGGCACTCTTTGACGTGCTGAGCGAGGTCGCACCGCATTCGTTCGGTGTTGCAGTGCGGACACAACATCATGCCTCTACACTGCTCCAGTTGGTGTCTTTCGAGGTCCTTTTCCATCACCGCCTCAGAGCAATCGTGACAGTGCATTGTGGTATGTAAACATCCTCGATTGCCATATCTCCGCCGAATCTTGAGTGAGCAGCCTTCCAATGGACAATCTACTTCCTCATATTCACAATACTTCTCCACGTGATGCTCAACAAAGCCCCTCGCGACGTTATCCCGACATCCCGAGGATTGGTTGGGACATTTGACCTTCAGGTCTTCGAGCATCCGCAAAATGACTCGTGGCATCGGAAGACACGAGCCCTCTTCCATGACTGCACGGCAGGAGGGGCAACTCTGGGCTTCTTTTGGCTGATTCTCTAAAGCTGTACTCAGACATTCCCGGCAAAAGAGATGGTCACACCTTAACCGGACAGGATTGACAAAGGGAGCATGACAGATTGCGCACATGAGATTCTCGTCACAGGGAGTCACATATTCCAGCGTGTGAAAGTCAAGCAGTGAAGCTGCCGGTGCCGGAAGCGTTATTGCTGGTGTGCTAATATGTTGACTGTCGATTGGGGGCCATCTTGCTGGATCCCGAACGCTTAGATGCCGTCGGCTGAAGTTGTTGAGGTCGAAATCGAAAGGCATAATTGACTGATTGATGAAAGTCTGTGGATGCTTATGAGTCGAGGTGTTCGGCGACGACGGTCCACTTCTCGAGGTCGGCGATATTTGTGGGCTCCACCTTTCCCAACGGTCCGGACGATGAGATCTATTGGGGACGAGAGTGAATATTCAAATCTCTTAACTTGTCGTTTCAACAGTGGAGATTCCCAATGTCCCTGGGTATGATATCCATACGGCCCGAGGGGCTTCCAGTTGACCGTTGTAGGTAGTGTAGAATCACGTGCTCAAGGACGTAGTACGGTCACCCTCGCGGACCTCATGGTCTTGCCGTGTTTCAAGGATGACGATAGGTATACTCAACATCGCCTCTAGATCCGCTGTCCTCCATGTAGTATATCCGATTGGCTCTCGGTATCTAAGCACGCCTAGGGAGTTAGGTTATCAACGTCAAGACCTTGCCGTTCCCCTCTACTATGGCTCAGCCTTCGCAGCTATTCCTTCTCGCCGATCATATCAAACTCTCCCTCTTGGAAAGACAAAGGGCCATTTCACTGAATCTTGAACCCAACGCGCAAGATGGGCAGATCTCAAGATCTCTGGACTCATTACGGGAAGGCATCGAAGCGGCCGAGAAAGGGCATGGCGGGTTAGAGGAGAACGGCGACTCGTAAGGCCACTCGGTTTTCACGGGTTAGCACATGCTGAGGCCACGGCTCCTCTAGATCCTCAGCCGCGCTACATGACCAAACAACTCGTTTGCGAAAGCAGTACGACGACCTTACCTCTCAGTTCCAAGGCTTCCCCACCTCATCCCCCTCGGAGCTATCTCAACCGAACGATCCCGCACTGGCCGCCGACTTCTCCCATGCGGCAGACCCTCGACCGCGCAACCCATCTTCCTCTTCATTCCTCAAGCGATCCTCTGCCGACCCGGCCAACTCTTCCAAATCCGTTCGCTTCTCCGACAAACCTGCCGATCGGAAGTCAATCGATGAGGATACCAACCGAGCAGCTCTCTTTCCCTACCGCGATGACCCGGAAGCGCCGCCAGACCAAGGTAACCTCGACAACCAGCAGATACATGCATACCATGCGCAAGTACTCCAAGAGCAAGACGAACAGTTAGATCGGTTGGGGGATAGCATCGGACGGCAGAGAGAACTCAGCATTCAGATAGGGGATGAGCTCGATGAACATGTGCAGATGTTGGATGAGGTGGAGCATCACGTCGACAGGCATCAAACCCGGCTGGACGGGGCGAGGAAGAGGTTGGGTGCTGTTGCGAGGAAAGCTAAGGACAACAAGCAGCTCACCACCATCCTGATCTTGATTATCATATTAGTTCTCTTGATCATCATCTTGAAATGATGACGTCCTTAGCCGCCCAAATTTACTTGGCAGCGCAATTGGGCGTTACTGTGTCGAGATTCGGGCTGTACGAGTATACAATGGTGTTGAGCATACTGGTTGGTTAGGCAGCGTGCATCTTGTGGGGTTTGCAACGCCTTCCGCAGGCTGTGCTACATATTCAGCTGCAGACATAGAATCATCTACCGATGCAAGATCTTTGAACCTAATATGGATTGTCCTCAATCTGTACATATCTGACACCACAATCGTTTCGTCTGCTAGATCCAGCTATTTGTACCTCAGGAACAAAAAACAGGATGCACCACCTCCCAAGGTCTACAATACACCCGTGTCCGAGCCACAATCACTTCCCCTCATGGTCTTTCTTAGCCTTCTCCGCCGTCTGCTGCTGCATTTTTTCAATATTCTCCTTCGAAGCATTCATATCACCCCGATCAGCCTTGACCTTGTCGTCACCACACCCGTCAGCATTCGGCTTTACTACCACCACCATAACCACCACAAGCACAACCACCACCATCCCCACCACCCCCCGCCCCCACAACCACAAAAAGACAACATACCGTAGCCTCACTATTACTCGCCAGCTCCCCCTTCCACTCGCCCTTCCCCTCCTTCTGCTTCCGCAATTGATCCTGCTTATGATGCTCAATCTCCTTATCTTGTCCCTCCCGACCTACACTCGACCCTTATCAGCCCAGCTCACAAAATCTTTCGTTGCCTGTGCTGCGGACAGAGGGGCCCCAAAAAGGAAAGGCGCAGCTACCCTGCTTACCGAGATCCGACTCGCTCAATGCGGCTCGGGCGCGCGTTGTGTGCAGGAGGGAGCGATGCTCGACGACGACGGGGAGGAGGCGCGATGCTCGGAGGACCGGAGCCGGGCGGGTGGCCAGGCGGGTGAGGAATGACATTGTTGGTGTTGGATGGAGGTTGTAGAGTTGGTGATGACAGGGGGTTTTGTGGTCAATGGGTTGGGTGTGAGTTGTAAGTATAGGTGGATTGTCCGGATTGAGGTCTTGAGGTAGTCGATGGAGGTCCTCGGCTACGGACAAACGCATTTTGCGCTCGCTATGTAGGGGCTACGTCATCGTTCGCCGGGCTGAGCTGGTACTTCGCACAGCAACTACCGTCCATGCAGAACAGACGCGTTTCCAAGTTTGGAGATGCAGTCGTAGGAGCCTAATCCCGTAGTATATCTACGGGTTCAGGTCATGAGAGAGCTCTCACGAAGAGGCAACAACCCAGACGTGATCGACTCCGATCCCACCACCGGAAGCTCACTCAAAACCAGCAACGAACCACCCTACCGAGCCCTAACAACCCCAACCCAACAACTAAAAATGTCCCCACCAACCCCCCCAACCCTCCTCACCCTCCCCCTCGAAATCCGGCGCCAGATCTACCTGCACCTCCTGCACCCACGCCCCTCCCCGACCGCCTTCCAGCAAACCTTCCCCCTCCCCATCCTCCTCCTCAACCACCAACTCCACACCGAAGCGTCCGACACCCTCTACCGGCACAACACCTTCAGCATCGAAATCGAACCCATCTCCCCCCCGCTCCAGAAATCCTTCGCCGCCCTCTCCACCACCATTTACTTCCCCCTCGTCCGCCACTACACGCTTAACATCACCCTCACCACCGACCCGCACTGGTCCTCCTCCCACACCACCACCCCCGCTGTCCCCGCCAACGCCCCCAATCCCACCAACGCACCGGCGGACTCCTCGGCGTCGTCAGGAGAGCGCGCCCGTCTCCGGGTATGTCTGCAGAACCACTGCGCGTTGCTGGCGACGGTGCCGAGATTGCGGCGGCTGGATCTGCATGTGACGGGGTGGTTGTATGACGCGGGGTTGGAGGGGCATTTGTGGGCGTTGGAGCCGTTGCGGGTGTTAAGGGGCAGGGTGGAGAGGGTGGTGGATGTGTGGACGCGGACGGGGAGTGGGGGGTTTCGGTTTGGGTTTTTGAGGTATCGGCCTAGTGAAGAGGAGAGGGTGGGGGTAGTGGAGAGGCAGGCGGTTTTGGAGAAGTGGCGGGGGGAGATGCGGGGGTTGTTGGAGGGGAGGGGCGTTGAGTGAGGAGGGTGCTGCGTGCGAGAGGTGGGGTTGGGGCTGGGGGCGGGAAGAGGATGGTGCGTTGGGGACTGGCTGCTGTGAGCTAGGGGGGGGGGGGGGGGGGGGGGTTGCGTAGGAGGCGGGATCGAGACTGGGAGTGGCTTGTGCGGTTCGAAGAGGGGGAGGAAGGTCGTGGAGATGGCTCGGTCATTGTCAATGGTCGCTGCCGCGACCTTCTCGCATTCAAGATATGGTTATGAACACCGAGACTCGGCACCTTGACGGGAGAGAATACAGAGCCGCAGCTTTCGGTGGTCATTTGACTGTCTCGAGAGTAGTATGCCACAATCTGAAAGACCTATGCCAATGCTGAGCCGCTCTCATTCGGGATTAGCGCTAGCTGGACGGAGAGGGCACGGTCGATTCTCTCTCGCTACGACTACGATTGCCGTTCTTTGGTGGGACCGTCTTGAGCCTCTGCTATCGCGTCGGATCCATGCCAGTAGACCTTTGAGGTAACGTCAACGCTGAGCTGCGCCGAGTCAATCTGGACTAGAGAGGGGGTCCGCGGCAGCTGATGGCCGGTACTCCTTGCGGTCCTACCCTGAGGATGTCCGTGCCGGGATCGGTTTTCAGGAGGACCTTTTGGCTGCATGGAGCGCGACTGCGGGTGAAGACCGATTACTGATGGCTGATTGCTGAAGAGCGTTCGCAGAGTGGATTCGAGCCGAAAGCATGTGGCCACTTCTCTATCAAAAGAGTGTAAATACCATGTGAAGTAGAGGAGAATATCACTCGTGTTCAAGATCTAGCAATATCCGCAAAGTATGGTAACGTAGACAGGAGTTTGAATGAATACATGCCAACCAACAGTGTGCTGCACATACAAACAAGATCGGAGACCAGGGAGCTTGCTGATATGTGATCCACTCCGGAAGACATGAACTCCCAATTCCGATACGGTACGACGTTTCGGTAGACTCCTCGTGCGTGAACAACATGCCGTGAACAGAATATATCCCCAGCAAATGTGACAATCAACACCAGCCACCAGCCCCGCCATGTCCTATCCCAGGACCAGCACCAACCAGCCGCACGTGCACCTCCGTCATGAACACAACCCGACATGAATTAACAACGAGATCTTCACAGACGTTTTAGTCTGCTAAGAGTATAACCCCAACACAAATAGATCTGGCGTGACAAAAGAAAAGAGCACCTGTCAGAGTATTTTCGCGTTCATAGATATAAGCCACAAATCTTAAAACCTCCGAGAAAAAGAGCCGCCCGAGGGCAATGACAATAAGCATCTCAAGTCATCCCACCTGACAGTAAACACCCTGATAATCGTAACCGGAATAAATCGCAATCGTTGGTATCGCAGCGCCGTCGCTTAATGGATAGATCGTACTGTAAATGTCTTTATACATGATGATTCGTGGAGTGGTGTATTTTTCGATTGTGAAACGCCGCATATGATTCCATCGATTTGTTTGGTATGGGTTCCGTGCCAGGTGCGATGACGAAGGATGCATGAAACATTGCTCGAAAAGCCTCATTTCGGGGCCAAATCATGATGACTTTACCACCGGCGAGTGAACGTCTGCTGCTGCATCCTGGCAGGAGAAATGGATAACGGTGGGCTTGCGACTCTCATCCCAGTGCTCGGGTTGACAATCGGAATGGCGTTTCTGGTGCGGATGGCAGAGGGTTGATGGATCTTCAGCTGGGTGGTAGGATTGCTACTCTGAAAGCCAGAGTTCGGATTGTATGAACTGGTTGAGGCGGACGACATAGAGAAGCTAGGTGCGACTTGTGGGGTTGGCTGGATTTGGAGCTGCAGTGGAGATGATTCGGGCGAGCCGCTTGACAGCGATGAGCGATCAGACGACGAAGAGTGAATAGATTGCAACTATTCATCGAGTCATTAGTAAAAATCTTCGTCGTCCGAGAATCCATCACTGTTGTACGATGCATTCAGGAGGCATCAGTGAACATACGTCGTCTTCAGTCAACAATCCTGGGCAGAACTCCAAATCATCATCCAGGTCAAACGACCTTCCAGCTTCGAAGCGGACACGGAAAGCGGTAACAGAAGCATTCTCCGTCAATTCCTTCATGCTTTTGACCCCGCGGAATTGACGATGCGAGTTCTGAGAAGCCGACAGACGAGGTGCTCTCCGCGAGCGGCCACCGTGATGATTGTGCGACGTGGTCGGTGGTTGATGATGCTGGGCACCGAAGTAGTATGCCGACATGATTACAATGCTTGGTGACGGACTTCGCTGGGAGGTTTGAAGATGAAGATGGTTGGAAACGGAATTGAAATGGTTGCGAGGACCAGCCGATATCACAACAAAGAACCGGTCGCAAACGTCTAGCGAAACACCCTCGATCTATGGCTTGGTGCAAGGTGATTGATGACTAGTAAGTGATACCAAGGACGATGGAGTCAAGTAGATGAATCGAGCAGCAATGAAGTGAAGAATATATCGAAGGCTGAAGGTTGAGGAACAGGTAAGTAAGTAGAGGTGGAAGGGAAGGGAAGGGAGAGGCGAGGAAGGCGAGGAAGAGAGAGAGAGAAGGTAACTGGCTGGCTTGCTGATGGCGGGGCGGTATGGAATATATGGCGTGCTCCAATATGCCCCCAAGCAACGACCCGCGCTCGGGTGCTGCCTTTGCGCACGATTGATTGGTTCATAAGGTACTAGGTATGAAGTAGGTCAAGTGGCGACCTTCATTTAGATTCAGATCTAGCCATTTCGGGTCCTGATATGCAGTCTAGCGCCAGATAAAGATACGGTCATTTATTATGGCTGTTTCGTGTGGCAGTGAGATTGTTGCTCGATCACAGGAGGTGGGCGTCAATGCGGGTATTGTATTACCATACCATACCATACCATAAACAGACACCCCACCACAACTTACCATACCGTACCATACCCTATAGGGTTTTATCATATCGGGAGGTCAGGTAATTTGTGTAACTTATTATTGTCCCCTGAATAATTAGTAGGTAATATTGCTGAAACAGATTCTATGTACAGGTATCTGGTAGGTAAATGGTAAATGATGATGCACACAGTAATTATTAATAATCTGACATGCATCAGTTAAAGAGTGTTGATGCAGCTTGAATGAGAGACAGAATACAGATCAGATGATCTCACTAAAACCTCAGATGATTCTACACTAATTCTGAACTTTAAGGTTTTTTGTGAAGCTAACAAGCAATCTATAAGATTTTTTGACTAAGATAATTAATTCACTAAATTGAGAAGCTTAACAGCTTTTCTAACAGTCAAATTCTTTATCTTTTCTTTACATCTGATTCAATGTTGAATGTAAGGCCTTTCTTGCAATATATGATGAATATATTGTTAATGTATTCTCAGCACTATCTTACTCACACTATGTGTCTGTCTGACTTGCCATTTTTTAATTAAGAGATAAGTAGAACATCAGTGTAAATAATGTATTCTGAATGCATTACAGATGCATTATGATTAATCTTTAGCAACTGTTAATGTATTCTGAATACATTAGAAAGATAAGATTATCATAATATCAGAAGAAGTATTTTGTTGACTTAATGTGAATTATGAGAAATTAAAGGCTTCAGAAATGTGTCTGATTATGATGAGAATCATAGATGCATTACTCATATGATGATAATGTATTAACAATATATTAGAAAAGATTCTTCAACATCAGCAATCTGTGCAAGCATCTAAATAGTCATGAAGTGAAAGTCATTTCAATGAAGGCTGGCTCTGCATCACTACTGAAGAAAAGAAACATTGAAAGTGAGTAATTTTCTTTTATAGAAATGAAATATATTCTGAATGTATTCATAATGCATTAGAACTGTTCAAAAAGATGATGGCATATGTGAATGAAGGCTCAGCAGAATATGACTTAGATTTGATAGCAGTGAAGAAAGATAAAGATATTGTGCTGATAATATATCTTTAATGCATTCTGAACATATTAACTACAGACTTTTCTAATCATTGAAATACATTGCTAATGTATTAGGTGACATCTACTTGAGCAAAACAGACATTAATGATGACAAAGATGAAAAAAAAGAAGTTAGCACTCTTTACAACAAAGAAAGAAAAGATATGAATATATATTAAATGCATTTAAGATGCATTGCTAATGTATTAGTCATTAATGACAGCAATGAAGAAGATTCTTGAGTTAACCTTTAAGCATGACAGTTATGCTGAGTGTAAGATAGCTAAACACAGTAGATTGAATTCATTCAGTATGTATTCAAGATGTATTTCTAATACATTACAGAATGCTGACAGATTTATACTGTTTGTGATAACTTTCAGAAGTTTGTTGATTTGAAGAACAGGGAAGATGAAGATGAGAATGAGAATGAGATTTAATACATTACTAATGTATTAAGAATAGACTAGCCTTTTTACTGAGCTGTGAATAGTGCTTTGATTGGCATTTGGCAGTAGACAAAGAAAACAATTGACTAATACATTTAAAATGCATTGTAAATATATCTTACTTGACAAAATCAGGTCACCTGACTTTAGATTTTGAAATTATTAATTTCTTACTTAATCATCATAAATGATTTTCTCAGTCAATTCATCTTCATGTTTCTTTCACATCACATTCAATGAAGATAAAGACCATAACTACATTGCATGAGAAATGTTTTACTAATGAATTACTAATGAATTTCTAAAAATATCTTAGCTATAACTTATGTCCTGATGGTCTGCCCTATTATGATCTTGATGTGAGTAGAGAAGAAGACTAATACATTTTTAATGTATTTAACATTTCAATGTGAATATTCTCTAATGCATTAAAGATATATTAGCTTGATAATCAAGTCATTGTTCTTTCAGAAAAGATTTTCTGTCAATTCAATGTCAACAGTGATGATGCAAGCATAGCTGCAGAGATGTGCTCAGACAAGATAATATATTTAATATTTAATATATCTGAAATATATTAAATGCATATTAACAACATGTTAAAGACAATTTTTCAATACTGAAAATCTCAGAAAGCACTTAATCAGTTATGAATTCAGAGCAAAATTAATCAGAGCTGAGTCTGCTACAGATGTGAAAAGAATTTAAGTTAAAAGTAAGTTGACAATCTCATATTAATATTAATGTATTATAAATACATTAATAAATCTACAGAACTGTTTGAGCAGATGATGCAGAACATGAAGAATTTATCTGTTGAGTCTTACATAGTGACAGAGCAAGAACTGAGAGAAATAAGAGTAATATATCTTCAATGTATGTCAGATATATTACTAATGCTCATGTAATGATTTAGGTAACTTCTATTCTTTTGAGCTCTGATAATGAAAAAGAGACACAGAATGAAATGATAAGTCACTTTAATATATTACAGATATGTTATTAATACATTTGTCACACCTTAGGCTTTCAGTACTGAGTCTGCAGAAGAAGAGATGCAGAATGAAATGATAATCTGATACTCATTTATTCTAAACATATTACTAATACATTTATCACATCTTAGGCTTTCAGTACTGAGTCTGTGAAAGAAGAGATGCAGAATGAAATGATAATCTGATACTCATTTATTCTAGACATATTACTAATACATCTTACACATTAGACATCTCAGTCATCTTCTTGCTGCTCTGCTTCTGTTGTGAACTCAAAGCTGCCGCTGTGTCTGACAAAGAGAGAAAAGATAAATAGATTATTTATTTATTCTGAACATATTACTAATATATTAGTCTTCAATTGTCATCATAAAGAAAACTTTGAGACTTGCTGTCAATCATGAGACATATAATGGCTGCAAGAAAGCAAAGAAAAGTAAGCTTGAACTTTTTGTCATATATTTTAAATGTATTATTAACATTTTACAGAGTGCTGGCAGATTTATGAAATCTGTGAAAACTTTTAGTGATTTGAACAGCCACAGAAATGAAATGATTACTAATGCATTGAGAATGCATTAGTAATTTATTGCTTTTACTTTTGATAGTTACATTGTCACAATAGAAATTGATGAAGACTTATAACAAATATATTTAAAAGATTTAAGTCAAGTCTTGATGTAAACAGTATAAATGAAGAGTTATATTGAAAAGGTGTTTATGTTTTATAATATGATAATAATATTTTGATATTGAGTTATTGACACAAAATTGTATGTAAATATCATATTCTGTAAAATTATATAATAATCTACTGTCTACATAAACAGAACACTATATATAAGAGATCAATTATATATATTTAATAAGTATTTTAATAAATTATATATATAAATTTCTTAGAATGTTTCTCAACTCAACATTATGAAGATATAGAGTTCAGATGCATTTCAGATGAATTGTGAACAGTTAATGAATCTATTTCTGATGTACTTTTAATCATTCAAAGTTGTGATGAGAACATTGTCAATGAATGCATGATAAATGCATTTAAGATGTATTACACATTAGACACTATGTATTAACAATGTGATGAATGATGTTCTGAGAAAGAGAAGAATGTATTTCTAATATTTCTGAAATGTATTAGAAATGAGTTATTCATTTTAACTATCATTTTGCTTCTGCAATTGCTGTTGAAGTTGAATATTCTTCAACTTTATTTGCTCTGTTCTTGCTCTTATCTCTACAGACTTTGCTTGTTTCTCTTGAATTTCTGCTTTAAGCAAACAATCTTGTAAAGATCATTGTTGAAGATTGATAGAAGCTTTTCTTCTTAATGTTTGCAATTCATCAACAGATAATCTAGATCTATTAAAAGAAGATTATCTTAAAGAACTTAATCTTGTTCTTCTGTCTCTTCTAAATTTTGATGAAGACATTTATGTAAAATTCTCTTCAGAAATAATCTCATCATCTTTAATTATTGATGAAGTTCTAATTCTAGAGCTTGATGACTCTTGATTCTTTTGCTTGTGAACTGAATAATGTATTAGTAATGTATTTAAAATATATATCTAATATATTTATGAAATTTTACCTTCTCTGACTTCTGCTTCTCAAAACCTTTGAGTCAGTGATGTTTAACAATAAGAGTGACAAAGATTATACAGATTGAACTGCTTTAACTGCTGTACATCTGTCTGATTGAGGGTCTGACCACTGAATGTGATATATAATCAATATGTAATTGATATATTAGAAATACATTAGGATTTCATCACTTACTAAAGTATTGCTGAAAGCAAGAATAATCATCTGCCTAATGCATTACTCTTGAAATGTGTTGTCTCAACTGCATTTATATGATTTTAAATGCTGTCAAAGATATCATTGTTTATGAGTGAACAGTGTTTGTTAATTTCACTTGCAATATATGCAAGACTTTTGTGAGCAATTCAGTTGCAGATGCTGTCAGTACTGAAGGGTGATGCTAAGTTGATTAAATTTATTAGAAATGAATTTCAGATATATTTATAATAAATTCTCATTGTTCAGAAGCTTTAGCAGCTCATAGTAGTTACTTTGTGACTGACAGTGAAGCATTTTAAGCATTTGCATATGAACTGAATCAGAATAGTGATTTGTTCCTGCTGCTTTATCTATTTCTCTCTTGAAGTGAATGATACAGTATATAACTGTATGTTTACTATGTCATTGTCATGATTGTTGCTCAGGGTCAATCAACTGCAGATATTGACTCAACTCTAGATATATTTTAAATGCATTAAAGATGCATTCAAGATTAGTTCAGAATTGTTGAACTCATTGCTGTATTGTTTTGAATTTATATTCATTATTATTGTAGCAATATCATCATCATAAATATGTTTTCAATGCACATCATGTTCTAATTGTAAAGACATAAGTGAAAAGACTTTCTGAAACATTTTCTTATACATGACAGTGATTTCTTGTGTGACAAAGACACAAGTGAGAGTCATAACTAAATAGTTATTAATGTATCTTAAATGAATTAGAGTTATATTTCTTATCTTTGCCTTGAGCTTGTAGATATGTCATAAAGACAATCTTATTGAGATTTTTGATCTTACATCTTTTGAAAGTCATATCAATCTCAATAGATTTCAGTTAATACAAGACTTCTACTTGCTGTTGAAAGAAACAAGTTATCATGAAATTAAGTAATTCATGATATATATCTTAAATGTATTGATCTTCTTCTTGTTCTTCATGTTTTAAGAAAAATTCTCTTAAAACTTCTTGAAACTCTTGTTCATCAGAATAATTCAGAAGATGTTGTTTCTGAATTAAAGCAGTAAATCTGTTTATATTACTGAAGCTTTAATGTAAGTCATTAATATGTTTTTCTTAATGAGAATGACAAAATGCTTCAAGAGCAGAACTTTTGAGAAACTGAGCTATAATGAGTTAGAGATGCATTACAAACACATTGAAAATGCATTCTCACTTACTTTAAGTGAGTAGTGATGAGTGTATTTGTTTAATAACTTTCAAGACACTCTTTATTAATTAAAGTGATGTCTTATTTAAAGGTGATAAAGAATGTTGATGAATTTCTTGTGATGTAACTATCACAAATGAACATGCTACTAAGTCTTAAGAAATCAAAATGTTAAAGATCACATTGCATAATAGTTGTTGAAGTGTTCTGATCTCTTGAGAATGATCAATGCCTAATTAATCAATAATACATTAAAAATAAATTATGTATTTATTCTCTTCAAACTCATCACATATTGTGCATCTTATTGAATTCTGTTCAACTACAATACATTTCTTATGTTGTTCTTGATAATCTTGCTCAAAAAGACTGAGCAGATACTGTATGTTTAATTTAGCTGAATTGAATGCTCTTTTGAAGTAATGCTCTCTTTGATTCTCATGATCTGACTGTGAACAATTCACAAAATGAATAGGCAGTCCTGACACAGCCTGTAATATATTAGAAATATATTACATATATATATAGAACACATTACCTCCTGCTGTGATTGTCAAAATTGAGATGTACATCATGATGTTTAATTCTGACAAGCATTGCTCTGATGAAACTGCTTGAGAACAGAAAGATAGAAGCTATAATATGTTAAAAATGCATTCAAAATGTATTAAAAAACTTGCCTTATAGTTATTTGTCTTCTTTCTTCATTCTTTTAATGATATTGTCTACACTCTCTAGCAATATTCTTTTAGTCATCTTCAGATACAGCTGTATGATGAAGAGATCTCAATTAAGATGTAAGATATTGACAAATTTTCATATCTGTACATTAATAGCTTGATCAAGTACAGACTGTGTTGAGATAGTCAGATCTTGAACTCATTTGACTGAAGATTGTTTAATGATAGTATTGCATCTGTCAAAATATATTAGTCATGAATTCAGAAACAGTCTTAAATGTATTCACAATGTATTGTTCTGTTTCTCTTCACTTTACTTACATTCTTGATCAGATGCTTTACATCACTCTGTGAAATTGCCTAAACATTGACAATATATGCTACTTTATCTGTGAAAGTATAAGAATATTCTGATAATACTTCTACTGACAGTATAGTCTTTACTGAAAGACTATCTTCTCTTTGAGAGGTCAGAAAGGTAAAGTTGGCTTGAGAAACTTTATGAATCTGAGAATGTTAAATATATTAGAAATGCATTATAAATACATCTATTATTACTCACCTTCTCTTCTTGCACAACACACTTCTCATAGTACTGATCATCTTCAAATGTATTGTTCTCATTTGTTACTTCAGACTGTGAGTTTTCTTCTCAGTTTACTGCTGCTGAAATGTGAAATGTTTTGAATGAATGAGCCACTACATTAGATGTGGATGCCATTTTGATGATAAGGATGAAAATACATTGAGAATATATTAGAGATATGTTCAAAATTCATTGTGCTGTTCATTTGCTCATTGTTGTCTAAGTTTATGAAATGTATTTAGTGTACTGGTGAGGATGTCAAGGTTTTATACCTCGGTTGGTCTTGAGAAGTTTCGGAAGGTCGGATGGTCTTCCGATAATCCCTGTCGAGACCATCTGAGGTTTTAGTGAGACCATCCGACATGTGTGGTCAATGAGAGATCCCTGCCGGCGTGGGACCGACCTGCAGTAGCTTGAGGACCAGAGCACACTGCATCACTGCACCACCACTGCCCCCTTCACTGCCTCACTTTTTCTATCTCTCAATCTTCAAACTCCTAGTGGATGCCGAAAGCCCACGGAAAGTGGAGTTCCAGATCCGCATTACATCGGCGGATAGTTTCTGATACTGGCTCAAGGACGGAGTACCGTTCGGACGCAGGCGACACCACCAACGGACATTTCTCTATTCACTTATCGAGACCCCTAGCTTTGACAAACCTGCTGATCTGTTCCTTGCACGTCTTTTCGTTGTACTGCTCCCAGACCTCGTACAGCGATATGATTTCTTGAGTGCAATCCATCATCTCTTGAATGTTGATCTCGCTCTCCGCCAGCCACGTCACAAACCTTTGCGCTTTGTTCTGCGGAGCGTTGGTAAGAGTGGCAGCTTGCACTGCAGTCGCCAAGGAATCTTTGGCCGTCTGAGCAGCACTGGCCACGGCTGCCACCGAAGCTGCGGCGGCGTGTAGGCTTGCTTGGCTAGGCTTCAGGACGACGGCGAGTAGGATGGCTGTCACGGCGATGACGTGCGGCGGGTACAACAGTGGTAGATCGGTCAGGTAGTGGTCGTTGAGCACTGACCATGCCAGCGTGATCTCGTCCTGGCTCATCGACAGCCGACTCTGCAGCTCGACGAGCGTGCGGTAGGGATGGTGCACGATGAGTTGCGAGTTCATCTCCGAGATCAGGTAGAATTCACACTCGCCAACCTTGGATGTATCAGAGACGATGAACTCTGCCGATTTGGTCAGACCCGTTAGATAGCTCAATTCGAAGCCAATCGGCAATCAGTACCTGGCCAAATGTTACGTGCTTCGCCGACGACGACACGGATATGCTGAGGGCATTCCTCCATCTTGCACGCCAGGTAAAAGGCAGTAGCCATGACCAGATATGGATTCGTTCTACGGATCTCTACCTTACTGTAGAATCTCCGGACATATATCTGTGCCGTGGCTAGGGCCTGTTGCCGGGTGCTCATCCGTCTGCCAAGCTTGCCGATTTCTGTGCACCAGTGGTCAGGATTTGGCATGTTGTCATGTAGAGTGAAAGCAATACTATGGATTGATCAACAGCCTTGATACATATTTATATCATCTCAACTAAGAGCTAGAGATGAAGTGTATAACTTGGCATCGGTCTAGTAAAGAAAGAAACTGCGGACATACGCTGGTTGAAGTAAATGCTCAGAAGCCTTCGATCTGGTAAGGGATACTGCTGGACTAATCCGCGGTCACTGTCCTCGAGTCTCTCTCGGACATCTGAGAGCTGGTCTTTTGTGAACTGCCAGTGGCGGCGTTGGGTCGAAGCCCAGTAATTGGCGGCCATGCGGACTATCTGTCCAGACTAACATAGGAACATAAATGATGATGTTAAAATTGATGCTATCGATAGTGTTGTCACCCCAAGGGTGTCATGATTCTTCGTAGGAGTCCAACACTGTCATTCTCAGATTGTTGGAGGACCTATGAGTACCGTGGGGAATTGAAATCGAACAGCGCGCAAATCCCTTGTTCAGTACTAACGAGTATTCCGAGATGATAATATTATTAATCAAGAAGTTGTGAATCACTGAAAGTGTAGACCCTTCACGACATGTCTTTTAAATACACCCCGTAGCCGCATGGCCTAAAGCCACAGGGCTGACGGACGCTCCCGCACCCCACCCCCTTCATTCGGGAATGATACAGTAGCAAACATTGCACCTAGCATGTGAATGCTATCGCTATCAGGCCCGCACTATCCGAAAGTTTGCTGCCTCATCGAAGAGCGAGCAACTTCGAGCGCCCACCTGCTTGATAATTGAAGTTGAGGGAGTCTACTATCACCATGAGGGAGGCACGGTAGTGCGCTCGGTTTAGGGGATAATGGAACCTGAACCTTCAAGCGCGCAGGACGCGAGAGTGGAGCAATTATGGCAAACCCTAGATACTCGCAAAGAAGGCCAACTGGATCTCAATGGGTTGAAGAAGGGATTGCAGAAGATAGATCATCGTATGTCGAGACAATGCTCGTTATGTTTGGTTGTTGACACGTGCAACAGCTCTGAAAAACGCCGATGCTCTTCTCAAAGATGTCTTGAAAGCAGTTGATAGGAATGGAGATGGCCGGATACAGTACAGTGGTATGCTGAATGAGCGCTCGTCTGGATGATGCGACAATTGGGACAGCAGAGAATCTACAAGCTAATGGTGCTGTCGTATCAGAATTCCGGACGTTCATCGAGCAGACAGAAAAGGAGCTCCGACAGCTCTTCGAGAGCATTGATCGGGATCACAATGGTCACCTCGACAAGAGCGAACTACAAGCAGCTTTCAGAAGAGCCCATTTAGTGATACCGAATTCCAAACTCGACGACTTCTTCGCGGAGGTCGATACGGACCATGATGGAGTCATCAGTTTTGATGAATGGAGGTCCATGACTCCACACTGCGCGACATGACATTGAATGCGCTGAATGTGAATGCAGGAACTTCCTACTCTTCATCCCAGCCAACGCACCAAGCCTCAAAGCGGTCCTCTCCTACTATTCCTCCACCCTCACCTTCAACCCAGAGGGAGATGTGCACGTGTCGGGCGACGCAACACAAGGCTTGGGTATGCACCAATTTCTTAGAGCTTTCTTTGGTTCGATCATCGATATCGCAACGCCTAGACTCGCCAATACCGCACCTATACCATCCACATCTTTTGCAAACGAGCAAAGCCGTGTCCACCAGAAGCTATACGAAGACCCGACATCGTTTCCTTGGGACCCCGGGGACACGTCGATTGCAATGGTCGCAACGCCTCAGCCTGTACCTAGGTGGACAACATGGCAGTTTTGGGAGCCGGTGCTGACCGACATCACCCCCGATCCAGGCTACTTCCTAGCCGGTGGCATTGCAGGTGTCATTTCGCGAACGGCCACAGCCCCACTTGACCGCCTCAAAGTGTACTTGATCGCTCAGACAGGCGTGAAAGACCAAACCGTGAAGGCGGTTGTGTCGGGCGCCCCCGTGCAGGCAGTGAAGAAAGCGTCGAGACCGCTCGTAGATGCTTCGAAAGAGCTCTGGAGAGCTGGTGGCATAAGAAGCTTGTTTGCGGGTACGACTACCATCTCAACCGGTGTAAAGCCGTACTAATGGTGTAGGAAACGGACTTAATGTAGTAAAAGTCATGCCCGAGGTAAGTCCGCCTTCTACACCACAGCATCATAGCATGTCCCTGTGTTAACGGCTAACATCGATCCTAGTCCGCCATCAAATTCGGCGCCTACGAGTTTTCAAAGAAACTATTCGCACACCTCGAGGGCCACGGCGACCCGAAGCAGCTGAACGCCTGGTCCCAGTTCTTCGCAGCCGGCATGGGAGGCATCATATCACAGCAAGTCGCACCAACCACCCAACTCCTCACCATCCCAACTAACCGACCCAGATTCTTCGTCTACCCCCTCGACACCCTCAAATTGTAAGCTCCCACCCCACCCTCTCCCACCCCCTCCCAGCCCATTAAACAACAACCACCCCCATCTCACACCCCCACCCACCCCCCAGCCGCATGCAATGCGAAACCGTCGCCGGCGGCCTCCACGGCAACCGCCTCATCCTCGCGACCGCGCGACAAATGTGGACTTCCAACGGCCTACGCTCCTTCTACCGGGGCCTGCCCATGGGCCTCGTCGGCATGTTCCCCTACGCCGCTATCGACTTGAGCACCTTCGAATACCTCAAAAGCACGCTCTCGCACCGCAACGCGCTGCGCCGCCACTGCCACGAGGACGACGCCGCCCCGGGCAACTTCGCCACGGGCGGCATCGGCGCCTTCAGCGGCGCCTTGGGTGCCTCCGTCGTTTATCCGCTTAATTTGCTGCGTACCCGTCTGCAGGCGCAGGGCACGGCCGTGCATCCCCCGACGTATACGGGTGTTTGGGATGTTACGACGCGGACGGTAAGGAATGAGGGGGTGAGGGGGCTGTTTAAGGGCATTACGCCGAATTTGTTGAAGGTTGTGCCTGCGGTTAGTTTGTCGTATGTGGCGTATGAGAATTCGAAGCGGGTGTTGGGGTTGAGGTGAGGGCTGTTGGGGGGTGGAGGGGTGGGGATGGAGTGGTGGGGTGGAGGTGGGGTGGCGGGATGGCGGAGCTGGGGATGGTAGGCATGGGAGACTTCGGCTGGGGCATGAGGAGATCTAGGGAGCGGGCACGTTCGGATAGTTGTTCCGTTCCTGTGGGGATTTTAGATGGGCGTGTGCTTCTCTGTTGGTTGCAGCGCCAGCGTGGGTCGTGCGTGGCGTCTTTTGGTCAGGTTCGGCCTGGTTTATGCGTGCCCTTTGCTTCCGCTCGAGACCTGTCGGTGGGCGTAGCGTTTTGTTTCCTGCACATTTTGTTGTTCTACTCGAGCGGGAGAATGCATTTCATAGTTGTTATGTGTGTTGTCGCATGGACCTGACTGAGCGGGAGAGAGGCGTGGAGAACTGAGTGGGGCATTTGTCAATAGAAGCAATGGACCTCTTCTGTCTTCGGATCGCCATGCTGTTCTATGAGTGAGACTGGACATGACAGGATTTGATAGAGACTTGCTTGGTGGTTTTACGGTTTTGTTTGTAAGGTATTCGTGTGAGGGGGGATATTTGTTCACGAGATGCGAGTCTAGGGACAAGAGACAAGTTGGGCATTACGATGTGAATGAATCTCACGCCGCTGCTGACTCAACAGGCTCTGCACGATCGACTTGCCGCGCGATGGAAAGGGGAGCTGAGGATGGAATATGGCGGAGGACTGTTCTGATATGCGGGCACGGTTGCAAAGTCTTGTAAGATTTTGCCTAACCATGGCAAGCGAACGCTCGCCAGCACAGCCGAGACGCAAAGCAGCACCCCTCAAAGAGAGCAAATTCAGACCTAGTAGCTCCCTGCACGAATTTATCAGCCCTCTTTCGTCACTGCGACCCGAAGCATACAGACGCCCTAAGAGAGAAGAAGCGAGAGGGAAGGGAAACTTACGCCCAAACAAAACCCACTTTTCCGCCCCCCTCCCACACTCCTGATTCGTACACTTCGTCTCGCCCCTCACGATCCCCTCCGGCTGTTCGAAGGGAATACACAGACTCTTCGCCCCCATACTCGGCGCCTTCTCGTCTTCCGGCGCATCGTCCGGATCCTCCTTACGCGCCGACAGCTTCTTGATCTCGTCCTCGCACTCCTCCGCCAGGCAGTGCGGGATCAGACAGACGTTCTTAGCGTTCAGCGCGGGCACAAAATCATCCCACTTCGTAACGTGGACGGTATGGGACTTGAACTCCGCTTCGGCACGCGCGTACAGGTCGGCCTGGATGCGTTCGAGGAGGGCAGGGATCTGGACGCCCAGCTCGGTGATGGGGACGCGGCCCTTACCGCCCTCGGTCTTGCCGGGCAGGTCGCGGCGGGCGGTGGAGACGTAGTGGCCGGCGATCTCGCCGGGGCCGACCTCGATGCGGAGCGGGACGCCCTTCTGCTCCCACTCGGCGAACTTCCAGCCGGGGGAGTAGTAGTCGCGCTTGTCGACGTGCAGGCGGAGCGGGCCGTCCCAGACGTGCGCTTCGGCGAGCACGGCGGCGATGGCGTCGATCTGGGCGTAGAGGGAGGCGCGGTCGGCGTCGGCCATCTTGACGTTGATGCCGACGGGGACGATGACGATCTGGTATTCGGCGACGCGGGGGGGGAGGACGAGGCCGATGTTGTCGCCGTGCGTCATGACCATGACGCCGATGACGCGGGTCGAGAGGCCCCAGGAGTTCTGCCACACGTGCAGCCGGTCTTTCTTCTCGCCTTCTTTGGCCGAGGGGTCTTCGACGCTGATGTTGTACATTTTGCTGAAGTGTTGGCCCAGGCAGTGGCTCGTGGCGCCTTGGATGCCGCGGCCGGTGGCGGGGATGTAGCCTTCGACCGTCATCGAGTACTCGGAGCCGGCGAATTTCTCTTTTTCCGTCTTTTTGCCCCGTATTATGGGTACAGCGAGGAGTTTCTCAAAGACGCCGGCGTAGTGTTCAAGGATCTGGAGGACTTCTTCGCCGGCGCCTTCTTTCGTTAGATGTGCGGTGTGACCTTCTTGCCAGTAAAATTCCCGTGATCGTAGGAATGGTTGGGGGTGCTTGAATTCCCACCGTACGACTGAGTTCCATTGGTTCATCTTGTATGGGAGATCTCGGTGGCTGCGAATCCACTTGGAGAAGTATGGATATATGACGGTTTCTGAAGTAGGACGGATTGCGATTGGCTGCTCGAGTTTTGACTTCCCTCTGTGCTCCGTCAACATCAGAGTGAGGTTAAGCGTAGCGTGTCACTTACGCATGGGTGACCCAGGCTACCTCTGCAGCAAAGCCTTCGATATGCGCTTTCTCCTTTTCCAGCTGTGCTTGTGATACGAACATGGGAAAGGCCTGGTTCTTGACGCCCATTTTCTTGATTTGCTTGTTGAACCACGCTTGTATGCCGTCCTCCCATATGGCCCACGCTGCTGGCTGCGAGAGGTCAGCAAAGCTTCTGGGAGTCATACAGCTGTAGGTCGCCCACTTTCAAGATATAACAGCCTGATATATCGTAGTAGTCGATCATGTCCCCTTTTGTTATCACCTGCTCGAACCATTTCGCGAAGTTCTCCTCTTTCCGGTATGCTACTTCCTTCTCGTCTGCGCCCTCCTTCTTGCCCTTGGGTCCGGATGATTTCTGCTCTCCTTTTGAGCCGTCCGTCTTTGAAGATTTTTTCTTGGCTGACTTGTCTGCCTTCTCTGTTGCTAGCTTCTCCTGCTTGGCTGCTTTTTTTTGAGCACTTTTAGACACCTTACCGTCGCTCGCTTCGCCGTTGGTATTAGGATCTGCCGTCCGGTCAGGCAAGCTTTGATTTGTCACAGGGGCGCTTTGCTCGTCCTTGGAGGACTGCACTTCGGTGTCTGCCATGTTGAAGGTGCGTTTGTCGGGTTGGTGTATTTAGTGACTTGACCAGCACTACTAGTGCTTCTTCTAGGGTAGTTCAATATCTTAGTTTCAGTATTGCCTGTGGAAGCTCTCCAATGGACCAATGGCAATTGTTTCTGACCGTGTGTTGATTTTGGCGCAGCTGCTCGGTGCGTGTTTGAGGTCGAAGTCGCCTGACTAAGCGCCATATGTAAGCGCGTCGCGTCGCCGAGACCTAAAAATTAATCCGGAGCTGTCACAGAACTACAACTCTCGTCGTATACCTCACGATGGCCGGGATTTTTGATCAGCCTCGGAATGCGGGGACTCTATGTGTGTTGTTCAACAGTTGATTCATGTCCAGAGCAATGCTGATAGGAGGATACAGTCCTCGGAGGTCAGAAAATCAGTGGTGCAGACATTCGAGACCAGAATGGTACGGCTTCGAAAAGGGACAGATGTGTGTCACATGCTAAGAGTAGCCAGTACGAGCAACTCAGGCCATCGCGAATATCGTCAAGAGCTCATTCGGACCATCCGGTCTGGACAAGATGATGGTGGATGACATAGGAGTAAGACAGCAGCTTGCCTAGATCACGGATGGAGCTAAAGTAGCTCCAGGATGTGACAGTTACAAATGACGGAGCTACGATACTGAGCTTGTTGGATGTGGAACACCCTGCCGGGAAGATACTAGTGGATTTGGCACAGCAACAAGACAAGGAGGTCAGTGAGACTTTAGAGATCTGGCGTGGGCTGCGCTTATGGTTAGTCAGGTCGGCGATGGAACGACATCAGTTGTCTTGATCGCTGCGGAGCTACTTCGACGGGCCAACGAGCTGATGCAAAACCGCATTCATCCAACTACTATCATCACCGGTTACCGCCTTGCACTTCGGGAAGCAGTCAAGTACATGAACGAAAACATCAGCACGAAAGTCGAACACCTTGGACGGGAGTCTCTTATCAACATTGCTAAAACGTCCATGTCCAGCAAGATCATTGGCTCAGATTCAGACTTCTTCGCCAATATGGTCGTGGATGCAATGCAATCAGTCAAGTCAACAAACAACCGCAACGAGACCAAGTATCCCGTCAAAGCAGTCAACATCCTGAAAGCTCATGGAAAGAGTTCAACGGAATCAATTTTGGTCAAGGGCTATGCACTCAATTGCACTGTCGCCTCTCAAGCTATGAAGACACGAATTATGGACGCCAAAATTGCCTGTTTGGATATGAACTTGCAGAAAGAGAGAATGAAGCTAGGAGTACACATTACCATTGATGATCCACAACAGCTGGAGCAGATACGGCAACGGGAGGCCGGCATGGTCATGGACCGAGTGGAAATGATTCTAAAGGCTGGAGCAACCGTGGTCTTCACCACCAAGGGTATCGACGACCTCGTTCTAAAGTTGTTCATCGAAAAGGGCGCCATGGCGGTACGGAGATGCAAAAAGGAAGACCTACGAAGGATAGCAAAAGCCACTGGTGCTACAATGGTCAGCTCTCTATCAGATTTGAACGGCGATGAGAAGTTCGAGGCTTCTTCGCTGGGTCACGCTGAGGAAGTCTCGCAAGAAAAGATCTCAGACGACGAGTGTATTCTGGTCAAGGGAACGAAGGTTCACACTTCGGCTTCCATAATCCTTCGAGGTTCCAACGAATACCAACTGGATGAGATGGAGAGATCGGTGCACGACTCGTTATCAGCTGTCAAACGAACCCTGGAAAGTGGCAGCATTGTCCCAGGAGGCGGTGCGGTGGAAACTGCTCTACACATCTACTTGGAAGAGTTCGCCGGCACAGTAGTAAGTAACAAACCTACCGGGAAAATGACTTAGCTAGTCCTGACCGTCATTAGGGTTCGCGCGAGCAGCTGGCGATTGGAGAATTCGCCCAGTCCCTCTTGATCATTCCCAAGACACTTGCTGTCAATGCCGCAAAGGATTCCTCGGATCTGGTCGCTCAGCTCCGCGCGAGGCACGCACTCTCACAGCGTACCCAGGACGGAGACGCGAAGGAAGACGAGAAGACGCTTGTCAAGAAGAAAAATTACAAGAACTACGGCCTGGACTTGATGAAAGGTAAGGTGGTGGATCAAGTCAAGGCGGGCGTACTGGAACCTAGCATGAGCAAGGTCAAGCAGCTGAAGAGCGCGGTGGAGGCTTGCATAGCGATCATGAGAATAGATACCCTGATCAAGCTGGACCCGGAGCGGAGAGGCGGGGAGGATGATGGTCATGGACATTGAAACCGGATTAGGTACCTAGGTTGGCTCGCAACATTGTAAACGATAAAATCAAAGAAATGTCTGGAGCATGGCGTCTCTGCCTGTCATCTACACAACGTTCTCATGATGGCAACAATATCAATGTCTCGGAGTTAACCTTCAAATTCCCTGTTCACCCCACCTTGCCCGTTGGCGGTGTGAGGCGGCAGATTTCCATTTACGCGTCAAGTTAGCTCTTTTGACCGCATTCGGCGCCCAGCCACAACAACACAAACAATACAACAATAGTTCAGGATCAATAGCAATTGTAAGCTGAACCTCAACAGATCCTCTTCTTCTTGTTGTTCTTCTTCCTCCTCCTCTTCTTCTTCTTTCTTCAAAAATATTCTTCCCTCTTTCACGAAACAACCCTCACCTCGCGACAAGTTGAAGTCTAGATACAACTCACTCGAGATACCTTCAGAACTTCCGTGGCTACACACTTCAAAAAACACAGAATAAAGAATCCAGATCGAAGCAAAATGACACTCTTTTCCACTCTTCGTCACCGTGTCTACACCTACCTCTCCCCCGCCCGCACCGACCGCAACCGCACCTCAAGCACCTCAACAACCTCAACGCTCGAGCAACGACTGGATCGTCGCTCTATGAGCCCTGCAACCCGTACGAAGAACTGGCTTACCCGAAACACGCCGAGTATCGATTCTTCCAACAGCAGAACGCCTAGCATTTTAGGCGTCCAAGGTAGTAAAATCACCAAGCGTGGTTATCATGGAAAATTGACGCTGGGCCCTCTGTCGGAGGCAAAATGTCGAGATGTGAGATATTGGGATGCACCGCTTTTCAACAAGAAAGCTGCCTGTGCGATCGATGATCATGACGAGGATATGCAGGATTCGGAAGAGGATGTAAAGGACGTAGAGGAAGAGACGGTGGAGGATGATGAATATGACGATGCTGACGACCTTGCCAACGACACCACCCTGGTCGCAGCCGACGACGCAGCTGATGAACTGGCCAACGATACGACTTTAGTCGCAGCCGATGAAGACGGAGATGAGGCGGGCGAGAAAGCACCGAAGATCAGCCAGCTTGAGCAGGAGGAACTTGGTGTCGCGGTTGACATGGAACAAGAACGCGCCGAGCGCCAGGCAGCCGTCACGGATGTCGAAGGGACTGACTGGAGCGACGCCGAGATTGCGCTCTTTCAGAAACTGAACATGCGTGGCTTCGAGCCACTACTCCCGGGTACCTGGAAAATGGACTTCAAGACCATCCCAGGACCCCTGTTCACCGATAACGATGAGGAGGTTTTCATCGGCTCCACCTCAGGGCATGACTTCAGAGGTACGCTCACACCTGCACACCCCATCTCCAACATCCCTGCTCAGCAAAGCTAACCGCACCCGAACAGCAATCAAAGCCCTCTCCTCCCTCCTGACCCTCGGCGTCCGTGGCCGCGACAGACTCAACACCTCGCACCCCCCCGAGGAGCCCATGCGTCGCGAAATCGAATCCTACATCCGCTGGTCCGAGCGCGACGCCGGCCTCCGCCGCGGAAAGCACATCCCCGTCCTCGCCGTCTCGACCGCCCAGGCGGGGCAAAGCACCCAGGACGTCATCGACAGCGTCACCGCCAAACTGCAGCATCTCGCCGGCCGCTACCGCGAGAAATGGCGCATCCACCCCTCCGTCGAAGGCAGCGGCGAGAATGATCATGGAGACAAGGAGAAGGGTAAGGAAGACGAATTCGAGCACGACCTGCCGACGCTCTATGGCCTGGTCATCGCGCACACGATCGTCGCGGTCGTCACGCTCAACGCGACCCAGCCCGATAAGCCCGTCCGCAGTATCGCGCTCTTCGATCTTGGCGATGACGAGCAGGACGTCTGGAACGCCTTCGCCATCGCCATCGTCGTGGTGCTGGCGCGGAACTATCTCATCGGCTTACGGCAGTTTGAGAGCGAGAGCACCGGGCACCAGCAGGATCTGGACGATCCGGATGCTTAAATTCTTCCCGTTGCTGCCCTGGTTGGAAATTTGAGGAGACCATGGGGACTCGGTGTTACTGGGAATTTCGTTCGCTCGGCGCTTGTGCGGCGCTTGTGTTGTATCAAGATACCCATTTCCTAACTCCAGCGCTGGATGAGATTTTTCTTTTTCTTTCCTCCTTTCTCCGCTCCTGTGTTGTCGGGTATTTCTTTTCTAGTCAGGCACTTCTCACCATCCAGGTCTGTCCTCGAAGTTTGGCTGGGCTTGGATGTGTGGTCGGTGCTTTTGCGAGGATGTATTCTACGGCAGGTATGTTGTAACTGAACAGTATGTCCGAAACCTTTGTGTTGTCTCATAACACTCAACTACATTGCTTTCGAGAGCATCAGTGTAATGTTACTGGATATGAATTCTATCGGTACGAACAGGAGAGAACAATGCAGAATTCACTGCCAAGATCCCTATCCCTTTCCATGCCTATCCCTAAACTGACCTGAACTGAGCCGAAAGTGAAAGCCCGGCTGTCGGAGTCGCTATCGCTATCGCCGTCGCTGTCGCTGTCGTCCTCGCCACCCCGGCCCTCCTGCCCATACAATCTCGCGAAACGTCTCCACTTCCTAGAACTTACCTTATAGGCGAACCGTGACCGTACAGGATAATGGCTGACCATCAGACAAAGTCGGCGGAGTACGAGAAGCCGCGGAACTCTTCCTGCATCGCTTGCGAGAGCACTGTACACGCAATCAGCAAACTCGTACCCACAACATCCACACCCCGCATTCTCCGGCGTCAAACAATAATACGGAAGAAAGACCAACATACCAGACTGCACGGGCGTCAAAACCGGCGTGACGCTCGTGAACTCCGAATCGAAATTGCTGGTATCGGTCGGATTGCTGATCTGCGGCAAGAACGGCGCCGGAATGCGCTTATGGTAGACATCGTCCCAATTGATGTTCCGGAAAAACGCATGGCTCATGATCTCCTGGGCGTCGGTGACGCCGGAGCCGAGGCGGATCTCGGGTTCGCGCGTCAGGAGTTTCTGCAGGATGGAGACGGAGTCGCGCGGCATGTGGATGGGGTAGAGTGGCTCGTCGGCGAGGATGGCGTCGTAGATCTCGTCTTCGTCTTCGCCGCGGAAGGGGGACTGTTGCAGGAGCATCTGGTAGATTAGCACGCCGAAGGCCCACCAGTCGACTGCGCGGCCGTATTTCTTGTCGAGGAGGATCTAGTGGAGGAGGAGCGTGTCAGTGGGTTTCTCCCGCTTGGACTGGGCGAGGATTCAGTGAGGGTGGGGGAACAAGGTACCTCTGGCGCCATGAATTCGGGTGTGCCGCAGAAGGTGCTGGTGGTGGCGTTGTACCACATGTTCTCTTTGCAGAGACCATAGTCGGCAATCTTGATGTGGCCGTCGAGGGTCAGGAGGATGTTGTCGAGCTTGAGATCGCGGTAGATGACCCCGTTCTCGTGGAAGTACTTTAGCGCAAGGCACACCTCCGCGGCATAGAATCTACAGAAGTTTTAGTGATGACGACGAGACTGTTGCAAGGGTGACTTACTGTGCGCGTTTGGTGCCGAATTGTCCTCGCTGGATATGCAACATGAGATCACCACCGCTTATGTATTCCATGACAAAGTAGACTCGTGTCTCCGTTTGGAAACACGCGTGCAGATTCAGCAGGAATGGATGGCGCTCTTTGTTGGCGATGAGGAACACCCTCTTTTCCGACTTTGTGCTCTCCACCTCGTCGTTCTCGATTATGAACTCTTTCTTCAGGACCTTGATAGCGTACAGCTGCTTCGTGGCCTTCGTCTCCGCTAGCATGACTTTGCCAAAGTTCCCTTTGCCAAGGACTGCTAGGAAGTTGAAGTGATCCAGACTGATTCGCCGAATACCACCTTGCTGGGATGGGGCTTCCTTGGGCTCTGGTTGTGACAACGCAACTTGTTGAGGGGGAGTTGGTTGAGGAGGCTGAGCTAGTTGATTGTAACTTGTCTTGGCAGTAGCCGTGTGTGGGACAAGAGCTTGAGGTTGCTGATCAAAGTCTGCATACGCTTTTGGGTCGTATCTTGATTGTGCGGGCTGCTGCTGCGGTGGGGTTTGGGCTTGCGCTCCTTGGCCGTACTCGGTGGGAAGCTCTGCACGAGTATCCATGGGTCTTGGATAGCCGCCAGAGCCTCTTGGGCCAAGGCTTCCCATGTAATCCGTAGGCGGCTGCTGATACGGGCTGGGCGTTTTCTCGGCCGCTGTTCTCTTGCCAGTCAAAGCTGCGGTAGCGGCTTTAGCCGCCTCTTGGGATGATGATAGTCTTGCTGTCATTCCCGGCCTTGGCTGCTTGATCGGTGACTGAGGCGTGTTAAATGATGCTTGAGCAGCTCCAAGTGCAGCTTGAGATCCGTATGATTGCATTCTCGCGGGTTGCTCATACGATGGTTCCAGACCGTACGATCGTCTTGGGTCCTGCGAAGCTTGTTGGGCAGCTCGCTCCTGAACCGGCGGTGGACCATAAGATGGTGCGGCTGGAGGAGGTGTTGGTCGGCCTGAGCTGGGTCGCAGTGTTCTCGCACTCATGCTGGAGACGGTAGATGACTTCTGTTGATGGTTCCTTGCTTTGTTCATCTCGTCTAATAGTTTGCTAGCTCTTTCCATCGACATGCCACAGAAGTCAGGGACCAAGTGAGCACACTGCGCATGACAGGTAAGACCACATTCTGTGACGGCATTTTAGCATTCCTCCGTATCTTAGGGTTCGAAAGACATGTACCTGTGCATTTTCTGCAGTTCTTCCTACCAAGAGGTAACATATAACCGCAATGGCAACACCAGTTTGCGCCCATGTTCGAAAAGCCTTCAAACCGATGCGGTATCCGATGGTTCAGCTTCTCTTCCTCAGGATCGGTCTCTGCGTTCGACTTGCTTATACACTTGGTGACCACACTTTTGTAACACTTCTTGTGGCAAGTGTACTTGCAATCCTCACATTGCATGCCTGCCGAATATTTGAGGAAGTCTCCACACAAAGCGCACCGCATAATGTTATAAAACTGTTGCAGTACGAATTTGTGGCCGTGCATCTCGTGGACTTCTTCTTTACGTTGCCGTATAGCACCCTTACGGTTCAGACCAATATCGAACGGTCTTCTATCCTTCATTTGCTTCGCTATTACACTGTCAGTCAGGGAGGATGGACGAGATGCCCAGAAGCTTACCAAAGCTCATAGTCAAGTGAATCTGCCCTACAGGCTCAAGAGCGAACGATGCATCAATAGCAATTTGGCTTGACTGAGAAGCGATTGGGTTGGGATTAGATCCCTGTGGTGGAGTAGCTCCAACAGAGGCTTTGGACGATCGATCCTGGTACATGTTCGAGCCGAACGATGGATCTTGACGGCCACCGGCGCCATCATTCTCCATCTTGGCGGCAGATACCCAGCCCGAGTTGTTGAACTCGGTCTCGATCCTTTTCCGCCTCATTTCTTCGGCAATGTCGGCAATTCGGATCCACAGCATGCCAATTGGGGTGGGATGTTCGCCGGCTTTGTCGTAAACAGTAAGTTCAATCTCGTTGGCCTTGTCAATATCAAGGTTATGTAGTTCATCCGTCCATTTGTCCGTCCTGGTTGACTTTGTCCTCCCTTTGAAATTATCCTCAACCTTCAAGATGACGAACGTCTCCGGGCCTCGGGCAAACCGACCGGTCGCCGCATGATCCACGTCTTTTACAGCATGTATCCTCAGCGAAAGGTGACCCGTCAATGGTTTGCGCATGTTCGGCATGTTCAAGCTATCATCTGTGCCCACTCGCATTAGCACACAATTTCACGGAATAAAATCACCTAGTGGCAGGCTTACCATCAGGCGCGTCCGTTGTGCTCTCCATATCTACATGTAGATCCTCATAACGTTTCAGAGCCTGCTTCAGAAGTTGTATCTTCTGGTTGCTCTCAATCCTTCGGCTCTCCGCATCCGCTCTGCTCTTCCTGTCGCCCTCCATTTGGTAAAGTCTGATCATTTTCTCTATACCATCCTTGTACTGCTTCTCTACACTGAGTTTGAATTCAAGCTGCGAAAGCATGAGCTGTATGCGAGGTCCTAGGTAGGGTGTGTCGTACTTGATGAGATCTAGAAGGCGACGCGTCAGTCCCCAAAACAGCCACTAAATCCAATTCTGTCCGCCCGCATACCTAGCTTGCTATAATTTGGTCTTGCCTTGGGCATCGTCGAGGTGGGCGCCGGCGGACCGAAAGGCGCTCTAGGAGGCATCATGCCATGTCCACCCCCGAGCTGGCTATATCCTCCTGGGCCAGGATCACCGTAGTCTCCACGGTCATCGTAACCCCCACGAGCGTCCTTAGGAGGTGGTGCTGGCACACCTCTGGGATTGTTCCTCACTCCTCTATCCTGCGCGGAAGACTGTCCATGCGCGGGCGGAGGAGGTCCACCGTTGCTTCCCGAACCCAGCGACATGCCGTCCATGCCTTGACCCATCCGGCGCATTTGGAGCTCCCTCATGCGATCTTCCAGATACTTGATGTTTTTCCGCCCTTCCCGAATCTGTGAGTCCGCCCGTTGCTGCACTGCCGGGTTGTCGGTCTGCTGTCGCAAAGCGCTGGCGCCATTGATGAGGGTCTTCTCCCGCTCAATTTTCTTGTAGACCTGGCTGATAAGTTGTTCGTCGTTCATGGTTGCGGATTGGGAGCGTTGTTTTGGTTGTTCAGGATGCGACTGCGAACGTTGAGCTTGGCTGTAAGCCAACAACCGGATATTGGATATCCTTGTCGCCCAGACTGCTGCTTCTGATAGGACAGAACAAGTCAAAGCCGATTCGGAGGTTTCAGACCACCTTCAACAACTGGAGGCTAGCGAACAATCATCTATAGTTTTTAAGGTCGTTGATGTCGAAAGCTGCGGTCTTAAGGACGTGCGCAATAATGTTGAATGTGAACCAGAGTACAGGAGCTCGCTGGGACGGACTTGGCCGCGTGGTCACGGTGTGCCCGGTTATGAGAGGCAAATGGCCAATGCCTTCGGAAACATGGAGGGAGCTCCAGATGCAGGTGTGGACGAGGGTCTTTGTGAGTTGTTATGGTGAGGCTGCTGATGTTGGTGAGGTCAAAACACACGGATATGAGGCATGTGTGATCGTCATTCTTTGGAGGGGTGGGAGAGATCAGTAATCTGCTTGTTTTTGGCGAAAGCCTCGTCCGTCAGTTGTTAGGCGAGTTGAGCTGTCTCCATCCATGTCACTGTCAGCTTCCTCGTCACTACGACAATGGACAACATAAGATCTAGGCTCCTGGGTCTAACAGGCCAAATGTGTTGCATGTGTCAGTGGATAGAGACTGTGCCACGGTTGCCCTATCCTCTTTGCCGCCCACTACTCTGTGCTTCTTTTCCTACGCTCAGACTCTTCATAACTTACTTATTGATCCCATCATATGTCACGATGAGAGAGAGCGGACTATTTTTCTCCAGTTCGTACGCGCAGTTCATCGTGATCTGTGTTTTCTCCTCGCAACTCTAGATGCAGGAGTTCCAATATGGATTTTAGCGCTACCCTTTACTGGGGCATTGCCTTCAGGGTTGAGGAGAAGCCAGCATCGAAAAAGCGTATTTGTTGACCTACCTTCCCTTCTCTCCCTTACACGCACAAATATTATCTCTGCGGAACGGAATGGGAATGGGAGTGGGAATAGCTACAGTACTACCTGATCCATGCGGTCACGGTCGAAATTGACCGATAGCTGACGCATATGTGTACACTGATCAATAGATTTCATATCAGCATAAGCATTACCCGATTCCTTTGCCTCCTGTTATATTGAGAAATGGCTCGCGGTATCAACTTATTGTTACAGGTTTGATTTTTCAAATCCTTCAATACACCCATGGTACCCATATTCGGGCCCGTTACCTTACCCCCGACAACAACCTCATCGCATCCAATGCCCACAAACAACACTTTCGCCCACTCCATCTTACCTGGTCTCCGCCACGCATGCATTGTCCGCCGGTGCACCACCACCACCGGCCTTCATGAACCGCATTTCGCCGCTATCGAGGGTCAGCTCGACCTTGCCGACTAGCACAACACCGTAACCCAGAGCCTGTGTGCGATGCATGTACGTTTGCTCGATACCCGGGCCGATTTCGCAAATGTGGTAGGCGTTGCCGTTGCGGCGGACGGTGCTAGTGAACGGGAGGCGACGAGACGTTGGTGATTGGCGACGTCGTCGTTATTGCTTGAAGACAGCGAAGTGGAGGTGCTGTGAATAAAACTCATAGCAACGTGGGGTTTGATATGCTCCCATTGCGTGGGTCCCGAGGCATGGATTTCTGCAGTGCCATCGACGTCGTCCGTTGTGATGTAATGCATGACGTGAGGAAGAGTGGAGTATTGGCCCGTGGAAGATGAGATGGCGGCCAAGGTACAAGTATAGCTTTGCCTCGATTGTGTGATAGGAAATTTTCAGTTGTATGAGTACAAGTCCTGAGGCTGCAGTGTCGACCACACGCTGTGTAGATCAAAAGACTCTCTTTATGAGGGTGGTCCATCGAGCGAGACGGCGGTCCATTGTTGGGCCCAGTCCTTCTGAAATTGTTGCTCTGCAATCAATGATACGTCGGAGAGCTGAACTTTCGAAGAACCGACTCCTTCGGATGACTATACACTTACAACTTTTCTGGCTGGCTATACTCGTACCAGTATCCGGCTAAGCCAAGAGGGTCCCAGCCGAATGCAGCATACAGTATATTCGACTCAAGCGCCAACATCGCCCTGGTCTCAGCGGTAAATATGATGCCAGTCCGCAATGGCAGAAGATGAGGTCCGTACTTCCTTAGATGCTTGAAATGCTCCTATACACATGGCCTTGACTGTCATTCCGGGAATATCACATCGGCATCCTCTTCATCTCCTGCAAAGTCCAATACCTCCTCATATTCTCCGCTCCCAGCGCCTTGACTTCATCCTCCAGATGCGCCCAAAGCACATCTCCGAAGCTATCCATCAAGGACTTCAGTTCTTCTAATCTCAACTCTTGCTCTCCACTCCTGCAGGCCTCAAGATAAGCCTCGAACCTGTCTAGCCCCGCATGGATTTGCTTGTGTTGGGTCAGAAGTTCCAGCTCCTTCCGGAACTCGGGCATCTTTCGGGCGAGGGGGGGGAATATGTGGTTTTCCTCAATCGAATGGTGCATTTCCAGATGATGGCAGAAGTCGAGGCCCGTGGTGAGGAACTGACGGAGTGACATGCTGGAAGGCGGTCGCCCGCTGGAGCAGACGGCGTAGAGCGTTTTCCAAGTCCGGCGGAAACTGTTGTGCTGCTGGCTTGTCAGTATTGCCCGAGCGGATTTGTGTCACAGGAGGTATCCCCACAAACATCTCCATGTGATCCGCCATGCTGTTGTAGGTTCTGAAGTCCGCCAAAGAGAGCTTTGGAGGTTTCTTTTGTTTCATGGCCGCTCCTTCTGCTAAGAGTCCCGTCGGTGAGTTTTCGGCCATTCTATTTGAAGCCGGATGTGATTGAGCGCTGCGGTAGATTAGTGAACGGCGTGCTGTTAGTCTGTGATCAACCCGACTCATAGAGATCCCGTATCACTATCAGGCATCGTGTTCTGAGGTGCTTCATAATTACATTACTAATCTATACTCTAGTGATTACGAGAATGCGGTAGGTGAGGTGGTTACTAGTAAGGTAATGGCGGATACCAAAAGGTGAGGTCAGCAAAGACAACCACACGTATACACCAAAACCCCATTCGTGGCATTGACACACATATTTCCGCTGACAGGATATTCCAGGTCAGAAGAGAGGTATCAACACAGCTTCATGCCGCCCACTAATTCCTCTGCCTCAATCCAACTCCCTCCAGTTCAAAACAAGTGTGATTCTTTGAGCTCAACTTAGTTTCACCACGAAGGGCTACTAGTCACCAGCACTGCGAAGAAGTGCGAGCTCGTTGCTGGTGGACCGTCCTCTCCCCTGGGGAGGGAGGAACGGCCCCAGGGTCGGGAAACGTTGGATGTGCCCATCCAAACAGTTTCCCGAACACCTGGGTGCTAACAACCCTAATACCGTGTTAGCTCGGGCTTTCGGAGGAGGCGCTCCGCGGAAATCTGACTACCGCCATTAATCCTCTGCAGACGGCTGACCCGCCGCCTGGCCGTTTTGCTCCTCAAGTTGACGTTCCATCAACTCGAGGAGCCGGTCCAGCCGGGTCGCAACCGTCTGCAGAGGGTCGGCCACGGCAGTCAGACGTCTCAGGAGCGCCTCCTGAAGTTCGATTTGTGCGTTGGTGGGGGGTGGAGGTGGAGGTGGGGGTGGAGGTGGAGGTGGAGGTGGAGGTGGAGGGGCTTCTAACCCCAAGTACTGACCTAGGCGTGAGTTTTGGAGCCACCTTGTAAGTATGGGGCCACTCACGGGTGACGAAGATGGCCACAACGATGGATAGCCAAGTGGCCACCATACTTACAACAGACACGGAGGCACCCATACCTGTAAGTTCGCGTAGCTCGTACGACTTGAAGAGAAAAGAGAAAAGAGAAAAGAGAAGACGCTCAGGGAAGATCTTATAAACACGAGTATTACTCTGGGCGGAAGGCACGAGGTGGTCTGCTGTTCCTTCCTGGACATCAACTTCAAACACAGTAGCACTAAAAGCATAATAGGAAGCTTCGAATTGCATTGATTTTGGAAACTACCTTAAGGTATGTTTAAAGTAACTCATAGAAGTTGCCCCAAGTCATTATGGACTCGAAGGTGGAGCGCTCCTGCAGTTCAAAGGCGGATTGGATGCTGCCTGGCGCAAACTCAAACTCTTTATACTTACGAGTGCCAAATATTTTTGCCTTGACATGGCTTTGCCATTTTGGGTCAAAGGCCGTCAAACCTGCACCGAAGTCCATCCACCTAGTAATGTATACAACGATCCCTCGCTTTCCAAAGTTCTTGTGGTCTATTTGAAACTCTGTGGACAATAACGACATTGTTTCAGGCCACTGCATCTGGAGCAGCGTTGCTGATCGTGTATATGACGAAGTCTGCAGCGACCGTCGCCGCTACCAAAGCTTTTCAGATGAGGACATAAGTCGGTAAAAAGAGCAGAGGGTTCTCCAAGGACTTGGCCTGAAGGTATCAATACTCTGTCCTGAATGCGTAAAAGGAAGTTATCCAAAACGATTCGAGCTTTGATAGAAGCTTGGTAAGTGCAGCGCCCCATATAGTACGTTTTCGTGTTCGACAGGTGATCCACATGGGGGCCGCTATCAAGACCTAAACGATGTTGTTTCATTGCCATTTGAACGTGCTCGAATCTGAATATATAGTGGTAGTGCCGCATGATATCGTCTGACATGTCGGCTTTAAAACACGGTCGCCACTCAGGAGAAAGGTAAGCATCGAGGAACCTTCGGTTGTCTGGGAGATGTAGCTTCGCGCAGCGTTGACAGAGAATGTAATCGTTAAGGTCCTTTTCTAACAATGACAGGAAATCTATTCGTCCCTCTTGGTGTGGTTCTCGAAGTTTATCCCAGTACTGAGTACCGAGTAACCGGTTCAATGAATGGCTGCAGAGGGCGAGAGCAGCAGCCGAGCTGGTTGGCAGAAAGCTGGCTATGTGTTGTAGCATTTCCGTAGGGAGATCCACGAGAGATAAGGGTTGCTTTCCCTTCCTTTTCGCTGATGGCCATATTGACGAACCGGCTTTCTTGCAGAGTATCAATAACTTTGGGATCCCCATCGCGGTCGTAAGTGGCTTCGTCGACGGTAACACGACGGTTAGGGAATATAGGATTCGGGAAAGACAGGGTTGAGGTAGGACTTGAGATGGAAGAAGAAGAAGGAGGTAAGGGAACTATAAGGGAGACCTGGGGAGAGGGCATGTGAAATACTGTAGGTAGTCGGTCGTGGTTGAAAACGAGGCGGGCCACTAGTACAAAGATGGCGATTATATCGTACCTCCGTACCTCCGGCGCACATACCGCTGTGCACACGTGACTGAGCATTGTCTGCCTCTTATCGATTTGCCCTAAGTCGGATTCGTCCCTTAGGTACCTACCTACGTAAGGTAGGTGACAAATGTGCAAAAGTGAAGGCAACTGATTATTTTGATACTGTACCTACCTGTAACGGGTGTCTTTGGCCAGGTGAAGCTACAGAGCAGCAGCATGCATCAAGAGACTCTACAACCCACCCTGCGTTTGCTCCTGCTCTATCATGGAGATCAACACAGTCTGACGATCCGCGGCAGCCGGTTATGATCCCGACCTTTGATTCACGCCGTCTCAACCCTCATCCCAATCCCTGTTCCCATCCCTTGGCCAAGGACGGGAGAGGCGTTTGCGAACATCTGCACTACCCCGCAAACCTGCCTTCATGCACTCCACTTCAAGCTTCTCTGTCTGTACCTGATTCTCTTTGAACTTACCTTTGCAGAGTCATACACATGTGATCTCCTCCAATTGCCTTCGCTTCTTGTTTCCCCTCGCAGGAGGATGACCCGATCAATGTAACCCCACATTCTGACGTTTAGTAACTGCTTTCCGGTCTATCAGCCTGTCCCTCCATATATCATGGCGGTCCTCACAAAATTCTCCCCGTCCTCTACTGGCACTTTCAACGCAGAGTTGGCGAGATCATGGGCGCCTTCTTGGTCATCTATGGCCTTGCCATATGTTGTCTGGCGCTTCAAGGCGCCGGACTGACTATGGGAGGGAAGCCGAATCAGATCATAAAGCCCTACAAGCGTGCACCTTTACAGGACCTTGTCACTTGGGATGCGCATTCCATCTTCGTAAGGGGACAGCGGATTCTCTTGTACAATGGCGAATTTCATCCATTCCGGTACGGCTTTTTGGGGCTTGTCTGGTCTCGGCGTGGCAAATGCTGATATATCGAAGGCTACCCGTTCCAAGTCTCTGGCTAGATGTTTTCCAGAAAATCAAGGCGCTGGGCTTTAGTGGTGTCTCATTCTATGTCGACTGGGCACTTCTGGAGGGTAAGCAGGGGAACTTCACTGCTGAAGGCATCTTCGCGCTAGAGCCCTTCTTTGCTGCCGCGAGCGAAGCTGGCATTTACTTAGTTGCCGTAAGACAACCCACGAGTCATGTACATTGCGCAGGCTTAGCAAAGGCGAACACAGCGTCCTGGTCCATATATAAACGCAGAGGTGTCTGGTGGCGGCTTCCCTGGCTGGCTTCAGAGGTATAAGGCGGTCCTTCGAACCCCTGATTACTTGCCGGAAACGGAGAAGTAAGCTTCAGTCTGTGTTGAAGAGCTGAGGTCATCTATTGCAGCTTATTGACCTACAGTTACGTCCGACATATTGGTCCGATCATTGCGAAAGGTCAGATCACGAACGGTGGGCCAATAATCCTTGTGCAGCCCGAGAATGAGTACACATTCGTTACCCCTGGGACCCTCTTTCCCAACCCTGCGTACTTCCAGGCTGTCGAGGACCAATTAAGGGCCACCGGTATCGTTGTCCCGTTTGTTAGCAATGACGCTGCTCCGCTGGGGTTATTTGCTCCAGGAAAAGGCACAGGCGAAGTCCAGATATATGGACATGATTCATATCCTCTGGGGTTTGACTGCGCTAATCCGTACCGCTGGCCTGCCGGGGCTTTGCCAACCTATTATCACGCACTGCATCTTGCGCAGAGTCCTAATACTCCTTATACTATTTCGGAGATGCAAGGTGGCTCATTCGATCCTTGGGGCGGTTCTTCGTTCACGAAATGTGCGATACTCCTCAATGAACAATTTGAGCGAGTCTTCTATAAGAATGATTATAGTGTGGCCATTGCGATCCTCAATATCTACATGGTGTGTTACTTTGCGCTTCCAGGCTAATTCGAAGCTGATCTTCCACAGATATATGGTGGAACCAACTGGGGTAACCTTGGTCACCCTGGAGGTTATACGTCGTATGATTATGGCGCCGCCATCACCGAACAAAGACTGGTTACTCGTGAGAAATACAGCGAGCTTAAGCTCGAGGCTAATTTCTTAAGAGCTTCTGGATCAGCTTACTTGACATCAACCCCTGGCAACGTTAGTAACGGGTCTTATGTTGATAATGACGCTTTAGCAACCACTCCTCTCTTCGGCAACAAAACGAACTTTTACATCGTTCGCCACGCGGAATACAACTCGCGAGCTTCGACAGACTACAGATTGACTGTGCCAACGAGTGCTGGAACACGGAGTATTCCTCAGCTCAGTCCATCACTTACTCTCTATGGACGCGACTCGAAGATCCATGTGACTGACTATGATGTTGGGGGTATCAATATGCTATATTCCTCAGCAGAGATATTCACATGGTTGGTCACGTCTCCTGGTTCGAGGAGTAAGAGCTGACACTGTGAAGGAAACAATATGATTCTAGAACAGTCCTTGTCCTTTACGGCGGTGTTAATGAAACCCACGAGGTCGCCTTCTCTGGATGCGACCACTTAACTGTCATCGAAGGGACTGGACTTATGGTGCAGGCCCAGAATGGAGAGCTTTTGATCAATTGGGCAGTCACACCAGACCGTAAGGTAGTGCGAATAAACCAGAACCTATTCGTTTATCTTCTAGGTACTTAGTCCCTCGAGGTCCATCGGGGCATGTGACTGATGATAATACGCAGACCGCAATGACGCCTACAACTACTGGGTACTCGATCTTCCAACGCAAAGCCATGCTAAGAACTACACTGTTCCGTCGGCAGCCTCGGTCATTGCCAAGGCAGGTTACCTACTTCGTACCGTAGCGGTCAACGCTTCTGCGTTGTATATGACGGGTGATATCAACGCTACGACCTCCATCGAGATTATAGGTGGAGCTCCAAGTGGTTGCTCAGAGGTCTTTTTCAATGCTGAGAAGGTCCAGTCAGCGCATGACGAATACGGCGTTGTTACTGGTAGCATTACTTATACATACCCAAGCTTCAAGATCCCATCCCTGACGGACCTTGACTGGAAGTATATCGATAGTCTACCTGAGATTCATATGAATTACGATGACTCTGCTTGGACGTCCGCGGACATAAGGATGAGCAACAATACCGTTCAGAATCAGACCACTCCCACGAGTTTATTCGCCAGTGACTACGGCTTCAACACCGGAAATCTATTGTACAGAGGTCATTTTACTGCTACGGGCCGAGAAGCTACTCTATACCTCCAGACCCAAGGAGGTACGGCGTACGGCGCGTCAGTTTGGCTGAACAGTACGTTTCTTGGATCATGGGTTGGTATCGACAGGGTATCGAACTACAGTCAAACGCCTACATTACCGAACCTCAAACCCGGTGAGCCTGCGGTTTTCACTATACTGATAGACAACATGGGCCTCGACGAGGACTTCAGGGTGGGTTCAGATCAAATGAAGAACCCCCGAGGGATCTTGCAATACGCTCTATCTAGCCGCGAGCAGTCGGCTATCAACTGGAAGCTCACTGGAAACCTCGCCGGTGAGGATTACCAAGATCGTACCCGTGGTCCGCTCAATGAAGGCGGCTTATATGCAGAACGGCAAGGGTTCCACCTGCCAGCGCCTCCAAGTGGGCATTGGACCAGTGGTAAACCGACCGACGGTATCTCACGTGCGGGTGTTGCATTCTATACCACATCCTTCAATCTGGACGTGCCAACGGGTTACGACATTCCGCTGTCGTTCGACTTCAATAATGCTACAGCAAACGGGACGGCAGTCTCCAATTATCGGGCTCAGCTGTACGTCAATGGCTATCAGTTTGGTAAGTACGGTAAGCTTGAACAAGACCCACCTCAGCTCGCTGTAACCTTTCAGCTTCTGGATTCTGACCAGTCACTGATTTTCAATCGTTACGACCAACAGTCCACAACATCGGCCCGCAAACCAACTTCCCGGTCCCGGAGGGTATTTTGAACTATCACGGTATCAACTACTTGGCGCTGTCCCTGTGGGCTCTTGATGCTGGAGGAGCTAAGATTGAGAATTTACAGCTCATGTCTGATGCAGTGATCCAGTCTGGCTATGGTACTGTGGAGCTGTCGCCCATGCCTGCTTACTCGCCACGGTCAGGAGCTTACTAGAAGCTCGTTGGTTAGAGGATCGCCCAGACAGAAGCTTCGCTGAAACCTTTCATGAACAAATCATCTTTTCTCGATACCGACCTCGTGAGAGTCCATCGCTTCCTCTTCGAGAACCTGTTCTCAGTAATCCCATGAACTTGGGCAACTCAAATAGGTGCCAATTGCTGTGTATTCATGTCATGATAACTCCTGAAGTGGCTCGAGAGAGTCGCCAATCTCACGTGCTTTCGTGACACGTCTCAACCCAAGAACGTGTTCTCTCCCCCATCACATCTGCACAAAAGTAGAGCCCAGCAGCGCCACAACGCAATGGATCTCTACCATCAAGCAACCGACCTCCTCTCCAACCCAAAACACAATCGATGGCTCTCCCCCCTCCTCCTCGCCCTCGAAGCGCTCCTCTGCACCCTGATAATCCGGAAAGTCCCCTGTAAGCCCTCCCTCTCGCACCGCCCCTGGCGCCCCCCCCCTTCACTCCACTTACACCATTCGTGCAGACACGGAAATCGACTGGCAAGCCTACATGCAGCAAGTGGCGCAATACCTCGCCGGCGAGCGCGACTACACCCTCATCAAGGGCGGCACCGGCCCGCTCGTCTACCCGGCCGCGCACGTCTACATCTACACCGCGCTCTATCGCCTCACTGAGCGGGGGAGGAACATTGCGGTCGCGCAAGCGCTGTTTGCGGGGTTGTATGTTGGGGTTTTGGCGGTTGTGATGGGCTGTTATAGGATGGCGAAGGTGTGTGTGTCTTTCGTCACTAGGATCGCCCCGAGTGGAGGGAGGGATGGAGGGAGCAAAGCAAAGCACGGAGAGCACGAGGGACACACAATCATGGGGCACCGGAGGAAATTTTTGGAAGACTGTGGCTAACGGCGGGTGCGGGTTGCAGGCGCCGCCGTATATCTTCCCTCTGCTGGTCCTGTCGAAGAGGCTGCACAGTATCTTCCTCCTGCGCTTATTCAACGACTGTTTCGCGGTCGGGGCGCTTTTCGTGGTGATCTACGCTTACCAGCGGCGGATGTGGACCGTCGGGTCCATGGTGTATGCATTGGGTGTGGGAGTCAAGATGAGTCTTTTGCTGGCGCTGCCGGCGGTTGGGATCGTGCTTCTACAGGCGCTGGGGTTGCGGAGGGCTATCAAGCAGGCTATGCTTATGCTGCAGTTGCAGGTACGTACTCGTATGTAATTTCAGTCTTTGGGGAGGCTGACCAGAGGTTGTCAGGTTGTTCTTGCGCTGCCCTTTCTACCGACGAACGCACGGGGATATCTGTCACGCTCGTTCGAGTTCAGTAGACAGTTCCTGTACACGTGGACGGTCAATTGGCGATTCGTGGGCGAGGAAGTCTTTCTATCACGCAACTTCTCTACAGGCCTGCTATTCATACATTTGACGCTACTTGTACTATTCCTCGCCACCCGTTGGATCAAGCCGACGGGCCTCCCGCTACCACTTTTCGTCCGTAGTGTTTTGCAGCCTCCTCCGACTTCGACTTGGCAACGGAGCGGGCTCCATCTTTCACCCAGCTTCATACCCACAACAATATTCTCTGCCATCGCCGTTGGTATGCTCTGTGCGCGGAGTTTGCACTATCAGTTCTTCGCGTACATCGCCTGGGCAACACCATTCCTTCTGTGGAAAGCTGGACTGCACCCTGTACTATTGTACACAGTGTGGGTAGCGCAGGAGTGGGCCTGGAATGTCTATCCGAGCACGAATATGAGTTCGATGGTCGTTGTTGCGTGTCTAGCCGTGCAGGTCATAGGTGTGTGGTGGGGGACCAGGATGGACTCTGACAGCCTTAAGAGCGCCCGCAGTCCGGAGCGAAGGGATCATCTCCACGTGGAATAATGGATCCGTAGTTGACCGGTTCAAAGCCACCCTACACCTCATCCTCAGATTCGCTGCTCGGCGGCATCTTTCCAACCACAGACTCCTCTTCATCATCGTCGTCTAGGCAGGATGACTTTTTCGTGAACTCTTTAGGCCTAATCCTCCACGCATGAGTCAACTGCGCAATTCCAGGACTCAAGGAATGGGCGACAACACCGACCAGTATGTTTCCTTCCTCCACTGCTTCACATCCCTGACAACGTTGACGATCTCGCCCCCCAGCTTATTGTCCCTGTCGTCGAAAGCCTTCGTGTCCACCAGGACATATCCACCTCGCACCAACCATATAGTGGACCGGAATCGTGATGGCATCTCTACCAGGATTGATTTCCCAGTCGGCAAGTCGACCAAGTGAAGATTCTTGCCTTCACCCTTGACGACCCGCGCAATTGATTGCCCCTCAGATAACAAGGCGGGAGGAGTCCTTGTTTCTTCTGCTGTCGCGTGGACGTTCCGCTTGGGACGAGCCATCTGGAGAGTTTGTGTGCAGTTATCGATGTAGGTATGGTTACCACTTAAATGTAACCCTACTACTGTGGTTCGAATCTAAAGTTTAGTGTGACACGTGCGTGGAAGTAATTCCTTCTCGGGGATATCTCTCGCGAGAAAGCGAAGGCGGTAGTTATCCCCATCCAAATCAAATCACATCCCACCGAAACGAGCAGCACTCATCTATCATGAGAATGAGAGCCCAATAATTCCATGTGTTAGAGACCTTACTTTGAAGAGTCATAGTAGTATTTCGAATCAAAGCTGCATGTCACCCAGCACATGCGGCATTTTCCTTTCAACCAGTCATAATATGTATCATGACAGGGACTCTCAAGTTTCCTCCTAGCTTAAGCATTGGATATATGTTCATATCTCTTACCAACCTTTCAGATCAGTAATTGAACCCAGCGTCGTCAATTGCTTCATTATTATATGAGCCAAACATGTCTTCTCACTCATTCGGTGCTTTCGTCAACCATGACAGCGCCCCTCGCATTACTGGACCACCAGCAATCCTTAACAAAGATGATCACGCCAAATCTTCCGGTCCCGATGCCATTGAACTGGATGAAATGACCTGGGGCAGCCGATACAATGGTCCTGGCACCCCTCTCAAACCGAGCGGAGCGCAAATACCCGTTACACCTAACGAGCTGGAGATGAGCAGGCCGCCGAGCCCGAGTGATGATGCCACCGTTCCGGTACAAAGTCTCAACAACCCGTCCATCAACAAGTGGAGGTTCCTCAGCGCGTGTCTGATGTGCCTTGGAAACGGCCTGAATGACTCCGCACCCGGTGCTCTCATCCCATACATGGAGCGCTACTACCAGATCGGATACGCTATGGTCTCGCTCATCTTCGTCACGACTGCTCTGGGCTTCATCAGTGCAGCCTTCATGACACATGCCCTTCAAGCGGGGCTCGGCCGCGCGAAGACCCTGATGTTGGCCGAAGCGGTTATCATTGCCGCTTATCTCATGATTGTGTGCACACCACCCTTTCCGGTGGTCGTAGTAGCGTAGGTTTTTCCCCTCGCCCATCCTCGGCTCCATATCTAGAACTAGAACTGATGGGGTTCCGTACAGCTTCTTCCTCACCGGCCTCGGCATGGCCGTCAATCTCTCCCTCAACAACGTCTTCTGCGCCAACCTCGTCAACAGCACGACCACGCTGGGCGCCTTCCACGGCAGCTACGGCATCGGCGGCACCGTCGGCCCGCTGATCGCCACCGCCATGGCCACGCACGGCATCGTCTGGTCGCGCTTCTACCTCCTGACGCTGTGCGTCACGGCCGTGAACCTCGTCTTCGCCTGGTGGGCCTTCCGGGCCTACGAGCAAGACGGCCCGGCTCAACTCCTCTTGGCGCTTGAACGCACCGCATCGCGTCGGGCGGCCGCTGAAGCGGGTGAGCCGACGAGAGTGCAGCTGTTCAAACAGGCCGTCCGGAACAGGACGACCATCCTCGGCGCCTTGTTCATCTTCGCGTACCAGGGCGCCGAAGTCTCCATCTCCGGCTGGGTCATTTCTTTCCTGATCAATTACCGGGATGGAGACCCAGCTCGCGTTGGTTACGTCACTGCTGGTATCTATACCCTCACTTCTCCCTCCCCCCCCCCTCTCCCCCACCCACACCACCCCAATCACCACAAACAAACACTAACCCCCCCACTCCAGGTTTCTGGGCCGGCATCACCCTCAGCCGCTTCCTCCTAACGCACCCATGTCACCTCCTCGGCGAAAAACTCTCCGTCCCCCTCCTCACCCTCGGCGCCCTCGCCTCCCAACTCCTGATCTGGCTGGTGCCCCAACTCCACACCCTCGGCGACGCCCTCCTCGTCGCCCTCGTCGGCCTCCTCCTCGGCCCCATTTATCCCTGTGCCACCTCCGTCTTTGCCCGGAACCTGCCTCGCGGCGGCACAGGCGTGCAGGTTAGTGCCCTCAGCGTCATCAGCGCCATGGGTAGCGCGGGTGGGGCCGTGGCGCCGTTTGTGACGGGGATCGTGGCTCAGGGCCGGGGCACGTGGGTGTTGCATCCGATTTGTGTGGGGTTGTTTGTTGGGATGGGGGCTTGTTGGGGCGGCTTGCCGTGGGGGAGGAGTCGGAAGAGGGTGGAGTGAGGGGGAGGTCGCGGTTCGGGGGTCCATTCGGCTTGTTGGTTCTTGGGTCTTGATTTATTGGTTCGTTTCCGAGAACGGGGTATCTTTGGTACGTGTGTGGATGAGATGGGATAGATTGGGAGTCCGGTTGAAGGGTTGGACGTTTCGGGAATTTGGTAGTATCATTTTGATATAGACCAGACGGGGGGGCGTGGTGGATCACGAAATCGGCAGTAAATGCAAAGGACCTTCTCTCCATGAAGAGGACTAGAGTTGTATAAAGTCCACTAAACGGCGACCAACTCTGCTCTATCTATCAACGAAGCGGCCAACGACCCCCAAGCGCCCAAGCCAAGGCTTTTCCTGTCAAGAGCGCCTGCACACAAACCAATATATTACACTCCCTCCTTCTTCGCCCATGATCCCTATGCTCACCCGTTCGCCGCTCCACCCGGTATCCTCCCCTCGTTCAGCTCCCTCTCCAACCTCGTAATCTCCTGCAAACTCTTCGCACTCCTGATCATCTCCTCGACCCTCTTCCTCTCCTTCTCCGTCAACTTGACTCGATATGCTTTCCCACCGCCGCCGACGGACGATGCGGTGCCGTTGAGGTTTGCGGCCGAGGAGGGGACGTCGAAGGTGTGGGATTTGATGCCCATTATCTGTGGTTAAGGTTTCCGTTAACGATGGTGATGTACAAGGTTGTGAATGCGGGGGTGTGAGGGTGTTTATGGGGTGGACGAGCGTAGGACGAAATGGGCAATGATCGACGAGGAAATGGAGGAGGAGGAGACAGACCTTAGAGGCGAGAGCAGAGGGTTCCTTCAAAGAGCCAAAAAGCTCCGTCGCCTTGGTGCGCTCAATGTCCTTGACTTTCTGATAGTCGAGGAAGCGGACCGTGGGACAGCGCCATATGAGCCAGTGCCGGTAATGCTAGACGCACTGACCGTCAGCCCGTCAGTTCCCAGCCATAAACCCCGAGCGACTTCGTCCCGCGTCCGTCGGTCTTCGGGTGCTCCCACGAAACAAGATGAAGCGCCTACCTCTCGTCTTGTGACCGGGTTCTCCATCAGCACGAGATGGGTGAGCTTCGCGAAGGCGCTCAGCGGATCCAGATCCGCCAGCTCGGCGAAGTTGTTCGACGTCAGGACCAGGGTGGTGAGGTTAGGGATCGACTTGGCCAGCGCGGGCTGGATGCTCGTGACGCGGTTGCGGGCGAGCAGGAGGGTGCGCAGGCGCGGCGAGAGCGGGAAGTTGGAGAGTTGCGTGATGTCGTTGTCGGTGAAGTCGATGGCATCTTGGTCCTGTTCCGCGTAGCACACGGGGCGGCAATGTCAGCGATTGCGGCTTGTTCGTTACTGTTGCGACCACGGCCCGATCTGGGCTGCTGGGGAAGGAACGGGGGGTGGGACGGGTTCGGGGAAAGTACCTTGGCAACGCCCAGGTTCTCGATGGCGGGGATCTTGTGTCCTGCGGTCCGAGCGTTATGATATCAATGGAGCTCAACCCAAAAAGTGTAGTATCTGTTCTTTTCAGCAATGGTACGCACCTCGGAGATCGAGCTCGCGTTCTTTGAGCGGGTTGAGGTAGGAGAGGGAGTTTTGGATCAGCTCGGCCGTTAGCCTCATCGTTGCTGGCTATGCGCGGTGTGAGGAGATGGTGAGAAGTTGCAGCCCGGGAGAAACTACCGTCTTCGATCAAGGTATTGGCATCCAGCGAGCATTGGGGATGATATGACCAGGTTGGAGTGGAACACAAGCCTTCCTGAGATGGTTGCCGGCTGGCACACTACTACCTTAACTTAAGTGCTTTCTATGCCGGACGACAAGCGCCTAAACCGCAGCCATCCCAGACCGTCACTAGTGTCTGGACTGTCATTGTCAAAGCCCTAAAACATCAATAGGTGACCTTTTATCAATGTTTACACATCAATACCATAAACATTGCGAATCAAGATTTTAATCAGTTAAGGTTTGTCACTAAGCCACTTGGTGTTCACCATAAGTACCCACAGGCAATTGAGTGGGATAGTTCAAGGTATACAAGCAGATCGTAAGTCTCACCGTTGTCAAATTGAGGTCTCAAGTATTTTCACTATATGAGCATGTGGATGAAACCGCGTACCCATGACTACAATAGTACTACGTTGTTGTGTGGTGAAAGAAGCCTCCGTGAACGTGTACGATAAGATAAAGGTCAAGATTTCAAATAGTCAAGGTTCTGTCGTTGAGCCTCTGACTATCCACTGTAGCAACGTACACCACCGGCTGCGAAACACGTTTTCTTCCAGCGGCAGCGACGCAGGCGACCGAAGGCATTACACAGGAGCACCAGAGAGGCAGCAGGCAGGGCTGATGCGGAGAGCAATGAGGTGACGTCTGAGACCAGAGTCGAGGGTATGGTCCCCCTCTATCAATTCCTACTAGCGTGGCCAGACCTGTGACCTAGGAAAGGACATCTTCGTATGTCGTGTCTTGTCCTCACTAAAGTCCTCACTAAAGACGTCTCCCATCAGCGCAAGGCCTCCGCTCGCAAGCAAGACTTCCATCCTTGAACGGATCTCTTTCTCATTTGGCCCACAGTCACTGCTGACATCGTCTGGAACTTGATCATTCGATTCAGTCTGGGCGTCGATATCCTCGCCCCTTGGCAGACCCTGGCCCTTGCCTGCGGCGGAGTCAGGACTATCGTCCCTCTGTGGAAGCAGGTCTGTCAAAGTGCCCCACCAAGCTTTCCAGAAGACCGCGGTAGGCTCCGAATATTCCATTCGAAGGGCCTCGTAAAGTCGCACATAGGCTTGCAATGCTTGCACCAAGCCCGCACAGCGGTCCTCATCTTGAAGTTCAAATTGTTCGTCTTCCGGCATTTGTACCGTGGCAAAGGCACAGAAGTTGTTGGCCCGGTACTCGAGCTCGCAGCATGTATGAGCCATGCCGAGCCGCTCGAAGACCTCCAACCGACAGGCCTCTAAACACCAATTTTCTTGCTCACTGGAGTTGATATTGCCAGAATCCAACCACTCATACAGTATTCGGGACTTTGTCTCCCAGTTCCAAACTATGAAGCCCCACCCCTTCTTCAGAAGAAAATTCACCGGGAGACATCCATCTGATGAACAATAACAAACGCAGGAGTCTGTCAAGGTTGGACTGCACAATTGACTTAACTTCGCAAGATCCTACTTACGGTCGATTATCGAATTTCTGAATTGGAGTGCGGTAGCGGCCACATGGAGGTAACTTCTTATTCCAAGCCGAGGGAAATCCAGGACTCTTGCGCCCTTATCGATATACCAGGATATCATCTCATTTGGTGTACCACAAGCAATGAGTAACGGAGTACATCCCAAAGTATTCGGAAGGTCAATAGCGCAAAGTCCGCAAGCCCAAAGCTCATCGGCAGCGTACACACTCATCCTCTTGTCATGGTAGACGCTGGTAATGGACATGGCAGGAGTTTCGCTGGAATTTCAATGCCCCTTTCGGAGAGGGCTGTCATGACCTGATTCTCTTTTCCTTGTAGCAATGATATATTCCCATCCTTCAACATAAGCCCAAAGCTATGAGACTGGCCATGTGAGAGGTTTTGCAAGGCCAAAATTTTGAGTTGTTGAAGATCTTTGGCAATCTCCTTCGCTATGAGACGAATGATCGTTGGTGAACTACGAACCCAGAGAGCATATGAGAGAATCGAGCGTTCAGGTAGGTGAGAGGAATGCGGTTCAATAGGAAACATTGGGCACTTTGGCAGAAGCATTTCCACGCTTGCCCCGTGCCCACGTCCAATTGCATCTAGAGTAGCCTGAACAGGATCTGCCCCTGCCTCGAGCAGTATTTGGATACCAGCTGTCCAGCCAATTGCGAGGCTCAAAGGGGAGTATCCACTTCCAGGCTCGCCTTCGACATCGTGGCCACGTTCAATGAGCTTGCGAAGCTCTGTTTCAGAGCGTTCAGTGACGGCAAGGGAGAGCCGAGAATAGACACAATCTAAGTACCCTCCTTTAAGAACCTTATGAAAGTTCTCGGACACCGGCGAAAGGAATTAATTACTGACCTAAAGCTATACCAGAATTCTTGATCAAGATAATTGACGCCCATGGATCGGTCCTTTGGAGATAGTTGTAACTAGAGGAAATGTTGATCTCCTCGGCTATTTCTCCTCCATATTGCACGAGGACATTATCAATCCATACAGACTCGCTCGGTGCGTTAGTTTGGATCGATCCCCACCAGAAAAGCTGGAATACCAACTCCAATGCGTTGAACATTCTAATCCTTCGAAAACCACGCCTATAAGTACAATCAGCTCGGGTCTTCTGATGAGGCTCGATTCTGTACAACCATTGAAAACGAGCATTCACGTCAACTCCACCTTCAATTAGCATACTGATTATACCAAATATCTGATCTGACAAGGAAGCGCGTAGTTCAAACACCATGGAAAGAAGAAAAACAAAATCCTAGTTCGTCGGTCAGACCAGCATTTGTGTTTGGTTGAGCTCCACATACATGTAGTAATGTGAAACCTCTCGTATCTTGATCTGAAGGCGATGCTTGCCCCACACAGAAAGATGATTGAAGTTCGCGTTGCACTCTCTCCAAGATAGCCGACACCGCGAGAAGCCTTTGCTGCCGTGAGATATCAAGGGGTTTAGGGCGCACGAGGGTCCAGTCGTCATCGTAAATTTTCGGATAATGCAAAGTTTCAAGCAGTTCATCTCGCGCAGTATCAATAGTTCGGAAAGCAGGCGAAGCTCTCCGATTTACTATGTTCACGCTGATGAGAGTCGGAGACAAGGCTGTACCGCCGGCACCATGAGTAGCTGATATTGTTGCACGAAGGCTCCTGGCTAATAGCCCTGGTAATAAAAATTGAATGCCTAGAGTCCATCTCGCAGGACAAAGCCAGAACCAAGGACAACTGTCTTCGTGTTGTTGGTGCTTATCGTACTGGATGACGGACCCTGGCCAACACAGCTGCCATCGAGAGCGGCGGACGGAACGGTTGCATGTAACCGAAAGCTGGGCTGAAGGTTTCCGGGCTGGGTTATAGCCCTTAACGGACTTCGTGTATCTGGGAACCTCATCTGCAAGCATGCTGGCCGCAAGCTCGGCCGCAAGCCCAGGTTTAGTGGTGATGCGCTGGCATGTTTGATTGACCTGTTGTCTTACTCAGTATATCTGGAATGCCCCAGCTTACAGTGGAAACTGACTATACGGTCGCAGCCTTCCTGGGATATGGTGACACGTGACACCACCCGGAATGCTGTTCAGACCTGCCCGAACCGACTGGGTCTGTTGTTGGTGGGGAGATCAGCTTTATTGGCGTTTCAATTGGTTTTAGACGGAGCTGACTTCGTGCCTTAGGGTTTCCACCCGACCGTGTGTAGCTTTGACTATCTCTGAAGCGGCGGTAAGTTCATCCGCCATAGCGGCAGATCTTACGTCAAGCTGTTCTAGTCGCTGTTCTGTTCTATGAAATCCGCTTTCTGTTGAACTCCTCGAAGACTCGGCGTGATTTCTAATGAGTTGGAGTTGCCCTTCCACCCGTTCAACACCCAGCGATGTATTATTGACTACATTTCGGACTATATCGCTTGAGGACTCGGCTCTGTGCTGCATTGTTTGAAGCTGGCTTTCCAAAGGTGTTACCTTCTGATCCACCAGTCTTATACCATCTTCAGCTAAGATCTGTGTTAGCTAAATGAAAGGCTATCCATAGAATTGATCACACCCTTTGTGTCTGAGCAAGATTAGAGTCTCACGGTGATACCACAAGCTCAAGTTAATCTTGTGCCCTTGAAGCCGCATCCATGTGTCCAAGATTTCATTCTCCTTTCTGGGACCAACTACCGTTCGCCAACCCCTTTTTATAGCAGTATCACTCGTCTTAGGCACAAGCGGTCGAAGAAGATCTTCCATATGTTGAGCTTCGATGATGCATCGGCCAAGAAGACCAGTGGCAAGAGCGATACTTGAAGGTGATAAAGCTCCATTTAACGTTGATGCAGCACCAGTGTTGGGCGCCTGGATGTCTGAGTTCAGAAAGTGAATAAGCCGGGTGAATTCTGTGAGCTCTTCAGCGATCGCTTTGACTTTGCGTGGCATGTGTTGAAACTCTCCGTAGACGCGTGAGAGGGTCATTGTCAGACGCGCAGCAACGTCCAAAAACTGCACCGCGGCCGCGGTGATACCGACCACTTCAGCCATGACCGTTAGGATGGACTCTAAGAAAGGGAAAATCACATCGGGCGGGGCTTCAGTGGCCTTTAGTATATCGTTGGGTACGTCGCACAAGGCAATCTTCAGCCTCGCCCCATAGCCACAGTAGCATTCATCTCTTATTGGCTGCCTTGTGCATCAACATCTCTCCGCCACGTTCACCGAGGCATCACCTCTCTCTCCCGTATAGAATGAGGAGTATACTCAACAACACAACTGTTGAGTAGCGCTCAGTAAGCGATTCCACGAAGATGTTGCTGAAAGAAGTTACGGAACGGTAAAAGATTCTTATTTCTAGTATCCACGACTATGGAGGGTGATATATGTGGGATTTTGAATGCCCCATATTCCAACTATCACGGCCGCCAGCTCGTGGGAGAGTTCCTGGGGTGTGTAGAGCAGGACGAGAGGGCGTCATGACTCATGAAGACGCTCCTGCAGTCTGAACTGAGATCTCTAATTGACGCAACACAGAGATCCGGGTCTCCTATTGAGGTCAGCGACAGATACGTGGAAAGGGCCAGTTTGGAATCTTCATGTGCGTCTCAGGTACATCCATAGATGTCTCATCAGTGAAGACGGTACGTTGACGAGACAGACATGTGCGATTGAACTCAGCGCGAAAGGCTCACCAGATATGCACAACACACCGAACCCTGCGGTGAGTATGGCCCGTGAGAATAGCGCCGCGGGGTTTGACCATACATCGACATGTGAGGAAGGAAGATAAAGCAACAATCATTTCCTTGATAGAGTTGACTTGCACGAGACTCAAGGATACTGTCGTTGAAAGTTCGGCCACAGCCACAGCCACAGCGTACCCACAGCCACAGCCACAGCGTACCCACAGCCACAGCCACAGCGTACCCACAGCCACAGGTCGGCCTTGTCCAGCCTAACTTCGGCAAGTTGTATTATAACTCAACTCACCAACAAAGTCATCATCTACGAAGTATTTCGACAGGCACCACTGGGTATGTAGGATTGAATAGTATATTAACCTGAAAACCATTGAAACAAGAAGTTGCTCCCTCGACACAGTGAAGCAGCAGTGCCTCGTAATCCAAAGATCGGCTTCTCACTTATTACCTTATACATAAGCCTTCAATGATGGTTGGAGGTGAGAGCAGGGGCGGTGCTGGGTGTAGCGAAAGCGAAGAGCGGATACGGAATAGTGAGACCGGAAGAGGGATATTTCAATTCATGATCGGAAGTGTCTACATCCTCAATAGTTTGGGAAACAATCGGAATAGACAATGCCAGCCATGAAGGTTAGTTCGCGGTCCAGTACTCCTTCCGTGCCCCCAACTCACCGGACCTCAACCTCCTACGCCAGGACCAACACCCTTTGTGATGCATCATTTAAAGACGTAAATAACACCCGACCGATCCACCGAAATCGTCATCCCGTACGGCACTTCCAGCAGCGCCACATCGAGTATCAAGTCCAAGTGATTCCTGAGCAGCTGTTGCTGCTGCATCGAGATGACAGTCGACCTCGGCGGTCTCCCGCTCCGTCTCTTGACCGAAGTATTCGACAGCGTCCTATTCCCGGGCCCCGCATTGGGAGCGGTCGGTCCGGGTTGAGGGAGCCGTTCGGTGTTCAGCGTTATGGACGGCGGGATCTGCGAAGCCGTGAACGAAGGCTTGCCCTCTTCCGCGTCCAAACCGCTGATGACCTTGGATGCGTCCACGCGGGTGATATCCCAAAACCTGACCTTCTGGTCCGAGCCGCCCGTGACGAAGAAGCCGTAATTGGTTTCGCGTCCGTCTTCGGGAGCATCTAGACCCACAGCGAGCGCTCGCATGCCTCTGTCGACGCTGCCTGTGCCCGTGGGCTCCAGCGCGGTTGCGAAACGCCCGAGCATGCCTTCCGGCTTTTCTTCGTCGACTTGCCAAGGTTCGTAGCTTTTAAAGCCATCTTTGTTGCCGCCAGCACGGTAAACTTCGCGGCACTGCACGTTGGCACTGGCAATATCCCATACGGTGATCTCGTTCTGCCCGGTGCCACCAGCCACGCAAACCCATCTGCCACGTCCTTTGAGAGGGTGGATGTGGAGCCGATGTATAGGTGTGGCTCCAGAGAGTCCCCATGCCTTGAGCCGAAGCCGGAAGCGGAGATCCCAGAGATCAAGCACGCCATGTGAAGTGCCAACCAGCAGCCATGTATGCTTTTTATCTAGGCAGAAGCAGGTGGGTGTCCCGTGGTGGATTGGATTCTCGAGGGTGTAGATAATGGACATAGACCTTAGATCAAGCGCATGAATACGCGATGCGTTCGTAGCCATGAGCAGGATGGAATGATTGTCGGCTCGGAAGTGCTCACACCAGATGGCATACTCGCCATCCGGGAGTTGAAAGTTCCGTAGCAGTCGAAGCTTTCCATATTTCGTAATCCCACCGGTAGACACTACGTCTACCTTCACAGCATGCACGCTGCCGTCAGTCGCAGCACTCAAGAAAGTGTGAGTGTTTTCGACGAAGGTTAAGCACTTGACCTTCGCTCCAGTCGAGTGGCTATGTGTTTGTCGGGACCGGTGCGCTAAGTTCTTCTCAAGTCGTGCCCCATCCCAGACTTTGACCGTGCTATCGTCCGAAGCGGTCAAGAAGAATCTATGATCAGGAGATATGACGACACGATTGATCGCGCTAGTGTGCTCTCCAAAAGTTGCGACCAAAGTTCCTTCGGGCCGCCAGGGCTTGTCTAAATCCTGTCCATTGCTTTTCCGAATTGGAATTCGCCGACTGACCGGAGGTATCAAGGGTCCAAAGTCGATTAGATCAGTGGGATAATTGTCCGTATAGAGGGAGCCGAGGAGCTGGAGCACATGTGGGTCATTGCCATCATAAGTATGGGATGGTTGTAGTGGCGGCTGAGGTACGTCCTTCGCTATATCTTCCTTGGAGGTTAATGTTAGTGGGGACGTTGCCAAGCTCTGACGAGGGAAAGGCCCATCAACCTTCCCGAACGCTGTTGTGGATGTCGTACTGGTTTCTGCTACAGATTTGAAGGTATCTCTTCTAGTTAGAAGATTCATGGCGCTAGACCTTTTCCTTACTGCACGGTCCCCATCTTCTGACCTTCCTTCCCTGTTTGATTCGATAGACGTAGGGGAGCCCTCTCTATAGACGCCACCGTTGGTTTTAGGGCTGGGCACTTTGAGCAATTTGCGCCGTGCTTCAGTATCGGAGCTTGGTTCGGACGAAATCTGTGATTGATTGCGCGTACTTGGAGGCACAGACATGGGCGATGTGAGCTGAGGCGAGGCGCGACTAAAACCTGAGGCCATTATTGGCAAAGATGTAGGCGAAGGACGATCACTTCCTGTCTCTCTTCGGCTGTTCATATTAGACGTCCTATGACGAGCCAGAGTATCGTCGATTGTGGTCGACGCATCCAATAACGCGTCTGCAATAGTATGTGGACGTTTCCTAATCCCCTCTCCATGGCCAACCTCTTGTGAAGAATTTGATCGAGTATCAAGAGCCTGCTTTTCATCGAAAAATATCGTCTTTGGCGTTACATTGAGGTCTTTAAGAACAATGACATTGTTAAGTTGCGATACTTCGCGGGCTGATTGCTCCCTTGATTTCTTGGGAGCCATTCGCCAAATATACTCTCTCAAAGCAAGCAATTTCCATTCGTCGTCAGTCCCCATCCCTAGATTTCGTAGTCGACTAAGCCACTGTTCATCTTCTTCCTTCCTAGGAACTCTGCTGAGAGCATTGGGACCAAGCTCTAGAGATGAAATGGTCGGGATCGTGTCTTGTCCAGAGCCAAATGAAAACGTACGCTGCTGTTGCGCAGGTTTCCAGAAGATACCTTTCTCAGTCGTCGTGGCCCAAGCTACAGCCATATCTAAGACGGCTCTTGGCAAGGGCTTCTTCAGAGCGTCCAGTATTCTCACTTCATCGTAATCAGTCTGAGAGGTTTTAAGATATGGACGAATGAGAGGCGTAACGATGCAGTGATTGTCCGCAAAGGACAGAAAGTTGGTTGCGGAGGATACAAAGTGGGCCGATGCTTCGCGGATCCAGATGTTCGGATGCATGGTGAAACGTCCGACCACATCTACGAGCTCCCAAGTCTTCGCCCGTTGAAACAGTCCAAGCTCGGCCATGTTGGCGAAAGAGGTCAGTACTCTCTCCACGACAAACTCTTCAGGATCCGTCAGAGCCTGGACCATAAGCGGGAGGATGAATTCTTCCAAACTTGTCGCGCCGACGAACGTTGCCACGCCCACGATTGTCTCGAAGAAGGCACATTTGAGCAACCAGTCCTTGTCATTCAAATAAGTATTGAGATGACTTAGGACTACATCGTTGGCTTTTGCACTACCAAAGAACACGCACAAGCTAGACACAGAACCAAGGAACGCCCGCCGGACAGAAGAGTCGCTGTCTGTCAGAAGCGCTTTGGTATGCGCCTCAAAGAAGTCCACGAGATCGAGCCGTGCAACATCATATAAGTTCTGATATACGGAATCCGTTGTAACACCATTATCTGCTTCTGGATCCTCTGTCGGTAATGATCCGTCTGCCCTCAATGCCTGAACCATGTCCAGGAACCGCAATGAAGTCTGTGCGAGCGACGCTAAGCAAGCAGCATACGTTGCTCGTACAATCGCTTTCGGCTTCGAGCCGGAATTCATTAAGGACTGTTGCAGTCTTGGGAGTATATACTCAGGGAAGACGTAGGCGTTCACCGGTGACACGACGTCGACCAGAGCCATCTGCACGGTCAGCTACAGCCCCCAAGGTTGGGGAGAGTTGGAACTCACAAGTTGTGTCAAAGTCCGGAGAGCAGCTACCTTCACAATATCCGCAGGATCATTGAGTAAGGTCATTACGTATGGCAGAATACGGTCCAGCTTTGCTTCATCTGTCGTCCGCTCCGCAAATGCAAGAAGAATGTCACAAGCTCGAATTTTGGCTGTGGCTCGTGCAGTATTCCGCAGGGAAGACACGATGAGGGTGAGAAAAATCAAGGTGCCATCATCAACTGGACGATTAACCATCACCGACGATTGGTGATGATTGTTTGGAATGGCAAGGTTCACCGGCAGCAGACTGTTCGCAAGAGTATGAGAGAAGCCTCTTCGATCTTCTGTAGCTCTCCCGCTTTCGTAGCCAAGAAAGTAAGAAATCTTATCGAAATCAAAAAATACTCGGTCTATCCTGTCATCGGCCTCCCCAAAATTCGATGTCGGGGATATGTTTGCCACGCGCCCTGCCAGTGGATCCGTGATTAAGCCCATATATTGATGAAGAAAGCTGTAGAAGTACTCTGGGAAAGCCTTCCGGCGCCAGAAATTGAGATATTCCTCTGCAGTGTACCGTGACTCCGGATCTACTTGTATCATGTGTGAGACCAATTCCCGGATGTCTTTATCCTCGATCTTACTCAAATGTGCATGATCCGGGTCGTACTCCCCCTTTCGATACTTGTATAACTGGCTTAGAGAGAATATGGGCGCCTCTAAGAATAGTTCAGCGATCGCGCAGCCGGCGCTGAACACGTCCATAGCCCAGGTTACTCCTCTTCCGTCAGCTTGCTCACCGATGGAAAGGAATCGTTCTGGAGCAAGATAGCACGTCCTCCGACCCGACGTATCAAAGAAGAATGAGAAATCGGCTGGGTTATCCTCGGGGAGGTATGTAGGTTTGAAGGAAGAGGAGAAGTCGCCCAGGTAGAGCCAATTCCAAGAGGTGACAAGGATATTCTCTGTTTTTATGTCGCCGTGATAGACGTCTCTTGAATGACAATCGCGGAGTGCGCAGAGTAGCTGAAATGAAAGCCATTTCTTCTCGATGTGTTCAACAAACGGCCGAGTGCTACCATCGTCAGCATCAGCCTCACCTTCATATGAGGTAGGGTTAGGGCGCTACCTCATTCGATCGTAGAGCGAGCTGTAGAGATATTGCCGGACCAGGTACCCGTTGGTGCCAGTCTCTATGACGCGCTGGTAGGCAAGGGCATTAGGAACATCTGCGAGGATGCTTCTCTCGCCTAAGTAGAGCGTCAGTAATTCAAACCTCAGTCTTGAGCTATGGAGGCACTGCCTACGCAATATGGCTCTCACATACTTGGCGAGCTTCAGGTCCGAATGGGGTTTCATAACCACTTTGACGCAAACTAAGCCATTCTGTTGCCGTGCTCTGATGCTCTTCATAAATCTTGCCGTTCCCAGAGACTTCTCGTACGTAAGATCCGAGAGTTCTGGGACATCGATGCCCGCAGAGCCTGCCGACAGAGTCGTCACGGAGAAGCCTTGGCCCATGCTGAAGACGGTGATGCTCTTCCAGCTGTTACCAACAAGATGGCTTGATATGATTCTGAGGTCTGTGCATTGTGCGCGAGCCGAAGCGGAGATTTACCGCCTACAGCCTGCTACCCGACGTCTTCATATTTGCGGCTGTGGAGTTCGTTGGCTAGCGATCTAAGACATTGACGTTGCGCTGTCACCAGAGCCTGATGCTATCGCTGATACCTTCGGTGGCCTAACTGGGCCACCTGTGCACAAAGCTGGCTCCGAGTATAACCTTCAAGCAGATTTACATCCAAGGACAAATGATGCGCTCAACAAGTCCTACAATATGCTTCACAGCTAGACATATAACTAAATTGGGGTTTATGATTGGGAGGGCTGTTGTGTTCTGACGATCGCAGCGGCACGCGTTCACAGCATGATTCGAGCGATAACGGGACAGGTTGTGTACTGCAAAGTTGTCTATTTCAGATATCTAGCGCTCAGCTAAATATGAAGAAATTTATCGTGACTCGAATTTTATGAACACCAGAGCCATCTTCATTTGGGGTTCACGCTTTTCCCCTTGCGTCGCAGCTCCTCTTCCTCTTCCGCCTGTATCTCAGCGTCGATCTTGGCCCCTTTGCTAGGTTCGTTGCCGTGGCTCCGGGCCTGCAGAGATCCCGAGATCAGCATTTGCTCTTTGGTATATAATGTGTGACTTCCTGAAGCCAGGACCGGTATCATTAGCGGGTCTGGGGAATGCGTACCGGGAGGGTTGGATCCTTTTTCAACATCTCTGTCTCCTCATCTTTCTTATCTGGCTCATTCTGGCGCTATGGGTACATCAGCTTCTAAGTTTCCATCAATGTCGTGAGTTGAAATCAAGTAACCTTTCCTTCCCGTTCTAGCTTATTGGCAATTGATCTCTGGTCCTCTATATCATGGACGAACAAGTCAGCTAAGCCTTACTGACATCAGCGACAATCGGGTTTCGTACTCGAGTCATTCGCCTTGTGGCTGTGGGCTTTGCCCTGATGGAATCGCTCGGCATCGTTGTTCTCGGAGTCTTTCGAATTCCGTTGGTCTCCAGCTTCATAAACCGACGCTTGACCTACGCTTGAGTTTCCGCTCATGTTGAGATTAGAGGCTTGGTTTTCAATGGGATGTTCAATTTATGTCTGTGAATCCAGGAATGGCCTGCGAGATTTTGAGTAGAGGACGAGGTTTATGAAAAGGTTCTCGATTTGAGTTACACGGTCATTAGTGGGGCCAGGGCTGTCAAATGATGTCATCTACCTACGTTTGTACCTCCCTCGTGTTTGAACGCCCGCAAGTTTTGAGCCATTTCCACGCAGTTTCAGCTGTAACCGGCCATTTGCAATGGAAAATCCTGACTCTAAAACTGGGTATCTCCCTCTAAATTGGCATGAAAATCTAGATGTCCTGCGGCTTTTCGAGCATATAGACTACTCCATCTCGATAGTACCCGGGGGCTTACTGGTGACTACGTGGGGCCATTAATCAGTGTCACAACATACAAAGTCTCAGAGTAGGAATCTCACCATCATATACCACACGGCAGACGCCGTTAACCTCGTTCACGATCCTCCGACTAACTCTCTTAAGGAACTCCCCGTCAAAGGGGAACCAGTCGGCAGTCATGAAATCCGTCGTTTCAACCGCTCGCAGCGCAATGACCTGCTCGTGAACCCTTTTATCTCCCATCACACCCACTGCCTTGACCGGCAGCAATGCCGCGAACGCTTGGCTGATTTGACGGTACAAGCCAGCAGCTCTGATCTCCTCAATAAAGATCGAGTCTGCCTCTCTAGCTATGCGCACCTGTTCAGGCGTGACTTCCCCTAATATACGTATGGCGATACCAGGACCAGGAAAAGGGTGCCTCCATACCAGCTCTTCTGAAAGGCCAAGATTTGTGCCTAGGGCTCGAACTTCGTCCTTGAACAGCTCCCGGAGAGGTTCGATGAGTTTCAGGTGCATTCCTTTCAGCAGTCCTCCGACGTTGTGATGCGTCTTGATCGTCGCACTAGGTCCCTTGAACGAGATGCTCTCGATGACGTCCGGATATAGAGTTCCTTGTAACAGCCACTCGATTTCACCGGCTTTCGGTGACCCAGCTGCTTCTTTGGCAATATTCTTTGCCGTCTCTTGGAATACCTCTATGAAAGTATTACCAATGATCTTGCGCTTCGTCTCAGGGTCGGATACGCCCTTTAAGCGGCCCAGGAACCTCTCACTTGCATCGATGACGGTCAGATTGATTCCAAGATGCTTCGTCAAAGTCTCATGGACAGTCTTTGCCTCGTCTATACGGAGCACTCCATTGTCGACGAGCACCGCGTGAAATCGATCGCCGATAGCCTCTTTCATCAGCTTCGCTGCTACTGTAGAATCGACCCCTCCGCTGACAGCACCGATGACCTGACCCTGGTCTCCGACGAGCGCCTGAATCCTTGCAATCTCCTTATCGACAAATTTTTCCATCGTCCAATGCTGACTGGCTTTACACACCCCAACAGCAAAGTTCTCGAGTAGCTTCGTCCCTTGTCGCGTATGTGTTACCTCCGGATGAAACTGAATTCCAAAGTACGGCTTCGACTCGTGTGCGATACCGGCGAAGGGGGCATTGGAAGTAGTTGCAATGGTGTGAAAAGAGGAAGGCAGATGGGACAGCTTGTCACCGTGGGACATCCAAACCACCAGATCATCGCCAAGTCCATAGAATAGTCTATCAACGTGTGTCGCCAGATCAGGATGCCTCTCCACCCTCAAAGTTGCGTGACCGTATTCTCTCTTCTCGCCGGCCAAAACATTTTTGCCATGATGCCATGCAATCTCCTGTAGACCATAACAAATACCTAATAACGGCACTCCCAACTGGAAGACTGCTGGATCAACATGTGGCGCATCTTCTGAGTAAACAGAATACGGACCCCCAGACAATATTACTCCTTTGGGTTTCCATGACAGTTCGGAGATCCTCTGGGTGCATGGAAGCATCTCTGAGTATACATTGAGCTCACGTAACCGTCTAGTTATCAAATGCGAATACTGAGACCTGTGGCAGTCAGAATTTGAGGTAACTTCATATAACAGCTATTGTAAACTGACCCGAAATCAAGCACCAAAATGGTGTCAAAAGTTTTATGTGGCTCATTGGCCGTTTCTATATTCGTCGCCATTGGCGAGCTCAAAAACGAAAAGATGGAGGTCTTGTAAGGTATGAAATTTTGGACCAAGTAGAGGCAGTACGGATGTTGTCGGCCGGTGTTCGCACGTGTTGTTGGGTTTTGAGGATACGGTAGTGTACGAAGATGAATAACCAAATTCTTCCGCACTCTTACCTGGTAGATATGGATGTGTAATTTACGGGCTGAGTTCAATTCCACAGGAAGGTCGTGGGGTGCCGACCAATTTTGTTGCCCGCCTTCGCACTTGATCGGCCGTTATCGATAACATAGGGCTGGATATAAGGTTTAGCGAAGAAGAGAGCTAGTTCAGTTTCAAGGCATTGAGGACATTATGGCGAAACGAAAGGAATTAACAGAGGAGCAACCCGTACAGCACCAGCGAGCCAGAGATGACGACTCTAGTGACAGCGGTAGCGATGAGGTACGACCAAGAAGGTGCTCCGTGCTCGGCCTAAACTCATAGTGTATTGACTTGGACGTGTAGGATACGAATATGCTCGATGTCGAGTTCGAATGGTTTGATCCGCAACCGGAAGTCGACTTCCATGGTCTCAAGACTCTCCTCCGCCAGTTATTTGATTCCGACAACCAGCTTTTCGATTTGAGCGCCTTGACGGATCTGATACTCGAGCAGCCGCTGTTAGGCTCGACAGTCAAGGTGGATGGCAATGAGACCGATCCATACGCATTCCTGACCGTATTGAGTTTGCACGAACACCGAGTATGTCTACCTGACCGTAGCAGAGGTCGGTATAGCTAAGTAACTCTCTAGGACAAGCAGATCATCAAGGATCTTACCACCTATCTTCGCGAGAAGGCTGCTCAGGATCCGAGTCTATCGCGGCTCTCCGACCTTCTCGCCCCGTCAAGCACATCACAGATTGGTCTGATATTGACAGAGCGCCTCATCAACATTCCAGCCGAGGTTGTCCCACCTATGTACACCATGCTTCTCGAAGAGATTGCTTGGGCTTTGGAGGAAAAGGAACCTTATACATTCTCGCACTATCTCATTATCTCCAAGACCTACGCGGAGGTCGCTTCAACTCTAAATGAGGAGGACAACAGGCCGAACAAAAAGAAACGCAAGGACACAGGCGCAAAGCGGGATACGGAGACTTTCTACTTTCACCCGGAGGATGAAGTATTGGAGAGGCATTCGATCTTTCATGGTCATTTTCCGTATACAAAACAGGAGCACGAGGGTCATTCTGACTCGAAACGCACATTTCAGGAGCTTGGTATTAGACCACAAGGATCCTTGATACTAATGGAAGAGAAGGCTTTTGAAGGGGCAGTCAAGGCAATATCAGAATATCTTAGCCCATCAAGCTGATTAACGATTGCTTTTCATCGAAAATATTGATGCATCAATGTCATTGAATGTCACAAAGGTTGCCATTGGGTATTTTGCAGTCGCTGCATCAGGTACTCCACTTCCACCACCTTGGTTAACGGAATCACAGTATCCTGATCTCGGTAAGCATGGTCCATTGGGCTTTGAGGACATTGACAGACCTTGTAAATTGCAACAACCGCGTCCACGTTGATTTTCTCATGACCTTCCATGCAAATGCTTGGATCCATTCCGTAAGTCTTCGCTTTCAATCTGACTCTCTCCAGCACCTTCTTCTCTACTTTGGCGTCCGTGATAGCTTCGTCGATGCCTGCTCTGTCTCCTGCCCGTATCAACTGCACGAACCTTTCCGTTTCCTTCTGGAACTTTGACTCCGCCACGAATTTCCCGAAGTGTATCCGCCGGGACAGAGCCTGCAAGCAGGCAACATCACAAGTAGCAGCTGAGCCATAATTCTCTTGCGCCTCCCCTCTGTCTTCCCTGCCGAACTGCCTGCATGCCTTGGGTAGAAAACACTGGATATATTCCTCTTTTATACGCTTGTTTAGATGTACATCGTTCGGATGCAGGATTTTGGGATATTGGAGGGGCTGAAGAATGGGTTCCTCTAGAGCATCAGGAAAGAATGGGTACTCGTCCGGTGACTGGTATCGACGGACTCGAGATTGGATTTTCTCTTGCTCCCGTAGCATCCAATCGAATAGGCTCAGGTCACTACTGGGTATCTTCACGCCTCCCGGGACGTAGATGGTTTGATTTAGAGGAAACTGCACCCTCTCAATTAGGTGAAAGGTAATGGTGTCTTCAAGACGACTATAGATATTGGTCAGCTTTGTTGTAGAATGTCCATAGTTTGTGATGCCTACATCAACTGGAAGCGGATGTTTGAAAGATCGAGCGCCTTGGAGGCATCTGACAGGTCGATTGCGGAGTCCATAGCCCACGCTGAATGAAGAACGGAGTGTGAAAAGAAGATTCGATTTATTCGTTATGTATAAGTCCAGCCCCAGTGGCTGCGCAGCTCAGCAGCTCCCTTCACACGTTCAGGACGGGTGGCCAGCATGGAACGCCTGCTTCAATCTTAACACCGGCGAGACTGACAGAGATATGAATTCAGAAGCTTAGGGTGCTATAATCTATAGTTTCCAAGCTACCAATAACCATTCACGTCCCCCGGGTTTGAAGCCCAACTTTTAGCGTGTGATCGACATCATGGGGGTCGTGCCACATGTGGCTCGGCAATGCCCGCCTCACACCACATCGTCGTGGCTATCGAAAACATGGTAAACATTCTACAACGAATCCGATTTTGACAATTTCACCGTGACCCGAGGGTCTTTGCCAAGTCTCGCCGACTCTCAGTCACTGACGCATGGCGAGTCGCAATGCATCCCCTTCAGGGAGGACGATATCAAGAGCTACACATGAAGATGATTCAGTACTGGGCACCGGCCTTACGGTATGGACTTACAGGAAATATCTCATAAGTCTGCTGCTTACACATATCAGACACGCCATATCGAAGCTTTTGGGCGCAAAGTTACCACCACAGCAGGTCATCTCATCGGCCCTCTCAACGACGCCAGCAGTAGCTCTCATTATCAAAATGCCATGACCGGGCTCCAAAAGGAGCTGAGACGCCCTATTATGCAGCGACGAGTGTTCTCATTTGCTCATTCATCACCTACGGAGATTGTACGGTCGAAGCTGTCAACCTCGGAGATTCAGTACCGCGCCCTCACATACCTACCTGACGAGCTATTGGCGAATATTCCCGAACATGACAATACCTACTCATTATTTCAGGGTTTTCAGGCTACCTTACCTGATGCCGAGGGCGAGCACACGAAGGGGCATAGACGGAACAACACGAGAGGACAGAAATTACTCCGGGAAAGTGAAAGGGAAAGTGAAAGCGATTCAGACGGACCGCCTTCGATGTTGAAGTTGAAGAAGGACAAGAATCGGCTAAACCATGGACTCGAGATGATGGGTGTGAGGAAGAATATGTGCAGTTCCGAGATTAGGGAGATCGATAATAAGATTGCAAACCTGAACAGTATGCGGAGAATCGTATTGGATAGGCTGGCCGGACTGGAACAGGAAGAAGCCCAAGTCGAGCATGAGTGTAAGTCCACGCCACCCTGCTGTTGCCGGAAGAGCTAACGTTCTGGTCAGTGCTTAATGTCGATAATAAGATCGAGGACCTACAAGAGGAACTGGAAGATGCGGCAGCTCTCTCGCAGAAAACACCAACAATGGACCCTGGCCCAACAGAAGAAGCTACGAGTGAAGAGCCTGGTGCCGTCGACGCTTCTTTCATGTCAGAATCTATCTATGAGAAATTACCTTCACCGAAAGCCAAGAGACTTAAGGCTATACGGCGGAAGTCAATGCCCATACTACACGAGCACTTTCAACCGGGGTCAAACATCAAAGAACTCCAAGCGCACAACGATATGATCACAGCATTAGACTTTGATGTCCCTTTCGGCACAATGGTCACGGCAGCATTAGATGATACGGTTCGAGTGTGGGATCTTAATCTCGGCCGATGTATGGGCTTGCTTGAAGGTCATCACGCGTCAGTCAGATGTCTGCAGGTCGAGGACAACATAGTAGCAACCGGCTCCATGGATGCGTCCATCAGGTTGTGGGACTTAAGTCGTGCAGAATATTCACCTCAGGATGGTCGATTGAACAAGGACGAGGAAGAGGATGATGGACTCGGATTTGACAATCCTGAAGATCTATTACCGCTTCCACCATCGTCGAGCATGCGCGACTGTCCACTCTTCTCTTTGGAAGCTCATGTTGATGAAGTAACTGCCTTGCACTTTAGAGGTGACACCCTAGTCTCGGGCTCCGCGGACAAGACCTTGCGGCAGTGGGACTTGGTGAAGGGGCGATGCGTTCAAACACTCGATGTATTATGGGCTGCCGCACAAGCTTCCGCCACGATGAATTCGAATGACGGACAATGGCGGACAACAGGACGGTTACCGGACGCCTCGGCGGACTTCGTGGGGGCTCTCCAGTGCTTTGATGCCGCGCTCGCATGCGGCACCGCAGATGGGATGGTACGACTTTGGGATTTGAGAAGTGGTCAGGTACATCGTAGCTTGGTGGGACATACCGGGCCCGTGACCTGCCTGCAGTTTGACGATGTACACCTGGTCACTGGTAGCTTAGACAGAAGTATCAGGGTAAGCTCCCCAGTTGGAACCATGCCGACTAGCTGCGCATGCTGACCGAGAGGCAGATCTGGGATTTGCGAACAGGATCCATCCACGACGCATACGCCTACGACAATCCCATCACCAGCATGCAGTTCGATCCCCGCCGCATAGTGTCGGCAGCAGGAGAGGACGTCGCCAAAGTCTACGACAAGACCGACGGCCGGCACTGGGATTGCGGAGCGGGTGTCGCTGCGGAGGAGGAGGGTCGAAGCCCGGCAACGGTGGAGAAAGTCAGGATCAAAGACGGCTATCTCACCGAGGGCCGCAAAGACGGCATCGTGGGCATTTGGGCCTGTTGAGAGAGATGCAACGATTCTTGCGCGTCATCCTGTTTGTCGCTCTACGTGGGCCGTATGAAGTGATTACCAGGTTTGTAGATATGTATATATAAGCTCACTGTATGCATACTTGTACCTTCAAGTCAATTGAATACGGCACAGTAGAGAAACACGCTCGGGTTCGAGAGGTGATCATTCATCGGGTCATCTTTCTTCGGGTCTCGTTGCTGGTGTGACCGGCAAGAAGGAAAGCAGGTACGGTCGACCTAGTCTCATAAACCTCGATGCGATACCCTAAGATTACCGATTCAGGTACTAAGTACGGGATGCGAGCTGCAAGGTACTGAACTCGTACGAGGACAACAAGCTGCAGTAGCGGTTGATTGACAAGGTGAAAGCTCTTCTCAATCGTAACAGTAGTAGATTCGTATGGTGTTTGTTGTTACCTGAAATAAGAAACGACAATATCAACCGAAGCCGAATCTAATCTCCTGGCACTCAAGCCACCGCACCTAATGTGGCTCTTCCTGCCAATCAGATTATCACCATCACAACAAAGCTGCTTAATCGAGCTCGGATACTGTGGCTGGTGACACGGTGATTGGCTCATGCGGGACAAATCTGGCAGGTACCCGCTACGACTTGTCACTTTCTCAGTCTCGGAAGGAAACAACCAACCCTTTTTCGAGTCGGACCTGACTTGTAAGGTATCCTTTCGTACCCGACTTCACTCCGCTTCAATTCAATCTCACGTCAATCGTTCGTTACTTGACCACTTTGTGATCTCCGAGACCGCTGTTAATTCTCTTCTCTCCTCTCCTCTCTCTTGTTTTTGGTGCAAAGCTTTTGGTTAGGGTCTCAATCCACTTCTAGACTTTCGACGTCCTATGCTTGGTCGAGCGAGTGAAGGACGACGCGGGTGACCGCAATCGTCTCGATGGAGGCTGTATGGGTACGGGAAGATGCACAAAAATGTCGACAGCATATGAAGAACGGACAGCCATTGAGCTGGCGCAGGAAAACACGAGATCACGACTTGAACTCGCCGTCAACAAATACTCAACAGCGTGGGCACACAAGGCGCAGACAACCGTCTGGGATCAAGTCGATTCTGGTCACCACGCTTGCCGCAATACCTGTCGCGATGGCACAGAACTGTATTCCATTGTCCGGATCGACACAGTGCTCGGCCTTCAATGAGTCGTCCATCTCCACCAATTCCGGCCTCATTGCACAATAGTACGCTTGATGTGTCACCGAAGTACTTGAGCCAACAGCTGACCACGCTCCAGTCCATTCCTTTCGTTCGTCTCCAACACCCAGCAGTTCGATGAGCAACTAGACCAATACGTACAATCTGACTATGTGAGACTGAAGTAAGTTTGCATTTGCAGATGCTGTGCCTTCAAGCTCTAACGAAACCTACAGGTACCAACAACTGCTCGGATGCGACAACATCAACCTCTCGAATACAAGCGACCTCTATGCACGGTATACAACAAGCGTTATATGTAACGCAATCGTCCAGAACTCGATCAAGCCATGCCGACTCTCCGGTGCTAACGCTCGGCCTCTGTGTGCCGAATCTTGCGTAAGCTGCTGAGATAACTTTTGATGGTTTTGATGTGCTGACCATCGTCAGGCGCAACAAGCAACCAGCGAGGAACAAATGGCAACCAACAACAAGTTGTGTGGCTCGCCGAGACCCAAGTTCATGGACCAAATTCGTGCCGACTTCACAGTCTGCGCATTGCCCGCCGACTCGTTAAGCAGTGGTTGCGTAACGGGAGAAGCGAATGAGCCCAACAACTGTGGGTACTCCAACAACTTACAAAGTTTGTGTGGCTATTGCGCCTCAAGCTCCCCCAATGCGACGGACTCGTGCTGTGTCGGCTCGAACGTGACGAGCCGATGTGTGGGCGTTCAGTTACCGCCATTCGCAACCATTCCACCACTGTTCCCTGGTTCGAATTCCTCCAACGGTTCGTCAGCTTCGAATAGTACCGCTGCCGGAGCAAACGACCCCAAGGGTGGTCTGACCGGTGGGCAAATTGCCGGTATTGTCGTCGGATCAATCGTCGGAGCAGCCATCTTGCTCGGTCTATTGGCGCTCTGCTGCATTTGCCTCCGCCGAAGGAGGCGAGGAAGCCCAAGAAACACCGGCGTCTTTAACCAACCGTCACCGTCAAGAAAAGGCGAAAGTGGTATGGTCTTCGCACCTCAGACTAGCACGCAGGCACCTCAGCAAGGCTACGAAGTATTACCCGGTGGCAGAATCGCTAGAATGTCAGCACTGGAAGGCAACGCTGGAGATGGCCCTCAGCATGACGGTGCTGGGCCCGGTGCAGCCGTCGTGGGCGCTCACAAGCGCTATAAAGAGGCATCCGACTCTGAAGCCTATGGAGACAGCCCGGTGCGGACGGGACCTCCTATAACTGGAAAGCGAGACGGCTCTTTATCTAGCAACTCCGTGCTTGCAGGCGGCGAAGACCCTAATTCCCCCAACTCGGGCAGCGGTGGTCAGTACTCGTCACCGGAAGGCGTGGCTAGTGGCCAGTCCGAGCAACTGCCTTTCTTCAAGGACTACTATTCCCAAGACGAGATTCATCCGAACGACAAGGTCGCTACCTTATGGGCGTATCAACCCCGGGCAGGAGACGAATTCGAGCTCGAAAGAGGTGACATGCTCAAGGTGGTAGGCATCTGGGACGACGGCTGGGCGACCGGTGTCCGCATTAACGAACGAGCTGAAGACTACGACGGCAAGCATAAAGTTCAGCGGGACAGCGGAGTGTCGAACGGGTCCAGAAGGGACTCGTCTCCCCCGCCGACTGGGGAGATCAAGGCATTTCCGGTAAGCAACCCCAACACTCATAGCTCAATATCCGCTAACGTTGCTTAAACATAGCTCGTCTGCGTATGTTTGCCCGAACATTGGAAGAAGACGATCGAAGGAGATGGCTCGACGGAACCCAGCTCGCCGGAAGTCCATCGTCCCGCTCTCTGATCCTCTCCTCGATCCTTCCATATCTCCTTCCCATGTCATCATGACGGCGTTATCTATGTTCATCTCATGTTTACGGCTGGCGTTGGCGGCTTCCTTACAGGCACGACTTCGAACGCACGCGGCTCCACCCCGAAACACAACGGCTTTCTCGAACGGCTTTAACCTCCCGACCAGACACGCTACTTACCATACCTACCCTACCTTTACCGACGACCACAGTCTTGGAAGCTTGAGACCACTATCAGTCGATACGTTGGTACCTGTTCGTTTCCAGCTTCCACACGACGATTCAATTGCATCGTTGCCTCCAAATCAACTTCCTATTTCGCCTCCTGCTTTCGCACCTATATACCCAATCCAGCATTCATGGTTCTCCGGCGGCTTAAGTACTATATTGTTTCTTCTGTCTATAGCTTAAAGCTTGCGAAATAGCGGCTTCTACTCTGATATCGATATCGATATCCATACTTGTTTAGATGTACCTAGTGGAGGTCAACATTGTACCATTACAGATAATCTAATTAATCATCATCATCTTTAAGAGGGAAAGGGAAGAACGCGTTGACTTGCGCGAGTGACCAAACAGACCTGCGATGGGCACAGCTGATCAGGAAGACATCTTACTTCGTATCTTTCATGTAAGTACGATTGAGGGTTTAGACAGGGAGAGCAGCTGCTGCCTCAATTTCGCCCAATGTATATCTAACCACCGTCTCGAGGTTGACACCGATTCGACACCGAGGAGGGTGCAGGATCCCGTACCGTAGCACCACCAAAGCAGTGATCCACAACACATCCATCCGAATATCAATGTGTCGTGCATGAAACACACCCCCAGGCTTCCCGAAGCCATCAGCATTGAGTGAACAGTAACGATAGAGCTCTTGAAGGTAATTGGATCAGATATGATTCCATTTCTTATACCGGCCATGCTGCCTCGAGTTGCAGACTGTACTCTGAGGTAGATCTGATTGATGATCAGTACCTTAAGGTAAGTCCGCAGCGGAAGACAGAGAGTACCCCCGCCCACCGTATTTCACACGGAAAAGGAAAAGGAAAAGGGCGGAGAGGAACACCCCTGCTCTGTCTTCAACCCTTGATATATTCATAGCGGCGGAAAGACTGGCACATACGGCCACAGACTGTGGAGAATTGGGCATCCCGTCCGCTCTGCCGTACACAAGCCACAGGTCGGCGGAGTCAGTAGTCGGGTCGGCGATGACTGGCGAATATCCGCTGCTGTATGTTTTGTGTTTTTGTGTTTTTCTGGTCTTGTTCTGTTGACCTTCCGTTGCTTTGGACTATTGATTTGATATGGCTGGGGCTGTGGTTGGTTTTATGGATGGATTACTAGGCAGTTGGGGGGTTGTTCCTCACAGATTCTATATTATGTCTGATGAAGCTTCGGAGCAAGTGCCCAGATGGCGTTATCTTCTTAGGGTGGTGGTGATATCGCCCTTTCTCTTGTATTCTCTGATTTGCGAGCTTTCTTGTCTGTGTCTGTTTATGGGATGCTGTTTGATGCTGTTTGATGCTGTTTTGATTAAACCTGACTTGAGATATAGCCATCTAGCCCTTCTTTCGCTCTTTGCCTCCTCTATCCTGCCCCGCCGTTGCCATATGCACAAACGATATGACGTTTCGACGAGAAGGCATCTTTCGTCGGCATGCTCCAAGCTCTGGGCTGTGTGATATTATTGCTTAGTCATATTTTACTAATCGTCCCTGTCTACGTCTTAGTCATCACACAGCTCAGGATGGCTTTTATCACGTGCAGGATATGGTACGTTTCTACTGGTAACTTAAGGTTGTACCTTATCTTATCTTGTCCTGTCCCCGTACCCGCTGTCTACCTTAGAAGCGCACAACGGAAAGGAAAACGTTCTCAAGATCAAGGCTGAAAAAGGAGATCTGTCTCGTCCCGTTGCGCTTTACCTTACTCTACCCTAACTTAACTTATCCTTCAGGACTCGATGATCGGGATTCTGCGGGGTGCGTGCGGGTTAACTTAGGATCGCATTCCGACGGCTTGGGAAGGAAGGTTTGGCCTCCTGTACGATACTCTCTTGGTATCATTGATATTTCCCCTGTGGACAGTAAGTTACCCGGTATTTGGATGGCGAGTCTGATTACAGTTCTGAGCCTCATCTTACACCTGATTGCTTTGCCTGGTCGGCGAATAATACCAAGATGACGGTTTGATAACAAAAGGCTGGCCGGAGTCACCCGGGCTTGGCGATCGCCTTACCCCAGCTCTACGTAATCGCCACCGGCATGGGGTTTGTGCTACTGTACTACCTTACTGGTTGGGGAAGCCACCTTTGTGCCACAGCGTGGCTCATAGGCACCTTCCACCCGAACCAATCAGCAATCTCAGTCATATCTATTCCTTGCTCAGGAGGGCAAGGGCCTGACCGTTTCACGGTGCTAGCTCCTTCAACAAAGAAAGTTTTCACTTTTTACGTCAGACTTGGAATATGTGATGGAGGAGGGGATTGTTCAGTTCCAGGTTGTTCATTGGATACAGTATGCCATATGGTGTCATGGTAGGGTTGGATTGAGGGATATAAAAGATACCTTAAAGAAGGAAGAACAAGGGCAAGGGCAAGCGCGTCTCGGTACCTATCGTATGACTACAGGACGATAGCGGGACAGTTATGAGCCTAATATAGAATAATACCTAGGATAATGATTGAATAACAGAACAATATATGCCGCACCCAGGAAACACAAGAACGAAGTACGACGTCGCCTACCGGCTAGAATGACGTCTTTTGGGAACGAATCATATCAAGATCCTGGCACTCAGAGCTTCTTCAATGGTTAATGCGATACCGTTATACATGATCTGATATGCGTCTGCTATGCTTACCCAAAGATAGTAAGTCTGATGCGTGACATGATACGCTGGATTCATAGGGCGAACGAGAAGAGAAGAGAAGAGAAGAGAAGCGTTGCAGCTGAAACTGGGGTCGAGATCTCGAAAACGGATGAAACACGGCTGATTGGTTGATTAGTAATCCTAAAGGGGGGGGGTAAGGGCTTTATCCTCACCCCAGGCAATAATGAATAATTTCTGTCACATAAGGTACCTTACCTTTACACACATATACGATTAATATTCTGTCAGTGAGCAACTTCCTGGCAGATGCAGATCGGGCGATCAGCTTGAAGTTACTCTACAGTACCTACCTTACACCAGAACCACACACTCACGGAATGAAGAAAGCATGCTGTCGTATCCCCTGGATTTAAAATCGAATTTGAACCGGAACCGGAACCATTTCCGTGAACAACTCCATCATTTAGCTCAAAGTCAATTCTTCTGCAAGTTTCCAACAAATTCAGCCCCCCAGCCATGAGGGAAAATTTATCTGTTAAGGTAGGTACCTTAGGTACCTTAGCTCAGGATAAGATGGTGGGAACGGTAGGGTATGTAAGTTATAACTCACGCCTCTTCCCTCTTCCCCACCATCACGCTTCCGTTCCTGGATCAGAGTCCCCTAGGTACACTACCCTACCAAGATCCACTGTCCTCCACATATCATTTTGATCCTCTCCGACCAAGCTTCCTTCGACCAAGCTTCCTTCGACGAAAGCAGCCCCGCCCAACATGACCGACTCACCCACCGTCGGCATCGTTGTTGCTCACTACAACGAAGACCTATCGTGGCTCAACGATGTCAAGGAGCTGTGCACCATCTACTCCAAGGGCGGTGCCAAATATGCACCCTCCCGCACATACTCCGCTCTTCCAAACATTGGCCGCGAAGGCCATACTTATCTGCACCACATCGTCGAGCATTACAACTCCCTTCCCGACGTGACCATCTTCCTCCAGGGCAACATCGATGACCATGTCACCATTGACATCAACGAAATCGTAGAGATCTCACGCAAGGCTCAGCCCGGCGACGTGGCGACATTCTCTTTCCGCGAACTCGAGCTCTTCGACCTCTGGGACGGCATCCCATGGGAGTTATACCCCTCCTGGAAGAGGTGGTCTTCCATCCCGCGCGTCAACGCCGCCAAAACTCCAGCCCAATACTGGAGACAATTCTTCGGCAACTATCTCGGCAAGGAGATCCCCGAATCAGTCGGTTTCCAACCCGGTGCCCTCTTCGCTGCACGCAGGGAGACCATCCAACAGTACCCGCAAGAACTCTACCGGGAAATCCTTCAGGAACTCTTCCTGGGCGACATGGCCCATGTCAATCCCGAGACTGGCCATCACATGGAGCGCTTCTGGCTCGCCATGTGGGACCCTTCCGAGTACATCTGCTGGGACGGCAAGAAGGATCTGGCGAAAGAAAAGAGGAATGCCAAGGGTCAACTGGCCAAGGGTCACTGGCACCGCACTCCACGTGGGCTCGAGATTGATGAGTTCACGACCCGTCCTACGCCTGCTCAGTATGTTATCCATGATGGTCCAGAACACCTTACGAAGCATTTCGCTAATGAGATTCCTAGACTCCCTTCCCCTCCCACCTCCGTAACTGGGTCTCCATCATGACATCCGGATATAGCAAGTGCTGCATAGTATTCGGATTGCAGTGTGCGATGGATATCGGACGTTGGAAATGTTTTGATACGGATAATTGCCAGGATAACAGAGATACCTTCGACGGCCCAGCATAGATGATTTATGTAGTCTTTGTAGTACCGAGCAAGTTTCATTGATAGTCATGATTGAGTTAGTTCCTCCTAGTGTGTGTGTACATGCATGGCATTCCTTGCATGTGCGGCTCTGTTCTGCGCATCGTGAGACCGAGTGGCTCTCGAGGCGAGCGACCGCTACATAGCCCATTTCGTCAGTTAACGGAGTCCATCTGCAGCTCCACACATCTGTTATTTAAATTAACCACAAGAGCAGCACGGAATTCATCAGACCGTTTATGGTGCTCCACGCTATGACATAGCTTCAAATTACCGACTTGGATGTGAAGTGATGCGTCCCTAGTCGCAGGCCTCCCCCGAGTACACTCGACATCCCAGCATTTTGGATAAGGAGGAAGATACCCCAACGGGCCACTACTTCCCTCAAGGGACAGTCGTCATGGCCGGCCAGGCGTCGTGGGCAGGGAAGCCCAGCATCAAAGGCTCGTCCGAATCATTGCGCATGGCGCTGTTGACCTTCAGCTTGATCGGCCTACAGTCAGTCAGTCCCTCGAAATAATATGGCGACCGGGGCCCACTGCTGAATGCCGATGCAGGTTCACGTGGGCAATCGAGATGACCTGCAAGTGCCCCTCCTCCTTTTTGCCCACCGGTCTCGGAAAGCAGGCGCTCATGAGGCGGCAGATTTCACACCCTATCTTCTCCAACTGGGCCTCGCCAAAACCCAGACCTCGCTCGTCTTCATCGCACCGCCGTTGTCGGGGTTGATCGTGCAACCGATCATCGGGACCATATCGGACTCGTCGACGCTGAGGTGGGGTCGACGGCGGCCGTATATGATGGTGGGCTCGCTCATGGTGGCGGCGTGCTTCCTGACACTAGGGTGGGCGTCTGAGATTGTGGGATTGGTGATCACGGATGAGGCTCGGGTTGGTGTTGAACGTTGTCACAGCTGTGGCTGTCAACTAGTCGAACGCCTGTTAACTTGGGAGGGTAGGCTAAAACCGCTGTGGAGACCTTGGCGGTGTTCTGCATCTATGCGGTAGACTTTGCTATCAATGCTGGTAATAGAACCTTCACACGCTGAATGCGAAGCACTGTTGCTGATTTCACTCTAGTGCAAGCATGCTGTCGGAGTCTAATCGTGGACACACTGCCGATTCCGGAGCAACACCTTGGCTCAGCATGGGGTGAGTTGCCCTGTTCCAAAAGGACACTTTGATACAAACACTGAAGCTCTTGAAGCCAGCAGGATGCTTGGCCTTGGTCATCTGCTGGGCTACGTCGCCGGTACCCTAGACCTCCTGAAGTATTTTGGGCACTTTCTGGGAGACAGCCAGTTCAAGCAGCTCTGCATCATTGCCGGTGCTGCTATTGTTTTCAGCAACGGAATTACATCTTACTGCGTTCAAGAGCGAGTGTTACTGTCACGGCCGTTAGTCTACTTACACCTCTATCAGAAGCGGGCTAATCTATCTACAGGACCGACGAGAAGAGCTCGGGAGCGATTTACATGCTGTCAGATATAATCAAGACGATGCTGAATTTACCCAGGAAGATTTCGGCTGTCTGCTGGATTACCTTCTGGGCTTGGATTGGTCGGTAATATCATCCCTGAATCGTCACTCTACTTGACTAATGCTTACGATCGCTAGGATGGTCTCCTTTCTTCGGTCAGTACTCCTCGATCTTAGAACACTCTCAAGAACGACGAGCTGACCAGCGTAGTGTACGGAACAACATGGGTCGGCGAAACGTACTATCGGCAGGACCCAAGCACGGCAGACGAGCTGAAGACGTCTACCGACGTGTTGGGTGATATTGCGAGAAAAGGCTCCTTGGCTCTTGTCCTGTTCTCTTTGATAGCCTTTGCCGGCTCCATTGTCCTCCCATGGTTCGTCAAATCTCCAGAAGACGAGGAAAAGCCACCCTCGAACATCTTCCCGCCGAGCCACACGACCAAAGACAGCTTTCTTAGAAAGTATCAGCCTGACATCCCTATGGCATGGGCACTCACGCAGCTGGCGTTTGGTGCGTCAATGATCCTGGCTCCCTTCTCCCATTCGTTCCGATTCGCCACCACCCTAATCGCTTTTTGCGGCATGTAAGTCCATTCGCGCTCTTCTCCGCCCGAGACTCCTCCATCCTCATCGCACGCTAATCAACGCGTACAGCCCATGGGCCATGAACGGCTGGGCCCCACTAGCCATCATGGGCGTGGAGATCAACAAACTCGGCTCGTCCGCAACCGACACGCAAGCATACACCCGCCTCTCTCAAGACGGCGTCCTCGAAATGAACCACCTTCCCACCCCCACCAACAACAACAACAACCCTCATTCACCCCCACACCCCACCCCAAACGACGAATCCACCGCACCCCCAACCCACCCCACCGAACCCGACGAAGACCAACACACCCCCCCTTCATCGGCCGGCGACATGGCCGGCATCTACCTCGGCATCCTCAACATCTTCGCCACAATTCCGCAATTCATCGCCACCGCCATCTCCTGGCTCGCCTTCTCCATCCTCGAGCCCGGCAAGAGCCCGGAGCTGAGCCAGGGTGACGGCGGGGCAGCGGATGGCGACGAGGCGCATCAGCGTATCGTCCGGAACGGCCTCAGTGGTACCGCGGTTTGCTTGGCGGTTGGTGCTGTGTGTTCGTTCGTGGCGGCGTGGCGGAGTTTTGGGTTGCGGAAGTTGTGAGGGGGGTGGGGGTTGTGGTTGTGAGGTTGTGTGTGGGGGCAAGGGAGGGGAGGAGTGGGGATGTGTGGAGGGGGTGGGGAGAGGTTTCGTTGGGGGGGTGGATGGATGGAAGGAGGGGTGCGGCGTCGGGGTTGTTGTGGGATATAAGGTACATATATCTGTAACTCGGCAGCACGTCTCTCTGTCTGTGTGCTGTTTTAGATTGGGGCGAGTGTCGAGGTGGCGGTTGAGGTGGATGTTGGCTTCTTTCTTGCGTCCGGCTATATATATGTAATTTGTTGTCTCGATGACAATAGATCTATCTGCCCCCTCCGTGCGAGGTTGCCAACGTCGGCTCCGGCATGCTCCAATCTCGCCATCTGAGCGGTCAATTAGACATGTCCACTGCTACCTTCACCCTCACTGCCACTACTAGACAAAGGTAAACTGTATACAAAGCCAGTCCTCTGTGACATATGTCAAACATAGGAGGAGTGGCTAGTGGAATGAACATGTAATCATAAGTGTCTAGCTACTCTATGGAAATGTGGCCCTATAAGAAGACCTTCAATCAATGAAAGAAAAAACTTTTATTCATAGCAAACTGTTTATTCTAGCAAACTTCACATGTTTCTGAAACCTCTATAGAGCTCTGAATCACTAAAATAACAGAATGAGACATGATGTTTTGACACATCTTCTCAGGCTGTTTTGACAACAGTGAGATAAGATAAAAAATAAAATTTCATAGTGTCTCATCAACTCTAAAAGTCAATGAGACAATATTGAAATGCCTCTGACTCAATTTAAACAAGTGCCTCTTAAGTTTTGAACTTAAGTGTCATATCATTAGATCACAAGTGTCATGATATCACTATGCACTCATACAGAATCATAGCTGAACCTCTTACACAATAATTGATAAGCAAAGTACTATATAGACAGTCTTTACATATAAATCTTTTAAGTTTTTTAATTATTAATCTTTATCAATACAAGATCTTAACATCAAAACTTCATTGAATAGCTGTTGTAATGTAGTGTCTCACATTGTTACATATCTTACTCATCAGCCTCTTATAAATAAAAGACTCATGAATTTACAATTTTAACAACTTTATCTTTTTAAAGAGTGACAATTCATTACATTGTAATATGCAGACTAGAAGTCAGCAAAATGAAATAAAGTCATTCTCTGATCATATTGAAACTTAAGTGATTTTTAAAAAATAAGAATCTGCAGAGATTTAGACTGCTATTTAGACTGTAAAGAAAAAGAATTAACATTTAAATGAATAGATCTGTTTGACTGAAATTAGACAGACTAATAATGAGAAAAGATGATGATTTATGAAAATTAATTGTGAATTGTAAGCATTTAATATGCATAATGAGATCAATAAACTTCTGAGAGATAAAGATTCTTAAGTCTCATCTGAAAGAAAACTGCATACAGAATCTTTTTATACTTTTATTAGCTCTTTAAGTTTAATGAAGTGATATGCATTCAAAGTTGTGTATATACTTTCAGCAAAATGAACACAACAACTAAAGAACTTATTCATATATAATGAAAAGTTTATCTATAAACATACTGAGTTTATATGCAGTGCTGTAATGACATTTCACTTAATTTCTGAAAACTTCTTTAATGATTACAATAAAATTCTCTTTGTTATGCAGTTCTTAGCAGAAGAATCTTAAGATGCATAATTTTGTCATATTAATGAGAATGAACTTCTGAATGACAAATTATAAATATTCTTTTCAGAGTTTCTGCTCAATCTTGTTAAGAACTCAGTGAATTGTGAGCTTAGTACAGTACAGAAATACTTGAAAGTTATGTAGAAATTTATTTAATTAATTTAAGCTTTTACAACATATTTTAATATACTGAAAAATCAGCTCTCAAGCTATACAGAGAAACAAAGAATAAATTATTTTTTTATGAAATTCTGACTGAAGATTTAAGCAGCTTTAATCAATTATTAAGATCTTTTAAAGACAAGAAAAAGTCTAATAATTCTGACTGCTAAACTAAAGATTAATCAGTGATCTGTAGATGATTGTATAATTTAAAGTTACATTGTTAAAAAAATCTATAAGCACTGTTCACATTCTTTTATTTAGGCAGCAAAGTCACAACAGAATAATTATCTCAATTCTGAGATTACAAAATTAAGTCATTATGACAATGCAGACAAATCTTATTTTGAAACTGATATTAAAAAGAATGACTACTATAACTGTGAGAGATCAGATCATTTTGTAAAGAACTGCAGAAGTTTCTTGAAAAATCTTAATTACATTAAGATTAATGTAGTTAAGACAAAAAAAGACAGAGTCTTGTTGATTACATTTTAGTAATAAAAATTAGATCAGAGATCATAAAGAAATTTAGCATTATGAAGAAAGATTAAATCTAAATTGAATTTAATTAAATTTTTATTAGTGTACTGTTAAATACTGCAGCAAAGATCAATGTAATGTCTTAGTGATATGCTGTTGCTCATTAATTAACATAAGTTGATGTCAAACTTCTAAGATCAGAGCTTCTGAGAAAACAACATATTTACTGTTATAATGTATATTTAATGAAATATAAACTCATCAACAATTAAAAACAAGAACAAACTGAAAAATAATTATTCTATATTTTAAATAAAAATGAATCTAAACTCATCTTTGATCTCTTAGATCTGAAACAGCAACACATTTATATTGATTGTGACTTGTGCATATAACATTATAAAATAAAACAGATGTCTCTGATTATTGATGAGTCTGAAGTATTTATCAACAACATTTAAAATTAATTTGCTGTTTATGCATTGTTGATAATGTCTAAGTCAGGCTCATCAATAACTGCTGTACATGTTGTCAGCAAAACATCAATACTATTTTAATAATATAACAAATACATAAATGTGTTCTCTGAAGAGAATACTGATAAGTTATTATTTCATTAAGATCATGATTATGTCATAAAGATAAAGAGACATAAACTACTTTATGATTCACTTTACAATCTGTTGAAAACAGAGCTATAAGTGTTTAAAGAATATTTAAACAATGTTTTAATGAAGAAATAAATATAACATTTTGTTAATTCTGCAGAAGCATCAATTCTGTTTATTTTAAAGAATGAAGAGAACTTATGTTTATATGTTGACTACAGAGATTTTAACAAGATTATTATTAAGAATTGTCATTCTCTGCTGCTGATTAATGAGACACTTAATCATTTAAGTGAAGTCAAGATGTTTATCAAACTAGATCTTAAGAATGCTTATTACTGCATTAGAATCAAGAAAGATGATGAGTGAAAGACTGTGTTTTGTATATATTATAGTTATTTTAAGTACATAATAATGTCATTTAAACTGACTAATGTCTCAGCAATTTTTCAAGTCTATATTAACTGAGTATTAACTGAGCTAGTTGATGTCTTTTATGTAATATATTTAAATGATATCTTAATCTATTTCAGTTCTCTAGAAGAACATCAGAGTCATGTAAAACAAATTTTGAAGTGACTTTAATGATTTAAACTGTATGCAAATTTAAAGAAGTGTGCTTTTTATACTATATAAATAAAATTTCTTAAGTTCATCATCTTCACTATTGATGTTTTAATGAATCAATGATGAGTTAAAATCATAAAGAAATGACTGATATCTAGAAGCTACTGTAAAATATAAATATTTCTAAAGTTTACAAACTTTTACTGTCACTTTATACAAAGATATTCTAAGATCACTGCTGTTAAAAGGTGGCACCACACTAATAGCATAGCTATCGTGGGTTATATATCTAACACTCCCCCTAACCCGCGATCGGCCCGCAACCGACCCGCAGGTGTAAAGGGTGCGCACAGACGGCGGTTCAAACTCATGACCTTTTGGACTTACTCTCTCACCATGGACTTGAACCACCGGCAGAGGTGGCCTAGGCGCCACTTTATGCAAGTTATCACGCACTAACCCGGGCTCATAACCTGTTAAAAGGTGGCACCACACTAATAGCATAGCTATCGTGAGTTATATATCTAACAACTGCTTCTTTAACTGATCTGTTAAAAGACAGCAAGAACAGCAAGAAGATAGATGCATTTAAGTGATTACAAATAACAGTGTAAGTGTTTTGCAAGCTTTGCAATGTCTTTATATAGACATTTATTCTGATGCACTTTAACTCAGAGTTAAGAGCTTAAATCAAAATTAATGTTTTAATAGTTAAACTAATAAATATTTACTTACAGCTTCAGACAAATGCTCAATGACACTCTGTTGTCTTCTGATCAAGAAAGTTAAATCTAATTAAAACACATTATGAAATTCATAATCAAGAATTGTTGACAATTGTAAAGACATTTAAACACTGATGACACTATCTTAAGAGTAGTCATTATCTCATTGAGATACTTATGAATCATAATAATCTATAAGAATTTATGAATGTGAAATCATTAAATAAAAGACAAGCACACTGAGTTATGAGACTAGCTACTTATGATTTTATAATTATACATTAATCAGAAAAGACAAATTCTGCTAATGTGCTGTTGAGATGCTCTGACTACAAAGTTAAGAAGAACATAAATAGATTGCTGTCAACATTGCAATGAAAGCTGATTACATTATCTTAAAAATTAAAATTAAACATTACTGCTTTAGTTAGTCAGATCAATGCTTAAAGCTTAAATCTGCAAATTACACTAATCATTTTATTAAAAGAATATTGATCAAGCACTCAGGCTGAAGACTATGACTGTTAAGAATAAGTTAATGAAAGATTTAGAAAGTCTTCATTCAGAAATGAACTGAAAAATGATAATTATATATTTAATTTATCTATATACAATGTAGCAGAAGAGCTGCTTAATTCTGTTGCTGAAACTACTGATTGTAAACAGTTTGTTTTATGTACATTGATTTAGAAAGTGACTGATGATGAAATGATACATAATAAGAAGCAATCATTCTTTCTTAAACTTGTTCATCTCTTGCAGAACACTGATGTTCTAACAGTAAAGATGTGATAAGACTTGAAATCATAAAGTAACTGCAGTTATTAAGACATTAATGACAGTTTATGAATGTTTAATTTTATTGAACTACTTCATTGCAAGAACAAGATATACATACTATTTGATGAAGTCATTAAGAATGAACTCATAAAGCTGCATTATGATGATGTTTTAACAGAACATTATGAAGTAAATAGAATAATTAATTTGCTGTTCAGAAAGTATTATTGAGTTAACATGATGAATAATGTTTAAGAATATGTTGCTTTGTGTGCTGTATGTCTAAGAATTTAAGTATTAAGACATTACTCATATGATAAATTACAGTTGTTGTCACTATCTACTTAATCATAAAAGAAGATAACAATGAACATAATCACTGACTTGCTGTCTAACAGACAAGAAACTGATGTTTATGACTTCATATTGATAATTGTGAATTGTCTTACAAAGATGACTCAATATATTTCTGTCACTAAAAAATTTACTGTGATCAAGTTAGCTAACATATATATTGAACAGATCATATATCACTATGAAGAATTCAGAAATATTGTCTCAGATTAAGAGTCAATCTTTATCAATACATATTGATCTGAATTCTGTTATCAACTTTAAATGAAGTGAAGATTAAGCACTATCTTTTATTCATAAATTAATGATTAAATTAAAAGACAAAATCAAATTCTAAAACACTATCTACATTATTACTGTTGTAAAGAACAAGATAACTGAATGTTCTTTTTATTAATGATAGAGTTTATGTATGCAAACAGAAAACATATAACAATTAGTTAAACACTGTTTAAGATATTAAAGAGCTATCATTTAAGAATTGCTCAACACATTGAGAACAATGTTTATGAAGAGAAGGTGTCAGCAGCAAAAGACTGAGCACAGTAAATAAAGAAAATTCATGTTACAATGATAAAGTAATAATAAGTTGCTGTAAAAGTGCAAGTTAAGTACTTTGACAAAAATCATGTTCAAAAAAGCTACAACATTGATGATCTGATGCTATTGTTCATTAAGAACTTGAAGTAATACAGATTAAGTAAGAAATTGTTATATAAATTTATTGAGTCTTTTCAAATTATCAATCTTATTAATAAACAAGCATATTAACTGGCTCTGTCTGCTCACTACAGAATTCATAATGTATTTTATGTTTTATATTTAAAGTTTCATAAATGCTGTCTAAACAATAATTTTTTGTCAGAACTGTCTCTCTTAGATCTCATAAACAATGAGAAAGAATACAAGATTAAAGAGATCTTGAGCAAGAGATGAAGAAGAGAACAGTTATAATATGAAGTTAAGTGAGTAGAATATTTGACAAAATATAATGAGTAACTTTAAATAGAGAATATGAAAAGTGTGAAAGTGTTGTGACATAAATATGATGCAAGAACAGAGAAAAAGCACAAGTATAAATAGAGTTTAAGAAATTAAAAACTTCTATCAAAAATATTTTACATGATATTAACTAAAAGAAGTGAAGTCAAAATACAATTAATAGATTAACAAAATGCTATTAAATCACTTTGTTATTTCTGCATCTGTGTCACTATCAGAAATGAAAGATGAGAACAGAAACTACTTATTAATGTTGTAGTTACTGTCAAAGTGACTGAGTCACAATGTTGAGTTGTGAAAGCTTTTTAAGATGTTGTCACTTAATTAAAGAGAGAAAAGTCTGTATTTGAAGTGAAGTAAGCAACATGATGATGACAGCAAAGTGTAAGAAAATTAAGAGAATAAATTATAAAGTGAAAGATGTTTAATATAAATATCTGCATTACAGTGACTGCCTACTGCTCTTAAATCATAAGCAACAACAGATTATAAATCTCTGCAGACTTATAATGATTGCTGTGACACTCTGCAACATAAATAATGTAAATGATGACATGCTTAATAAACAATGTCTGTATATAATTGAGGTGATGCTGAAGCTGAGATCAGTAGACATCATTGACTGTCATAATGACAACATAGTTAACAAATACATGCAAGTTGTTAATTTAACAGTTAAAGAACACAGAAATCTGTTACTGTTAATGCATTACAAGATGACAAGAAACTTTCTGTTGAACTGAGTTGCACAGCTTTCAGAGTGTCTTATAATAGTTGTAATTCTGATTCTTAACAATGTTGCATTGACTGATGTTGTTGCTGATATGCTTAAAACAGTAAAGACAACAGAGAGAATTCAACTTATTATTGATGTAATGACTATGATGTGGCATCAAGATGATGTCAGTGTGAGTGAATAAGAAAGTAAAGAAATTATTAAGAGTATGATATCATGAAGTGATGACATCTTTAAGAGCTGAGATGAAAACAGAATTAAGATGTAATGTATGTGATGACATTACTGTGAAAGAAGAATATGATGTATAATGTAAAGCAGAGAGATATTTACTGATTGCAGTCTTGAGCTTAATGCTCTTCTGAGTGATGAATTTCTGATAGATTAATTATATTGTGAAGATGATGTTTTGTAATATTAATGATGCAGTGACAGTCATTAAGTAAGTATTTTCAATTAAGTTCATCAATAATGACTTATCTGCAGCTTGAGAAAGCAGAGTGTGAAAAGACAGCATTTTATTGTTGAAAAGATTGAGTAAATACAACTGTATCTATATGCAGCAGCAGGGTTTCTGTTGCTGTCTTTTTTGTGCAACAATATTATTTAAAATGTGTATCTTATCATTATTGTGTAAGCATTTTATTGATAAGTTCATCTTAAGACATTTACATTTCTTATACTCAGTATTCTTCTTCATCTTGTTCTGTTTCTGTGTTCTGTTTCAGCAGAGCAAGTATGTCAATGATGTTACTTACAATATCTGTTGCATTCTTGACTAACTTAATTCTTGCAGACTTAGTCTTCAGAACTGACTCTGATGAGTTTATTAACTCATTAATATTTAAAATTATGTTAATGAATAATGTCTGATAATGAGAACAACAGAAATCTGAAGATTTCTTGTTGTATTTCTTTATACTTGTATGAGTGTGTTCTTTAGGCTGCAACATTGTTAGAATGCATTGATGTTTCAAATATTATATGTATAAGAATTACTGACAATTCTGCTGAATTCTTGATGAAAGATACAGTAAAGAGAACATCTTTCTTATTCTTTTTGATGATCATAATGTCACTGTTGTTGTGCTGTCACTATTGTGCTGTTTACAAGATGTTACAAGAGAAAAGCATCATTCAAAGACATAAAGTTGCTACAACTTTGATCTATTAAGATGTTGAAGATGAAACAAGTGCAAGTTGTGTGTGAGAAAGAGTTTCTTATATATTGCAATTAAACAAAGAAATCATTGATTTAACTGATTCAGAAATAAAGAAAAGTTAATTTTGCTTATATTTTATATATTATTTATTGTTGAACAAAGCTGAATCATTATCTATCTAAATGTGACAAACTTAAAGTATTGCAAAAGATCATCAGTCTAGCTAAGATAGACAATAAGCAAAATATGTAAGAATGTTAAGTAAATTATTGTTTACATCTTGCTGATTTAACATCAGTGATATGTCAATGTGCTGAAGAATCAGTGTATAGAAGAAAAGATAATTGTCATGATATCATTATATGCTCATATTAAATCATAGCTGAATCTCTTACACAATGATTGATAAGCAAAGTACTATATAGACAGTCTTTACATATAAATCTTTTAAGTTTCTTAGTTGTTAGTCTTTATCAATACAAGATCTTAACATTGAAACTTCATCAAATAGCTGTTGTAATGTAGTGTCTCACATTGTCACATATCTTACTCATCAGCCTCTTATAAATAAGAGACTCATGAGTTCACAATTAGATCTTTGTTAGTGATTGATTAGACTAATAAGATTAATAAAATGAGTGAATTTCAGTGTTAAAAGTGACTTTGTAAGCCTGTTGACAGTTATGTCACTTGTAAGAATGTAATTGAGGTAAATAAGTCTGTGAAATTCAACTTCTCTTATGAAGTGATGACATATGTCAATGTGCTTTATATAGATGTAAAATTCAGAATTCTTAGTCAAAGCAATAGCTTCTTAATTGTTCATTTAAATTGTTACTGTCTCAAATCTCTTTAGCTTTAGCTCTTTAAGTAATTTCTTTATTCAGACTGCTTTCTTTGTAGTCTCTGTTAAGATCATGTATTTCACTTTATAAGAAAATAAGATGATGATTTTTTAACATTTTGAACTTTAGAATACTGATTCATTAATCATCTTAAATATATATTCTGATGTGAATCTTCTTAATTTAAGATCTTCTTCTCAGTTTAAGTTCAAATATCTTAATAATTTGAGTTGATCACTCAATTTGTATTTAAGAACAACATCTAAAGTTCTTTATACATATTAAAATACTTACTTTAGAGTCTTTCAATGTGTGTTGTTAAAGTTATGTGCAAACTGACTAAAAGTTAACATCATATATATGATGTTGAGTCAAGTTTGTGTCATAACATATATAAAAGATTCTATAATCTTCTAATATTAAGTTATTAACTCTGATTCAGCTGTTCTGATAATCTTTATAAGATAGATTCTGAGTTTCATTGAAGTTATGACTGTCTTAATATTTTGTAGACTGAAGTCTTTAAGTATTTCTGTAAAATAAATTCTCTATGATAAAGTAAGAATTTATAGAGTTTTATTTTGTGTAATTAGCATTTCTAAGTAATGCTCACAGATTCTGCAGTCAGTCATTTTAAAATAATTATTTAATTTAATTTTAAGATCTAGAATTTTGTTCTTATTGAGTTCACATAAAAGAATATTATTGACATAAACAGCAACAATTAAAATTCTCTTTCTAAACACATTATTGTCTATGTGAATCTGTGTGTATTTAAGGCTGACAAGAAAGCAATGTATCATCTTATATTATAGATAAGATGACTATTTTAATTCATATAAAGCTTTCTTTAATTTATATATCTTGTGTCTTTCTTTTTCATATTCAGTAAGTTGAATCACATAGACTTCTTCTTTTAAATTGCTGTGTAAGAAAGCTGTTTTGACATTTATTTGTTTTAATTTATAGTTGTAAAACACAGCTATGATGAAGATGACTTTATAAGTCATTGATTTGACAACTGTTGCAAAGATCTCTTTGTAATTGATTTTAAATTGTTATTTAAATTCTTTAACTACTCATTGAGTCTTATGCTGTAGAATTGAGTCATCAGATTCTTTTTTATAACAGTAGATTCATTTACTCTTTAAAGCTCATCAATTAAATAACAATGTCTTTAAAGTTCATGTAAAGTTAATCATTAACAAGTTATACTCACTATTCATTGCTTTCTTTCAGTCTTTTAACTCATAACTTTCAATTACTTATTTAAATGTCTAAGATTCACTCTCAGAGTCTTTTTTCTTTTTTATAACATCAATAATTGCATTAAACACAGTCAGATAGATTATGATTGCTTTAAGCTTTAACTTTATAAAGAATTATCTTTCTCTTTTAAAGTGTCAAGACTCAGCTGATACTGATCTGTCAATTATAAAAGAAATATTTATGACATTTTCTTTCTCTTTTTTCATTTCTTCTAACAGATTTAACAATATCAGTATGAGAAAGTATGATGATATGTACTCTGAAGACAGTGACAATGATGAGAATTAAGAAGAAGATAAGAAAGATAACTGTATATTTTCTTGTTCTGTATTAACAGTGTAAGGTTGAATGACTTTAGAAATTGAGACTGCAACTTTGACATCATAGATTGATGAATCTTTATTAAACTGTACATTTCTTATCTTAATTACTCAGTCTGTCTTTCTCTTTTTAGAAAGCTATACTCTATATTGATTTCTTTCTTTATATTTAATAAGAATTTTCTTATTGCTTTAAGATTCAAATTTAATTCTCATTATTTAGATCTTCTTTGAAATATACATGTATGCTATGCATTCAAAACATCAAAAATATTTAAGATTGATGAGATTTGCTAATCTATTCTTATTAAGAAATTTAAACAGTAGCTAAATCAGAATCTTGTTGTTCTTAAAAGTTGACATTGAGAATTAATTAAGAAGATAGCATGCTGTTTTAACAGTCTCTGATCATAAAGTTTTAGAGACTTCACTATTCAAAATTATAATTTTAACTTTTGCTGTCAAAAATTCATTACTTCTTTCTGCCATCTCATTCTGCTCTGATTCATAAGAAACTGTTGTTTCATAGATAATTTCTAGACTTCATAATTATTTAATGATGAGTTTATCTTTAAATTTCTTTTCATTGTCAAGTTGTATTCATGCAATTTGTAAATTTATCTGAATAAAAAGTATATTAAGAAACTATTTAATTTTATCTTTTGCCTGACCTTTTATTTTCATATTATAAATGTATTATCAGCAAATAAGATCATCTGTGAAGACTATATATTATAAGAACTTATCATATGCTTTTAATGTGATGAGACTGACAACATCAATGTGAATTAGTTTGATCATCTTTATGACTCAGTTTTGTAATTTTCTTAAGATCTTCTTCTTTTAATTTGTTCTCATACAGACATCACACAAATATAATAATGTTTTTGTAAGTTCTTATAAGTTGAGTCTCACTATTCTGAGATTTTTTAACACATTATCAAGACTTAAATTCTCTATATAATTAAAATGTTGATGTTAAGTAGTTCTTAAGATCTTATTATCTTTAATAACTGACATAATCTTATTCTTGTTTACAGATTTTCTCATTGTTAAAGTTTAAAGATAATATAATTTATCTTTATGTACTGTATAATTAAGTATATTCTCTACTTTTGTTAGATATATAACCTACAATAGCTATGCTATTAGTGTAGTGCCACCTTTTAACAGGTTATGAGCCCAGGTTGGTGTAATGGTGTTGAATATGTGTTGGCTGCCTTACCTGCATAAGCTTAAGGTTATGAGTTCAAACCATGTTGTGTGCACATTATTTCTGCTCATGAGAAGCTGAGTAAGTAATGTATGAGTGTGCTGGCCAATCGCGGGTTAGAGAGAGTGTTAGATATATAACTCATAATAGCTATGCTATTAGTGTGGTGCCACCTTTTAACAACTTTGTTCTTTAGATGTAGTAATCTGTTCTTAATTTTGACTGATATTTCTTTTGTTTTGACTATTTTAATTGAGAAGAGATTGAGCTCTATATTAGATATAAGATAAACATTCATTAAAATAATATTTTAAATCTTTTCTTCACTATTCTTTAGCTATAAGTTAATCATTTCTATCTCTTAAGTGTGCATCACTTCAGACACTTCTCTTATAGAAAATTCATTGTTGAATATTTTGATCAAGCTAAATGCAGAGAGATTACAGCACATATATTGTGTTGTGCTAAAGTCAGTTATTTATGACATCTTATTAATCATGAGTAGAGTGGCCATCAGGTTTTTTCAAAGCTGGTTTTTTGCTTATTTTGCATGCCTTGTTAGTCATGAGCAACCATAGTGACAGGAACTTCAAGAATTTGAACAAAACTTTAGTTGTGTGCATTAAGCTTGAAAGCAATCTGTTTTTTGTGATTTTAGGCTCATTTTGTAGAGAATTGTGAGGGCTTTCCAATGATGTAAAAATTATCAAAATTACACAAGAAACAATGAAAATTACCTAATATTACAAGTCAGGTCAGGTTTCAAAGTTAAGCTCAGTGAGTCAGGTCAGGTTCTAAAATCTGAGCCTGACCTGACTTGATGGCCACTTTAATCATGAGACTATAGCTCTCTATCACAGTCAAGATCACTGAGTTCTCATTATACTGCTTATCTTTAAAATTTAAAAATTTCTTTTTTTCTTTCTCTTTCTTCTTTTTAGTCTCTTACTTCTTCTTTATTTCTTTAAACATCTTTTCTGAATGTAACTTTCAGTAATTGTTCTCAGAGTGAACTGCTTTCTTATAGTAAATGTATATCTCATTCTTATTCTTATTCTGATTAACATTTCTCTTCTTATTCTTTTTCTTCTTGTCTTTATGATTTTTCTTTTTACTCATTAAAGCAAGCTTCTCATTTCTTTCTTTAAGATACTCTTCATCAATTAATTCAGCAATCAAATCATTGAGAAATAAGATCACATTATAAGCTTTAAAGCATTTCATCATTACTTATTGAGAGTAAAAGAATTCTAAATTCAATAGAAAAGTAATGATTTTTAAAATTTCATTAATGATGAGATCAGAGACTGCAATTTCTCTTAAGAGTGTCTTATACTTTAAAGCATAAGCATTGACAGAGAAGTATTGATTGAGTTGACAGATGTATAGATTATTGAATAGAATGTATTTAAGATTAAATTTATAAGATAAATAAAGATATATAAAATGATTTCACATCTCTTTTACTGTTTTTATGTTGTCTATAACAACAGTGATCTTCAAGCTAACAATAAAAATAATAATAATTGTGATCTTGTTGTTCTGTGTAATTCAGTCAGCTTAAGTGACATTGACTAAGACTATTAATGTAATTATTATTGTTTCAGATATAAATTCTTCAGTCATTACTGATTAACTTGAAACATCTGACTTTGATAAAGTTTCAACATCATTCTTTACTATTAAATCTCATAATTCAGCACTCATCAGACTGTATTTAATCAACATTTTTCATGATAAATAATTCACTAACTTCTTGAGTTTCATAACTTTTAAAAACATAAGATCATATGACATCATAATCATTTTGTATAATGAGAACATCTAAATTAATGATGAAGTTGTTTTTAATGTAAAGATCTAACTTTAAAATGATTATAAGAATTGTTTTTGATCATTTTATCTATGAATTTATAATGATTTAATGTAAATAACTTCTCATTATACATCAAATTCACTTTATCTCTTAGAGAACTCTTTCTAGCATTCATAAAATAACAGCAACAATAAGATGTTTTTCTTTCACTGTTTCAAATAGAAACAAATGACTTAATGAATAAATAAATATCAATATATATTTGAGCTCATAATCTGTCAAACATAGAAGAAGTGACTAATGAAATGAATGTGTAATCATAAGTGTCTAGCTACTCTATGAAAATGTGGCCCTATAAGAAGGCCTTCAATCAGCAAAAGAAAAAACTTTTATCTGTAGCAAACTGTTTGTTCTAGCAAACTCCGCATGTTCCTGAAACCTCTGTAGGGCTCCGAACCACTAAGGTAACAGAACGAGGCATGATGTTTTGACAACATAGCAGGACCGAAGCGCCAACCTCTACAAAGCCAGTCCTCTGCCAGCAGCACCAGGGCTTCAGCCTTCTCAGGGATGGAACAGGAGGGAGTAGCGTCTCTATGGCGGAACGACATCAAGACCGTTCCATTCCGTCCCGCTGTCCTTCAAAACCGCGAGGCAAGTCGTGAGCGTTCAGCGATTGTCTCTCATTCGCTCCAGTCCGGGCCATCTCGACTGCCACCGCCGCCATGTGGCACTCACGTCGTGTGCCCCCCACGTAGTCTCTGCCATGCCCACACAAGGAACACTCAACTATGTTTGCAGCCTAGGTAGTAGTGCGAACACTCACTCATTGCGGCGTGGTGGATGAACGCTACTTATTTATTACTCGTATGGTACAGTGAAGCGAAGCGAAGCGGATGGACTACGGATATATCGGACAGGCAGACAGACAGACAGACAGACAGACAGACAAACAGGTAGACACCTTCCCTAGCCGGCCGGGTTTTTGGGAATAGAGAAACTAGTTAGAGAGAAGGAAAGCAACGTAAACGCCATGGATATGGATAGACCCCATCCGAGCTGACTCCTTGTTCTGTTGCATGCTTTTCTCCGCTCCGATTTGGACTGAACTGGCGGTTTAGAATCGAGATCGATTGGCGCCGAATGCGAGTCTTCGGTGCACGTCCCTCGCGGCGTCCTCCCGAAAGATCCATCGCCTGAGACGAGTGACGGACCGGCCGATCAGCCCTGCTCTTTCTCGTAGCCTGCTGGTTTCTGAAGGCCGTTGATATCGAAATAGCGGGATGTGCCTGCGTCCGGTTGTCAGTATGCGTTGTTGCTGTCGTGCGGCAGTCGAAAGTGGCCATCTCGCAGAACTCACAGGAATAGCCTTTCCAATCGAAGTTATCCTTCGGGTCACAGTGGCATTTCAGCTCCATCCGTTTGTCGTCGCCCGTCGGGCAGTGCGTGAATGGGACGTGGTAATAGGCGATGTCATTGAAGAAATGGAGTTCTTCCTTTTTGAGCAGGAGGGCGGCGGCGATGGAGTGCACCGGGGCGTCGCCCCATCGTTCGTAGAAGAAGCCGCCGTCGTGGTCGAGCGCGTTGAAGTAGTCGAGGTAGGCCTGGGAGCGCAGCCAGTCGAGGTTGCCGATTTCGAAGTTGGACCACTGATGATAGGCTGTTGTCAGTTGCGTCGTCGAGGGCACGTGGTGGCAAGCCGCGACTTACGAAATGACAGTGGTTGTACGTGGCTCCGCCGTCGTCGCTCAGGAAGCCCATCGAGTTGCCTTCGGCGATGTGTTCGGGATGCGCCTTGGTGAAGTTCTTCACGCTCTCCCACAGCGTCGGGATCGTCTCCACGTACTCGTAGAGACTCAGGACGAAGCTGTACTTCTTCCCGTGGTCGCGCATGTAGCGGAAGGTGTCGTAGTTGATGTCGCAGAAGAGATTGATGCTCGGCTCCACACGCCAGTACCATTCGAACTGGTTCATCAACGGGTGGCGGAAAAAGAAGCCGGATTCGAAGCGGCACATGTGTCGGTAGCTGATGGAGTCTCCGTAGATGATCTTCCGCTCCGCCATGTCTTCCCTGACCGCGCGCGCCTTCTCCTGATCGATGAAGTCGGGGAAGGACCAGTGTTCCGTCGGGATCTCGCCGTAATGGGTCTTTCCGGAGATGAGAGAAGTTGTGACTTTCTTGAAAGTCTCGTCGAAGGGCTTGTCGTTCAGGAACACCCAGTCATAATTGTACTTCCTGTTGAATCGATCCTCGACCTGGCGGATCGAGTGAGCTATGTCCCATAGATCCGTGTTCCGTGCCAACGTCACGAAGGTTGCGTTCATCCGTTCTCCTGCTGCCGTCGCTGGGGGAAGATCCGTCAATGGATTTGGAGTAATCTGAGAGTCTGTCACCACAGTAGCTTGCGGTTGTTCTGGGCTTGCCACACTGGCAGTCTGGGAGCCCCTCCATTTCGACTTTTGTTCATTGATAATGTCAGTTGCGCTAGGCAAGGGCGTACGAGGTAATGAAGATGAAGAGATAAAGTAGAGTATTATAAGTCCCTATCCATGTAAGTATTTGTGGGACTCAATCTCATAGCAGCGCGCTAGACTTACAAAGAAAGCAAACAAGATATAACGCAGGTATCTAGCTGAGCCCGATGCCATAGTTGAGCCCTCTTCAGCAAGTACGCCCGGTCCGTGTCCTTGCACCAGTTGGTCCGCCGACGGCGTAGAAAGCTCCGCTCGTTTCTGAACTCCAGCTGTAGGTTTCTCTTTGAGGCGCCTTCGCACGCTGGCAGGTAGATTTGACAGATTGACGCTACAAAGGCCCAATGATCCCTAATGAGTTGGTGAATCACTGCGCCGTGCTGTTCTGATCGACGTAGAGACCAAATTTCAAGAGATAGCCAGATCTTGCACACCTAGTCCAGATCCTCAGAAGGCGTCATGAACGGTGTCAGTCATAAACTGAACAAGATGAGCTCGCAAAGGAGTACGGGGTAGAAAGATGTCAAATACGAGAGGCTGACGCAGGTAAGGGGTGAGTTATTGTCCAGTTGTGCACTTGGTCTACTTATCCTGCCGTAGCTAGCCCCAACACTAAGTTAGCTGACTTGTCGATATCATTCAATTAATGGGAACTCAATATCAATCAAGGTGTTCGCTACCACTGTCCTTATTCTCCATATTACTTATCACTTTCTTCAGAACGCTAACTAAGACTCTGACATTCTTCCACGTTACTTCTTAGTCTATTTGATTTACTGAAGACAGTCAAGTTCCTGAGTAAAGGTTAGGCGAAGCTCCATTGTATCCTGCGGGGAAATACATCTGATCGAAGGGTCTCTGTTCTATACCACGAAGAGCGAAACTGCTATAGCATTTACATTGCTTTCATGTCTTTCTTCGGGTTTGGTGCGACTCTACCTAGAGATCGTGGGCATCCGGCGACAGGGCCGGGGTTCAAGCAGGCTACGGATCCTTTCGCAGGTTTGTCCAAAGGTCCGGCGGAGGAAGAAGAAGACGATGATGCGTATGTCCTGACGTGGAGTTGAAGTCTGACTATGACTGACGTGCTTCAAATCCAGTATCGATTTCGATGATACATATGACGGGTTAGGTGATCAACTGGACGATGCAAACGATGACTTCAATGATGATACATTCGGTGGCGGAGGTATTGGGTTCTCAAAGCCGACTGCGGTTGGCAAAGATTTCGACTTTTTTGGACAGACAGCCAAGGTCTCCGATGCGATCAATGAGGAGCATCTAAGGTATAGCCGTCAGCAAGCCCCGCCCAAGCCGGTTGCCGCAGTTGCGGCTAGTCCATCAAAACCTGCTGTTAAGCCTGCACGGACTGGCTATGAGAGGTACAAGGAACCGGGCTACATTCCCGAGCTTCAGGCGAATGCTAGCTTGTGGGGTGTTGCACCCAAGAGGACTCCGGGAGACTTGGAAGGTGACAATCAGCGACCGCCGAGTTATGGCGGCGGTGGCGTTGGCGGTCACTCGAACACGGGAAGCGCACAGACCAAAAGGATGATGAGTCTCGAAGAAGTTGAAGCCGCGATGAGACTCCAAAACAAGACGGCATCGTCCAATCAGATACCTCGGCCGCAAATGCAAGTCCAGCAAGCTAATACTGACATGGAATCTGAGCAACGTCAGCAACGACGGGTCCCACAGGAACAGTCTTCGTTTGCACCGATGAAGCAATCCGCAGTCCCGCAGCAAGTACCACAGGCTGTCAGACAAAGCCAGCCTCAGTACGCTGGGGTAACGGGGAATGCTGTCCAGACCCCACAGATCCTTCAGCGCCCACATGCTCCACCCAATCAAGCTCCAACGCAACAGGCATTGCCTCAAGCTCGCCAGATCTTACAAAATCCGAACCGGCAGCAAGGCCAGACTGGACCCCCCCCTGTAGAAGACTCGCATGCGGTGCAGCAAGCTCCACCTCCTCTCGCTGGTGGAATGCTTCACCAGCCACAGATAGTTACACATCCGCAACAGCTTATGCATCTTTCAGAAGAGCAACGTGCCGCTTTTCTTGTCGAGGATGCGAAGCGAGCGAAACGTAATCATAAGATATACCTGCTATCTAAAGACAACGGTCTTATGACGCCTCAAGACAAAAATTTCATCACTCGCATTCAGTTACAGCAGCTTGTCACGGCAACAGGTACCGTCAACGAACAGGATCCAGATGCCACGCTCGCAGAAGATTTCTACTATCAGGTCCACAGCCAGATCCGAGGCAGCTCAAGGCAGAACCCGCATCATCCTCTGAGCCACTTTGCACAAACCTATCTTTTCCAAACTGGTGGACGACAGGGTGGTATGGCCAGAAGACAAAATCGTGGTGGCGACAGTCACATGCAGAGAATGGAGCAGCAGGTGCAACGTGCCGTGGAGGCGGCGAAACTGAAGCCGAAGAACAAGCAGCTAGTGATTGAAGGCAGTCTTGGCAAGATATCGTTCAGTAACGCGAAGACACCAAAGCCACTGCTCAATATAAAGCGCACTGAAAGCGGCGACGTCACCAATCGACCACCAATCGCAAAGCGTCAATCAAGTTACCGAAAGGTCCCACAAGCTGATCTCAGTTCAAGAGATCGGAAGACCACCCTGAAGGATATCGAAGCGGTGTATGGCACGTTGATGCAAATGGAAGATCATGAAAGGCACCTAGCACCACCACCGACCGAAGAGAGTGACGCCGGAGCTATACAGCAGCATATGGAGTGGAGGCAGAAAATGCAAAAGCTAAATGGCAGGCTGTGGGCTGAAATGAAGGTCATGGAGCCTATCAATCCTGGCTCTTCCATTCCTCACCCATTCATCGCACTCCTTTCGTACGCGAAAGGCAAGAAAGCTCTTCCGCGGATCTTCCGCCACCTTGACCAAGAGCAACGTCTCACGATCCTGACCATGATAGTGATACATCTCGACCTTCTCGATGTCATTCGGCTAGCTCAGCTCCCGGATGGCGAGCACCAACTTCGTGCCGCGGTTCGGGAAGAAGTGGAGCTCTTCTCACAGGCCGTAATGCCGAGCTTATTCGGCTATGTCAACGAGGCACCCTTACACATAGTGGTTGGCTTGCTCGGTCTGATACTGGAGAGGGTCAATGTGCAGACAGTCGCCAGGACAAAAATTGGAGCGGGGATATTGACAATGCTCGCGAGTCGCGCGGAGTTGATAAAACAAGCCGGCGGAGTAAGTGAGGTGGAATGGAGTCAGTGGACCAGCTGTTACAACAGACTGTTTGATCTTCTTGAGCCGGTCCTTGGCCATATCTTTCCCGGATCAATCAACTCGGGACAAGACATGTATGTGTGGCAGCTCCTAGCTGCCATTGGGATTGGTGCCAGTCCCGAACAGCAACAAAGACTGGTGATTGCCGTCAAGTAAGTCGCGCACTGGTTTTTTCTTCAAAACATGCTTACAGTCGTGAACAGGGATCGAGTAATGGAGACGGTTATGCAAAGCAAGACTTTACCGCCCGATATGGCGAGCGAAAGGCTTGGTAACGTCAACCTCTTCATGCGAGCTATCGGGCTGGACGTCGAACTACTTGGCTGAATCTTGCTCTTCGCTCATGACCCTCGTTTCCGACCCGATCAGCGCCTTGGGGCGTTGTGGTCTTCCTCGAACGAGGCAATGGATCGTACACGTCCTTGAGATTATGAGGACTTCTGGAGTTCCTCGAGGTCTCACGCTTGCTATAGAGCCACTCAGTGGAGTGGGAGGGATTTACCAATTGTCCCAAGGCTATGGGGGGTATTACCATATAGCTACGGTCAGTAGAGCCGAGAATTAGCTGACTGACCGAGTCATGAACCTGGAGAACTTATGATCCGTACGAAGTCAATAAATTGGTTCGCAAACATTGTTTACTAATACTGTGTGAACCTCCATTGAGACAAGTACATATGCAGGCATCGTCCATCCGTACTACGTCTCTCCCATGGTCTAGTACAACTTTGTAACGCTGTTATTGGAGTGCTTTGGTACAACCACAGGCTACCTCAGCCATCAAGATGGAGAATTAAGGTAGAAAGTACCTGGCATGACAAACCCATCGGTCTCAAAAACCTTGAGCGGACGATGCTGAGTGAGGTGTGGTAGACGCCCCGCCCCAGTATCTCCGAGCTGTCGGAGTTAGAGAGCTAAGCTCCGCTTCATGCAGGTATTAAACTTGATTCGTAATCGAGTTGGTGAATAACTTATATAAGTGGGGTGCTACAGCAAAGTACAGCCCTTGAGCATCCTCAACTCACCTAGCAGAACATTCCAGCTTCAGTCCTCTCCGGAACGATGGCTTTCGCTCCGGCTCCAGAGCCAAAGTCGCGCCTAGACCGTCACAGGTTATTGTCACCTAGTGCTGGCATCAGGGTCAGCCCGCTATGCTTGGGGGCCATGAACTTTGGTGACGCATGGTGAGTATTGAAGTTATTTCTTCGATCAATACTGTATTTATTGTGGCTCTTTTGAGCGCCTGCTATTCTTCCTATTTTGCCAGACATGAAGCAAATCAAAGGAGCGTCAGCCTTGCAAGCTCAACTCGATGGATGGGCTGACATTCCGACAGGAAGGGAATGTTAGGAGAGTGCGACAAGAAGACGGCCTTCGAAATGATGGACTACTTCCACTCGCAGGGCGGCAACTTCATCGACACGGCCAACAACTACCAGAACGAAGAATCCGAGCAGTGGATCGGCGAATGGATGCAGGAGCGCGGCGTGCGCGACCAGATGGTCATCGCGACCAAGTTCACGACGCCGTGGCGCTCCTACCAAGGCCACGACAGCACGCACCAGACCAACTTCGCCGGCAACTCAGCCAAGTCGCTGCACCTCTCGGTGCGCGACAGCCTGAAGAAGCTGCGGACCGACTACATCGACGTCCTGTACGTGCACTGGTGGGACTTCACCACCTCCATCCCCGAGCTCATGCAGTCGCTCAACGACCTCGTCCGCGCGGGGAAGGTCCTCTACCTCGGCATCAGCGACACGCCCGCGTGGATCGTGAGCAAGGCCAACGAGTACGCGCGCGGCCACGGGATGCGTCAGTTCGTCGTCTACCAGGGCCGCTGGTCGGCCGCGCAACGCGACTTTGAGCGCGACATCATCCCCATGTGCCACGCCGAGGGCATGGGCCTCGCGCCGTGGGGGGCGCTCGGGGGTGGGAACTTCAAAACCGAGGAGCAGCGGCAGAGCAGCGAGGGGCGGAAGATGACGCCGGCGACGGAGGCGCAGATCGAGGTGTCCAAGGTGCTGGAGAGTATGGCGAAGAAGAAGGATACGCAGATGACGAGCGTGGCGTTGGCGTATGTGATGCACAAGTCGCCTTACGTGTTTCCCATTGTCGGGGGGAGGAAGGTGGATCATCTGAAAGGCAACATCGCCGCTCTGGGCCTGGAGTTGTCGGCTGAGGATATCGCGGAGATTGAGGGCGCCACGCCGTTCGATCCGGGCTTTCCTTTGAATTTCCTGTCGCGAGAGCCCGGTGGCGCCAAGGGGCCTGCGGATATGTGGTTGCTGAATATGGCTGGGCATATGGACTTTGTGGAGGCGCAGAAGGTGAGCTTTTAGTCTGGAGCATTGACCTATCTGAGCAACGTGGCTAACTTTCTCTTTCTATAGCCGATTCGACCTCATCAGGGCTGAGCAAGGGCGAGTGTAGATCGGCCGAAGTTTTCCTGCGCGAAGGCCATCGCGCCATAGCTGAACGTCGCGCCTCGATCTTGCCTCCGCAGCACCTCCCGTACAATCTCTCCACAAGCTAGAGCTAGCTTGCCAAAATATTAGTAACCTTTAAATCCCATTTAGAAACACCACGTCGTCCAACGCCCTCGTCGACGTGCCTTCCATACCTCTCATTGCTATCAACGGACTCCTCGGCGATCATCAGTCGATGTCTTCCCCAGCCACACCCTCTCACCCCCACCAAGTCCCACCAGTAACCTTTCCACCGGACTCTCCTCTTCCCAACCTGCCAATTCCTATATTCCGACCTTAAAGTTCCTTCCGCGACGAATCTTGCAGGACATCAGAGCGGGATAGATTACTAGAGCGAGGTGACGCGTATCAGTAGGTGGTGCGTATGTATTCAGGTGTAGGCATAAGAGCGCGGTCTTGAATTGGAGCAGTCCGGCTTGGATTTTCGCAGATGTAATGAACCCACCCCTAAGGAAAGAGAATAAAGATGGTATTTTGGCGGTCGGAGCTGATGGTTACGCTAAGTCAATAAGGAAAGAGGGTGCTGGAGAATACGGCGAGTATCTCAATGTAGCTTGTCTGTGGGTCTGATATGCAGGGTGGTGTTTTCTGAGTCGATGAGTGGTAGTGGTGATGGTGATTGTGATAGAGGGAGAGGGTCCCTACGATGTAAGATGAGAATAAGCCACGTTAATATTTTTAAATATTACTAGTACAGTGTCAAATATCACTCACTCTACCTCAAAGACAAGCAAGTAGCTGAAGCAGATAAGGAAAACCATCAACTTCCACGTGCATCGAAACACGAATCGTGCCTCTCGCTCTCCTTACAACGCAAAAGCCAAGGCGGCAACCATGACCGCGACGCCACAAAACGTACCCTTCCCGTGCGCCAACGCCACCGCCCCGCCGGTAAAAGGGGTGATGCTGGAAGTGGCGTTGGCGCCCGTCGAGCCCATCGTGGCGGCCGCCACGCCAGAGCCGGACGTCGTCGTCGTTGTGGATGGGGAGCCCACGGCCGAGGCGAGGGCTGAGGTCAGTTCTGGCGTTGAGTAGGATGTTGGGCTGTCGGCTCCCGCACTGGAAGATGAAGCCGGGGCTCCGGCGCTGGAGCTGGAGCTGGCGAGTGCCGAGGAACTGGCGCCGACGCCGTAGGAGGCTGCGGCTGAGGATACTGCTGGAGCCGATGAGCTAGCTGGGGTGGAGGCACCGGCGGCCTCGCTGGAGGAGGCTGGGGCTGGGGAACTGGCTGGCGCGGATGAACTGGCTGGTGCGGAAAAGGCACTGCCGGAGCTGGAAAGGTTGATCGGGACACCGGCCTGCTGACAGGTTTGTTGAACGATACTGTTCACGGCTAGGGTGGAGTCGTCAGTCAGGTGCTGGTACGCTCTGGATGACAAGACTGACTGGCTTGTTCGGCCTGAGAACAGGCCTGGGCCACGCAAGGTTGAATCTGCGAGACGAGTTGAGGCTTGGCGCAGTGGCAGGCGAAGTCGGTGAGGGAGGCACAGCCGTCAGTGGTCAGGGCCGTGGTGAAACAGGGGAGCTGTTTTTGGAAGTCAGCCACGTTGCGGGATGGATAGGTGAGAGGAGGAGGAGCGAGCTGACGGAGCAGGAGGGGACGGTGGGGAGGCTCTGAGCGTTGATGAGCGTCGCTACGGCGACGACGATAGCGGTGTATTTGTACATGATTGTTGATTGGAAATATCGAGGGCTTTTGACTGCCTTGAGCGAAGGATGGCAGATATCAAATGAACGGATTGTATGTTTTAGTAGTATCTTTTGAATGAACGAGTGAATGAGTGATTGAATGAACGACAGAGGTTTTGAGAGACGACCGGTAGCCTGAACGTTTATGTAGGATGCTGCTCCGCCGTGCTCATGGCCCTGGAAGGTAGGGCTTGTGCTACCCTCGGCTTCACAAGCTGTCAATTTCGGACACTAACGTACGAGTAAAGGAATCCTTCGTGTACCTCGACCGGTTACCTGCCGCGGTATACTGCGTTCAAGCGCTGATGGAGGATAGTGGAGGGTGTTGATCATCGGTAACCCGCTCCAGTAACCCATTTCACAGAACCTTCCCGGCCGTCCCCCGTTGCACTTCCATCCCTAATCGACTCCGTTTCGGGCCTGATTGGAAGATTTGTCTAATGACAGGATAACGGTCGAGGATAATGTTTGAGTTGCGGAGATGACACTATTAGGTCAACAGAGTGCTCAGGTCCAGCATGCCAGCATGATGTCTGCTGATGAGTCCTGGACTTTTGTGAAGACAATAACAACATCGAGTATTCTGAACTCATATACTGGCAAGGGCGTTCTGTCCCTGACATCCCGTCAGCGGCTTGGCGTGCACAAGCGCCGGACGTCAGCTCGCGGAGGCGGAGACGGACCCTGTCGAGGGCAAATCACCGAAAAGAGTTTTTGAGTGTAGTAACACGAGGCGATGCAGCCAGCCTTTGGGTACAACGTAGAGCAATAGATTATATTTTAAAACTCCTGTCGCTCTCCGGATGGAGTGCACTGCGCCTTCACTCGGAGCCAAACAGTGTCAGTTCGCTCCCCTGATGTCGAAGCCCGCCAGTCGCAATCTCCGCGTTCCTGAATCTTTTGAAGAGAGGCACACAAATGTGTGTCAGCACTCCTCATCAAGTAACACTGGACAAAGTGCCAACATCGAACCCCTTTTCCAAGTCCTCTCACAGTGCATACAAAATTCATGGGTTTTAGTTGCATCACAAGCATGTGAGACTGAGGGGTGGTGGCTGACTAAGCTTCTCAACCTGCTGGAAAGACACGATGCCAAGAAAAGCAAATAAATAAACGAATCAACAGAGAGGAAGTCCTCCACTCTCCTCCAAGAATCAAGACTCTCAGAAGTGACAAAAGGACTCAAGCTGAGTTCTAGAAAATCTAGAACTCAACTTGCCTTAGGGTGTCTCGAACACCGGCCCAACGAATTTCACGTGGTAGATAGAGCTCTCGGAGCCCGGCCCGCAGTAACGATCAGACGGTTTTCCACTCTGCCATATTACCCTCGGTGAGATAATATGCTACAACATTGATATATAACCCTCAAAAATGGTTAGATCCACCACCACAGGAAGTGGGCAGATGCTTATTGATTGCTACAGAACAGAGCAATTCAGAGAGTTGTATCAACACCACAACTTATGATAAATGAATACCATTCTGGCTCGTCTCAGGTATAATCCACTTATGGGGAACCTCCTCAGCCTTTCACATACACTAGTCAAACAATTTTCTCTTTCGACAGCGTATTATTCTGATCGGGAAGTCTGTACCTGTATGCCTGGTGCGATGGAGTTTTCCAAGACAGAAGAAATCGGCATACATTCATGACCTAAAACTATATCTGATCAAAGACATAAGGGACGTAACAGGAAACCAAGCTTTCGACACGCATGGTGATTCGCAACAGTCGTCAGTCCAACTCTTTCCCGATCTTGTCAAACTCTGCCTTCCACAAGGCATATTTCGCAGGCTTCTTGAACAGGTCCTTGTTCAAGTCTTCGCTGTCGACGTACACGTTCTCGCCAAGTGTCATGGTGCCCTTCGCAATCGGCTGTGCGTGACCTACGTCGGCGAGCCCAGGCCCTGTCGCTTCCGCGTCCTTCTGATTTTCGAATATGGTAACAGGGAAGCACTGGCCCGGTCGGAAGAAGAAGGTGTTGCTGTTGAGCAGGTCCTGTGTAGGAAGGAAAGGCTGCATCGCTTCTTCTTGAATGCCGTGGGCATAGAGGATGCAGCGTCTGGATAGCTGCTCGCTGGAGAGTTCCTTGTCAAGTTCGAGTTTGACGTTTTCGGCAGAAAGCTGGATGTTAGGAGATTTCACAAGGATATGATCAATGTGCTTCTCTTCTTTGGTGCCGTAGATGTAGAAGGGCATGTGACCGGATGGGTAGCTGTCGTCACGATACTGCGAATTGAGTGGATGATGCTGCAGCACCTCTTCAAACGTAACTTCTACATGCTTGATCGCAAACGGGCTGTAGTAAAGCATATCAGCATCTATTCTAAAATATTGTAGCAATCCAGACGCTAGGCTCACCTGCCTTTGGTCCGTAAAACAGCCTCGAAGGGCTGTTTGTTTGACAGCAATGCCGTCAAGTCTTCCTGTTGGTGCGTGAACAGGATGAATGTTCTATCAGGGTTTGCACTCTTTTCGTCAACATATTTCTGCATTGCCTCAGGCGGAATCTTCGCGGAGACGATAAGTTGACGACGATGGTTGGCTAAATGAAACCTCGGGAAGTGGAGCAGATGAAGTTTCTTCGTCCCTTGAACGAGGAAGACGTGTTTATCAACTCCAGCTTCATTACGCTTACGACAGACCTGATAGCTTATTAGTATGGTGCTTGGAGAGACAACTTCGAGCACTGCGCCAATCCGGGCAGTACCATACCTCAACTTCCTCTTTCACGACCTTCTGGAATACGTGCGCAAGCTTGGAGATAAAGTTGCGCTCGGTCGGAAATGGAGACATGACAACGTTGCGAAGCACGAATAGATCCATATGACTCGGCGTAAGGCCGAGACGCTTTTTGAAGTTCCATAGTCAATTTGCGGGAATTCGGTCGACGTCAGATAGAATGGAATAACGGTTGGATCGTCGCCAGGCTCATCCACCGACAATCTTTCTACGATGCTTTTGTTCAGGTAGTTAGCCTCCTCGATATCCTCATTCAGCTTTCCATCAGAAAAGCGGAAATTGCAAGCAAACGCGTTGATGTTAAGGTCAGAGCCTAGAGCACGAAGCAACTTCATCGCCTTGTCTTCCTCTAGCCTCTCCGCGTCCTCATCCATCATCTCAGCATTAGACTTCAGTAAAATTCGGTCCCGGATCTTCTGTCTCTCCTCTTCGACGTCTTCGGGGGTGGAACCTTCCTTCAATTCAGACGGGAGCATATTGAACGGCACCACAACGAAGGGAGTCTCCTCTGTTGACATCGCCGCCCACTCCGCGGACAACTATGAGCACAAACGTAAGAGTCAGCTAGGGGCGGACCATTATGCAAGATTGATCAGGCTACAGCTACGTACCCTACTGCATGTGAAGGAAACCTCAGCGAGGAGCGCACCATAACCCTCTGGATTCAATCCAATACATGCATTCGCAAGGAAAGTTGACATTGCAGAAGCGCCCGGTTTGCTGCAAGAGAACGTACAGAGAGAGTCAGCTAATGGCACCATTTGTGGCGGGCGACGGCAGACAGATCGACCGCATATATATGAGGACAACCACTCACCTTCCCTCAACACCATAGACGCCAATGCTCGTCGTATTCCCGTCTCGGGAGATGTATGGACTGGTCCAGGTGACCAAATACCTCATTCGCTCATCACGGTAACACAATCCACCACCCGGGTATGGAATGTAGCCTGCCTTGTGGGGGTCGACGGTAATGGAGTCAGCGTATCGAAGCGCATACAAGTCCTCCTGAGTATCAGCGCGTAGACTTGCATCGGGAACGAAGCTATTGCTATGGCCCCTCTCTGTCGGCAGCTTGACGATATCGCCTGGGTGGAATCCTCTGGGGAGCATCGAGGCAAAATAACCACCCCAAGCTGCATCAGCATGAACTACAAAGGATAGCCCTTGAGCTTGAAACTTGTCACGAAGGGCGAGGATATGCCTAAGTGGGTCGACACATCCTTCTTCTGTTGATCCGATGATTGCGACTACTGCATAGACCGCTTGTTTTCCGTCGAGGCTTGCTTGTAGATGCTTCTCTAGGTCCGTCAAGTCGACGCGCGCTCCATGATCCACTGCTATCCCGATTACATTGTCGGAGCCAATGCCAGTTATGGCTATTTCCGGAGGGCCCCAGAATCAGCTCATACACCGAGAGATTCTCCACGCGGGGACTTACCTGCTCATTTAGGCCACGAATAATGCCTCGTAGTGGCCAGCATATACTGTATGGGTTTATCAATCTTGAACTGGTGCTCAAGAGTATCCTTCCCCGTGGATTGGATAGTATACTTGCGCATGACGTCCTCTAAGAACTTTGACGAGATGCTGTACTCGTTATACAATCTGTCCGGGATCTCCAACACGGTAGAAACCTTGAGATTAAGCAACTCCCATGTGGAAAGATCCTTGAACAACTTTATTGGCCCGGGCGTGCATGTCTCAATCTTGAAGCTATCTGCAATGAATGACAGCGGGGCATCTTGTCCTATTGCCTTGCGCAAGGAAAGTGGGTAAAACTTCAAATTTCGTGCTGCACTCGAGAGAGAAATTAGCCAAGACAGTGTCCTCATCTCATGAACACAATTGAGGAACAGCTCCTTACCGACCCTGTGAGTTGATGAATCAGTACAAATACCTTCAAAAGTAGGTGGAACGCAAACGGCAACCACGGGCAAGTGAGAGTCGGACCGAGAGAACAGGTGATAGTTGTACGTGTGGGTGAGGATAAAGAACTGTATAAGTTCACCAAATGGACTCTAGATTGGCCACAGTCCCACCGCACGTGATATGACCCCAACCCACAGGAAGGTCCTTGTTGTTCCGGTCGGTATTATATCCGAACAGGTCACATAGCTGTAGGCCAGCCTCCATTTCTGCCACGGTTGTGAGAGGGCTGGCCTCGATGGAGACGTTGTTCGGATTGTAGAGCATGGTCATGAAGTACCCAAGAAGAGCCGGCATGCTCATGTCCATGCACATGTGCGCTGCGTATCTTGGAGACCAGAAGGGCAAGGAATGCCGACCTAGCAACTGCGCTGCCTTCCGCACTGCATTGCTGACCTTCTTGGTGCTCATCCGGAACGCCTTAGAAGTCTGAACTTCCTCCGAGATGAATTTCTAAAGTTTGCCGTGGCACATATTAGTCCTCGAAATAAGCTTGGGATAAGAAGTGAAAGAAGGATCATATAGCAGTATCAAAAGGGAAGCTAGGTACCCCATCTTGAGGAAAGTAATTCAGTCTTGCATCCTGTTGCTCTTCGAGGATGGTTGCAATGTTATCCTTGAAGAACTGAAGGTTTTCCGCTTGAGGACCTAGGAAGTAGGAACTAATGATTTGGTGCGAGACATCCTCATGGGAAGATTTATCGGTATAAACGTTTTCAGAGTCGGAAGTCATGATGGGTCGTAGACGTTGGCTTATTAAAGCAGGCTTCAACAGATCGAGATGAGACCCTGATATAGAGGGACACCTGGCTGACAGGCATGTACGACTCCCAAGCCTTGAGAACCTCAAGTAAAGAACTGGAATGAAACGTAGAGAATCAGCATGGAAAAAAAGCCACCACAGGGGGAGGTGGTGATTGATATGATATGGACTGCGATACAATTGAAGTCCGGTTTTGGTGAATGTGCCACCAGCTTTAACTAGTCATCCATTCAAGAAAGGACCGAGAAGTTCGTGATCGACGGTGTAACTCGAATGTTAATCTAAGGGTATTCTCAAGACATCCGTGCAATATTTCATGTGACCCACAGTGAAAGGGCCGAGCGGCTCGACAGAGTTGGTGTTGGTCTTCGAGATCGTGGTGACGCCAAGTCAAGATCTCCGCATTGGCCAGTGTCCTTTCAGCCAGGATTCCGAGCGGGGTAACCGCCTTATGCAGCGAGCTTCACCAACGGGAAGGCTCAGATACTGCTATGGTTGCCTACAATGGGCAGCCCAAGCCATGGAACGATCTCTTGCGTAGAGTTGAGCGCTCGATTCGGAAATAGAAACCATGCAGACAAGGAGGGGAAGGCGAAGGAAGCGGCGCGAGGAGCGAATGATCAGCGGTAGAGTATGCCACGTGTGTTATAGGTGTTCGTCTGAAGCCGTTGAGTACAGCAGATATAGCACTGATGTTCTTCGTCCGGAGACTGATCACCGCCGTGTACCCTAGGTGCAGCGTATTGTTCTCGTCTCGATGCGAGAGAGAGAGAGAGAGAGAGCTTGAGCTTGAGAAAGCCTAGGTAGTAATGTAGTGGTGCGTTTGGACCTCCACTGCAAGCTACGGTGTCCTGCAGCAAATTGTTGAATACATCAAACCATCTCCACTTCTCAGGGCCTTCGAGGTCTTCCTTGAATATTGCAGGGAGTTGCAACAATCCACTTTTTTGGTATGAACATGGCTGTTGTGCGGGGTTCAGTCCGTGCTCAAATTCTTTGCAACAACCTTAACCTAGGCAGCTATCGTCAAGAGGGTCAACCAGCCCGTCTGTTGTTATGAAGGGTAGAAGTGGAGCCAGAGTCGCACAGAGACATCGTCACTGCGACCCTATTAGATTAAGCACCGTTGAGAAAGTTGTGGTCGCAGAGCACAGTTGCAGGAGCGCCTGTGAGAACTGTAGCCCTGCCTATTTTGATAAAAGTACAGCCGTTTGTGGGCAGCAGAGGTGAGGGATGATCGACATTTAATCCCAACTTGCAGTTCAAATGGTATGACATGTGGTTGCCGCGTCGGGATCTACCCGAAACGGTCATGTTGTGTAAGGTATTGCTTGGTTCATAACCGAACCAAGTACGAGTACCTTCGCTGCAGCACTAATCCACGTCGTGGCAACTATAGGTAGGGTCAGACACCGAACCCGGTTTCAGGAGAGCTACCTTGGTGGCGCTCTATCCACTGTACCTTCCCACTGGATGGGATCCATAAGAAAAGGTCTGTGTCACGTGGAGGTCACTATATTGAACTGTATGCACCATTATCGGTCTCCAGTACAGGGTGGCTCAAAGTGGCAGTCAAACGAGCGAAGTTCCCTTCGGCCTCTCCTCTCGTGATAACACATAATCGCCCGCCGAATCACGCATCCAGTATGGCCACGGAGATGATCTCTTCGACACACCAGGGCATGCAGGACATCCTGTATCCCTGATTTATTATGATGTTGGCTTGGGGACCATGCATGAAGGCCACCACGCGCATAAGCAACAGTGGCTTTCCGGAAGGTACACCAGGTCCTCGTCAACATCCAGGTCGTCAGATCTGAGCTTTCCAACCTCATCATACCGATTCGCTGCAGGACAGTTCAATGTTTGGTGACACAGTCCAGGTTGACATAGCCGCAGTGCGCTGAGGTTCGCACATGGGATTAGTCCAATAAATCCGCCGTGAACATACACTGATTGTGTCTTGCCCGTAACGTAGAGGCCCCACTGAAGCTGTGTCAATGCCTGCGCAAGTGCGGTGCAAGGAAGCAACATGATGTTTATGCTACATCCAGACCGTGTAATGAGGATCCGTTAAGAAGTACAGCACTTGTGCAAAGATGTTTGATGCATTTAATACATCAAAGCCAGAGTTGCGCGTAAACACCGGCTCCCTGAGTTCTTGAGGAGACATTGGTAATACCACCGAGCGCCATGGAAGGAAGAACAATTCAGAATGAAAGGTTACAGTGGGTGTCTTGAAAAGAAGAACAGCCATGGAGTTTCCCGCTTTAGTTGATGATGAAACGCGAAGACATGAGCTCGTCAACATACGCTCTTTCTGATCTGTTATTGTTCTTTGCTTCCTCTTTTAGTAGTACTGCGAGGACTTCAATCGGAGGATGAAGATTAAGGCCCCCGGCTCGATTCCAGCGCTTCATGCGTGCAATGCCGATGCATGGCTATTCGTTGTTAGCAACGACAGGTATTCATGGATACATGGCGTCGGAGGCGATCATACACCATACTGTGACGACAGGTCAAAGTGCCTTAGGATCTTCTCATTCATTGACAGTCCCTCTTGGTGTACTAGTCCCATCTATTAACATCCAATGGGCATAACAACGGCGTGTGGTATCAGTGTCTAACTTGCCTCTTGCCGCCTTTCTCTCGTCCTCCCGACTCTTCCAATACCGCTTAATCTGAGCATCCGTGACTTTCTCCGCCCTTTCTTCGGCCTCTGTCTTCGGCTTTGCTATTTCGGCATGCGCCTGCTCCTCGATGGCGATCTCAGCAGTCGTTGGTGCTTCTGGCTCCGGACTTTCTATGACTTTGGCAACGCTCTCGGGAAGTGCAGGGTCGGGCTTGGAGGACTTCGATACGGGAGCAATAGACGGCTTCGTAACTTTTGCCCGGTTACCAAACGATAGGGTTGCTTGAGCACCACGTGCAGACGGGCCCGAAGGCTTTCGGCGCGCCGGAGGCATAATCAGATGATATCCGATGTAACTGGGGGGGTGTATAAAGAGTGGTTTATCCTTCAACTGCACAAAGTGTTGACTGACGTTGTTTAGACTGAAGGGACTGCTTCGAGGGGAATGACGTTGCCTAAGTGATCGATTATGTCATCAACATCTACGCGACGGGAAGCAGTTCACGATATCACCTGACCCATTCAATATTCGGATCCCCTGCGGGCTTCGCAGTGGCTTTAGATGCATTGCTCACACTTGCCGGACGTAATACTATGTAAGGTGCTAGAGTCCTCTCCTTTCGCTGTCAGGATGGGTATGGATTGAAGAGTTTTTGGCTGGACTGTCAGGCTGCTTCATGACTCGAAGGTCATTGACCCCATTCAAATGATAGCTTTATCTTGCCGCCACAATGGCCCATACAATACAAGTACACTTCGGACACCAACTACAAGATGCTGTAGCTATAGGTACAGCGGCTTAGCAACGCTCAAGGGCAAGCCAGACAATCAAGTTCGGACGACGCTCGTGCTTGGGCGCTCAACGCTGCCTTAAGACGGATTGTTCAAATCATGGATTGAGAGAACGTAATCTATCCAAGCATCTCAAGTTTTCCTTCCTTCCCAAAACACCTGATCATATCCGGGACTCTGATTGCCCAGACGCTCACAAGCATGCCATAACATGTAGTTGTGGGAGCTTAGAAAGTGCTGGCAATCCCGTATCTTTCAGGCTGTCATTGACATTTGCTGATCTATTCAGCAGCCAGTGAAGGAGGATGAACCTGGGGACTTCGAATTCCTAAGGTAGCAGATCGCTCTTGTCTCGAGCGGTAAACGGCGCACCTACCTTAAGGTAGACTCCGGATCGTGGGTCCTAGCCGACTGCAGCCCTACACTAGACTAGATCCCGCCGAGCCGCACCTTCGCGTGCTCCCTCAAAAGTCAATCCCTTGCGAACACGTCAAATATCACCCGACGCTACGCCTATGCAGCTGCAGTTCATGCGCAGCGCTATGCACATAGTTACTGGTCGCAATGGTTCGGCTCAAGAATCGCTACCTCCTAGTCCACATCCTCTACCCTGACCCTTCCCAAGCCTCGAACCCAAGGGCTCCTCCTCCGTCAAAACCCAACAACTTGGTCCCAGAAGTTGTTCATTTTCACCAACCCACACCTGATACTTTAACACCTCAACTACTTACACGCGCCATCAGAGAAGAAGTGTCACTCCTCTTCGGAGACTACGGGGTCGGAGTTACAGCAAGTAGCCTCTCAGGTACCGTTTCGGCCTAACGTATTTGCCACGAACTCTACGGTATACTGACAGGGCATCCAGTGAAGTATCTTTCTGCGGCGACGTCGACAGCCATTATCCGCTGCTCACGGGCACATTACCGCCTCGTATGGGCTGCATTGTCTTTTCTTACTAGATTACCAAAAGTGTCCAACAAGAACGAAGAGCGACCTTGTGTATTTCAGGTTGTGAGGGTGTCAGGTACGATTAGAAAGGCCGAAGAGGAGGCGATTCGGAGGGCTAGAGCTACGATTCTGAAGGCCCAGAAAGATGCTGCTGAAGGGGCCGGGAGCGGACTAGAAGCGATATTAGGGCCGCCAGAAGGACAGCAGCAGAACAGAAAGGATTTGCGGGAACACGAAGACGCAATGATGGGTATTGGAGATGATGAGGATGACGACGAAGAAGTCGATAGTTACGACGAGAGTTGATGAAGCGTGGAGGCATAATGTGCCCAAAAGGCCCTATCGCGCGAAGTTGCTCGGGAAGAAACGAGACTGCCTTGGAAAATAAAGGCAATCGCCTCGATGCTAGGAAGCGGTGCCGAGTCTATCAGTTCCACGACGCCAATACTACGCACCATACCTAATCCAAGGACTTGATCTGCTCAACTGCGTCGTACAACCTTGACTCCACTGTTTGACGCCTGCCTTTCGATTTGCTCGACATCATCTTCCTCCTCGTCCTCGTCGCCATCGTCAGTGAGCGACGGTGTCTCTCGGGCCTTAGCTTCTTCTTCCCAGTCTCTCCTCTGTTTGTCGTCGTACTCATCCTTCGCATCAATCCACCTCTCCTGCACATCCTTGATATCCATGGTCGCCATACCTTCTCTCATCGCCACCTGCCATACTGTGTCGTTCGCGCCCTCTGCGCTTCCGAATGCGTAACCGCCTGCTCGATCGACAGCTTGCAGCAAGGTCATCATGCTCTTCTTGTCCTCCACAGCCAGCGTCTCGAAACCCACCAGGCCGAACTCTTCCACGAGCTCGACGATCGCCGTGTTGAGGCCTTCGAACTTGGGACTTCTGAGAACGGGTGATTCGGCTGCAAGGTGAGGAAGGAGGTATGTGAGGTCTTGGACTTCGGTGTAGTAATCCAGGTTGAAAGGGAGTGGGGCGTAGGTGGAGAGGTTGTCGATTTTGGTGAGGACGTTGAGGTGAGGAAGGTCCATTTGCAGCATTGAGCGCAAGGAGAGGAGAAGGGTGGATATGTACAGTGAAGGCATCGTCAAGACATATGAATCCGTTAGATGGAGAACTACTAGCTATAAGCAGTTACAGTCAGCAGCTGCACCGCGACAAGCGAAGTGAGGAAGCAGACTCTGTACCCAAGTTTCTGTATCCGAAAGAATATGTTTCGTAACGACGAATGATGCGTGAACAACTCGACTTGCCCCGGGCAGTCAAAGAGTATGTAGTCCTCTGCAGCATACCGTCAGCGACACTGCAGAACCTGACAGTAGTCTGCTATAATCTGCGCGGCTTACCTCCAAGACTCCCAAGCCCTTGTTCAAACCATTCAATGTTGTTCTCCAACTCTTCCAAGGCATATAAAACCCCGCCATTGGGCCCTAGCTCTTCATCCGCCATTATTTCTTCCAAGGACACTAGATCTCGCACATCAAGGCCGCAAGGGTATGAGGTATGGTCGTTCGCAGGGTCGATGTTGACGACAGAGCATTTCCGGCCGATTGCAGACATGAATTGCTGCATGCCATCGCAGTAGGTCGATTTGCCCGAGCCGGGCGATCCTATTACTAGCTGAGCAAACGGCATCCTCAGAATGTTTGTGCGCGGCAGGTCCCATGGGTGTTGCGATCTTGCGATGATGAAGGCGGTGGCAGAAAAGAAGTGCAATCGGCGCTAGGATTTCTACGAAGGGCTGCGCCGATCAACCTCTCCAATTATCTTCTTATATGATTTTGAGGTAGCAAAAGGGGAGGTCAAGATGAGTTCTGGTAAGCCTTCCCCCCTTTGCAGTATTAGAACAGCTATCAACGCTTTACAGCACAGACCGAGCTGTCCAGTCCACCCACCGATGCGATCTCGGCACTCAGATATGGAACGGCCTCAAAGCTATTGGTTGCGTCGTGGGACAAGAACGTCTTTCTCTACGACACTTCAGTACCTGGCGGGCAGCTGATGAACAAATATGAGCACCGTGCTCCGGTGCTGGACGTGTGTTTCGGAGAGAACGATGAAGAAGCCTTCAGCGTAGGACTAGATTGGGACGTGAGGAAGTAAGTACTCCACACGCTACGAGTTGCCTACCCAAGCCCGGACGAACCTAACCTACAATCCCACAGAATCAACCTAACAACCGGCGAGCAAAGCGTCCTCTCCTCCCACGACGCCGGCGTCAAATCCATCGTATACAGCAAAGAAACCTCCATCTTAATCTCCGCCTCCTGGGACTCGACCTTGCACATCCACCACCCCTCGCAACCCGCCCACTTCCCCGCCACCATCCCCCTCCCCAGCAAACCCTTCTCCCTCTCACTCACGCCGACCAAGCTCGTCGTCGCCATGGCCTCGCGCGCCCTGCACATCTACGACCTCAAATCGCTCGCCGTCCTGACGGCGCAATCGTCGCAACCGCCGCCCAACACCGTCGAGGCCGAGCCCTGGCAGCGCCGCGAGAGCAGCCTGAAGTTCATGACCCGCGCCGTCGCCTGCATGCCCAACGACGCCGGCTACGCCAGCTCCAGCATCGAGGGCCGCGTCGCCGTCGAGTGGTTCGACCCCTCGCCCGCGTCCCAGGCCCGCAAGTACGCTTTCAAGTGCCACCGCCAGACGTCGCCCGAGGGCGTCGACGTTGTGTATCCTGTCAACGCGCTGGCGTTCCATCCGGTGCATGGCACGTTCGCGAGTGGCGGCGGGGATGGCATCGTGGCGTTGTGGGATGGGGTCGCGAAGAGGAGGATCAGGCAGTATCAGAAGTATCCAGCGAGCGTGGCGGCGTTGAGTTTTAGTGCGGATGGGAGATTTCTGGCTGTTGGAGTGAGTCCCGGGTTCGAGGATGGGACGGAAGGACAGGGTGAGGGCGTTGTGAAGGTCTTTATTCGGGAGTTGGGGGAAAGTGAGGCGAAGGGTAAAGGGACTAAATAGGTTGACGGATAGGTAATCTCATCGTTTCTTCTTTTCTGCTCATTGGTCAGGGGAAGGCGTTCAAGAGCGACCAAGAGCATATTTCCTATGCAACCGCGGTCCATGCAATTGTTGAACGTTTTAGAAGGCAGCGCACGGCTGTCTTACGTCGAAGCACCGAGTAGTACAGTGCTCTTTCCATTGTTCAGAAAAGCTAGACTGTCTATCACCCGATCTATCCAAGAAACCATTGGATATATATAACTTTCATGAACGCTATTACCTCTCTTCCAACTCCAGCCCAAGATCATCATCTTCCGTGCCATCCAGAATATGATTCCTCCCACTTGGCTCGATCGGTGAACGATAGTCTCGTGGGTCCTCATTCCAGCGACTCACACGTGGGCTGCTCCCGCTCAGTTTGATCCTGCCACCCGAGGCACGCAGTACGCGATCCGCGATCCAATCACCAGCCCGGTTCATAACGGCCCATAGCCTCTCCTGTCGCTCGTTCAGATCCGAGTCGTCTCTCGGGGTCTCCTGCGCCTCGACCTTGAACTGGTACTTCAGACAATCCTTCACCGTCACCAAGCCTGTAAGCCTGCCTCGGTACTCGATTAGAATGACCCGCGGGCCCATTTTCTTGAACATGTCCATTACGGTCTCGAGTGGCAAACGAGGATGCACTGCTAGTGGGGTAAAATCAACGAAGCGGCTGAAATCGAGTGATTGTTGACCTGATGAGGATGCAATGTCGTCGAAAGTGACTGAGGGTCCTGCGGATAAAGGAGGCTGTACAGCACCGGAAGATGGAGGCGTGAAAAAGCATCGGGCGGTCGGCGAGACAAGGGTTTCCCTCTTCGCCCTATCAATGGCGTAGCGTAGCTCAGTCTTCCCAATGTAGCCCAGTAGCACCTTTGACACTCGGTCCTCCACAACAGGAAACCCTTGGAATTTAGTCTCCTTGAGCAGTTTCTCCACGGCCCGTAGATCGAGGCCGTCCACTGGAAGGACCATAACGTCTTCCGTCATCACTTGTGAGACGGGCACGTTGAAGGTGTGCTCTTCTTTGTTGTCTAGAAACGGGAAGCCGTTGAACCAGATCATTCGATCTGCAATGCCGCCTTTGCCGAAGCGGTCACCTACGGCTTTCGTGACGCCAACAACGATCTAGAGGTAGTGTCAGTAGATTGCTGGACTGAGGGATCATAGTATGGCTTACCATTGTGGGCAATATGTAGGTCAAGGCGCCTGTCAACTCAAACATAATGACAACTACCGACACAGTGATATGCATGATACCACTGAGAGCAGCTCCAGCGCCAAGGAAGGCATAAGTGCCAGGTGTAATGCATGCTACATCTGGTTCGCATGCTGCGAAAAACTTCGAATTGGGAAATGACTCATGCAAAGCCTGTACCAAGATGCCGACCATCCTGCCGAAAGACGCCCCGATTGCCATGGAAGGTACGAAAATACCCGCCGGTACCTTGCACCCATAAGATATGATAACGAGAAAGGTGCGCAATATCGTAGCAAACGCCAGGGAGAGCACCATGGACCATCTATTCTTTGCTCTGCTATGGGTCAGTATGTTGACGTTTACTTGTAAGTTTACGAGAACTTACTCGCAAAGGCCATCATAATCCTCGGCGCCCTCACATTCTAGGAAGAGTATCTCCAAGCTCTCTGTCATGTCAATACGAAGGAACATATTAGGATAGCACACGATAGCTGTGCCAGCAGCCAATAGTGTTGCCTCCAAAATGGCATACTTCGTCAGATACTTCTTCCGGAAAGACTGCGCTCTCAGGTTCCATTTCATCACGAAGGCGCCGTATAAGCCGCCGAAGATTCCTATGAGAATGAAGAAGATGATCTCGAAGAAATGCCATGATCGATCGTATTTCACCTGGAACAATACGAGCTGACCGGTACGAAAGGGATTCATAGCCTTTGACATATTTAGTAACTCTCTCAGGGATGACAAGATGGACATGGTCTCACAGCCAAAACGGCGGTAGCAACCAAAGCGCAGAAGTAACTTCTCCACATGGTTTTCAAAGGGAAGTAGGAGGACATTTCCTGCAGGTTGGTCATCAGCACTAGCTTCATATGTCGGAGGGCTATGTAAAGAGAGTCACCTCCAGGGAAAAGAGAACACCACCAATGGGACTTCCAAACGCAACAGCGACACCTGCGGCAGCGCACGCACTGAGGATCTCCCGTGTCTTTGCTGCATTCCGCTTATATTTGTCGAAGAACCGTGAAATAACATTACCCGTGCAGACTGCATAGTGAACACTGGGGCCTTCCTTGCCGACAGAAAGGCCAGAGGCAATAGCTAGCGGAAGGCATATGGACTTGATCAATAGTGTCCAAAAGCCAAGGAACCCCTTCATTACAAACCCAGCAATGATACACTTAATCTCTGATATCCCAGAACCGGCGGCGTAGGGTGCAAATGACTTGACTAAGCTCGCAGAGGTAAGTGCGAAAAGCGTCTGTATCACTTTAGTCCCATAACACCGGGAGTTTGAACAAGAAAATCTGGGCAGAACGCACCGAAAACAGAAAGTAAAGGAAGTAGTTAACAGGCCAAATTGAACTCCATCTATGCCAGTCATTGCACCCTTCTCTCATTAGCCCTTTTATCTCGCAAGAGATAAGGCAGACGTACCATTGTCCTCGCCCCAGCAACAGAACTGTTCATTTAAATAGAAAGCTGATTTACAGTACCCAAGCTTGACATCAGATAACCACTCCGTGACGATATTCAGAAACGCCGCATTCAAGCCTATTGCAGCTCCGACTAACGTGACGACAATCCACGCTTGCCCGGCATCGTAAAGCTCCCAGACCTTACGCCTCCAATTGAATCCCCCATTCACCTCCAAGGACCCTGCCTCTTCTTTCCGCCTAGCTCTTCTCCGTAGTTGCTCCCGCGCAGCGTCCTGAACCCAGTCTATCGTGGTAAAGTCCTCATACCTCTTGATCTCCTCGATCTCTTCTGTAATCTGATTGTCTGCGCTGCCTGCCGTAACTCCATCGCGCCCAGGCTCGAGAGTGGTTGAGAGAGCAGATAGTCGCCTCGAGATTGCTCGGTCCGCTAGCGAAGGTCGACGAAGATTCTGCGCCGAGAAAGATGTAGAACGGGAGGTCATTACATCGAGCCTTGATGCATTGCTGTGGTCACTTTCCAAAGTGAGATGTCAGCCTTAAGGGCGCATTCCAGCATCTCGCGGCACTTCCCGAAAGGGAGCTTGCCCTTGTACTCAAGTGAATGTAACCATCTCTGTGTTTGACAAACAGGTCCTGCTTATATATATTGCTTGAGCTTTCGTCTATAAAAAACCTACGAGCTTAATTGCTTCTTGAAATATCAACATGAACAACGACTCCATCCTCAAGTACGTTCACAACACCTGTGTGTAGCCCTAGGAAAGCAAGGTATTGGCCTATCCAGGCTCACAACCAACCTTTCATCATTGGCCAAAGGTCCAGTGCATACTCTTCTCCTCTCGGACTATAAGCTCCAACTGCAAGGCTATAACACACAGCTACGAAGTCAGTTCCAGACGGGTCCGAAAATGCCGTATAATAATACTGCAATACCACCCCCAGAGGAAGTGACAGGTTCAGCTGCTTTACCACGTACGTACCAATCCCAGAGACTGGCCGATTTTCTCTAACTTCTTCCCAAGTCTCTCGTGTAAAGCGGATACTACAGGTTGACGAAGACATCATCCAATGTTCCAACAATGCCGCTTTTGTAATTACGGTAGCTACGGTAATAAACGCAATCTGTGGTCACTGACATAGACATATCTAACAGTGTGCAGGAGATGTTCGTCCGCTATCTGGCGGAACAAGCTCACAATGTGGTCAAGTCGGAGAGGAAGCCTAGGAAGAACATTCAATACAAGGACCTTGGTGTGCTTCTCGATCATATTTCCCGATGGTTGGAGCTAATATAAAGTAGCAAACGCGGTCGCTCGAATAGACAATTTGGAGTTTCTGTCCGACGTGATCCCACGCACCGTCACCTACAAGCAGTACAAGGAGAAGAAGGCTAAGGAAGCTGCAAACGGGTTATCAATGGAACTGGGACAGACCACTTTGGATAGTCGGAGAGCGGCGGCCAATGGAGCAGGTGAAATTGTTGGGCTCGTGGACGAGAAGGAAGCCAATGGCGCTATGCCGGACGTGGAATTCACAGAGGCGCAGGAGCGTCTTAAGACTACAAGGCCAGCTCAGTCGAATGGGGAGTTGATCTTCAAGCATTACCATGCAAATGGAGCTGAAGACCACCAAGAGACTGAGGATGTCGAGATGCAATAACCTGGCCATAGCGATTCGGAGCGGCGAGGACCTAAAGATACCCTATCACAAAGGAGCATGGTGTTGGGGTGATGCTTTGGAGTTATGGAGTTTTGGTTATGACCAGCAGGAAAATGGTTGGGGTGTGTAGCATGGATAGCCGGTCTTTAACTTGAATATCTTGTGGGAAATATATCTATTCTAACTCAATGGAATTAATGTTCGCCAAATTATCATAAAGATTTCGTGAATTCCGAATAGATCTTCAAACCGTCTCCAGAAGCCCTCGGTCATTCAGAAGCTAGGCGTGTGCTTACATAAGCCTTGCCGAGACAGTTCTGCATCCGTCACTCCTCGACTCCAGTCTGCCCGAAGCCAGCCAGTCCTGCTCAGCGACCTTGCGCCATGGCCCCTGTTACCACCAACACGCATGCGCTGCTGCGCTCATGCGCGCGGCATTCATGGCCCGCTCTGCGCGCCCCAGCATCTGCAGTTCAAAGACGGGGCCGAGCGGACGTCATACAACGGGCCACGGCGGGCCAGTCTCAGCAAACCTCGTCATTCGACAGCCCATTCCGAGGAGCAGAAGGAAGCCCCACGACCAAGATCCCCAGCTTCGGAAAGTACATGGCAAAAGGAGGGGAGACAACCAACAAGGTCTTCTCGTATTTCATAGTCGGGACTTTCGGAGCTATAACAGCCATGGGGGCGAAGGCAACCGTTCAAGGTTAGTTGACAGGAAAAACACAATCTGGCAAGATGGTGGATACTTTTCTTGGGAGGGCCACTGTTGGTTTTGAAGTGGGGATTGCTGATGCTGCTGCCCTCAGACTTCCTGGTGAACATGTCCGCCTCCGCGGACGTCCTGGCTCAAGCCAAGGTCGAGATTGATCTCGCTGCGATCCCAGAGGGCAAGAACGTACGTCGAAATGAGATAAACGTAGTTGAGTCTCGCAATTGACCGATTGCGATGCACAGGTCATCATCAAGTGGCGAGGCAAGCCCGTCTTCATACGCCACCGCACGGCCGACGAGATCAAGGATGCCGAAAACACAAAGTGGGAGAATCTACGGGACCCGCAACCAGATTCGGACCGCGTCAAGAAGCCCGAGTGGTTGATCATGGTTGGTATGTTTGACTTCTGTCTTAAGTTGGAAGAACGCTATGAATTTTCTCAATCATTGACTGACGGTTGTCTATCTATGTAGGGGTTTGCACACATCTTGGATGTGTTCCAATTGGCGAAGCCGGCGATTTTGGAGGCTGGTTCTGTCCCTGTCACGGGTCCCACTACGACATCTCAGGGCGGGCTCGGAAAGGACCCGCGCCTCTAAATCTGGAAATTCCCAACTATGACTTTCCGGAGGATGGTAAAGTGATGATCGGTTAGATGGGGCTACCAAAGTCGCATTCTGGTGGGCATTGTTCAACATAGAGAGAGAACTCGACATGAAGCTTGTTGTATTCTATGATGCAGTACTCCTACTCTAAATCTGTACAAATTCATTTCGTCAACACAGACCGTTCGTCCGAAGGCGATTCATTGAATCCTGTAACAGTGGCTCGATGAGTGTGTCGAGCTCCTCGTTGCGTTTTCGCTCCCCGTCTACAGCATAATGTTGACAGCAACTCACAACGCCAACAATACTTCAACAGAACGACTAGAAGCTTTCTCTTCATGATGCCGTCTTTGGCTTCTTCGTCCCATACTTTGACCGACTCGTGATCCGATTACCCACTCCACCCTACAAGCCCAGTCCGTTAGCCCAAGAACGCTCCCGTTCCCAATCGGGGTAGTGGGAGGGAAATACCAGATCCAACGCTCCTCTGACAAGATGGTACCTAACACCAGGACAGTCCTGACTCCTCCCACCTCTCACGAGAACCACACTATGCTGCTGCACGTTATGCCCTGTATACCGGATCATCAGCCCTCGATCAGTCCCTCTGTTCTCAGTCACCACATCCGAACACGCCTGCAGACGCAACATGAAGACACACCTTCCCCGGGAATATAACACGTCACAGCCCTCCCGCTGCTCAATCGGACCTTGGCCACCTTCCTCTCGGCGGAATTGGGCTTCTTCGGCTTCACGATGCCCACGCGCAAGCACACGCCCTTCATCTCCGGCCGGTCAACGAGCGCAGGCGAGGTGACTTTGCGGGCGCGCTGCGCCACGCGGCAGCCTCGGACGACTTGGTTGTAGGTGGCGGGACGGGAGGCGGAGGAGGTGAGTGTTCGGATTGTAGGGGCGTGGTGAGATGATGGTACGGGGTGGATCGACGAGCGTGAGAGGATGGCGGGATGGGTTGAGGGGTAGAGGAATGATAGGGGGGAGGCTGGATACGACGCCAGGCGTAGGGGGAGGCGGTGGAGGTATCGGAGGGCCATTGGTGTCAGAGGGTAGTCCTGAGGGACTGCTGCTGCTTGGTCGGAGATATGAGTTTTTGAGGGATCCGGAGGGTGGGAGACAGTAAGGTTAAGGGGAGAGTTTTGGGTTCAAACGCGCTAGTGTATGGGAACTCTACATTTGTGACTTCCTTCTCAAGCGCAGATCCATCGTCCACCCAATCCTTATCTCATCTCATATCTCATTTCATATCTCATCTCACACCAATCAGGGGCTCCCTCTACTGCTGACGGTGGGACTGTTTCGGAGACAGTCTGAAGTTCGAAGTAACCGTCTCCCTTCACTCGATATCAGTGCTTGCGCTTCAGTCACTGTTGTGCGCAAGCAGGCCACGAGGCTCAGCCTCCGTACCATTGTACCATACCAGGTCAATGTTTGGACCTCGATCATGGCTGTTTCAAGAGCTTCCACACGTCTTCCCGCCTTCTCGTCTTCCCCTCTTCCCGTATTCTTTTCTTGTATTCCGTGCTTGGCTTTACTACCTTACGCATACCTTACTACCAAGTATAGACGAGAACTACCTTGAGCTATCTGTCACAAGCCCATTTCTACGACGTTTCAAGTCAGATCTGGTATGCTTCTTGATGATAAGCCACCACCACTCGTCATACGATCCACGAGCTCTCCATACATAAAAGCTGAGCACCTCTGAAATTCAGGGCTCCTGCTTTACTACTTACGAACTATGCAAAAGCGAGCCACACTACTCAAACGCTCCTCACGGTAGTCTATCTCTGTGCCATTACTCTGGGCTCTGTCAGAGCAGTCTCTCTGATCTAGAACCATCTTGAAACAATGAAGTTGAACATCCTATTCTACGCTTCTCTTCTCCTTCGCTTGACCCACGCAGGTTACGGCGATGACTTTTGCAGCCAAATGCTCGGTAATGGTATCAACTGGAAGGATTGCAAAGCCGCATATGACACTGTACCGGTCACACAACCCGGCGATTTACCTACACTTGCCCTCATGAGGTCAAGGCTGTTCAGCGAAGCGCCCGAAACGGAAGCCCGCTTCAAGCTCCCGCAGACCTTCACAAGCGGCCAGTGTATCATCGAAATTGCCATGGTGAAGGGCGTCGATTACGCGGCGACAACATGGGACTACCAGCGGAAGGCGGTCAAGTTAATCTTCGATCTCTGCGTGCAGCCCCATGGCATCGGCGGCCGCATCAAGCATAAAGCAACCACCATCGAGATCCGGAAGAAAACGAACAAACTAAGACCGGACGCAGCCGCCGCGGTGAGCAAGTGCGAGGCCGTGGCGGAGGGGAGTGCGTTATACAAGTGCCTCAAGGATGCCGAAGCTGCCTCTGTGGCTGCGAACCGGGTTTACCAAGACTACTCGGATCGCATTGATGGGCTGTTATACCAAATCGACGCCGCGCTAGACGACAGCTGAAAGCGGAATGGATACACAGATGAACTCGTTTCATCAACAACTCCCACACACGGAACGAACAAAAGTGATGGCTGGGTACCTCACTATTTCCGAGCAGCGAGAAGCGCGGGTTCCTTTCACACGAGTGTCGGATGTTACGGGGCTGTTCGGTATTCATGGGAGTGAGCGTGGCGTTGTCTTACCTACGGTGGCCATATCATCAATGTACTCTGTCCAATAATCAGATTTTAGCACTGTTCAGGGGAACGGAGTTCACATTTCATTTTAGAAATAGCTAGCTCTTGGCGTTGGATCTGATACACGGATATCATCCGAGAAGACTGGCAATATTGCCTGACATACCTTAAGAGCTTACAATGTGTATGAAATCGAGCAGTCATAACCTCCTACTCTTTCCCAGGATCTTCGCGTTGACCATGGATCCCAGAGTACTCCAACAGTACTCATACCCGTCCATTTCGTCATAGATACAAGATCTATAAGTCGTAAACCACTTGAGGTAGGTAGACCCTGTTCCATTTAGGTTTCGTTTGGACAAGGATATAAAACGCTCATCTTCACTTGAAAATCTCTCTCTATTTTGACTACCCGTGCTACGTTTGTCACTCACTGTCTGTCTCCACTAGAAAGATCGACTCGCATATCTACAGTATACCCTCAAACAAGGTGCCTTCAACTGTTCCTCTGCGCAATCTCCCAGGCTTCTAAAGAAACATACATCGAGACTTCTCCAAGAACCTAACTCACCACCAATCATGCCGTATCCCTCGGCGTTGGCAGGCAGTCCGAAATGCATATTTTTCACCGACTTCGATGGGACCATCACCATGCAAGACAGTAGGCGCTGAACTCTTGCTGCTGCCCTACATACGATGCCCCAACCCTGACTATATACTCCAGGTAATGACTATCTCGTTGGTCCTACCGAGCAATAAGTACAATTCAGCTTAATTGAGCGGGCTACAGACAGACAACCTAGGCTTCGGCCAAGAGCGCCGGAGGCAACTGAACGCCGACGTTCTGGAAGGAAAAGCCAGCTTCAGGTACGCGATGTGTTCCGCTCGTATGTATGCAGCACCAAGGGGGTCCTCCACCGTCTGACGCTCCCGTAGAGACACGTTCCGGGAAATGCTCGACAGCGTGCAGACGCCGTTCCCCGAATGCATCCGGACGCTCTGCGCGAAGATCCGACTCGACCCGGGCTTCAAGGACTTCTACCACTGGGCCACGGCGAACGACGTGCCCGTCATCGTCCTCTCCTCCGGCATGGTGCCTATCATCCGGGCCCTGCTGGCCCATCTTCTCGGACCCGAGGCGCACGCTATCGAGATCGTGGCCAATGATGTCCAGGACCGACCGGGAAGGTTCAGGGACCAGGAAGGCGGTTGGGAGATTGTTTTCCACGACGACAGGTAGGAAACGTGCTTCACAGGGGCATTGATCTGTCTGGGATATAGTTGGTGACCTTCCGCATGCAGCCACTTCGGCCACGACAAGTCACGGGCCATCAGACCGTACGCCGAGCACGTCGCCAAGATGCCGGACAGCGAACGTCCAACGCTCTTTTACGCTGGAGACGGCGTGTCTGACCTCTCTGCCGCGCGGGAGACGGATCTGTTGTTCGCTAAGAAAGGTCGCGGTACGCTCGACCGGACCGCCGTCGCCCGATTCTCTTCGATGCTGATCAGCTCGTAGACTTGGTCTCCTACTGCGAACGAGAACACGTCCCGTTCACGGTGTTCGAAGATTGGCGCTCCATCCTGGCTACGACGAGGGAGATCTAGTATGTTGCTCTCTCCTCCTTACGCGCTGAAAGCCTACGGCTTCCTTACTTGACACCGTACTGATTATTCTCCCTTGTTCGACAGCGAGGGCAAAACAGACGTCCGGAAAGTGGCAGCGCAGAGCGTGAAGGACTCCCCTGCGGAGGTCGGGAACGAGGTCAAGACGACGAAGTAGGATATCTCTCGATGCTGCCTGCTTGGAGCATAGAACGATCACGGAAAATGAACATAGACATAGACATATATAGCGCTGCTTTTGAGCTGATAGACACTCTAGACGGGACTAGATGGGATGTATATTCGCCATACAAGCAATGTCCCGCGTGAACAACACGTGCAAGACGGCCGAAGGAGATCAGATTCTCTCCGGTAATTATAGAGGCGCCTTAAGCCTGCAAGGTAGTCTGCCCATACACATACAGTCTAAACATCCGAAACAATCCGAATAAAACGCCCCAAAGACCTTCCGTCTGGCATCCAGATTCCCACCCCGAAGCAGTCCGTACGCAGCAAGCAAAGTGTCCAACTGGGCAGCTAAGATCGCCTCAGCAACACATCCGCAATCTATTGAATGTCACTCATACCAGATAAAGCAGACAGCTGTGCCTAATCAACAGGGAATCCAGGTGGTTCCTCGTTTTGTGCTGTTCGGAGCACTTCAAGAGGGTCATGAGGATCATTGACGCTGGCGTTATGGAGACGTGCGAGATTATTGTGGTCACTATGTCGAGATCTGAGTTCGATTCTCGAGGGAAAGGTGATGGTCATGACCATACATGGTTGAGATGCGTGTTTCCACGGCCGACAGTCTGGCTTCCACTCGAGCGAATCCGGCTTTCATGTCGGCTCGCAGCTGCGTGATGGCGTCCAGGATGTTCTGTAGCGTCGGTGCTTCCGATTGTATGGGTGGTGAATTACTGTTGGGCAGAGCATTCTTGTCTGTGGCCGTCATGACGATGCTGGACTCTGGAAGTAAATAGTAAACAATCTACAAAGTACCGACAACATTTATGAGGGTTTTGGACTTTACAGTTAGGTTGATATATAAGGTGATTTAAGAAACACTTTATATCTCATAATTGAACATACTATTGTGTTAGCTGACCAGTCAAAGAAAAGAATTCTTGAAAATCTATAAACATAAAAGAAGGCTATTTGGGAGAGGTAACTAAGAGGCTGTCGAATAGAGAGAAGAACCGGTAGACGGCATAAGGTAGTGGATGGGATTCGTGGAGAGCCCTGGCTAAGCTTAACATTCCAATGTACGAAGGCTAAGGTAGCTACAAGATTCCCACAATATATATATGCTACTCCTATAGTGACGCCCAAATCCGTGGGATATCCCAGAAGTTTATAACTACCTCGGCCTTCGTACACCCAGCTGTTCTTGGATGAGGCGATCAAATATCGGTCTCCGTAGGCCATATGACTGAAGATTGCCTGTGTAAGCTGTTGAAGCTAGTGGTAAGAGGACGGAGATGGCTCGAGGAACTCTCATGATGATAACATCCGATTTCAATGTGGGCAAGCATTTGCCACGAGACTCTTCGATCCCCGCTGCTTTTGCAGCCGTTTGTAAAATGCTTAGGATAGAAAACCAATGCACTCCCGCGTATGCCACCTCTGAAGAGTAGGGTAAGTCGCATCAGCTAAAACAACACGATTCGTACCAGCTTCGAAAGGTAGTGACGCAACGCGAGCCCAAACCCATACCTAGCGCCCTGTCGAATATTGTCGCGAACTACTCCCCGCCAACCCCGGGCACGTATCTATATCAACACGCAAGCCAATGCGAAGACACGCCGACCAAACAACCCGAAGATTTGAAGAAAGGCTCTGCTCGTTGATGACCATAATGATGAAGCCATCCGACGTGCGCGTTTCGCCACCAATCTTGAGCGGTGCCACACATCGGTTGAGAATGGACTGGGCGGTGTCCACCTTCGTACTCCAGTAGGTACGCAAGCTGACCGCGCTACTGATGGTGTCCATTGCGATGGTGCAGGTGGGCGTCCTGAAGAAGATGGGGACCTGGAAGCGAACGTCTGAAGGCGTCCGGCTGAATGGACCAGCCAGAGGTTCGAAGGGCCCGGAGACGGGACCGTTGAAGGCGAGGTGTTGGCGCATTTGGCGCAGAGCTCCGCCGCAGTCGCGGGGGTTTATGTCCCGGCCGTTCGCTACGATGCACTCGATATCGCGTTTGTGGAGGGGTGAAGAGGGACTTTGCTCTCTGGAGATTGGTGTCGCGGTGGCGAGAGAGAGGAGGAGAAGAGAGATCAGATGAAGGACGATCATCTTCCTGATTACGCGCAGGTTGGTATAGGATCTGTTCCTGTTCTTTTGAGTAGCTTGACTGAGATAGGAGATGATGCTCTCATCCTTCTATATCTTCGACGCAACTTCGCTGATCCACATCTGAGGGGAGTCCTGAGACAAAGGTAATTAGAACTCGAAGAAGGAGGATTGCATTTCAGTTTCAAAGCTACAAGCGATGGAGAGCCAGAAGAACGGATATGAATGAAACAAGTGCACGAAAATGCACAGACGCTGTTAGCCACACATGTATCAGGCAATCGTCGATCGAATCTCATTACGAAAGAGGTACAGCGAGGAGAGAATAGCGGACTGCTGTTTGCCCGTCAACCTTGTAGTAGTAGAGAAGGAAACACTGGATTGAACAACATTCCCGGGCTATGTGATTCTGATGGGACGAGGTGAAACCAATGTGGGTCCTGGTGTGGTAGCTCCCTTACCTTGGGTAGGTATTCTGGTCAGAAGCCGGCCATGCATTCAAACATCGCCGACGACAAAGCCCCATGAAACTGTGATCCATGAAGTTGCGATTGAGGAAGTGTATGTCAATGATAACTCTGATGATTTGTATAGCCATGAACTGGATATGGACATTGCATTTGGCTGCCTTAAGGGTCGATCTAAATCAGTCGTTGTAGGAGGCTGTCTCGGGACTTAGGGTAATTCCGATCCGTGTCGGCCGACATCATGTTCGGACGGTGGGAGCTCGATCTCGAAATTACAACATCACCAGCAATGAGACCTTTGCTCCGGCATGTATCACGGTCTGTTGTTGATTCAATCATTGCTCCAGTACCATCTACTTCTCGACTATGCGCGCTCAAGATCAGGTCCACGCACGGAGTGAGACCTTCAATATGTATTCAATGCCGGCTTCGCGGGCACGCTCGCCCATATTCCGATAACAACAAACCTTCTCCGTATGCTGTACCGAAGAATGATGGCTCTATGAACACGCTTGATCCATTGCTACAGAGCAGCAGCAATGGGACCCGGCATGCCCCACCACAAAACCTGCCCTCACACGAGGAAGAGCGCCGATCACGGGTTTCCAAACACTTATCCCACGTCATGGACAACCTCCAATCGAACATCTTCATCGCCGGCAAGCGTTTGAACGATCTAACAGGCTACTCCGGCATCGAGGCCATGAAGAAGGAAATCGAAGAGCAAGGTACCCACCCTCGGACCCCCCTCTCTCTCCCAGCCATCTCACACAACAACTAAAACACCCGGAGAGGAACTCGTCCGCACAACGAGAGCAGCCCTCCGCGCCGCCAAGGACACCTACACCGCCGCCATCGCCCAACGCTCCGCCTCGCAGCGCGAAGTGAACGAGCTCCTGCAACGCAAGCACGCCTGGAGCGCCTCGGATCTCGAGCGCTTCACCTCGCTGTACCGCTCGGACCACGCCAACGAGCAGGCGGAGACGGCGGCGCAGGAGGCGTTGACGGGCGCGGAACGCAGGGCCGAAGAGGCCGCTGCCAAGCTGGGCAAGAGTATATTGGCGCGCTATCATGAGGAGCAGATATGGAGCGACAAGATCCGACGGATGAGTACGTGGGGCACGTGGGGGTTGATGGGGGTGAATGTGCTGTTGTTTTTGGTCTTTCAGATCGGGGTGGAGCCATGGAGGAGGAGGAGGCTGGTGAAGGGGTTCGAGGAGAAGGTTATGGAGGCTTTGGAGAGGGAGGGGGCTGCTGGTGGGGTGGGTGGACGGCATCGTACGGGTGAGGACTCGAAACGCCTGTCACTGGCCGCCTCGACTGGCACCGGTGAGCTGGCGATCGAAAGCCACGAACCAGCACTGAACATTACACCATTCGATCCTGCAGCCGTACCAGCAGCCGCAGACCTCCTTCCCGGAATTCCCGCCACCGAAGAAGTTTTATCCTCCTCAGGCATCCAGAAAGTCGCCGATGCCAACGCCGAACCTCAACCTCCACTCCCCACCACACCATTCCCACCACCACCACCACCACCACCCCAATCAACATTCGAATCCTACAAATCCTCCCTCCACGACCTCTTCAGCGACCGCGCCATCACCATCACGCAGCGCCATCTCACGAGCGTCGCTCTGGAGAGCGCAGCAGCCGGCATGGCCGTCGTGGGCATCCTGGTCGTCTGTCTGAGGCCGAAATGAGCGCTCGGACAGAACGATAGCGAATAACGTCCTGCCAGCTACCTTCTGTAGCTGCTTCAAACAGGAGCGAGAAAGAGTCCCCGCTCTCGCAATCATCCCAAGCTCTCTTCGACTACCTTCTCAATATTCCTGAACGCTTCTGATTCCGCAAACGCGGGCCCCCCCTTTTCACCCCTACCCCCCAAGCCAGGCCCACGTCCACTCTCGGCGTCGCCCACTCGGTCCCTCTATTCTTCCTCCCTTCCTTACATTGTAGCTGCGTACGAGGACGCGCGACGCGCGTGCAATGGTTGGGACGTAGGGAGAGAGAACGGTGGCGATCCGTGCTCTCCTACGCGGACAATGTCCCCCAAGATAGAAAATGTACCACGTCCGTCGGAGTGCGGAGGGCCTTGTACTAGTCCAAGCACGTTCCCAGTTAAAGTGGGCGGATGAGTGTCGGCAGGATGAGATAAGTGTCCGAGACTGACTCGAGGGGCGGCGTCGGTGGGAGTTTTTGGGTTCTGCGGTTCGCTTGTACGGACGTAGCTTCTCAGCACGGCAAGAGAAGGGTATTTTACCTTCCCATACGATCATGCATCGCTTAAAGGCACGGAGAAAGCTAAGGTAAGGTTGTAAGGCTGGCGTTGCAGACAGCACGAGGCATAGGAGTACGTAGGTATGGTAGATACACTATTACACGGACCCCTAAGAAACAACTAAGTACCTAGCCAGCAACCGAGCGGTACTTGAGCGAGTGCCTGCGCCGTGACCGAACACGCGTTGGCCTGGCAGGCAACGAGGTCCGAGCCCCTCGGCACAGACGGGACCATCTCTATGTGATACTGAAACGAAACGAAACGATTCCCGAAACCACAAACCACAAACCACTAATCTACGACCCAAACTCCTTGACCTCGCCCTTGTTCCTCCCCGGCACAAGCGCCAACGGCACGATGCCGCTGACGTGCATCTCCGGCCCGTAAACATGCATGTTGAGCTTCAGCTCCTCGCCGACAGCCTTGATGTTCTTGAGCCCCTCCTGATAATTCGGCCCAGCGCGACGGACCCAGATCTGGACCTTGTGCTCGATGAGGAGCTGGGCAAACTCGCGGAGGGCGCGGATGACGCCCTTGAAGGTACTGGCGACGTTGGTGAAGTTGGCGATGCCGCCGCCGATGAAAAGGATCTTGCCGTCAGATTGGATGGGGGAGCGGAGCATGAGGTCGAGGACGGTGCGGGCGTAGTGGTAGGTCTGCGTCTCGGTCGGGGCGCCCGAGTATTCGCCGTAGTTGGCGAGTTCGTCGGCGAAGCCGGAGGAGGCGATGGCGTCGGCGTAGACGACCGAGGCGCCGCCTCCCGCGACCAGCGTCCATATGCGGCCGTGCGGGTTCAGGACGGTGAGTTTGAGGGAGGCGCCCGTCTTGGCGTCCAGCTCGGCGATGTAGGCTTCTTCTTTGCTCAGCTCGCGGCCGAAGGGGGCGGGGAATTCCATGGGCGGGCCGGCGTCGATGCTGACTTTGCCGTCGGATTTGATGCCCGGGAGACCGAGGGCGGAGGCGCTACGGGCGATGGCCCATTTGACACCGCATTCGAATTCGGCGGTTTGATCGAGTTTGGCGGCGAGGTCGAGGAAGTAGACTTCGGCAGAAGTACCTTCGAAGTTGGGGATGACCACGAGCGGGTTGATCTCGAGGTAGGTGAATTGACAGTCAACGTAGACGGCGTAAAGTCGGGAAATGAAGTCGACCAGGACATTGTGAACGCCCTTGGGTACCTTCTTTAGCAACGTCGCTGCGATCGTCTCATTTGATGGGTACTCCGACAGGTCGACGGGGATAAGTATCTTCTCCGCCTTGGCGTCAACATCACCGACGTCGACACCACCTTCATGGGTGAATAAGATCCAATCGCCCTAATCATATTTATGTCAGTCAAGTACTATAACAACGTAGATGGGAGAAGAATGGAAGAAAATAAGCATGCATGTTCAATAAGACACTATTATCCAAAGGTGAAGAAAGTTAAAGTGACGGGTAGGGCTGTGTAGATACACGGTAGCGAGCTTGAAGCGGCTAAGGTACCGGCATACGATATGCAGGGGACGGCGTAGTATGATCTGCAGGGTCGGAGAAGAAGATGGAGATTGAGCAACGCGAGTGGTAAGGCTTAGCCTCCCTTTGTCCGTGATAGAAAGCATGTGGGAAAGAAGAAGCCCGAGCCGAGCCTAGGAAACGCCAAGGGAAACAGAACTCGAATTTAAAGTTGACCAGCATTGGTGCGAACAAATGTGATCATGATCTGATGAGATGGTTTCTGTCCTGCGCAAGCGGCGATGAAGACGCAGTGTAGTATTGGACTTACCTCTCGGACGGAGTTGATGTTGATGTAATATTCGGTCCCTTCAGGGTGTGGTACGAAAGGCTCCACTAGAAACTGCCTCAGGACACCCTGAACTGTCTCGACCTGCTGTGATTTTCCAGCACGTGCTTCGATCCATTGCCTCGCTTCCGACCAGGTCTTGTTGAGTGCCAAAAGGCCGCTCTTGCCTCGTCGCTTGATCAGTTGGTCTGGCTTTGCGACAAACCTGGCGTCTTTGGCGAACAGCCAGGGGTACGTCGACTCGGCCTGGTCGAGAACGGAGGACACGGAAGCGCCTTCGGGAAAAGATATGGATGCGAGTTTGGGTGATGGATTGTGGGTCGCGGAGGCTGGTAGTGGTGTTGGCTTGATGACAGGGGCTCTTGTGAGATGATAGTTGAGGATGGCCTTGCCATCGGCTTCGAGGATCGATTTGGCTGACATGGTTTAATTGTGAGGAGGGATCTAGTAGGACTATCGTAACGAGTCAATGAAAGCTCGCAAGGACAACCCGATGGGGCCGAATGGAAGCAGGGACAGCTCACAGGTTCGACAGGATACAAGAAATATCGGAGGGAGAACAATGGACAGAGCTGTCAGCACCAATGTAGAGAAGTGGATGGAAAAGAATTGGATAGACAGCTGCTTCGATTGATGACAAGTTGTGCAGGTATGTAAGGTAACTTGAACTTGTGTACCTTGGTCTACGAAGAGTCTAGTATCAACGATGAACTGTTGAACCTGCACTCCGATTGTACAGAAAGAATTCGTTTATCGTTCGAGGTGTTTCTCTAACTTGATGTTGGGGCTGATTTTCAAGGTCGGACTCCGGTGCTTTTTGCCGGCCCGATTGGGTTGGGGCCGGCTAAATTACTGTACCTAAAATACTCCGTACCCGTATCAACAAGATCTGGGATAGTTAATGATAACGGATGACAACGGAGGATGCCAACCTGGAAAAGGATGAGTTGCTGTTGGGGAAGTCCATAATACTGATGCTACTCACTGGTCCGAAGAATCATCAACAAGCCTGACACACACAGATGAGATAAATTGATTTCTTCCTTGTCGTTTTCCTTATCAATAAATCCTGCCCCTGATCAGCCTGTAAGTTACTTCGTAGCGTCCCTCCAGGAAGTCGGAAGAACTTTAGCGTACTTTAAAGTCACGTTACGACAGTACCTTTTAGTAAGGTACCTGGTACTCGTACTTGACTTTATCCGTGCCGGTCTCACTGGCAGCTCAACCAACGACCCTTTCGCAATCCGAACTCACAAGACTTGATGCAATTAATCATAATAGTAAGATTTATAAATCCGTGAGAGCTTTCCATTCCCACTCATCCCCAAAGCTTCGAAAAAGGAATCTTATCATCACCCATCCACCTTGTCATCATCGTCAACTTCGTCCGAAAGCTTACTGCTTCCATCGCAACAACACTTTGAGGCTAGTTGAGAATTCTCCATATTCTCACGGCACTTTGATTGAGCCCTGCACTCCGTTGCTTTGTAAGTACCAACTCCCCACACCGCGCAACTGAAGTCCGATCGTGAACTTGCTACGGCCGTTCAATGTATGGGGCAAGACGACGTCAACCCAGAATACCCTCATTCACTGCCCGGAGAGTTGTTCTGATGAGCTTAACTGACGTTCCTTGCTCAGTCTCGGCTTGCAATCCGTTCTCCTCCCGTCATCATGCCTTCCGCAGTGCCCGTCACCGATGGTGTCCCGCAAGAATCGAGCAATTCCACGCCCACAACCAACGGGACCTACGCTGATGGGACCCTGCACTCTGCCAACGACAACATCCGCCGTTTTGCAGCTGCCAGCCGGCCAATGAGTCCATATGCCTCCCATACTCTGTTCCACAACAAAACGAGATGTCTTGTATAGTAAGTGTTCCCTTTACATTCAGCCAGTCTCGAAAGGGAAGTTGAACTTCCTGCTGATGCTTCGTCCGAACACTAGCGGTCTGCAGCCGCGGGCTGTCCAGGGCATGCTCGACTTCGACTTTATCTGCAAGCGGACAACGCCTTCAGTGGCCGGTATCATATACACCTTTGGTGGGCAGTTCGTGAGCAAGATGTTAGTACCTTTCGAACTCATAGATTCCAAACCCGACATGGTCAGCAGCTGACAGATGAGCATAGGTACTGGGGCACGAGCGAGACTCTTCTTCCCGTGTATCAAGATGTCGACAAGGCCATGGCTAAGCACAGTGATGTCGATACCATCGTCAACTTCGCCTCGTCCCGTAGTGTGTATACCTCCACTATGGAGCTGATGGAGTACCCTCAAGTAAAGTCAATTGCCATCATTGCGGAAGGTGTTCCGGAAAGGGTACGGAACCATATCCCATTCCATAGGCACTACAGCTAAGTGTCGAATCTAGCGAGCCCGTGAAATCTTGCATGTTGCAAAGAAAAAGGGAATCACCATCATCGGCCCCGCTACTGTTGGTGGTATCAAGCCAGGCGCATTCAAGATCGGAAACACGGGCGGCATGATGGACAACATTGTCGCCTCGAAACTGTACCGCAAAGGATCGGTCGGCTACGTGTCAAAGTCTGGCGGTATGTCAAATGAGTTGAACAATATCATCGCAAACAGGACGGACGGCGTGTACGAGGGTGTCGCCATCGGTGGTGACCGTTATCCCGGGACCACCTTTATCCATCACATGCTCCGATACCAGGCAGATCCCGAGTGTAAGATGCTACTTTTGCTGGGTGAAGTCGGTGGCGTTGAGGAGTACCGAGTCATCGAGGCTGTCAAGTCAGGTGTCATCACCAAACCGGTGGTCGCATGGGCTATCGGTACTTGCGCGAGCGTGTTCAAGACCGAAGTCCAATTCGGCCACGCCGGTTCCTTTGCCAACTCTCAGCTGGAAACCGCTGCCATGAAGAACAAGTCCATGAAAGAGGCTGGTATTTTCGTACCAGACACGTTCGAAGACTTGCCCGAGCTTCTCGGCCAAGTCTACCAAAACCTGGTCAAGCAAGGCAACATCAAACCGCAGCCCGAGCCGGTACCCCCTAAGATTCCGATCGATTATTCGTGGGCTCAAGAGCTTGGACTCATCCGGAAACCCGCTGCTTTCATTTCGACCATCTCAGATGACCGTGGACAGGAACTCCTCTACGCGGGCATGCCAATCTCCGACGTCTTCAGGGAGGAGATCGGCATCGGTGGTGTGATGTCACTCCTCTGGTTCCGTCGCCGTCTACCGGAATACGCAAGCAGATTCTTAGAGATGGTTCTGATGTTGACTGCCGACCACGGCCCGGCCGTATCAGGTGCCATGAACACCATCATCACCACTCGAGCAGGGAAAGATCTCATCAGCGCACTCGTATCAGGTCTCTTGACCATTGGCTCGCGATTCGGTGGTGCGCTGGACGGTGCGGCCGAGGAGTTCACTAAGGCCTTCGACAAGGGTCTCAGCCCACGTGACTTTGTCGACACCATGAGGAAAGAAAACAAACTCAGTGAGCATCCCCCCCCCCTCCTAAACCCAAACTCTTTCACAAAGTCTCACTAACCATCTCACGTCCCTAGTTCCCGGAATCGGGCACAAAGTCAAATCGCGCAACAACCCGGACCTGCGCGTGGAGCTGGTCAAGGAATTCGTGCAGAAGCGCTTCCCGAGCTGCAAGATGCTGGAGTACGCCATCGCGGTGGAGACTGTGACGACGTCGAAGAAGGACAACCTGATCCTCAACGTCGACGGCTGCGTCGCCGTCTGCTTCGTCGACCTCATGCGCAACTGCGGCGCCTTCTCGCCCGAGGAGGCCGAGGACTACCTCAACATGGGCGTCCTCAACGGCCTCTTCGTCTTGGGCCGCAGCATCGGTCTCATCGCCCATTATCTCGATCAGAAGAGGTTGCGTACGGGCTTGTACAGGCATCCGTGGGACGATATCACGTATCTGTTGCCGAACCTGGCGCAGGGGAATCCTGGGAAGGAGGGTAGGGTCGAGGTTAGTTTGTAGGGTTTAGACTTCGGTGTCCTGTGGTCGGGTGTGGTTCGCCATGCTTGTCCGTTGTGTCGGTTGCGGGAGTTTCTGACTCGCTTTGCTCTTCTCTGCTGTTGTGTTTTTACTGGAGATGTCATAGAGTGGGGCCGATCTTGTACGTGAGAGGAGATAGAGAGGCGGGCCAGGGGGCTCGCCTCACGAGTCGGTAAATTCGAATCCAGTGTGGTCTTATCAACTGAACCCACTTGTCACTTAAAAGTATGGTGAATACTTTTGCTTGGCAACTTGCAAGAAATAGTCATGACCTTTGTGGGATCGAAAGGATACGCTTGCGTCTAGGGGTATCAATAAAAATGACAATAAAAACGCCGCCGACAACTACACTCTCCAGCACCAAGACAAACCTCCCATCAAACCCGCCTCCACGTCCCGCCTCCACGTTCCACATCCACCCACCCCCATTCTCTCCCCTCCCCTCCCCTCCCCACCTCACCCCTCCCTCCAAATCCCCTACCTCCCCCCTCTCCCCCCACCCTTCTTAACAGCCCTCATCCCCGCCAAACACCCCTCCCTCCCCCCCACCCTCCCAACCTCCAACACCACCAGCCTTACAAAGTCCCTCAACGTCCAATAACTACTATGCGCGCCCAACATATTCAGATACTGAATCTCCAACGGCCCACCACCAGACTGCAAATAAAAATCAATCTGGCCGTTATCGTTGAGGCGGAACATGCGCGTCTCGGCCAGCTGCTCGCGGCCGAAGTCGTGCGTTTCCAGCTCGATGGTGGAGGGCAGTTTGGTCGGGGTGAGGCGGTCGGTTGGGGACGTGTGGGAGCGGGGGCGTCTGTTGCCGCCGGCGGAGGAGGGTGAGGAGGGGCGGAAGAGGGTGGTGAGGGATTGGAAGAGGGTTTTGTCGAGGGAGGGGACGGTGGCGGGGAGGAGGGAGGCGGCGTAGTCCGTGTCGACGGCGGCGTTGAGGCGGTAGGCGATTGCTGGCGGATGGCGGGTTAGTTTGGGAGGTCTGGTCTGGTCTGGTCTGGTCCAGGGAGAGGGTGGGGAGGGTGGGAGGAGGTGGGTTGGGTGGGGTGGACTCACGGTCGTTGTAGTGCATGATGTTGTAGATGTTGTCGACGGCCAGGCAGCCGTAGGTGCCGACGTCGCCGGCGACACCGTCGCCGGCGACACCGTCGCCGATGATCTCGTCGTCGAGGTCGGCTTTCTCGCGTCCCTTGCGGGGGATCAATGTTGCTGTGACGTGGTTTTAGGTTGGCATGTGTACAGGGGGACTGAACGAGGAGGGATGGGTTTTGGGACGGACCTTTGTTGAGCAATAAGAAGAACCCAGCAGGGCTGCCGCAGAGGAACAAATTCCTCGTGTCAAACTCGAACATGTTGTCACGAACTCTTTTGCCTCTGAGATCGGGCTGCTGCGGTAACCTGGTCGGCTGCTTGCTCAGGATATCAAGAGCCATCACGCTGCCGAGCGAGTGAGCGATGAGGTGGACTTTGCCTGTCTTCTCGAAGCCGGGGTTGTTCCGGCACCAGAGACGGTAGACGCGATTGGCTTCTTTGATGACCGCCTGGATCATCTTTGGCTTGTGGTGAGAGAGATAGTACGGGATGTCGAGCATGACGTCGCTGATCAGGTTCCGTACTGCAGGTATGGTTTCGGGAGTGATGTCCTTCAGAGTATACTGGGTGCTACCTGACCCTTCAGACTTCTCTACACCGGATGCCAAGGATTGGCCATCATCGAAAGTCAATGTCGAGCGCCAGTTGATCTGTGGCATCATTTAGGGTTGGCATGCATATGTTGTTGATTGAGTTAAGACATACAGGAAGTACCATAATTCCACCTAGGTCGTCCCGTAAGTACCCCCTGATAACATCAGTCCCAAGCTCAACATTGATTTGGCGACGGAAATCGTTTATGGAATGAGTGAAATTGAAGCTCTCAACACGTTCCGATAGTTTCTGTCCAATTCTGCTTTGATCAGTGCGTAATCACTGTACTAGCTACTGGATGCACTTACCCATGTATTACTAGGACCAAATCAGTGACCTTTGACTGCTTCTCCTCGGTCGTGCACGCTTCACACAACTCTTGGCGTGCTGTCATGGCGGCCGTTCCGGACTGAGAGGCAGTAGCTCCTTCTTGTGCTTTGGAAGCTGTCAAACTTTTCTTAGGTGGGTGAAGTCTTTCCCAGACTTTGTAATCGAAGCCTCGAACAACGGCAATCCCGATCTGTCGACCTTTGCGGATGGCAGCTAAAGGTGTACGGCCCCGAGCTAAAGAGGGTAAGAGACTAGGCTGAAGAATCTGGGCGTCCGTGGCATCAACGTAGATCACACCAAAGTTTGCGAATTTCCTTGGCGATTCAGTCTCGCTTTTGGCATCAACCAGGTCTGTCCAGTTCTCAGTAGGAGGGATTGCTGACGTCGTGGTGAGCAACTTGTCACCAGTTCTGCCTTCTTCGCCATTTCTAGGTCTGTTTCCAGATACATCCAGCTTGGTATCTGGCCATAGTCGGTGTACAGCTTTTGCTTCGCCTTCGGCACCCGCCTCAACACAGCTATTGAGCTCATCTTGCCAGGTCTGCGTCCAAGATTTGTCGTCGATATAACCGTCCTCGAGCTGAGCTGCAAGTTCTGGCTCAACCGGAAGCAATGTTTCTTTGTAAAACCAAGTCCCACGGATAACAGTCGAGATATCGTTCACAGGACTCCAGTATATAGGTTTCATCTGACAGGCAGTCAATTCAAACGGCTCTGACGCCGTGGATAAGGGACTGAAACATACCTGCAGGTCTGGGAGCTCCACCAAGTGCAGTCGCGAGACACCAACAGGAATGTAGGCTCTCCGAGGCTCTGTTTCCTTGTGTCGAACTGCACAGCCATGACCCGGAGACTTGAAGTTCGTACGATGGCCCACATCAGTGTCACGAGATCCGGGGCGGGAGCTATGGAAGATGGGCCGGGTGGATAGGCGGCCTGCACGATTGTCCTCGTTATGCGCGGTAGTGCCATCGATTTCAGACACGGCATGACTCGAATTAGTAGAGATCGGCCCTCGGTCGCGACTAGGTGCTCGAAGAAATGGTGTGCCCGTGGTGATTTTCTCCGACGGGCTCGAGCCGTACTGTGTCCCAGCTGAGGTAGGACGCGGAGCAGATAGGTCCTCGCCAAAGTCCACATCCCCTTGATCCCCGACTTTTCCAGCTTCGTCCTTCCAGTGGGAAGGTGATCGCTGTCTCTTCGGTTCCGTTCCGCTTGAGTCAGTTTCCGCTCTCGCAACCGCTAACTCTTCGGGCTGAATTGGTATAGTATCATCGAAACCAATGTGATCGGGATCATCACAGAGCAGAAGATGGGTTGCTTCTCCCGTTCTAGACTCATCCTCCGTCCCGGAGGTCCCTGAGGATATCTGTGACGCCGTTTCGAAGGTTGATAGCTTTGATTTCTCTTTCTCCTTTGGGATGCTAGCGCCTGCGCTTGTACGTCGCGAAGTTTGAGACCTCGTCCTCTCTCTGGATAAGCCCCTGAAGATGTGCTTGATATTACCAGACCTCATTACTGACTGAGCTGAACGCAGGTCCTTGCTCGTCGATTTTGACCTTTCAGCCTCTTTACCTTCGCTCTCCTCGTCTGTATACAGCCTCTGCTCTTCGAGAGTCTTCTCAGAAGACTCATTCGATCCAAGAAGCTGAAGCGCTTGCCACGCCTCGTCAAGTGCAGCATTATCACGGACCGAGAACGGTATTGGGGGGACCCTGGAGGATGTAGAGCTCGAGCTGGTCGAAAGCGCAGGTAAAGGCGAAAGCGGATCATCTATAGGGAGTGCAGACGTGTAGAAGAACTGTGCTCGAACCTTGGGCGGCAAGTCTAAGATATTGGAATAACCACGAATAGAGGTATTCGTCCTGGGGCGGAGTGAGCATGTTGGGCCGTATGAGTGTCCACTGGAGGTCATGGCTATTGAGGGAGATGGTAAAAGCAGCCTCTCAAGAAGTACGAGATTGATGACCAACTCTTACCGGTGAAGATGCGGTAGGATAGCGAGAGTAAGGAAAGTTGCTTGATTACTTAGGATGAGTACTGTAAGGTATATGACCAACGATGGTCAAGTGATCACAATGAGATGAATCAAAATCGTTATGTCATGAACGTCTAGGCCAATAGGGCTGAAGAATCGCCCGTATCGAAAGAAGTCTCGAGACAGAGACCTCTCGTAGGCAGCAGCATACCTACCGAGTACTGCGCAGCAGCACACCTGCACGGCGTGACAGCTGCATCACGGATTCTGCCCAAACCTTTGAAGGCGGAAGGATAGATCGACAACAACCCTGTAATAACAATGATGCGCTTGTACATCCAAGGACTAGCCTCGGTAACGTAAGGCGCATTAGGTAACTGTACCTTAAGTTCCGCACCTCACATCCAAGTTCGGTAGTACTCATTTTATCTTATTGAATTCCAATCTATGAACCCGGTAGTCTTACCACGATCGCCTTCAAACACTTCTCCATCTGATGACAGGTGCTAGAGAGATGTAATGTGCGACTGGGGAGTTGAGCTTCAGACGCGCTACCACTACCCTTCAAAAGCACTGACACATCCAGTGCCAGCGCCTGCGTAACGGAACGACACCGAATCGAAAGTGCACCATAATAGCTTGTACGCACAAACATATGGAACCGATTCTCCCACCGAGTTAGACTGTTGCAAGGCGAGTTCGAGAATCCCATCCCAGTATGGTATGGACCCACACGGTTGAAGTATGTTAAGAAGCCTGCCTTGCCAGGTTACTCTTCGAAACATTCATCCAAGTCTCCCATGCCGCGCCTGGGACTGCTCATCACCCTCTCCGGTGGATGCCAGATCCTCTCGACACCATACTGCACCATCTCGGCCTCGTCCCTCTTCTCTTGCTCCTGCCTCATCGTTCTCAATGCCTTGACCTGCATCGCCTGAAATGCCAGGAACGTGACCATCGGCGCACCGAGCATCTCGAGGATTTGATATATGTCATGCAGGTGCTTCCTGATCACACTGTCGGGCGTACAGAACGTGCGCACTGACATCTCTTTGGCGACCGTCCTCCAGTTGTACATCATGCTGTTCAACGACACTGGGTTTTCGGCGTGTTCCCCGTAGAAGCGGAAGGTCTTGAGGTTGTAGAGGATCAGGTCGCGCTGAGTCGCTTGATCGAACTGAAACTCGATCACTTGAGGTCGTCCTTTCGAAGCCCAGAAGGTAGTGATCTTGACGAGCGACTCGATCGACATGCGGCCTTCGCGACGCTGTGTCATGAGGTACTGGTTTGCAGTCGCACAGATCATGAGCTCAACTTCCGAACAAAGCTTCGCTTGAGTGGGTGGGTCGATTGAGATGGGGAATTTGGTCATGACGGGACGTCTGCCTGGATTGTTTTCGTGGGTGAAAGGGTTCGGGAGGAGCTTGGTTACGTCGCCAGTCTTCGGGTACGAATGATCAGCTGTGTGCAAGGAAGGCGAAGAACTTGAAGGGACGTTACCAAATCTTCGACGCGCTGCTTGATCTTTCCGCCCCAATGCTTCAGTCCAGTCTTCCTATATTGATCACTCGGCAGCTCTTTCATGCTTGTGCTTCGCCCAAGCCATCCATTCTCGCCAAACATCTTCTTCATTGGAGACCTCTGCCGCTTGGAAGGACTCTGCGGATAGTCAAGCATTGGTTCTCCTCCGAAACCACCCAACTGCTTGACAGGGGATGGAGTCCGAGCAGGTGCCCGGCCACGGTCTGCAGGAACCGGTAGAAAATCACGTTCATCAAGCTTCGAGTAAGAGACTGTGTGTTTGTGATTTGAAAGGTTGAGTCTCGATGTGTTCATTGTCTTGGGATCGATCACGAACGTAACATTATTCTCGGAGTGAGAATGGGGCATGCCATTTGGCTTGTGGTGATACTGGCTAGCCATAGTCTCCGATGTTTTTGAAGCGGCCACGGCTGATGGTTGAATCTCGTCTTCGCAGAACTCCTGCCACTGGGTTTGACGATCACTCATGAAGGGATTGGTGTTGGCAATGCTCATGTAGCGGGTGTTGCTGCCTTATTGTCAGTCTGTCAATAGACCAGGTTTAATCGAACGCGTTTGCGAATCACAAAAACAATGAGGCGCCTACACATGACCAGTTTCACGCGACGTGCCCGATTTCAGGGGATTGAACTTCGCTGGATCCAGAGGATCAAGGGTTCGCTGCGCTCCAGACGAGAAACCCGGCGGTGTTGCTTGTGACATCAGTTCCCGTGTGGTGTTACGAAAGCCGTGCATACTTGAAGATGTAGAACGATTGGAGGACGATGGACCAGTTGAGATAGAAGAGTGTTGAGGGAAGGAAGTTTTCGAGAAATTCGCTGACGATGTACTCGAGCTCATTGTTGAGGTAAGTGGTTGATGTATTGGAGGTCGATGTGAAGGTAAGGCACAGTCAAGATTGGCAGAGTGGAGGTAGTGAACATTGTCGATGGTGCCCACCGGACCATTATTGTCGATCATATGTGAATAAGGACTGACCGAGGTCTTGGTACAATTGGCAACTATACTCTTAGCACAACAACTATTGTCGAGGTTTGGCTCATCTCCTGCTCCGTCCAAGGACAATGGGGGTATTTCGGGCCTACGGCTACGGACGCCCTCTTTATTGTCTTTCGAGGCACCAGGAGGTTTCCTCTTCACGTTGTCATCCTTGCCTTCCTTATTAAAAAGTGTCGAGACGTGCTTGGACACCATTTGCCGCATGCTGGGCCTTCTCATCGGTAAGTTCTCCCGCTTCTCCCCTGGTGCGGGCATGTTGTGGCTATGGTTGAGTCTATTGACCCGACTCTCAAAATCGCCTTCATAATCTCTTGGGGCACCTCCGTAAGTCTGGGCTAGCCAAGCTGCCTCGGATGGCTGGGGAAAGTTGCCATTTCGTGGGTATTGGCGCAAGCCGTCAGCTGCTACACCCACACTCGTTGACATTGCGTTACCGCCAACTTGGGTTGAAGGTGAGTGCACCGGATCTTGAACGTCGTCACAGGGTGGAGACGTTGCCGTAACAAGCCGTGATCTCAAGATCGGAGATGGTAGTATCATCCCAGGGAATCTCGGAGTGCCCGGGTTTGAAAGGTCGTCCTGATTTCGAGTCAGTATCAGTATCAGTACACGCGATCACCCGCGTGCCAAGCAGCTCACCCTACGATGTTTGTGGTCATGTCTCCATGAGCGCCACATATCTCCATCGTCTCCCATGCCTGACGCGTCATCAACTTCGAGCAGCTCTTTGAAGACGCCCATGGCTCGGGCAATGTTCTCATCACCATAACGCAGTATCAATCGCTTCTGGACCTCATGTATCCCATCTGCATATCGGAAGACGATGGGAACCTCATACGCCAACTCATATGACAAGAAGTCGTGACAATCCTCGTCATTATAAGCTTCACGCATCATTGGAGGACGTTGATCTCTCAACCTTATCGACATTGATTCTTGACACAGCTCTCTAAATGTTGCGAGGATTTGCGCGCACACAGAGAGTAGCACTGGTATCCAGGGAGATGGTGGGAGTGATTTCTGTGAATTTATGCACAGACGTTGAGAGCAATAGAAGGCGTCGCTATGATAGGGCAAAGGGAAATTCCTTTCGGAAGCTAGCCAATGCACAGTTAAACATCATCGTTCACGACATGCACTTCAACCACATGGCATAAACACTGCATTCATGAAATGATACATATCCGTTCATGGGGTCACCCTGGGCTGCAGTGTCACATTGAGTCCATCCTGCTTTACAAACCACCTTTTTATATCGGTCAGAGCTATTCAATCATCAATTCAATGATATGCAAAATGCTTACCAGCAAGTCTCAACCCAATGCGCGTCCGGATCCGTCAGCTCGAGATCGAAGTATAGAAAAAGGGTGGGAATCAACTATAACACCAATCAGTCAAGTTTAGGTTATGGTCGCAGGCGTTTCTGCTGACTTTTGACATCTCCATCCAGCTGAGATCTGCAACACATGTCAGTCTGAACAGCGTCAATAGTTTGTCCGCTTCGTGCGTACTTCTTCCAAGACACATCCGTGCGCCCGACCCGAAGGCGAAGAAGAATCGTTCTGCAAAGTTCCTGGAATGAGCCATCTCTGAACACATGGGAGCCGAAGTGGCTGTGATCCTACCCATGTCACCAGAATCATTCTTCAGCCACCGATCAGGTCGGAAGCTTTCAACGTCCTCTCCAAAGACCTCCGTGTTACGATGGACAACCCAAGGATTGACTCCGACCGTTGTCTGAAGTAGATTGAGGTTAGTGAGCCACGGTACAGAGTGGAAAGCATGCTCTTACGCCTTCAGGGATAAAGCATCCGTCGATCTCAATGCCACCAACGGGCGTGACACGTGGGAGGCTCATACCCACCGCAGGGTGACACCGCAGCGCTTCGTACATGCACGCTTGTAGATATGGCATATGCTTCGATTCCTCCACAGTGACTGTGGTCGAGAGCTCGCCTTGGCTCTTGCGCATGTCTATTTCTTCGACCAGTTTGCGCTTATAATCAGGATTCTTGAGCAAGTAGTAAATGATAGACCTTATCGAGATGGCGGTAGTGTCGCTGCCGGCAAATATATTGCTCGAAGCCATTGATAGAACTGCCATATCATTCATCTCTTCGGGCTTCTCTTTTTGAACTCGAAGAAGCTTGTCCAGTATGTCCTGATGATCACTCCCACGGTCTCTGCGTTTGGTGATTTCGCTGGCGGCAAAAGTGCGAAGGCTTCCGTGGCGAGCGTTGATACCAAGATGATTCCCTATAATTGGTGACAGAAAGTCATTCATCCAATACAGCCAAGGCACTTGTCCAATCCACGAGGCGGACCGAAGAGCCCCCTCGATTTGGCGGAAGGACCCATCATCCACACCTGCATCCATGAAGCCGAAACGCTTTGAAAAGGTTACCTCTCCAATGACGTCTAAATCAGATCAGTCCTGGCAGCAAGAAGTGGTCCTTGAGGCGCCGATCGCGTACCAAAGGCGAACAATTGCACCCATAAGCCCATGTTCACATTCCGACCTTGCAATTCTCTCATTTTGGTCATGAAGTGAGACACGGCGTCATCAATATAGGTCTCTAGATCCTTGAGAGATTCCATTGAGTATATCCGACTAACAAGTCTGCGTTGCGAGCCATGAATCCCCTCGTTCCTCTCGGCGAAGAGGTCGAACTTCCGGCGACCTTGCCAAACGCTGTACCAGTCGCTCTTCGTAAACTTAGTCCCTGCCCCTGCGGAGAAAGTCAGCCTGTCATGGTTTCATCTGTGAAGAATGTTGCCCCAAGCTGTGATGGCCCTTACCGTATATCCTCTTGATAGCCGCCAGATCGGCTACGGATAGCTCATTGGGTCCCGTGCGTATAAGCTTCCCGTGCTTCTTGTGAAGGTCGATCATGGTGCGATGCATGTCGCCTTTCCACGAATGCCAAAGCAGCCATGCTTGAGAGGGTCGCTGTGAAAGGGCCCGGTATCTTCGCCAAGGGGCTCAGGTAACGATAATACACGACATAGAAGATGACTATCACAAACGATAGCAAGAAGAAATAAGTGGCAAGAGTGTCCAGGTGAGACCTGGAAGTATTAATTAGGAACATAGTGACGAAACAGACGAGAGTGATCAGTGAGAGGTTTGAGTCGCATCACGGTCTGTGGAAGAGGGCGAATTTCAACGTGGATATTGGTAGACAGCGGAGGTCTTCAGAAGCGCTAGCTACATGTTGTATACAGCCCTGCGATGCCCGATAATCGCCGGGTTTGCGACAAAAGAAGCATGGACTCTGACTACCCGTATGGACTAAATTATAGTAGCTTGTGGTTATGAGCAACATGAACCTGAAAGCGTGGCTGACTCGCGACACTCGATGCCGAACATTTCTCCGAACAGCCTCGCTTCCGCACTTGGTCCCCGCATTTTGGAAACTCTGATACCCAGCCGCCATTAATATTGGCGCAATTGAGAGGCACCCCGGCACGAGCAGCCCGCCGGTAGCTCTGTTAGGCATCTCTATGATGTCTTGGCTTTGATAAATTTATAATTGTTGCTGCAGTCAGCAGTGGCGGACGATCCTGTAGATGTTGCTCTTCTATTTTCTCAATCCTAGATCTCGACTATTTCTCGTCTTATAATCTTCTCGTAACGGGTGCTGTTTGGATTACGAAACCTCACTGTTGGCTTTTCTACCATCTATTTCCTGATCTGTTCTGGAATCTTGTACCTCTGTAGATTGGGTCCTCATTCCAAGATGTCCGGCACAGAAAAGTACGACATCGTCATAATCGGCGCTGGCCCTGTGGGTCTGGTACTCTCTGTTTGCCTTGCAAGATGGGGATATAAGATCAAGCATATTGACAATCGACCGACTCCCACCCCTACCGGACGTGCTGATGGCATACAGCCTCGATCCCTCGAGCTCTTGCGGAACATGGGTCTGAAACGTAAGGTCATGGCTTATGCGCCTGCAAAAGTCTACGAAGTGGCATTCTGGGATCCCTCCTCTGGTGGCAAAGGCATACACAGGACTGGCACGTGGGCGAGCTGTCCAAAGTTCATTGATTCGAGATATCCTTTCACGACTCTGTTACATCAGGGCCTCATTGAGCGAGTGTTCATCGAGGATCTTAATCAAAATGGTACGGATGTACAGAGACCATGGACGATCACTGGCTTTAAGAATGACGGGAAAGATGAGACCTACCCGGTAGAAGTCAGTCTTCAGCATGTTACCACACGAGAGAATGAGACCGTGAGGGCCAAATATCTATTTAGCGGCGAGGGTGCAAGGAGTTTCGTGCGGGAGCAGTTGGGTATCAAGATCCACCACAAGGACCCAATAGCTCATGTTTGGGGGGTTATGGACGGCGTTGTCAGGACGGACTTCCCAGATATCAAGGTAGGCGTGCTTGTCAACCCTCGATTTGAACCTTGTCAGAGATAACGGTCGGAAGATGAAATGCACAATACACTCTGATCATGGCTCGATTATGATTATCCCTCGCGAGAATAATATGGTACGACTCTACATTCAAATCGCTTCGTCTACAGACAAGGACTGGAATCTTCGCAAACAAGCATCGATTGAGGAGGTGCAGGCCTCGGCAAAGAGGATATTGATGCCTTATAATATCGAATGGGATCGGGTCGAGTGGTATTCAGTTTATCCAATAGGGCAAGGTATTGCGGAGAAGTACACATTGGACCACCGAGTCTTCATGGGAGGGGACTGTTGTCACACGCACAGCGTAGGTCTTGGTGAGCCCGGCATACTCGAAACTACGAATACTAACCGGTCAACAGCCAAAGGCTGGTCAAGGTATGAATACGGCTTTCTTGGACGCGCAGAACCTTGCGTGGAAGATACATCATGTTGAGAGTGGCTTTTGCAAGAGGTCAATACTGCAGTCGTATGAAGAGGAACGCAAGCTCATCGCAGAAAATCTACTCAACTTCGACGCAAAGTACGCTGCTCTGTTCTCGGCGCGTGTGCCTTCCGCTGGCGAAGTAGGCGCAGCGTCGGCAAATCACGGCGGTGACAGCAAGGAAGAGAAGAATGAGTTCGTAGAGATTTTCAAATCGTCCTGTGAATTTACTTCCGGCTATGGGGTAGCATACAACCCAAACCTCTTCAACTGGGACGACAAACATCCGGCTAAATCTCCCCTTTTCAATCCCAAAGGCAGCAAACTTCGCACCGGCCGGATCTTGCCACCTGCAAATGTCACTCGGGTTGTCGATGCAAACGTCGTGCATCTCGAGCAGGAGATCCCGCTCAACGGCTCGTTCAGGATCTTTCTCTTCGCAGGCGTGCCTTCTGTGACGCGTACAGCGGTCTCGGATTTCGCGGCCAACCTGCAGAAAAAGAAGTCCTTCTACTCGGCCTATGAGCGCGACGACATCTCTACCGTATCATACCACGAACGACACAACCCGCACTCGAGATTCTTCACCATCTGTACTACTTTCGCGGCGCCGCGCCAGAAGATCGAAATCGCCGCCCTCCTCCCCGATGTGCTGGCTCGATACCGTGACCACGTGTACGCGGATGACATCTGGGAGCAGCGAGTACCGGATGCAACAGCGGCCGCTCACGCAAAGATGGGACTCGATGAGGAGAAGGGAGGGGTTGTGGTGGTCAGACCGGATGGTTATGTGGGGTGCGTCGTTCAGTTGGTCGAAGGGAGCGGGACTGTCGATGCGTTGAATGAGTATTTTGGAGCCTTTGTGACTAAGCAACTTGGAAGAGGGGAACCGTTACAGGCGCAATTGTAGTAGGGATGTACTACGTCCAGATTCTTGTTTATCTTGGGTTGTTCGGCAACAGTGTCGCGTTCCGTTACTGACTAAATAGATTCTGGCCATCCGAGCGTGTTCACTCCCTGAGGATTCGACGTTGTTGACACTCACTGGCTATAGCTGATTGAAACCGCCATGCTTCGAGGTGTGGACCTTACCTTGTGTGTCGCCAGAAAGACACTATCATGGCTGAGAATATTAGCCCACCACCGAGCAATTACATCAGTTGCATTGTATTTGTAGTGATGGTCTCATTCTGCTCCGAATGTCTCTTTGAGCACTTGGTATTGACCTCTCCATCGATCTATCTAACCACAATTGATACAGTTCAGATACAATGTTCTATCTTCTTACAGCCTGGAGGTCTCCCCTCATCTTACACAAGTTAGGTGGTCCGCAACAACAGGGTAAACAGCCAACCCCACTCGTTCCTTCCTCGCGCCATCTTCCTTCCGAATTACCGATATCCAACGCCTGAGAACTACCTTAAGACTCTGGAACCAACTTAAGACAATCAGTCCTTTGGTTCGCAACAACGACTCGGTAAATGCCTTTAGGTACCTATAGTTGATTGATTTCGGGTTCTTCATTTAGTCTTGGGGATGCTACTCGAAAGGGAAAGTAATAGGGTCAAACTCATTCGCCGGCTCGCAGACATCTGTCCCCGGACAACAGCCTCCCCTGCCAAGAATGAGATGAGAGCACAATCCCTTAGGTAGGTATCATCGTCGCCACTTCCATTCAGGGCCACCACCTACAAGTATATCCTCCATGCAATCCACCGGATTCATCACGGTCCTACCTACCAGGTATTCGATAGAGTTGATATGTTTCTTAGCAAGAGTTACCTCAATGGTTTGGCGCATGCTCCCGATGTCTACGGCGAGACCTGCGTGCCAGAAACGGTTTCCTTGATAGGCAGCCAGGCATTAGGGATGATGCGATATCAATGGAGAGGAGTGTTTCTATTGAGATGGAAAGCCTCAAACTGTGTATCGAACCTTTTTCTTTACACCAAGTGGTAGGTACCTACTGTATGAGCATGATGATAAGGTGAGAGTAACACCCAAAATATTCCCATACTTCTTACCTACTTTGTCCTCAGTGGTTTTACCTGGCGATGAGAGTCATAACCTGACCAATTGGCAACGGCATCCCACGCAGCTGGAGAATCAAGAGATACAAGCTGAAAAGTCAGAAAAGTTGGCCAGGGAAAGAAGATTGGAGTGGTTATGATAAAACGTCTTTCTTCTGCAGCGGTAAGAACTGTTCAGAGGATGAAGAATGAATTATCTGTGGCTATTACGATGGACTTGGTGCTGACGTAGGTGCCACCAGATTAGGAATATTTGAAGGGACAGCAGGGTCAGTGAGATCGAAGTGACAGCAGGGTAAGCAGAATATTAGCAAGTGTAATAGGTAGGTGAGTCTGTTCTTTCTTGTATCTTTCTCACTGTGAGATATATCTTACCATTTTTATACATTTAAAAGGTAAGGTACCTTACCTTAAGTGATAATAAAATACAAAAGTGTTACCTCCTACCTCTTAACCATCCTGTCATGGCTGTCGTAAAACAAAAGGTCAGGAACGCAGTTAACGTTGCCTGTACTCTACCGCACCTAACCCTGATCCTGCTGCTTGTCAAATCTAGAAGGCGGGAGTGGCTGCACTCGCTTATCGATTTCAGGTACCGAGGTACCGAAGTACAGTTGTAGAGTTTCTACCTAACCAAGGTAAACTCCTGGGGTGCTCCAGAATTCTGCGACTGGCCTTCGTACCCCACCAGCCTGGGTTGGTAAGGTACCTTACCTTATGTACTAAGGTACATACATATATGTACCTACCGTACCTTACCTTACAGGAAGAAGTACCTAAGTAGCTACCTTACCTAGTACCTACCAGATAAGGTAACTAGCATTATCAGGAAGGAACCAACCTGCCCTCACCTACCTTACCGTATTCATTCACTTTCCTGTTGAACCGAACTTGCCAAATAGAGCGACCGCGAAACAATTCACTCAGATCAACTTCTCGCTAAGCGACTCGCTAAGCGAGTAAACAGTAAACATATAAACCCATGTCCTCTCTCCCTCTTCTTCTTCGTCTTTCCTCCTCACTCGCAACTATGTCTTCACCCATAATGGGTTCGCCAATGGATTGGCAGTACGACACGCCACCAGCCACCAAACGATCATACGACGAGTATACCAGGAGCCCTCCACGTATTTATCCACCGACCCTCGCGTTTTCTATGGAGCTCCCCGCTGACACTGACCAAGCTTTCTACGACCTCCCCTCCGCGCCCTCAACCTCCCCCCTCGTCGCCATGCCCGGCGATCCTCCAGCTCCTCCCGAGGAGCGAGCGCAACCAGCGCTCGTGCAGAGAGTCGGCACCTCTCTCTACAACGTCGCGCTCTGGACCTACCGAGTTGCTACACAAGTGGTGGGGGGGGTCAAACGACGTGCTATCGAGACACGTGTTCGGAGACCCGCCCCCACCCCTCAGGAAGAGCAACGCGAAATCATCCGCGCTTCTCACCGCCCACTCCGATCACCTCGTCCCCGTCCGTCGGCAGGTCGGCGCCATACCGCTGGATCAAGTCCGCGTACGCCACCCTATGCTACTGGACCAAACCTACGTACACCAACTCGTACTACTGGACCAAACCTACATACGCCGACCCATACTACTCGACCAAATCTTACTACGTCAGACCCTATCACTGGAGCCAGTCTCGACCCGTCGACGGCTATTGACCCTGAATATGGCTTCGAGGTTGAGTTCAATGAGGCGGTGTACTGGGGCCCAATAGTCCACGAGCTTGAAAAACGCCTGATAGCGAAGTGGGGCCTCGAGCGAGCGAGAGAAATTTTCTTCAAATACATCAATCACCAACCACTTACCAAGGAAGAGGCGGAAGTCCGAACGCCAGCAGAGATAGCAGCAGACAGGGCCAAAGAGTTGGCACTCCGAACACCAGCAGAAGTAGCAGAAGACGAGGCCGAAGAGGCCGCGATAGCCGCAGAGGCTGCACAGGCAGCAGAGACCGGACAAGTCGATAGCTCACTGCTGTCTTCCGCCCCATCCAGCATCGAGAAATATAGACCAGCCGACATGGATCAGTACCAACACGTGTCATTCAGCTCACCGCTATCTTCCGCTCCATCCAGCATCGAGAAGTACAGACCCACAGACCTCGATGAGCGCAAAATCACACCTTTCAGCTCGCCGCTATCTTCACCTCCAGCCAGCATTGAAGTGTATAGCACAACAGACCTCGACACGTGTGAACTCTCGACTTCCAGCGCACCTCTACCATCAGCTCCATCCAGCATCGAGAAGTCTAAACCCGCAAGGCTCGACAATTCCCAGCCTTTCAGCTCGCCGCTATCCTCAGCTCCAGCCAGCATTGAGAAGTATAGCACAACAGGCCTCAACAAGTGTGAAAACACGTCCTTCAGCTCGCCGCTATCTTCAGCTCCAGCCAGCATTGAGAAGTATAGCACAACAGGCCTCAACAAGTGTGAAAACACGTCCTTCAGCTCGCCGCTATCTTCAGCTCCAGCCAGCATTGAGAAGTATAGCACAACAGGCCTCGACACGTGTGAAAACACATCGTTCAGCTCGCCGCTATCCTCAGCTCCAGCCAGCATTGAGAAGTATAGACCAGCAAGTCTAGACGAGTGCAAATTCAAAACACCCAGAACACCCAAGACGGTCGCCTTTCACCTCAGTCCAACAACCGGCGCGCCAGTGACACAGGTCAAACGATTCATCATAGGAGAGGCGATGGATTACATCGAGGTCCCAAGTCCCAGTACCACAATCACTCCAGACACGGTTGCGAGAACGGAAGCCGAAGCTAGTGACAGTCCGATCGAACATCACATCACTCATCTGGAACGCCGTCGAGATGCAGCTATCCTCCAACCTATCTTCAACGAGGCACTCCCTGTTGAAAGAAAGGAGACCGACGTTGTCGACAGTCCCGTCTCGAAACGGAAGATCAACGCGCGTGACACGATACGGAAGCGGAAGGCAGAAGAGGCGAGATCGGCGAAAGCCGCAAAGGAGGCCGAGAAGAAGGCCAAGGAGGAAGAAGCGCGGAGGAAGCGCGACGAGAGGCGGATGCCGGAGGAGAAGGTCATCAGACCACTCACGGCGGAGTGGGAGAGGCGGGTGGACGCCGCGATGGCGGCCGGGGACGGGACCCGGCTCGCAGCAACATCGGCGGGCAGTGCCCTGAGTCGGAGGGATTTGGGGACGGTGCTCCCCGTTCCCGGGAGGGATCGGGCGGGGGGGTGGCTGAACGACGAGGTCGTCACCGGCTACCTCCAGGCCGTCGTTGACCATGGGCAGTCGACGACGGCCAGCGCCGGTCGGGGGAAGACCCCGAAATTTTATGCCTTTAACACATTTTTTTACCCCAGCATCCGAGAGAAGGGTGTTGGGAGTGTCCGGAAGTGGGCGGAGAAGGGGAGGATCGGGGGGCGAACGTTGCTCGAGGTCGAGCGCGTCTTCGTACCAGTGCACGAAAGTGCGCACTGGTCGTTGGTCGTGGTGTCTCCGGTGGCGCGAGCCATCGAGTACTTCGACTCGCTCGGGGGGTCAGGGACCCGGCACGTCGGCCGCGTGAAAGCGTGGCTGGCGCAGGAGCTGGGCCCGGCGTGGGTGGAGAGGGAGTGGGCCGTGAGGGACTCGCCATCCCCACGGCAGGCCAATGGCCTGGATTGTGGCGTCTTCGCCGTGACAACGGCGAAGATGATCACTCTGGGGATCGATCCCTTGGCCTACGGGCCAGAGGACATCCCCGTCCAGCGCCGGCGGATGGTGGCGGAGCTCCTTAACGGGGGCTTCGTCGGGGACTTCGAGCCTTGATCTCGGAGAGGGCGGGTGGAGGAGGTAAGTTTTCCTTTGTTTTTCCTTTCGTCTGCTTTTCGTGGCACGACGACGACGACGACTTTTCCCTGTCTTTTCCTTTCTTCCCCTTTCATCTCATGTAAGTCGACACCACCTCTTCGACTCACCTGCCTGCCTCTCGGGTTCACCCGAGAGGACTGTGGCGGTAGACAAGAGTGTTCCATCGGTTGCACCGGCGACTCCCTCAGCCCGACTGCCCCTCTGGGGACCTGTGGCGGGCTGTGGAGCCCCCTGTTCACCCTGCCTGCCCTTCACCGGGACTGTGGCGGGTGTTCAGGGCGAGTTCAAAGGGAATTCCGTTGGCGTTGGTGCGCGACGAATCCCCGTCTTGTTGTTTTGTGGATTTTCTGGCTTTTTACTCTCCTTTGTCTTTCCTATGTTGTCACCCTTTCCATCCTGTGTCGTCGTCCGTTCGTCGTGTCCTTTGCGCTTTGTGTCGTCTGGGCTCCTGTCTTTGCATTCCTCTCGTGCATAGTTAGCGGCGGCGATGGGGCGGCGGGCGGCGGGCGGTGTTCTGTCGTTCCAGGGATACCCAGACCAGCGAGTGGCAGCTCCTGGGGCGTTGGCGGCGGCGGCGATTAGTGTTCTGGCGCGCGGGTGGTGCGGGCCTGTAAAAAACCAGATTGTACTGTGGAGCGTGGCGAGGGAAGATAACCAGATTGTGTTGGAATGGACATGGACGCGTCGGATGTGAAGGGGATCAGACTGGGACGAGAGACTCGATTGACGATAGCGGTGGATAGTGCTTGGCTTTTCTCTTCTCTTCTCCATACGACTTTTTCAAGCAGAGCAGTGTACATCGGTTTCTTGTACATGCTTAGCTGGATGGGCTTGCTTTTCGTGTCCGTTACTGCTCGTCATATTTAGCGACCGGATACGAATTGAAGAGCATTACGATATTCTAAAAACTGATGCAGAGATTGCGTGACTCGATGCTTGTTTGATCGCTCACGGTGAATGCAGCATGTGTTGTCTAACATCTAGCTCGCAGGCCGATAGGTCGATTTCTCGTATCGCGTTCTCCGTCGTAGACTAACAGTTTCATCAGGAGTTTAGAATCCGTGAGTTGGGGCTCATTCTTGAAGCTAGCTGCTGCAAACGTAGCTCTAGAAGGTAGATGGGTACTGGGACACTCTAGTAGGTAATCGGAGTCGAGCATGAACCACTACTCCATTGCATCCCCGCCTCGGCGCCTCCAGTTCTACTCTCTCCGCCGTGACGCCGTCCTGGGGACCATCCAGCCATCAGACCTGTATCACGGGACTTTCAAAAAGCCGGTGCGCTCAAGACCAGGTGAAGACAGGGCATGAGCATTCAAGAGTTTGAATTGTATAGACGACGAGAAGCCCCATGTGAATGAACCATACCGTACTGCGATCTAAAGCGGTAAGACGAGACGGAATTGCAGAACAGAGCAAAGTCCGCCACGATTTCCCGCGAACCCCCTGCTTCCTTCCCGGCTCTTGCCAACCCGCAAGCTCAGCACCCAGCTGCAATGAGAACCCGTCGATCGATCTATCTAGCCATCTACACCCCCAACCCTACCCATCAACAACGCCTCCACCCTCTCCCCAACCCCCACCACCTCCCCCCCAGCCGGCAAACACAGCAACGCATTCGCAGCGCGCAAACTCCCCACGCGCGAACTCCGCTGCCCACCCGTACTCGACCCCCGCAATCCACCATCCCTCCCCACCACAACCACCGCACGATGAAACTCCGCCCGCGCCGCATCCGGCCGAACCGAATGCTCGAGCACAACGCTGACGCGCGGCAGGCCCGGCGAGACGATGCCAGCGGCGCGGTGCAGCGCGGGCAGGACGAAGAGGTGCAGCGTGACGAGGGCGGAGGCCGGGTTGCCGGGGAGGGAGAAGAGCAGGCGCGGGTGGCGGGCGGCGGCGCCAGCGGCAGCGGGGGTGGGTTTGAAGGGGAGGGTGGCGAAGGTGGTGGGCTTGCCGGGCTTCATGGCGACGCGGCCGAAGTGGATGGTGCCGCCGAGGCGGCGCTCGATGGTGGGTTTGAGGAGGTCGAGCTCGCCCATGGAGGCGCCGCCTGTGGTGACGATGATGGTTGCGCGGAGGAGGGCGGTGCGGAGGGTTGTTTCGAGGGCGTCGGGGCTAGGGGGTGTCAGCATGCGGGCGGTGGTTGAGGGAAATGAGGGGGTCCGGTGGTGTACTTGTCTTTTGTGATGCCAAGATCGACGACCTCGAAGCCCCAGCCTCTGATGGCGGCCATCAGGGCCGGTCGGTTGCAGTCTCGGACCTCGCCGAGTCGGAGCTCGCCTGGTCGGTCGTGGGGGACGATCTCGTCGCCGGTGCTGAGGACGCCGACGATGGGTTTCTTGTACACGGTGACTTCTGCTTTGCCCACGGAAGCGAGCAGGCCGAGTTCGCCTCCTACGGCCGTGATCTGGTCGCCTTTCTTCAAGATCAGCTCGCCTTTTTGGATGTCACTGCCGATTTCCCGGACGTTCTCATTCGGCTTGATTTTGTTTGTTAGGATTTCTATTTCTTGCTCTTCTTTGCCATCAGCTGTCATACTCTTCAGCACTGTGTCTTCGACCATCACGACGGATGTTGCTCCAGGCGGCAATGGTGCGCCAGTTGTGATCCGAGCTATCTGGCCTGGTTTCAACGGCGGTATTTCTCTAGGGCTAGCATGCGAAACTGAGGCGACTGGGAATACGCCTTTCGAAATTGGTCCATCGGGTGAGACAATCACGGCGTAACCGTCTACTATGCTGGCCCTGTATGCCGGTACCGCCTCGGTAGCTTCAACGTCCTCCGCCAATACCGAGCCCTGTAAAGAAGTATCTACCTTCGCTAGACAAGTCTCCGGAGCAGGTGTGTGGTCTGAAATCAATTTGGTCGCATCTTCCACTGAGAGCATTGGGTAAGGAGAAGTCCGATACCTGCGTGTTGGCCCTCCACTCGGGTCATTAGACCTCTGATGCTCACTAGCATTAGTATGAGCTTTAGGAACAAGGTGCCCTCCATGATCGTGACCCTGATGATGAACATGATGATGGTGTTGATGACATCCTGTAGCCATGCCCGTAGACGCCGCACCCGGACCGACACCAGCATCTTTCTCCAGCTGTTTCACCCCTCCAGCATGAATCGAGCGTGACTCCGCGCCTGCAGCCTGAGTGCAAGCATGAGGCAGGAGCTTCAGGACAGCTTGGAGATTCTCCTGCGCTCCTTTAGGAGAGCCGGGGAGGGTCAGAATAAGAGTTTTGTTTCGAACCCCAGCCACGGGGCGTGCCATCATTGCAACTGTATAAGCACAACGACCAGCGATCAGCAATCAGCTATGGTAGACACATGGCCAAGGTACACTCACAAGGTGTGACCGTCAGCGAAGCAGCGAGCATGCCATGGCTATTCGTACGTCAGCCCGGTGTCGCTCCGGCAATGGTTTGCAACTCACTCGGCACTTACACAAGCCCTGGTGCATGCCTGTGTATAAGCGGGCTGATAGCCTCAGGCGTATTGTCTCTTGAAGTAAATCCAGTTCCCCCGGTCGTTATGATCAGATTGACAAAAGCCTCGCCGTCACTCCACTTTGTCACCGTGCGCTGGATATCGAGAACGCTGTCTGGGACGATCTTGGAAGCCACAACGTCCCATTGGTCCCCGCCACTGGTGATGAACGTCTCGTGGAGTGCATTGTAGGCTTTATCAGCTGATGGATCTCTAGCAGCTGTGTCTGATATAATCAAGACGGCAGCTTTGAGCTTTGTGCTGCTCATGGCGCCGATGTTGGTGGAAGCAGATGGGAAACTAGTGTAGGTAAGGTAGGCATTGGTCTCTCGAGGCTACATTTCTGTTGCTCACAGCTCCTTCGTGATATCGTCTTAAGAGCATGGAAACTCCATTCGATACTATGCATGGATTCGGCTCTGAAGGGCGTTGACTTATAAATTTAAGGGCATTTTATGATTGAATCAAAACTACACGTATCTTACACAAACGGGCCTACTCTGCGGGCCCTAGCAAGAACTCCCAATGGTAGCACAGTTCAGATACGATGCATTATCTACCGGAACGCCCCATGCCGCTAAGTCACCCATGCAGTATAGAAAGCAGAGATGACCTTCCCCGACTCATCTTGCGTAAATCATGGTTGTTTCGCACTCTTCCTAGGCAAAGTCGAGCGCTTTGCCCGAGACCAGGAGGCCGACGATGAGTCCAAACAAACCTAGTACAGAGCTGAAGATCTCAATCACGAGGATCTTCACAAACCTGGATAAGGGAGTCAACACTTCCGTTCTCTAGTTATCGAGACTGGGGCCATCTTACAATGACGGGTCGGCCGCATCTGCCAGAGCAGCACTGCTTCCATTGATACCCACAGAGACACCACATATCAAATTGCACATCCCCACCGTCAGCCCAGACCAGAACAACGCGAAGCCTGTGTAATAATTGGTTGGCGAATGTATGGCGTCCCCTGAGACGCTCTTCAACTTCGACGAGAAGACGATGGCCATGATGACTCCGTAGATGGCTACAACCTCGCAGAAGATGATGGAGATCAAGTTCTTCGTTCGTATTCGGGGTGCTTTGACGCCGCCTCCGAGGATCGAGGAGCCGGTGATGAATATACCCCTGAACATTGTCAGACATCTTGCAAGGTGTCATCGTATATATCCATGGACATACCATGCCGCCCCGACGACCGATAGGCCGATGCACAAACCGATTCCCAGATCTGCCCAAACATATGGTGATATTGTCTCTAAGAATTGTCCGACCTATAAGGATACGTTAGCCTCAGGCAACGATAATGATAGTAACTTGAACGCACGTTGAATGCTTCACCGTCTCCCGTGAAGAGCATATCTGATTCGTGCACCTATCAGCTCATGACCATCTCTGGCATGTTGATCAACGCTCACACAGTCCCACCACCACCAAAGCGGACGTCGCGCCACCCACGCCATACGTCAGACTCATCGCTGGAACCTCTATCGGATATGTGGTGCAGGTGAGGTACTTGAAAAGGACGGAAGACAGTGCAAGATCTTGTGAAGCATCATAGCTTCTACGAAGCGGGCGTCGCCGCTTCTCAATGCTTACTAAGCGAACCTCTGAACCTCAAGGAGTAAAAAGGTTTCTGTCTGCTTTCACTCAGACCTCAGACCTCGCTCTTGCATCTCAGCTTGAGCGCCGTCAAGATGAACAACCAAGCTTATTACGAGCTGTATCGTCGTAGCAGGTACTATACCGCCGACGCAAATCGAATACATATCAGATCTGGCTGACACCGCTCCCTCTGACAGTATCGGCTTATCCCTCACGGATACACTCGATGATCTTATCAACGAAGGTCGGATTGAGCCTCAGCTTGCCATGAAGATCCTCGCGAACTTCGACCGCGCTATCACGGAGGTACTGGCCGACAAGGTCAAGGCTCGCTTGAGTTTCAAAGTAGATAGGGCACCACGCTGGGCTGTTGTCGGGGTTGCTGGCTAACTCGGAGACCGAACAAAGGGTCATCTGGACACCTACCGTTTCTGCGACGAAGTATGGACTTTTCTGATCAAGGACGTCAACTTCAAGTTGGACAACTCGAGTACGGTCCAAGCGGATAAGGTCAAAATCGTCAGCTGCAACACCAAGAGGCCAGGAGAGCAGTAGGGTCTGCAGCAGAACGAGGAAGTGGAGCCCCATGTTATATGGGAGGCGCTATGGAAATCGGTCCGCACCGTTTTGAGATGGACCTAAACATAGCCTCAGGTGGCGTTAAAGCAACCTGGCGTCCGGAACCGGTTGAGTGAGTGGCATAGGAAGGATGTGGTTGACCTTGCTCCTACATACCAAGTACTTTGGAAACTTTTAGGGATCAGGTCTTCATATCGCGTAACAGGCAGGTGTCCCGCAGAAGCGCAACACCCGTGCGTTCAATTAGGACGTAATAAACAATTAGAGCAAAGCCACCCTGTCTGTTTGCTCCAAGTGCGCATACACTACAGTATGTGATCCCGACAACGTTACAAAGTACCTCCTTTTCCAACTACGGAGCTTGCGCTCAACCCTATGAAGTAATCAAGACAAATAGAATACTTCCGGGTTTACATGTTCTATTAGCAATTTCTTTTTATATCAATGATCAATGCCCCTTTAACATCACTTACTGTCGAACTTGGGAACGCTCCCAAGTTAGATTCAGTTAAATGTGGACGATCGTCTCTCGGAATGATGTTAGGTCATGCCAAGTAGCCAAGAATAGCCTGAGCCAACCAAGGCCTAGGCCTAGCACATGCCCCCTAACACCCCTAGCCCAAGCCGGCAGCCGGGCCATACACGCGTCTGAAGCTACACCTCCCCACATGGTTTTGTATTTCCTGCTTGTTTGTTCTGAAACAACTTTTTAACTTACCTTTGCTATCTATGTATTACCGCATGTTGAATGACATCCACACATGCCGGCACATGCACACTCGATCCAAAACCCCGTCCACACTCCGCCTCCGCCTCCGCCTCCCCTACAGCTCCTGTCTCACCTCCCCCCATGCTCCGGCAAAGAAAAAACCATGACGACCCTTCAAAGTCCGTCTCCACCGCAACAACAATGCGCCCGTCCCATCAAGAGCAAGCCTCTCTCCTCTCGAGATCCTCTCCTCCGCCATCCTACGATGGACACGACGCTCGCTATCAGCAACTCCCCAGCATCCCAGCGATGAGGTCCAGGACTCCATGGCTAGCCCTCGCCGTCGCCAGCGGTGCCTGTGCCGCCTTCAACGGCGTCTTCGCCAAATTGTAAGTGCCGGGTTCCCAATTCCCTGCGGCCCCTCCTCTCACGCTGCTCGTCGACGTCACCAACTAACACGTCGCCTTCCCCGCCAACAGGACGACAACCGACCTCACCACCTCCTGGGCCGCCTTCATCTCCTCAGCCCTAGGTCTGGACTCTCCGAACAAACCGATCGAATTCCTGACCCGCGGTGTACGTCTCCTCTTCCCCCTTCTTCCCTTCTCCCCCCCCAACACCAACTCCTCCACCCCTCCTCTCCCCTCCACCCCCAACTAACACCCATCCAGACCTTCTTCGCCCTAAACCTCCTCTTCAACTTCATAATGTGGTCCCTCTTCACCTCGGCCCTAACCCGCTCCCCCTCCACCACCCGCGTCTCCATCGTCAACACCTCCGCCAACTTCGTCCTGACCGCCGTGCTCGGCCTGCTGATCTTCGCCGAATCCCTGCCCCCGCTCTGGTGGCTGGGCGCCGCCCTCCTGGTCGTTGGGAACGTGGTTATCGGCCGGAGGGATCAGGAAGAGGCGGTGGTGACGGCGGGGGATGTGGAGAGTTTGCCCGGGAGTGAGGAGGATGGGAAGGAGAGGGATGGGGTGGGGTTGGTGTTTGATGGGGATGGAGTGGAGGAGGAGTTGGGGCTTGAGGATGATACGAAGGCGGGGTTGGTGGACGTCGATGGTGATGATCCGGTTAGGGGGCCGTCGCTTTGGGGGGGTCGGTCTTCTTGAGCGGGGGGCGGGAGGGGTTGCTGCGCGAGTGGGCGTAGAGTGCGGGTCTTCTGGCAGGCGTGTTGGTGTTTGCGTTTCGGGGGGATAGAGGTCGTGGGATTGGTTGTCTTGGAGGTTGGTTGTTTTGGGGTTTCTGCTTGAATTGTTGATACCCGGATAGTAGTCACCTTGGGACTGGTTTTGGAGTGGGTTTTGTATAGATTCACTATTTGGGCACCCCTGCTCGACTTTTCTCTCCTTCGACTACTTATATTCGATCTACTGTCTATCTCTACTTCACTTACATATACTCAAAACACGCACGGCTGGAAAAAATACTCATACTTAGCTCATGCTCATATCTCGTCCGGTGCTGAAGAGTAGAACCTCCAAATGAAAAGGTATAGTACACGCTAACTTATGCCGCTATTGTCGATACAGTACCTAAGGTAAACCCACAGAACAATTGACAGCCAGACACACGACGCCCAACCAGTGGAGTGAAACGCCATCTGGTCCCAGTAATGCATGCCACCATCTATTCATTCCTCTCACCTCTCTACGAAAGATTCCACAGCAGCCCACCAAGTAATCCCGCCAACAGCGCCAGCTTGCTCACATCCTCCCGCACCGCAGCGCCCTTCTTAGTAGCCGTCGGAGCCGGTGCGGTCGAAGTGCTCGACCCGCTCGCCGAACCGGACGTATCCTGCCCGTTCGGCGTATTGCTCTGGTCGTTCGGCAAGGGCTTGATCGCCAGGCCCTGGATCACGTTTCCGTTGCTGCCGTAGACCGTGGACTGGACGTTGTCTTGGTTGACGGTGACCAGCTTTCCTCGGTTCGGGTTGCTGATGCCATTATCGATGAGAGCCTGGGCCCCTGGCGGAAGGGCCGGGACGGTGAAGGTATTGTTGAAGGAGGAGCTGGTGATGAGGTTGCTTTTGCAGGTCGGCGGTTTGAGTGTCGTGGCGGTCGAGTTGCCCGATTGGAGAAGGGTGACGTTGAGCTTGTTGTACTGGGCTTGAAGGTTGTCGTAGTCGGCGCGGAGGGAGGCCGTGCCGTTCGCGTTCAGGATGACGAGCCCGTAGTTCGACACTTCCTGAGAGTACTCGTAGACGAGGCCGCCGCTCATGACGGATGTCATTTGCGTGCCATAGAGCGTTTGCACTTCGGTAAAGATACGTGGTTGTACCTTGTTGCAGCCGTATTCGGAGAAGAAGACTGGGACTGTCGTGTTGGAGAAATCGGACACCAGGACGTCATACCCGGAGCTTTGGTATGTCGCGGAGCCACCGCACCAGGAATAGGAGTTCAGGCCGAAGAAGTCGATGCGGGACGCGTCGTTGGAATTGCCCCCTACTGCACATTGGAGGTACTCCCAAGTGTCAACAAGAATGTCACGGACGTCAGCTGCAGAGTAGCCAACTGGGATGGCCCGAGTGGCGTGCTTTGCAATATAGTTCTTGAGGTCTCTGGTGACAGCCCTCAGATATGGCGGGACCACACCACCGCTTGGGTTATCGTTGATAACCTCGTTTCCTCCGAAGAAACCGAGTGTGTTCGGGTAGTCTTTGAACGCTTCCACAACCCCGAATATGCGTGACAGATAATCGGAATTATAGGTACTCCCGGGATCTCCTCTATTCAGACTTTGACCAGGTAGAGGTGAGTTGACATCCAACAGCATGTACACGCCCACTGCGTTGAAGATACTAGCGCACATGTCATGATTTATGGCAGGGTCCAGATTGTAGACTCGGATCGTGTTGATCTATGTGTGAGTTAGCTATAGAGCTGAAAAGCGCAGAGAGCAAAGTATACCCCGAGCCGCTGCATGAGCGCTGCATCTTGTAGACATGTGGTACCATTACTGAGAGGATCGATGCCCGAGCCGGGATTAAAGCCAGAGGAACCACCAGGCTGGTAACTGATGACCCTGTTAGAGCGTTTTCTGTCTGCTTCCGTGAGGCACAGGCACTTACGCGACCCCAATGATTTGAAACCTATTACTGGTGACACTGTTTACGAAATCAGATCCTTGGACCTTGATCGTCTGTACAGCTGAAGCAATTGAAGTGAAGAGCGCAAAAAATGCTATGATTCCACGGTGATGCTATCACAAGAGAATCCATCAGCTGATTGCTATAGGAATCCTAGACTCGGTCAAACTTACAGCAAACATGGTGGCTACCTCCGTATCAGAGCTGGTGGAACTGGTGTCTCTCGGGTTACTGCGTCAAGCACTGAGGAGCGTGGCAAGAAAGTAGATTAAAAGTTCCAAAAGAATGTATGATGATAGCACAGAGCGCTGCTTCGGTGCCAGTCTTTGGAGTAAGTGCTACCTGCTAGATATATACAAGAAGTGATTACCGTATACATATTTGGGGTGGTCTGTGCTTTGCTACAGCAATTCCAGTTCGCTCAGAACTTTTTGCAACTTTTTTTTGAAAATTACACTCAAATTCAGTGTTTTGATGTTAAAATCACAATAAACAAATAGTTTGCATAAAACTGAATAGACAGTATAACTATATATATATAGATTTATTAACTGTTAAATTTTTATAGAAAAGTATAGAG
>JAABUY010000119.1_pt1 | contig 168815 bp, 142 predicted proteins | sample 5560271 | NCBI WGS metagenome assembly JAABUY01 (sample SAMN10711886, study PRJNA513374) | rock metagenome | isolation source: Antarctica rocks | place: Antarctica: Victoria Land, University Valley
ATAAGTATACTTATAAGTATAATAATATAGTTTAAAAATATTCTTTATTAATATTATTTAAGGAGTTAAGCCGTTAGTAATATATTATATTAGAAGAATACTTTTAATCTTAGTATAATCTAATAAGAATACTAGGGATATATTAATAAAAGATAAGCCTAGGTATTTTATACCTAGTAAATAACTTAAGTAAATAAGATATATAAATAACTTATCTATACTAAAGTATAATTATAAACTAACCTTTAATTATTAAACCCTTTAAAGTTTAAAGGCTTTATAGGGTTAGGATTATCTAGCGTATCCTTATACTACTAAATATTATTAAGTTTAGTTTAGAGGAGTTCTACCTAACTCTTTAACTTATTATTCTATATATTTAGCGTATTAATTAAAGCCTGTAAGTTAGTAATAATAATAGGCGTTAATCTAACTATTATAACTATCTACCCGTAGGCTTTCTACTATTAGGTTATCTTCTTACTAAGTTTCTTTCTCTTTATTAAATATATATCTACCTAGCTAGTCTTAGTAATAGCGCGTATAGATTTCCTCGCCTTCCTTTAAAAGGGAGCCGGAATCTATTATAATAAGTACTTACGCTATTATAGAGCTAAAGGGTTAATATACTTACCTCTATATAATAATTAATATTATAGTAACTATTAATATACTAATAATAAGGGGGAGTATTACCTTATTTATAATTATTTAAACCCTTTATAAAATAAGTCCTATAAGGAAGAGATATACTACGTAAGTTAGTAAGCCGTTATATAGTATATATAAGTAAATACATTTAAAATAAGTTAATATCTATATATAATATTAGTATATTAATAAATATAATATAATATTAATAAGACGTCGTAAGTACTTATAAGAGAAATATTATATATAATATATAACGAGAATACTATATATATTAGTAAATATATTTTATAATATTATTAAGTTAAAGTAAGTACTTATAAGAGAGGCTAAGGGAGTTATAAGAAGTTTTAAATATTAGGATAAGAACTTTATTAATATCCTACGGCGCTATCTTAGCGTAATTTCCTTTAAAGCTATTTAAATTATAATAATAATAATAAAGGTTCTATCTAATTTTATAACTAATCTATTATTAATAATAAAGTATACGCGCCTATTAATTAATATCGCCTCCTTATTTCTATATTATTACTAATATATATTACTAACGCCTATACCTAACGAGTTATTCCCTATTAGTATATAGTAATATGAATTATATGAAAATATTATATACCTTAATACTTAAAGTTAATAAGCTAAGTATCTAACTACGTATTAAAGGTATTTAGAATAATTCTAAATTATATTATATATTATCTTAGTACGATTAAAAGATATAAATAGTTTAAAAGTATATATATACTATCTAGATAATTTATTAATATACTCTATTACTAACTATTAAATAATATTATTACTACCTTATAAAAGGCTTTAGTACGCGCGTCTAGCCTAGTTAATATTAATACTATATTAGCGGTAGTATATTAAATAACTCTTTTCCTTTATTTTTCCTATATAGTTTTAAGGTTTTTTAATAAGTATTCTAAGTAATCTTATTAGCCCTAGGGACTAGGGCCTAGGAAGGGAGATACTTATTAGGCTTAGATATATATACGCCTTATACGCTACCTTATAGCCTACTTCAAGTAACCTTCCTTAGAAATACGGGGTAACGTCCTAGTAATAGAAGGCCTAGACTACGCCTATACTTAGTAGATATATATCTACCTAGCTATCCCCTATTCTTCTTCTAATTTCCTTAGAGATTAGTTTTACTATTATAATAGGCCTACTACCTAATCTATTAGTAGACCTATACCTATTATTAAATCCTATAACGTGACTCTACGTCTTTTATTACCTAATACGCCGCTATAAAGCTAGCGGGTATAGGCCTTATAATATACTAATAATTTACCTACTTTAGAACTAACTTAATAGCTAAGCTATATAAGATTATAATATATAAGAAAGTACGCCGTCTAAAGATAAAGACTCTATACTTATTATACTTTATTAGGAAGATAAAGAAGAAGATTAATTAAGAAGTAGTCTCTTATAAGGATAATATCCTAGACCTAATCTTAATTAATATATATAGTCTATTATTATTTAGTCTTACTAGTAATATATATTTCCTATAGATAGTAGATAACTAGTCTTAGAAGATATAGGTTATTTATACTAAAGATAGAAAATTAATTACTAGGGAACTTAATATATAAAAGAGAATAGTTAAACTATAAACTAGTAAGAGATTAAAAGCGATTTAACTTAATAATATAAAGGAACTATTATTAATAATTAACTAGTAGGTTAAAGAATATAAACTAATACTTTAAGATATAGAGCTATATATATTATATTAGAATAGGATTACTAAGAGGTTAATATAAATAACTAAGGGATATATCTAAGTAATACTATATAATATAAAACTACTAATAGAATTTTAGGATAAAGCTATTATAACTAGTATATATCTAAAGAATAGACTACTAATAGGACCTATTATAAATAAGAAAGCTAAGTATTTAGAATAGGTATAGATAGGAAAGACTCTATTAATTAATTATATTTAAATATAAGGTTATAAGTATTTTATTAAGGTTAACTTAGACGCCTATCCTTCTAGGATAAGATAAGTTAAGTTAATACTAGTAGGAAGGGAAGCTATCCTAATAGGGTTTAATATAAAAATAATAAAGTAATATAAAATATATATACCCGATTTAAGTAGGTATATTAAGTTATTATTAGTTAATTTTAATAAGAATAGTAAAGGTAGGAAAATTAACTTAAAGCTTAAAATTATAACTTTAAATTAGCTACTTATTTATAATATATCTAAATAATAAAGTCTTCTACTAATATCTTCTAAAAACGTATTAACTATATAGGCTAATATTATAATATCTTAACTAGTATTACTAGAAGCTCTGCTAGAAGTATTATTATTACTTATACTAAAGGTAATAGTATTAGAACCTATATTAATACTACCTAAACCTCCTTAGATATCCTTACCTCTAGTTAAACCTCTATAATTACCTCCTCTTTAGGCGTTATAACTACCTCCCTTTATACTACGACTAAGAGCTCCTAATCTACCCTCTCCTCCTCTTATACTAAATAAGATTATAGTATTAATACCTTAATTACTAGCTTTAAAGAGAAAGAGGGATAATAAAATTATTAAAGATAATAGAGTTTTAAAATATATTAGAGTATTACTAGTAATAAAGGCTATTAAAATAGAGGACTAGAAAATATCTATTAGATATATCTACGTCCTAGATATATATAAAGAAGCTATTAATAATCCTAAATTTAAGCCTTAGTAGCTCTAGGCTTATAAGAATAAGATAGCTTAACTAGAGGGTAATAATACTTATATAACTAAGATTCTACTTAATAGAGTAAATATTATTACTTATAAATATGTATTTACTATTAAATATTAATAAGATAAGATAGTTAAAAAGTTTAAGGTAAGGCTAATAGCTAGGGGTTTTAATTAAATTTATAATATTAACTATAAAAAGATATTTACTCTAATAGTAAAGATAGATACTATATATATTATACTAGTACTAGTTACTATTAAGGACCTAGAAATAGGCTAGATTAACGTTAATAATACCTTTATAAAGGCTAGTCTTAATTATCTTATCTATATAAAACCCCTTTAAGGTATAAATATAAAGTAGGGGGAGTATTTATAACTCCTTTAAAGTCTATATAACTTAAAATAAGTAGCTTATAACTAGTACTTTATATATAATAGGGAGTTAACTAGGCTAGGTTTTATCTTATCTAAGTTAGATCTATATATATATATTTATAAAGGAAGAAAATTAATAGTATTAATCTATATAGATAATATTTTAATAGTATTATAATTTAAGGTAGAAATCCTATAATTTAAGACTTAATTTACTAAAAACCTTTAAGATAAAAGACCTAGGGGAAATAAAGAAGATACTAGGTATTAAGATTAAAAGAGATAGGCTAAATAAGATAATAAGACTAAGTTAGATAGCCTATATTAAGAAGGTATTAAAAGGACTTAATATAGAATAGGATACTTATTATACTATAAATATTCCCCTTAATAGGTATAATAATATCTCGCTAGTTATATTAGATAAGGAATATATTAATAGAATTAACTACTTATAAGTAAATAGATAGCTAATATATATAATAGTATATACTTAGCCTAATATTACCTTTACCTTATATAAGCTTAGTTAGTTTATAAGTAATCTAATAGTATAATATACCTAAGGGATAAAATACCTACTTAGGTATTTAAGATTATATCTAAATCTTTATATTACCTATTATAAAAAGAATTATAAACTATTATAAGTAATAAGCTATTCTAATACAGATTATATAGTAGATAAGAGTAATTAGAAATATATTATAAGCTAGGTCTTTATACTTACTAGTAGACCTATCTCTTAGTTAAGTAGGAAATAAAGATTAGTATTAATATTAATAACTAAGGCTAAATATATAACCCTATTAGAATACTTAAAATAATCTATTTAACTAGTAAACCTATTTACTAAGCTTAGATATCTAGGAATTATTAGCTCTACTAATAAAAGGATAAATATTAATATAAGTAAAAATCTAGATATAACTATAAAACTTAAGGGTAATAATAATAGGGTAATTATATTAGTAAAGAACTATTAAGTTAGTAAAAGATCTAAATATATTAATATAGTATACTATTATATTTAGGAACTATAATAGAAGAAAAGGATTAATAGTAGCTATATTCTAACTAATAAGATAATAGTAGATAGTTTTACTAAGCCCCTAGTAAAATAGAAGTTCTAGTAATTTCTTAAAATAATAGGAATAAGGATAATAAAATAGGGGGAGTAATAAGGATATTTATAAAATAGAGGCCTATTATAATTATATTAACCTAATTTATTTAGAAATAATATAATACTTATTAATAAGGGGCCTACCTAGCTATTCTAATAAAATATAAGGTTATAAAGGTTTCTAAAAATTCTTATTTAAGATTTACTTATAATATAATTATATAATAACTACCTATTTAATTTATATTAGTATATACTCTAGTATATCTTTAAAATAATACTAAGTACTAATAGAAGTTACTATATAATTCTATTTAAGGTTACTATTACTATAGTATAGGATAGATCTATCTAAGGGGGAGTATTAGAAATTAAGGTAGTTAGCCCTACTATACTAGTAGCTTAATAATAGAAATACTAATTATTTTTATAATACCTGTATTCTTACTTCCTTAGAGTATTATTTATATAGCTTATTATCACGTTGTTTAATAACATGAATCACAATTGTAGCTTTGACCGGGCCGAGCCAACATATCGTCGGCTGAGGGTACGTCGCTGCTGCCGTGTGTAATGCCAGTGCCAAGGAGTCTCAAGAGTATTGCACACGCTAAATAGCTTGGTGGCTCGTCGCCCAATTGAGTTCAAGTTTTGAAGCTACGAAACTGCAAACAGTCATTCAACACTCTTTTGTCTCAGCATCACTCTCTTTAATTTTCACTCTGGTTCCTTAAAACGTTGCCGCTGCACGTTCCAATGGCTGCAATGTTCCGCTATCAGTACAATTCCTCTGCAACTACTCTCCTCTTCCGCACTACTACGCCTTGAACTCGTCAGTTACGACATTCGTTCCTCATCTTCTGTCACTCTCATCATGGTCGCCCCAGACTCAGTTACCTCGCAAGAGGTCTATCTTTTGCCTTTGGGTGACGACGGCGCACCCAATGTTCCGGGCGAATACATCTACCTTAGGGCTCCCACAGATCCTGCCTATGTCGTCCGCTTCGAGATCGAAGGCACAAGCTCTATTTGCCGTCAAGGATGCCTGTGGGTTAACATACCCGCGCCGGGAGAACCGTTTCGACGTGACGTATTCCGGAAGTACGAGTGGGTAATCCGACTCCCATGAAGAAGGCCAATTGACCTGTGGAGACGTTCAGGCTCCATCCAGATTTCAATGGGACTCTCCGGATCGATGTTCCCATACATATCGCTGGAGCATTCGCTTTCTATACAACTTATACCCCACTTCCGGATTTTTCAACATCCGACCTGATAGTACCTAAGCCTACAAGGACCGCCACCTATTACATCGATATCGAACCGAAGCTGATCCTCGGCAGCAAGGTCCTATCTCTCGATGCGCTTTCAGTATTTTCAGTGGTGTCCAAGTTCATGGGGAAATATCCTGATGACTGGGAAAAACATTTGAAAGGGATCAGTAGGCGCGAATATAATATGGTGCATTTCACCCCATTGATGGAAAGAGGAGTCTCAAACTCTCCGTACAGCATGTTCGACCAGTTAACCTTCGATCATTTGTGTTTCCCGAACGGCGAGAGCGATGTTGCCCAGATGATCGCCAGGATGGAGACAGAGCATGGGCTGCTTGGGCTGACAGACGTGGTCTGGAATCATACGGCCAACAACAGCAAGTGGTTGGAAGAGCATCCAGAAGCTGGATACAATATCGAGACTGCGCCATGGCTCGAGTCCGCCTTTGAACTCGATACAGCTCTGCTCAAATTTGGGGATGAGCTGGAGCGCTATGAATTACCGACCACTTTGCGGAGTGAGGATGATCTCAAAAGGGTCATCGCTGGAGTCAAGGAACATGTGCTGGAGAGTCTTAACCTGTGGCAGTATCATGTGATCGATGTCGAGCGTGACGTCGATTTAGCGGTAAAACACTGGACTCTTGGTCAGATTGAAGTTCCCGGCAGTCGCTTTGGCAGTGTTGAGATGGGAGGCCTAGCGGATGCCAGGGACTGGCCATCGCAGCGGAAGGCCGAGTTCCTCCTTACGCATGGCTTCATCGGAGCCAACGAGCTGGGACCACGGTTTGGCCGTGCCATTAACGCTAGAGTCGGCGCCGCTCTGCTGACAGTGCTCCATGGCCGTTATGACTCGAACTCTGATGTGAAATCCGCTGGTCAATCCATGACAGGCATTCTTCATGAGCTCAATGATCGGTTTTATCAGGATTATGACTCGGACATAGCCACCATCCAGACACAACTGTTCGATAGGGTGAGATATTTACGGCTGGATGAAAATGGTCCTAGATTGGGAGCGATAGGTCCCAAAAGTGCATTCATTGAGACTTACTTTACAAGGCTTCCGTTGAATGCAATCACCGCGAAGCATGATCCAAAATGTCTGGCACTGGTGAACAATGGCTGGATATGGGCCGCCAATGCTCTCAAGGATCATGCTGGCTCGGATTCCCGGGCGTACCTGCGTCGAGAAGTCATCATATGGTCCGATTGCGTCAAGCTTCGCTATGGCCAATCGCCGAAAGATAATCCGTATTTATGGGACCTCATGACCAAGTATACTCGGCTTATGGCACGATACTTTGCTGGGTTTCGTATCGACAATTGTCACTCGACTCCCTTGGTCGTAGCTGAGTATTTACTCGATCAAGCACGAGCTGTGAGACCAAACCTTGCTGTATTTGCGGAACTTTTCACCGGCTCAGAGGAGATGGATTATGTCTTTGTCAAGCGACTAGGTCTTAGTGCCCTTATTCGAGAGGCTATGCAAGCCTGGAGCACTGCAGAACTCAGTAGGCTCGTGCATATGCACGGTGGTCGCCCGATTGGCAGTTTCGAGGTCGATGAGCTCTCAACGAATGAAAGGCTTGATTCTCCAAGGGCAGGAACCAACGAAGTCAACGGCAGCAGGACTCCAAGAAGAGAAAAGATCCACCGAACCAAGAAGAGTCCTTTGCATGCCCTCTTCATGGATTGCACCCATGATAATGAGGTACCTGCGCAAAAACGCGATGCTAGAGACACGCTACCTAATGCCGCCCTCGTCAACATGTGCGCGAGCGCTACTGGTAGCGTAATGGGCTACGACGAGATTTATCCTCGGCTTCTCAATATTGTGCATGAAAAGCGGCTCTACAGCTCGGTATCATCGGAAGGAGAGGTCAAGGTTGGAAGTGGTATTGGAATTGGCGGTGTCAAAAAGCTGTTGAATCATCTGCATACTTTGATGGGCAAAGACGGGTATGATGAAACTTTTGTTCACCACGAAGGGGAATATGTTACAGTACATCGTGTTCATCCTCGATCAAGAAAGGGCTATTTCGCCATCGCTCACACTGCTTTTCCAGGTTATTGTGGAGGTAATGAAAGGTTGGCCCCAGTCCACCTAAGCGGCACGGAAGCTGAGCTTTTGGGAAGCTGGTCTCTGTGGGCAGATGCCTCGGAGAAGACCATAAATGAGGTCCTCGCAGAGAAGACGCTTCTCAAGGGCTTGCCTAGCGAGACTTCTGTTTTCGAAGGCCTGAATATCGATTGCAGGAGCGACGATACCGTCATCACGGTGCCATCCAGTTTTCCTCCTGGTAGTGTAGCACTATTCGAGACATCGATGCCCGTGGTTGAGCGTTCCGAAGGCTTGGATCGACTTGTCACTAGCGGAGCCAAGGAAGCGTTCAGTGACTTGGACCTCGTTGACTTGAACTTTGTGCTTTACCGATCCGAGCCAGAAGAGCACGACTTCTTAGGGGGGACTGATGGTGTCTACACTATTCCGGATTATGGAAACCTCGTGTACGCTGGGTTGCAGGGCTGGTGGAGCATTCTCAAAAACGTCATCCTTGACAACGACTTGGGGCATCCCATATGCAACCATCTGCGTAGTGGAAAATGGGCGCTAGATTGGATTGTAAGCAGACTCAAACGCCTGGCGAAGCGCGAAGGTCGTCATTCTCTTGAACGGGTCGCTCAATGGCTCGATGAGCGGTTTGATGCAATCAAGAAGCTGCCCAGCTTCCTGTTGCCCAGATACTTTGCTCTGGTCATTCAAACAGCTTACTGGGCTGCGTGGGAGCAGGGCATAAGTCTGATGAGTGACTTCATCCGGTATGGTCAGAGCTTTCTGAAAAGTTTAGCCATGGTCAGTGTCCAGCAGACTGGGTACATGAGGTCTGCCTCGCTCTACCCATTCAAAAGCGTTCCGTCGCTCGCAGCCGGACTTCCCCATTTTTCAAGCAGCTGGGCACGATGCTGGGGTCGAGATGTTTTCATCTCCCTCAGAGGATTGTTTCTTGCGACTGGCAGATATGCCGACGCTCGCGAACACATCAAGGCGTTCGCTAGTGTATTGAAGCATGGCATGATCCCAAACCTGTTGAGTGATGGAAAGCTGCCAAGATACAATTCTAGAGACTCGATATGGTTTCTCTTGCAAACCATCCAGGATTACACCAAGATGGCTCCCAATGGATTAGGCATTCTGAAGGAGAGGGTATCTAGGCGCTTTCTGCCATACGATGATACCTACTTTGGATTTGACGACGAAAGAGCCTATTCGAAAGATTCCAGCATCGAAGAGATTATTCAAGAGGCGCTGCAGAGACATGCTACTGGTCTTTCGTTTCGGGAAGCGAACGCTGGGCCTGGCTTGGACATGCAGATGAAGACCGAGGGATTTCAGATCGACGTCAAAGTTGATTGGGGTAATGGACTGGTCTTTGGAGGTAGCCAATTTAATTGCGGCACTTGGATGGACAAGATGGGAGAAAGCGAGAAAGCTGGAAGTAAGGGAGTACCCGGGACACCGAGAGATGGAGCTGCAATCGAGATCACCGGTCTGCTATACAGCACACTTACATGGGTTTCGCGATTACATCGTGGAGGAGAGTACAAGCTGAGCGGTATCAAAACGGCTAGCGGGCAGAACATCTCATTCGAAGAATGGGCATCCAAGATCCAGCAGAACTTCGAACGATGTTACTACGTTCCTGTTGACCCCAAGGAGGATGCGCTTTACGATATCAATTCTTTCCTTGTCAATCGTCGAGGCATCTACAAGGATCTCTACAAGGCTGGAAAGGAGTATGAGGATTATCAACTTCGCCCTAATTTCCCGATCGCCATGACCGTTGCTCCCGAACTCTTTACCCCTGCCAAAGCGCTCCACGCGCTGGAGATGGCTGACAGTATCCTTCGCGGTCCCACCGGCATGGCCACGCTAGACCCCTCCGATCTCAACTATAATCCCTACTACAACAACTCTGAAGATTCTGACAATTTCGGAACATCCAAAGGCCGCAATTATCATCAAGGGCCCGAGTGGCTGTGGCCCACTGGCTTCTTCCTACGTGCGCTACTCAAGTTTGATCTGAGGCGAAGAAGCACAAAGGAAGAAAAGACCGAGGCATTCCAGCAAATAACCAGGCGATTGCATGGCTGCAAGCAAGCAATTCAAAACTCACCGTGGGCTGGGTTGACTGAATTGACGAATAAAAATGGAGAATATTGTGGTGATTCGGTAAGTTCATCAGCTGATACCACGGTTTTTATGGCCCATGCTGATATAAACAGTCTCCAACGCAGGCCTGGTCTGCCGGTTGCCTTATAGATCTCTTCTATGACGCCAAAGAGCTGGCTGAACAGACGTGATGTCCGCCATGATTGACGATGAGATGTAAGCGGATCTCAGTCTGCTGCCCTATACCTCCTTATACCTGAGATACCTCTCCAGCGAGCCGGCAATGGCCATCATGTGAGTCTAAAGACCAGGCAAAGCTTGCGGAGCTTGGCGGTCGTCTCAGACTAGTACCTTTGCTATTCGCTGGCGCACAGAGTTCGCCCAGTTATCTCCGTCATCGAGGTATTGTGCCCAATATCTGTCATGTAGCGAACGAAATCGAAAACACATCCAGATGGGGAGATTCTGATGAATGCCACAGTGAACAAGCCACGTCATTGCCATTCACTCCTGGCTCTCCATATGTGTGCTATCAGTATCCACCACCTCGCGTAGCAACCGATCTATCCCCCCCCCCCCCCCCCACATCCCTCTTCCTATCTTTCCCTCGTCGTCGTTTCAATCTGTATTCCCTATACAACCATCTTCATCATTCCCCTCCTCTCCACCACATCCCCATCTCCCAAGACTCTTTCAAATAAACCCCAGCAGCACTCTCAAACCTCTCACCTCACCTCTCTCCTCCTCGCTACTACTACAACAATAGCCCATCCAACCGCTGGTTCTGCTATCTGATCTGCTTTGATTTATCACTTTCGTACGTTCATACGTCATTATGGAAGACGTGTTAATGAGCGTGGTTTGATATCGATGATTGAGTTTTTTGATGTAAGTAAAGCGGGAGAAGGATGTGGGTTTTTGGTTTTTGCGGGGTTTTGTGGGGGGTGGTATGTGGTGGGAGGGGGGTGGGGGAGGGGACGGGGGTTGGTTTGGTATGAATGTAATACTTTGATACGTCAATAGATGGTCGAGGATCTAATCGGGGCCCTCTTAGGAATAGACTTTGCGTAACATAGTGGAAACTGGTGAGATGTTGACAATGGAGCAGCGTTACTTGTGAGGTAGTGTAAGGTATATAGGTAAGTGCCAAGGTGTGGATTCCGATTTCATTCAGTGATAAAACCATAGGTTTGGGTACTGTAATATCGATCTCGATGTAAACGTAAATGTATCCAACCTCCTACCTGATATCCAAATGGTTCTATTTAGAAAGAGAATCTGCTATATGACCAAATCAACCCGGATTCTTTGGATATGACCTACTATGTCCCTCGATATCAGTAGATGACAACTTGGACGGTTCATCACCATCCAATAAATTGTTGAGATCCGCACTCTTTCCCTCAGCGATGACAACTCCCGTACTTTCCCCTTCATAGATCACACCTCCCTGCCCAGCTGTCTCCATCTCTTCACTACTAGCAGCTCTCTTCTCGCCTGTTAAAGGATCCCACACGATGCCATTGCGAAGCCATCGCCACCGCAGATAGGCGCGTAGCTCCTTGTCGAGCGGTAGCACTCTAGTCCATTCTTTTCGTATCTCTTCGTCTTTGGTCTCCTCAGTCACCTTGTTAGGTAGGCCAGTCGGCAGACCTCTCAGTTCATCTCGGCAGAATATGCGCCAGCTGTCTATCGCGTACACACCTACACCCGGCAACTGACCCACCTCCCACGCCACCCTCTCGTCTTTGTCGTCGATCACTTCATCCGGCTTCAAATCTTTCCCGTCACCTCTGCTTGGGTAATGCAATACTCTCCAGCGTTTATCCTTGACTGGCTCCCGTTCCAACCACGCTTTTGCAAGATTGATGCAGGTATTTGCTCGCTGGTTTTGCAACCCCAGATGCTGTATCACATCTACTACGTCCTTGAAGTTGGCGTCAGCCAGGGCAGATGGGGTGGGATAGCGGGTCATGAGGTCGTAGAAGACGGGGAGGGCAACGGAGCCGCGGGTCTTGTTGAGGAAGATGCAGGCAAGAAGGAGGCGGAAGGGGGAGCGAGCGAGCGTTTCTTGGACGAGACCGAAATGGGTGGCGGAGAGGGGCGGGAAGGGGATGCAAGACATTGGGGTCGAGCGCTTGGTGGATGAGGTGGTGAAATGAGGGGATACTTTAGCAACCTTTGTTCGCTTCTTCGTCGACGTTGCATCTTCAGGCAGCACCAGATAATCATGTTTCGACGGCTGGGGATGGGCTGGTATGGCCAAGCTGGTGGTATCACTGCGAAGCTTGCGTGTTGACGGCGCCTGAAGCTTCGAGTGTTTCGAGCGTGGCGTTGATCGCTGGGTTGGAGGTGGGGAGGGGAGGCGAGCTGCGGCCGTGGCGATGGCTAACGACCGGTCAAGCTCCTCCGACAGTGCCTTGCATTGTGCTGACAACTCCTCAACAGCAGCGGTCATGCTTACCGTATCATTGGACTTTGAAAACCCTGGGACTGCGACCTTCGGACCGCACTGATTAGCCGGGTGTGCATCCTCTCCTTTGCGGCAGGAATTATAGGAGTGTTTGTTGCACTCTTCGGTTCGTGGCCATCTTTCGAAAGATCTGCACACTTTTCGCTAATGCGTTTCCTGGTTGCAATCCCTTCTCCGACGTTATTGATGGGCTCAGCTGCTTTAGGTTTATCGGCTACCTTATTGGCAGCTCCCTCCCCGACTGTCGGGGAGTATTTCTTGGCCTCTGTTTTGGCCACTGTTTCAGAGGACTTGGTAGTCGAGCCTGTTTCTGTTGATTGCGAACTCCTGACCGCATGCTCCACACGATCCCTCTTCCTTCGACGTTTCTTTGCCGCCCTCCGGACATCGGTAGCTTCTTTAGTACGCTCGACCGACCACATTGTAGCTTTTTGGACGTTAAGGTCATGTTTGTCATCTTCGTGACGGACCGTGCCGTTCTTGAAACAATCGACTATGCGAGCTAGTTCTCCAATAGTAGGAAGCGCTGCCCGATCACGGGGTAGATTGATGCTGTTTAGCTCCACAGTATTGCCGTCTGCAGCCTCGTTGTCATATTGCCTATTTTTGAGAGACTCGGATCGCTTCAGAGATTCACGTTCGTCGATGAAGGTTTCGGAACTGGCCTTACGCTTTCTCGATAGGGTCTTCGTCCTACCGGAAGGAGCGAAATATGGAGACATTTTAGGTGAAATTGTGGCTTTTATTTGCTGCTTCTTTGTCGCCATATGGTCGAGGCCTAGCGCTTTCCCAGTGGTGTAGACATCACGCTCTGAAGACCTCCCTGCGGACTCGGCAGATGTGTCCATCGCTATCTTTGCCAGGTAAAGATGTTAGCGAGTGAAGAGTGACCGCTTGTCCGGACAAGGAGCATACATTGGGATGGATGGAGCCAACTAAATCCTCATGATGACCTCAATAGAATCAGCCACGGAGTCATAGTCCTTATATAACGCCTCATAGCCTACTGAACACCTGGTACATCATTTCTTGCGTCTTCTTTGGCGTGATGGGATTGCTCAATTGCGGCCTAGGCCCCGCGATCGAGTTGTATGCGTCGACTTCCTCCGGAGTGATATCCTCGACGTCAGATCCATGAGGGTCTGTGGTACCCTCCTCATTGGCGTTCTTCATATCCGCCAGATCCTATTACCGAGGAGATTTGGCGGAAGGTGACGTTTCGTGAGAGTACGAGCTTTGGTCAAGGCCATTTGCGGTAAGCAGGATTTGCTTCTGAGAACTCTTGAACGGCTTGTGAGAGGGCAATATCGCTGCCACTATGTCCATCGCTTCCCTTTGAACGGATCCTTGGTACTAACGGCACTCTTGTGCTTGTAGCTGAAGCTCTCCTCGCTCCTCAATCAGAATCTCTGTAGATACACAGGATTGGGTTCAAGTCGTTGCTCGGGAAATGAGAATTGCTTAGGGTGCGAAGAGCAGCGTTGATCCAATCCATGGGTGGTGCTGCGATCCTTCCACGTTCTGCGTACGAGAACGTATAGTCGCAGAGACTTGCACTCAAGCAGTATCTATTCACGTTGGCAGCAAAATTCCTCAGTGGACTTGCGCATTAAAATTACCCGCTAACATCTTAGCATCACTTTAATTGGTCCAATACGTAGCTGGCAGCTGACTCAGCCTATCCTAGCTTACACTAAAGTACCGTACTTTATTACTCCGTACTAAACTGCCACAGTGAATTACATCTTCCTCACGGACGTGCATCAAGACGGCCATGGTCGTATCATATTGCTAACACAGGCTTCGCTCACGCAGTGCTGAGTGCCCCACACTCTGCGATGAGCACTGCGTCGGGCGCAGACAAACAAGTCGTTGACACGCTCTCCATGCCAGTCAACTTCGCTCCGTCAATTTACCTCCGCAATTTCTGACCCCAAAACCTTCCTTACGATGCCTGCCATCGTTCAAGGCCAGACTTTTCACACGCTTGCCGCTTTCAAGGAAGCCCTCCGCGACTGGGCTATTGAACGTAATTGGACTCCTCATATTCTCGACAGTGACAGTCATAGAGTCCGCGCTGGCTGTCGCTCAAGCCCAGCCTGTCCTTTCCGCATTCGGTGCAATTACGGTGCGAAAAAAGGGGTGGCGAAGGTCACAACATGCGATGACAATCACACGTGCGAGCCATTCCGGGCCAGCGCGGAGGTTAGGGCTCATCAGGATATCAAGCGGGCGGAAACTGGCAAGCTGAAATTTCTACTCGAGGCGGTACCAAAGCTCATCACAGTGACCCTGGACACGAACGTTCTCGAGATCATCGACGCGGTTGAGCGTACATATGGCCAAAAGATCCCGACCCGTCAGGCACAAAAAGTGAAGGCGAGTCTTACAGACCGCATCAAGGGGCCATGTAGACATTGTCATCAGCTTGGCCATACTAGGAGACAATGTCCCCAACTTCGAGCCTCTGCCTCTGGATCACTGGACTTCTCGAACCTACAGCATGATATTACACAGTTCGCAAATGGAGATGGTGAAGATGAAACGTACGCGGATGGTGGCCTGGAGGTTGGCGGCAATCACAGAGCGATCGAAGATCAGATGGACTTTGTGGGTATCCGTCAACCCGACGGTCGGGATCAGAATTTCAATTCAGCACGCTCTCAACCAATGCCTGACTCGATACATCCCCAGCATGCGATTGTTCCTAATGGCTTCGTGAATCTCCAGCCTACCAGCAGTGGCATTCGAGCTGATCCAATCCCTGCACAGGGGCTCCAAGGGCGTATTGCACCTGTGCCAGAGCGATCTGCTACAGCGCAAAATCCTCAAGCCATCTCTCAGCCTGGTACAGCTCAGACGTCGCAGTCCATTATCCAATTGGATGGTCCGCGAAACCAAGGTACGCCTACAGACACCAGGCTTGAGGCTGCTAAATTGATGCAGCAAGCGGCAAGGTTGATGCATGAGGCAGCAAGGCTCAATGCTGAGGCAGCAAGATTAACGGCCTCTGTTGCTAACCAGTGACTCGTGATTCGCGATTATTGGGTGGCATTCTGAGGGCATGCATCATAGATTTGCAATAATGATACTCATGTGGCATGTCCATTTAATCTGATACACTGATGGTTAACGTTATATCCTTGTTTTCGATCTACGCATGGCTTACTCCTTGGCTTCAAGGCTTCTCAGCCTGATCATGCGCAAGGGGTTTCTCGAACGTACAGTGTGACTAAATTATATTATATAGTAAACCTATTGCTCAAAGCTTGCTTTCCCACCACTAGACGAAACGAATGGCCTAAAATTTTGCCAGCGAACGGCTCAGTACCGTGCTTACATAAATATCTCGGGTAATTCAATTGACGTTGAGGTTGCCAACGCTTAAATTGCATCTACTCACATGCAAAACCTGATTAAGATTGGGTTATATCGAGAATTACAAACGCCGTTAGACTGCTCGCTTCCGATATCTAGCCGTAGCCCTATCGGACCGTTGAGGATTACCTTGAGGTACAACATACAGCAAGGTAAGTAGGAAGCTCAGCTTCTCCAACTTTTCCCTGAATGTTCTGATAAAGTTTTTCCATCTTTACCGCTAATGCGAAGAGTAATCCCACGACACCTCTGCCGCCAATATAGCTGCCACCACCGCAGCTCTCCGACGCCTTGCCAAGGTCTCCGCCTCTCTCCGCATACTCTCCCCCTCCAAGCAGAGACTCACAGTGTCTGCAAGAGCAATGGCGACACTCGGCGCTCATGAGCATAAACACAAGGTAACGGTGGTAGGATCAGGCAATTGGTAAGCTTAATCGGCAACTCTTGGGTACACTCTGTTGGCCCGAAGCTGACATTAAATTCTGCCATTGAGGGGATCAACGATAGCCAAGATTATCGCAGAGAACACAAAGGAGCACCCGGATCTGTTCCAGCCAGAGGTGCAGATGTGGGTGTATGAAGAGGAAGCTACAGTCCCCAAGTCTTCAAAACACTTCGACCAGAACTCGAAATATTCGACAGAGAAACATCCGCTTACGGAATTGATCAATCACTTTCATGAAAATGTCAGATATCTGCCGAACATTGCGCTCCCAGAAAATATCATCGCCAATCCGTGGCTGGAGGAGTCTGTCAAAAATTCTACGATTCTCATCTTCAACCTGCCGCATCAATTCATAGGCGGACTGTGCGACCAGATGAAGGGCTCTGTACTGCCGTACGCAAGAGGAATATCTTGCATTAAGGGGGTCAGCGTGTCCAGTGAGGACATCGAGCTGTTCTCCGAGTCTATAGGTGAAAAGCTAGGTATATATGTGGGGGTACGTACATTTGGCTATGGACGGAGAAAGATTCGGAACTTCCCCTGTTCCTGAGCTACTGTTCAGCCTGACAAATGGAATGCTGACAACGGACATAGGCACTCTCTGGTGCAAACATCGCCAATGAAGTGGCTATGGAGAAATTCTGCGAGACAACAGTGGCCTACGATCCACCCCCCATGGATTCTCGAAACCCTACCCCCAAGGAACGTCGAACGCCAGAGGCTTCGCAACTGGACCTGACTCAGATCACCGAGCATAAGGACGCTAGAGGTCAGACATCAAGAGTAAGGTTGACTGCTCAACCCAAAGGACTTCCAGAGATAACCCACGACGTCATTCACACCCTCTTCCATCGTCCTTACTTTCACGTGCATGTGGTAAATGATGTAGCTGGTATGTGTTCTTTTTCGAAATCCAGAGTCTGATTGGCCGGTATTCTGTCTGTTAGGATTTATCATACAGCAAGGGAAGCTGAGAAGGCGCGCTGACTCTGCAATCTCTGTAGGCGTGTCTCTTGGTGGTGCTCTCAAGAACATCATCGCTTTGGCTGCTGGCTTCGTCGTTGGCAAGCAATGGGGCGACAACGCCAAAGCCGCGGTGATGCGTGTAGGGCTTCTCGAAATGCGGAAGTTTGGTAAAATGTTCTTCGAGAACTCCGTGCGTACGGCTACATTTACAGAAGAGAGTGCGGGTGTGGCAGATTTGATTACAAGTTGTAGCAGCGGCAGGAATTACAGGTGCGCTAAGATGAGCGTGGAGAAAGGCATCAGCATTCAACAGGTAGAGAAAGAGGAAATGAACGGCCAGATGTTGCAGGGGACGTCTACGGCCAAGGAGGTTTATGGTTTTTTGGAGAAGAGAGGGAAAGTCGACGAGTTCCCTCTGCTCACCGGGATTTATCGTAAGTAGATCTATCCAGTCCACTCATGATCGGACACTTGACTAACTATGTTTGACAGGCATTCTACAAGGAAAGCTTTCGGTCGAGGACATACCTGAACTTATGGCGAAGAGTCCTATGTAACGGCCATCATTATGAGGGAATGGGAATGTATGATTTGTATCTGTCGGCTACCTCATAGTAATTGAGGAGCCTGCAATATAATTACCTACTTTACCAACCTCACTGTGCAGTAAAGCGCGCTAGGGGCCCTTAAGCCGAATAACACATCCTTCACTCTTCATGTTCGCAACTTCCTCCACATTCTTTCTCCATTAGCTGCTTACTTGCCGATCCCAGGATCGAGTAGCCTTAGTTGTATCTGGCCCGAGTCTGTCGATAATCACTACAAACAGTCTCACCATGGCACCGTGCTCTTGAGACGCAACGTTTCAATGAATGTCAAGTCAGGTCCCAACCTCCACCATCGTCTCCCAAATGCTAACAGTAAGGTAGCTCGCACATCAAAGCATCAGTGACACCACCAGAAGTACCACGATCACATCACTCTCTGCCCCTAGACTCATCTGATCCTTGAGAGACTTGGTAACGACGAGAGTATGGCCAAAATCAAGGCCAAGCCTCGGAGGACCGCCGACTCTGAGACACCGAAGGATCCATCCTCGAAGCGAAGACGTACAGACACAGCGCTCGCGAACGATGTGACACCAAAGGCTCCAGCTTCGACGGGTAACAGTCCAAAAGATGTGCCAGTCAATGAAGCGCTTTTGGCAAAGCGTGTGAAGATGGAGCCGGTAGAGAGTCTCACCAAAGCCGACCGAATGGACACGGAAAGAGGAGTGAGGAAGTGAGTCTCCCATTAAGCAATGGCTCTACCTATGCTGATGCGCGATTATAGCACAATCTACGACGACATCGTCTTCCTGAAAATCGGGCCCGAGTCCACCAAGTTCGCCATCCACCGTGGATTACTCACGAAACATTCGTCGTACTTCGAGAAGATCCTGAAGCCGGGCTATGTTGCCGATTCGACGGACGTGGCCGTTACTCTTGAAGAGGATTCAAAGGTTCTCAACCTGCCCGACATTAACCCAGAAACATTCGCTCGTGTTAATTCCTGGATCTACTCTCAGAAATTTCGCACTCAAGACGAGGCATGGAAGCACATCGAGTGGCAGCACCTCATCAACGTTTACATATTCGCCGTGCAGACGGGGATGGCGATCCTGCACAATACCTGCATTGATGCGACCATCCTCAAAGTCCAAGATGGAGCATTATATCCTGGGCAGGGCACGATCAATGCATTATGGAATACCAGTATCAACGTCACGCCCCTTCGAAAGCTCTTCGTAAAGCTCTTTGCAACCCACTGCGATCTCAAGAGTGCCATACTCTCTAACCCTGCATACAATCTGACCTTCTTGAACCAGCTAGTCATCGAAATGTTTGAAATGCTGTCGATTGGTATCAAACCTGACGAGGTTGACATCTGGAGAACGAGGAAGCAGTATTGGATGCATGGGTCGGAGAATCCCATCGCCATCAGTTGATGGCGAGAGTCATGGAATATGAGGGCATGGAGGTGTGTGGAGCCGTTGATGTTGCGAAAGCTCAGGTTACATTGCTGGAGGGTATCCAAGCTACTGGTATCATCTGGTCCGAATGAGGGCACTCGGGTCTGCAAAGAAGCCGCACTCATCATGCTGACCTGCACCTTGACTCTGAGCTCGGGCTTCCCCTAGCGGAGACATATTGTATGTAGCATCTCGCTCTCGGTATCGATCTAAGCTACACCAAATCCTATCGAGGAGTTGCTGATCGTCTATCCTCCGTGCACGGAAAACAACTCCCTAATCCGCAACCATCTCTCCACGCCACCCCTCCATCTTTCTCGCTCCATCCCTCTACCCATCCACCCATCCCCTATCTCAACCTCCGAGCCTCTCTCTCCGACTCCAGCAAACACAGAATATCATCCTCGCGCACTATTCCCACCCTCACAATATCAGCAATCACTCTTTCCCACATTTCGTCATTTATTTCTATCATCGTACTTCCATCCACTCCTAGCCTTATGCGAAGAACAGTTCAGAACGTACCGGGTCCCTTGACATTACGGATGATGGAGCGAGTGGTATCGTCCATGAATTCGACGCGGACTTGTGTTACGCCGCCGCGGGAACCTGTGGGTGGAGGGGGGTTAATTTTGGTTTGGGTGCTGGGGGCGAAGGGAGTATAGGGGAGGGTGGGACTTGCCTGTGCGGCCTAGGACTCGGGTCACTTTGACGAGCTTGACGGGTATTTTTGAGGAGTCCATGTTTGATGGGCACTTGTCTTGTTGTCTTTGGAAGTGTGGGTTGAAATGTGAGGATTGAGAAAGTTTGTGCGATGAAGGGTGGTGTGCCAAGGCGCGCTAATGCGGGTCATTTTTCTTTGTGGTTATGTGAAAATTGGTGGGGGAGTGAGTGTGCCTCTTGGATTTTTATGGTTGTGATATAGAGGCAAGAGTTATGCCGTTGAGTCCGTGGACAGAGTCGTAGGGAGGAGGATTTGGTGTATGGCCTTTGACACGCCTGATTGCTGAGAATCGTGAAGCTGAAAGTGTGGAGGAGGATTGGGAAGACCCCGGGTTTATTGACAATTCCTGCATCATACACGTCTTGATACTAGCCAGCAATGGACCTTGTCAATCAGTCCGTGTCAGTCATAGCTTACTAGACCATCGAGTTGAGAGGCCTTAGCTAATGACTCAACAGCGCCGAAGGGCGGTTCATCATCGCAGTCCCAAAGAGTGAGCACCTTCGGACCTATCATCCTCCGTCGAGCTCACCATGCGATAGAGGGCCGTCTCCAACAAGCAGCTCTCGACCTCTTATCTGGATCAGACCTACATTTCCGCAGAGATGGACGCCTCGACATCAGCCTTGTCAAGAACCACCACATTGCGCTCATGTTCCTACCCGCAGCCGACATACCAGGATACGTCGCCGAAGGAGGAGCCGATCTAGGCATTACGGGCAGGGATCAGGTGGCGGAGTATCAAGCATCGTTACCTGCAACAGATCATACAGGGATGGGAGAAGTCCTTGATTTGGGGTTCGGCAAATGTAAATTGCAGGTGCAGGTACCGGAGCATGGAAAGGTTAGCAGAGTGGAGGAGTTGGTAGGCAAGACCATTGGAACGAGTTTTGTCGCTTTGACGGAGCAATATTTCGCCAGATTGGAGGGACAACAGGAGAACACGGTGAACGGAGATGCATCGAATGGCGTCAAGTTTCGAACGAAGATCAAAAGACTCAGTGGAAGTGTTGAGATTGCTTGTGCTTCTAGGAGAGTGGACGGGATAGTCGATCTCGTCGGTGCGTGTCACGAAAGTCATGGCACTGAATGCAGCTGATGTGGACCAGAGTCGGGAGAAACGATGAAAGCACATGGGTTGAAGCCTATAGACACTGTCTTCGAAAGCACGGCTACACTTATCCAGTCGAGACACCCCTCAGATCCGAAGCTCCTCGACAAGATAGCATCGAGGATTAGTGGCGTCATCAGTGAGTGCCCGCCATTCCCCGAACTTCATACTCTAACATCTCGCAGCGGCCCAGAAGTACGTACTTTGTCAATACAACATTCCACTGAAGCTTCTGGAGGTGGCTACGAAAGTTACACCTGGCAAGCGAGCACCTACCGTTACGAAATTAGATGATGCCGATTGGATGGCCATCTCGAGCATGGTGCCCAGGGAACAGCTAGCTGGCGTTATGGACGAGCTGATAGCTTGCGGTGCTACTGATATACTTGCGCTCAATATTGCTAATGCAAGGACTGGGTGATTCGCCATCAGTGACGGGCGGCTGAATCTTAACAATTTCATGCGACGTAGATGGGGCTCATTGCTCTTGCTCCTTCGGACTGTGGCCATCCCTGATCTGGCATTCGGTGTCCACGAGACCATAGATCTTGCGGCACAAAACAGACATTTGAGGATGGGTTACAAGGTAGATTCTCCTAATGCATTTCATCTTAGAAAAGAATAGAGGAGCAATAGAGCATAGACGAAAGTGCCTGTTGATCTGCTGCAGGAAACAACCAACCATACAAAAGCCCAAAAACCAGACTCGAAACTCCCAGCAAAGAGGTCTCCAAACCCCGCTTCTTTCAGCCTGCTGCCCCTTGTTGCCTAATACCACGGAATGAATTGAATACGGAACTTCCGTATAATTCACCACTCCCCACCACATCTTCTACCCCCTTCCCATGCAAACCCCCAAACCTAATCTATATCCCTTGATTCTCCACTCACGATCCCACCTCCCTCTTTTCCTCTCTTCTCCTTTATAGCCGCTTTTCCCGCGTCGATGTGTACATTGCCCTTCACACCTCCGCTCCGTCCTCTTCCATATGCTATGTCTTGGATGGAGTGGAACATTGACTCGGGACGATAACACCCGACGGAGCTCGCTAGCGCCCGCTGTCTTGGCAGGATCAAATGATCTAGGACAGGATGGGACTAGTGTCTCTCGGAATGTTGTCGACGTACTCGTACTGATCTATTCCTCGGAGGGCCAAGACGCTAAACCTTAGCGTCGGGACGTACTTGTGGTCAGTACGAGTACTGCGTATTCAACCCTGCCAGGTGTGAATGATGCTCCTATGGAAGAAGGCAAGGTTGAGCTCTTTAACATCCTTTCCGTTTTGCGAAGGCGGTACAGCAGTATCGGGGAAGATATTGTCGGGGTGGGAGCCTCGCGTTCGACTCTGAGCCTCGACTAGCGTTATCAGCCACGGCCAAGTCGGAGAAAATCCTTCCGCATCTTAAAAGAGTCCCGTCTCGCTTCAATATTCCACCGTGTCGTTATGTCCTAGACCCCGATTGAGCTGTCATCTCGCGAGCTCTCTCAAGCCTCGTAGTATGCCAACGTACTCGGGTGAGAAGTAGAGACGGCTTTCACTATGCTTAGAGGCTTGGGGGATGATGCCCGTCGGTGTAGATCGGAGGCTGTGGGCGGGGGAATATTGCATTCACGTCACAATGTTTGTAGAAGAGCTACGGAGTATAAAGGTAGGCTCACAATCTCATATATCTCCCTATCACTCAACAACATCACACAACAACAGCTTTCTCCAACGTGCAGAAAGACAAGCTTTGCTCTTCGTCTCCATCTCTCTACCACCAATCTTTCTTGATATCATTCTATCTGCAAGAAGGCCCACATCTCTCCATCTCAACCGTTCTTATCCTCAACACACTCCATCTTCCTCCCATTTATCCTCGCCTCCAATATGACCACCATGAACACAACGATGCCAGTCATCAATCAAAACACCGTCTCTAAATGCAAAAGCGTTAGCCCGCTATGTCCTGTCGACCAAACAATATATGGCTACTACCCCAACATGGGCGCCAACGCCTTCTTTCTCGCTCTGTTCGCCGTTCTCTGCGCTGTCAATGTTGCTCAGGGTATCAAGTATAAGACATGGACATACATGATCGCTCTAGCACTTGGATCGCTCACCGAAGCCATCGGTACGTCTCCTTTCCAACGCCCCCTGAATCCACGAACACAATTCTCTAATACCTCTTCACAGGCTACGTCGGCAGAATCCTCATGCACAACAACCCCTGGTCATCCGCCGGCTTCGAAACCCAAATCTGCTGCCTGATCATCGCCCCCGCCTTCATCGCCGCCGGCATCTACCTCACCCTCAAACACATCGTCATCGAACTGGGCGCCGACTCCTCCCGCCTCCGCCCCAAGTTCTACACCTGGATCTTCATCGGCTGCGACATCCTTTCCCTCGTCCTCCAGGGCGCTGGTGGAGGCTTGGCCGCGAGCGCGACTCCAGGCTCGAGCGGTCAGAAAATCGGCACGGATCTTATGATCGCTGGTATCGTGTGGCAAGTCATCACTCTCCTCGGCTTCGGTACACTCGTCCTCGACTATGCGATCCGCACTCGAGGTCGCCTTACAGCCGGCGGCGCCAGCCTTCTTGCAACCCGTCGCTTCAAGCTTTTCATTGCTGGTCTCGTCATCGCATACATCACCATCTTCACCCGCTGTGTCTACCGCATCGCCGAGCTCGGTCCCGGATGGAGGAACAAGATCATGCAGAATGAAAACGAATTCATCGTTCTTGATAGCGCCATGGTAGCCGTCGCGACTGTCCTCCTCACAGCTTTCCATCCTGGCTATGTGTACGTCTTACCTCTCCCAATCTTCACAAGACATTACTGACTTCACAACAGATTCCCAGAGATGCAAATGCATAAGAAGAACCTACCGGCGAATATCACTGCTGTGGAGAAATTCGCTTCAACGTCGGATCTTGAAGGCAGTCTCGCTGGCGCCGACCGAAAGGGATATTTTGGAGCCAAGTAAGAAGGGAGGCTATCTCAGCCTATTTGAGACAATAACGAGCTGCTATTTACATAGAGGGTATGATAATCACTGCTGCGTATGAGCGTTTGACAATGTTGGGATGAATACCATTTGCGTTTTTCAAGGCATAGATTGGAGTGAACAGGCGTTGTATTCTATAAAATATAGACTGATGAGAAATTCACGATCGCCTTTACTACCTTACCATCTATTTCATATACAGTGACCCGTTTCAAGTTCACTGCTTCTAACCTATCCTATTCTGAAGATCATCATCGTCATCATCATCCCCATCTCACAACACTTATACAGAAAGGCCAATGCGCAGATATCGATCGTGTGAAAGATTGGATATCTACCTCGAAGGCAGGAAAGGTAAGCTCGTTATTGTATTGTGTCCTTGGAGAGGTTTGCTGCACATTGATGCTGGTCAACTGATAGGAACTTGTATAGGTTGTTGCTCTTCCTTGCGACGATAGGATACTGTTAAAGGTCTGTTAATGCAATGACTTCATATGACATCGCGCGAATGAATGGACAACGGTGTATTAGACACTGACTCAGATTCGCCAAGGACCGTGGCGAAACTGAGTCAGCGGGGTTCTCCGTCCCTTATCAACGACCGTCGTTCTACTACTACATGAATTGTACTACATCCTGACACTCGTAAACTTCATTGAAATCATCCTTTCAAAACGACTTTACTTCAATCTTTCGGAAGGGCAATGTCGATCCAGTGAGTCTTGGCTTCTCTGAGCTCGGTACTCAGGCCTGGACCTTGCTCATACCTCTCCCTAGCCCGCAACTGCTCTGTGGATTGAGTATTTACATGATACCGTAGCAGCTGTTGCGAAATCATTGCCGACCTTGCCCACTGCTATACCATCTGCAACACTACAGTGTTCTAGCAACGAGAGTAGTGCCTTCCTGTTGGTGGACGTCGTTGTGTGAAGGATGGTAGACCTTCCATCCCGCCGTGAGCGGGGACTGTCCGCTTCTGCTATCGACGATAGCCGCTCCCGACTTCGAGACCGGCGTGATCCGATGATTCCAGGCAACGATATCCCTAGTAAACTCGCTCATCGCATCTTCGGGAAAGAGGAGGATGCATACCATTGGGAAAATTGCGCCAGACAAGGGACTTGCGTGTAATGCTGTAGGTTGGCGGATGTCGTCGAGATATGCGATGGACTCGACATCCGCATGAACGACACACTACAAACGGAAACATCGTTGCGGCCGCCAAAGGAATCTTCGCCTGCAGTCGGTACATCCCGTTGGCTATGATGAGCCACCATACCTTGGGTATTCTTGTGACGAGAGCTGGAGACATGGTGACATGGACATGAATCCTTTTCAAGAAGCTGTGGATCACTTGATTGGGTGCCGAATTGTGACCTCAAGTCTCGGACTGCTGAATATGAACCCTCGGAGATGTCAAGATGATTAATTTCGAACGACGCAATCAGTCAAAGGGGGGCTGTGGTGATCCCAAAGGTCCCGAAGAAAGTGAAGCAACGGAAGAGATTTGGAATCGAAGCTTTCTCATATCAGGGACACTTGGAAATGCCCCAAGTGAGTACGGTATGTGGTATCCTGAGGAATTTGAGCGATCGTCGAGGACGAGTATGCCGCGCACCGCAAGGTACCTAAAGGAGAATATGAAGGAGCCATAGTTCGACGTCCTTAACCCTTCGAGTGCGGTTATTTCTCGTTTTGCGGCATTTTCGGTGCGTTGCTGCTTGTTCTCACCACCGTTGGCGTGTCATGGTGAGATGAATTGACTAACGGGCATACCAGATCTCCCAAAGGGATTGTGTACCCTTTGATGCGCGTACAGAGATCGCCGCCATCGTATCCAAAGCTACAAAATTGCCTATACCAATAGGAATCGTGATCAGTGTGAGTGGTACGTCCGAAAGGTGAGTGTGTGGTTAGCAGTTCATTGTCGCAAAGGATTGCAAAATTATGTTTTCCTGATTATAATTTAAAATAAGGGTCAAAAAATAAATCTTGCCTCTGCTGTAATTCCTGTTGTAAATCTTGGCGTAAATCTTGGTGTAAATAATCCTGGCTCTAGCTTCCGGCACGGTTCGGGTATCCAGTTGTAAATCCAAGTGATAATTCCAAGTGGTAAATTCGCAGGTTTCAGAGGGGAGAGGAATCTCAAAGCCAACAGCAGCAGCTTACCATTTCATACTTCAAACAAGTATCGAGCCGGGGTGTGCCAATTGATCTTTTTTTTCGTTTTCCCCATCACACCTTGTTGTCTTCCCTATCACACGGCAGGCAGTCTTGTCGTTCAGAGAGTTCAAGGGTTCGAATGGGGGTGGAATTTTGGCAGAAATTCACGGATTGCACGCACTGGCTTTCTTGCAAGACCTAGATGTTTGGAGATATGTCTTGATGCTCTCAGGATTTTTGGCAATTTTTACATTGGATATCTATGAAGTCTGAAGCAGATTTTCAAATTCACGTCTGTGTTGTCTCGCGTAGCGTTGTACTGAATGACGCATCTGGCGATTTAAACAACACACTCTCAACTTAGATCACCGATCCTTTCTCTTTGCACTTGCATGAGCATGGATCGTGACTTCCTCCTGAGACAAACTAGTACAAGTGGTTCGTTTTATAATTGACACTCCATTTTCTTCAATCAACATCATTGCAAACATCAACACAGATATAACAGCATTTTCATGCCTCTTCAAGCTTATATCAATTATTTCTACTCTACTCTACCGCTGACGGCCACACACTGCAAAGGCAGCATTATCCTCTCACTTTCACCTCACTTTCACGGAATCACCTCACAAACTTCTTGCCTCTCAGCATGCCTTCACTACGCCGACCAAGCTTACGCCTCGTGCACGGTCAAGACAACCCAGAAAATGCCATGTTCCGAGCGAACAAATACCTCAGTGAAGGTCAAGCAAAGGAAGCTATCACAATATACACGGATATCCTGTATAAGCTCTCGCCCGGCCACGTACGTATTCCACGTGATTTCGTTGCAACCAAAAAAGATGCATAGGCCATCCTGACTCTGGTGATAAGATTTGCGCATTCCTCAACCGGTCGCTAGCCTACCTCTGCCTCAACATGCCAGAGCTCGCCGTTATTGACGCGTACCGAGCAGGGATCGCGGCGAATCAGATACGAAAAGATGAAGACGATGGCTTATCCAGGTTCCAAGCCGCTTACAGGTATCTTCGCGCAGAGCGACTGGCCGTAGAGGGTGGAGAAGCCTGGACGAGCGAACGACGACGCTTTGTTCAGGGTGGGTGGGCATACTCCGCGCTCTCCACTCTTGTTATCAACGATATACCAGAGCTCGAAGACCCAAAGGCCGACAAGTGTGAAAGGTTTCCTCTCAACAAGCGGCAGGTAGTTTGTATGGCGCTGGAGATCCGCGCGATTTACCGGCTTTGTGGTGCCCTCTTCACGTGTGGAGATGGTGTTCGATCTGATGCATTGGGATTGATTGACGATGCATATAAGAGATGTACCGGCTTGGACGACTGGGAGAAAACCTACTTCCAGATGCTAGGGACCGAAATCCTGAATGACTGCATGAAGCCATGGGACGAAAGCATAGATGATCCTCAAAGCCTTGCTTACTTGTCTTTGACTGAGCAGCGACGACGAGATGAGGAGAAACGGAAGACTAAGGAAAGCATGTTGGCAAAGACGACGAAGCGGAAGTCGTCACGATACAGATGGGACATTCATGAGCCTGAATTGGACGATGCAGATTGGCAGAAATTGCTCCGATCTTGTGTACAGCAAACCACGAAAAATTGCTCACCTCACTTCATCGACACGCCTGACATTTGGGACGAGACATTCCAGCCATATGTCGAGCTACGCGCCAATCGAGACATCTATGCTGGCGAGCTGGTGCTGTCCGAACGTACAAGATCCAATGTAGCATTCCGCATTCCAAAAGACGTTTCCGAGAACATATGTCCACGTCTATCAAGTCGCTATTACTGCGACACCTGCTCGTGCCTCATGATCGTGCCTCGAGACTGCCCAATCACGTATCAAAGTACCACAACACCAACACCAAACCCACCACCCTCATCACACCACTCAGATTCCCCCACAATCTCAAGATCATCGCAAGACTCAGCAAATGCACCCTACGGCAGCGAAATCTCCGACTCCATCACCAGCCCTATCATCAGTTCTCCACCCCATTCATCCGTCCTTACACCCGACACACCCTCGCCGCACCTCCCTCCAACCGCAAAACCAGACATCAACTTCTACGCCCCGACCAACCCCCTTCCAACCTGCACCACAGCCTGCCTCACCGCCCGCCGATCGCCCTTTGAACACATGCTCCTTACCACCCACCTCCACTACAAGAATAACCAGCTCAGCTCCCTTCTCCTCCTCCGCCTCTTCGCTACCGCTCTCGCCGACGACACTCATCCGTTACAAAATCGCGACCTCCTCTTTGCCAATTGCGGTGTTGCCTGTCAACTTCGAAAGCCAGCTAAGGACGAAAAGAAAGGCAAGAAGGAAAGAGAAGCGGAGAAAGAATGGAATTTCACCAACAACGTCGTCCGCCCTATTTGGATCATCGAAAAGGTTCTGCAGCAAGCGGGTACGGATCAATGGCGTAAATTAGAGATGTGCGATGGCTGGATTATTCTGACGCTGATGGACAAAATTGAGAGCGCAATGAGGATATCGCATGGGCCTGGGGTTGCCAAGGTTTATAGCCGAGGGGGTATGGTGGAGAAGACGATTTATGCGGACGACGACGAGTGGCGGGATCTTGTTGATGGAGGGGAGGGAGGGGAGGAAAGGGAGGGAGATGAGGTGGTTTGGAGGGCGACTATTTATCCTGTGCTTAATATGGTTCGGGTTGCGGATAAGGGGAGGGGAGAGGTACCTAATGTTAGGTTTCTGAGGAGGGAGGGATTGGTGGGGGTTGCCCTGGGAGAAGAGGGAGAGGTGGCTGTGAGGGCTGGGGAGGCGTTGGTTAGGGCGGGGGATTGAAGGGGGGAATAGGGGTGGGAAGGGGTGAGGGAGAAGTGTGAGATGAGAAGGTGTAAGGGTGAGCGGAGCAGATGGCTCCGTGGTGATTTTTGATAGGAAGAGTTGGATCGCGGCTGCGGAGTCGAGGGGAAATCCTTGGGTTAGTTAGGCTGGAGCCGAGGACTGCTTTAGTGGATTAACTATATATTCGAGGATATAGCGGGTGTGCTATTTCAATGTAGGATATGGACGTGCGATTGATGGCCAATAAAGGGGGCATTTCATTATCTATGTCGATATAATACCATGATTAAGATTTCTACTAGGTGATTTGACTGGATATATATGAAGATATAGATATATGAGTCAGACGTACTTGTTTTCGGGAGTACCTCGCGGTTTAGGGGGCGGCAGTAGGTAGGTACTTGGGTGGCGGGTATGAGGTGTTGGAGTTTAGGGAGGGGGGTGGTGTGTCTTGCGAAGGTTTACGCGAAAGGGGTTCGAGTTTTTCCTTCTTTCGTGGCTTGTATGTTGTAGTGATACAGATACGATATAGAGGTATTGAGATGGAAGGGGGGCACAGGATAAGGGTTACGAGTGGGGATGGTAATGGTTGTAGAGGCGTAGTTGCGCTGATGGGGGTTCTGGATAGTAATAGTGGTAGTGGTGATTTTAGTTGGATATAGTACGGTATAGTCGATGATCTTGTCATGAGAGGATCACAAGGGCTAATGCGATCATGCTTTCATTGTTCAATATATACAAATAATTCAATGTTTCCAAACGATCTTTCATGCTTCCGTGAACACCATCGTAGCATCACCCCCTAGCCTAGCCCCCAAGCCATCCGTTTCGCCATCATGCCCATCTCACGGCAAAGCCATCATTTTCTTAACCTCTGCGATCGCCTTTCCAGGGTTCAAGCCCTTCGGACAAGTCCGGCTGCAGTTCAGGATCGTGTGGCACCGATACAAGCTCATGCTATTGTCCAGCATCTCCTTCCTTTCCGCCTTGTGCTCGTCGCGCGAATCGGCCAGCCAGCGGTAGGATTGGAGGAGCACGGCGGGGCCGAGGTATTCTTCGCTGTTCCACCAGTAGGAGGGGCAGGAGGTGGAGCAGCAGGCGCAGAGGATGCATTCGTAGAGGCCGTCGAGCTTTTTGCGGTCGGCGGGCGATTGGCGGTTTTCAAGACCCTGGTTTTTGTTGGGTTAGTGTAGTAGGTGGGGATGTGGGTAAGGCGAGGAGTGACGTACGTCTTCGGTTTTGGTCTCGCGCTGGAGGTAAGGTTTGATGGATTTGTATTGTTTGTAGAATTGGGTCAGGTCTGGGACGAGGTCTTTTACGACGTAGGTGTGTGGTAGAGGGTAGATCCTCGCTTCGTGGGAGGTGCTTGGTGGGATGCGGCCTACGCGTCGCCAGAGTCAGCGTTCATCCTACGAGGTTGTTCGGGGAAATTGTTTCATACACAAACAAGCCAGGGTGTTGACCCCATCAATGTTCATGGCGCAACTCCCACAGATGCCCTCCCGACAACTCCGCCTGAACGTTAATGTAGGATCGACCTCATTCTTGATCCTGATCAATGCGTCTAGCACCATCGGCCCCGTCTTGTTTAGATCCAACGTGTATGATTGCATCTTAGGCTTCTCGCTTGGCTTATCTGGTGACCAACGGTAGATGTGGAATGTCTTTGTTCGAGCCTCGGGCGATTGGTTGGGTTCTTCGATTGTGGATGTCTTGGTTGGGGGAACAGGCGGCTGCGTGGAGGACATTGCTTCACCGAGTTTGGAGAGTGGATCCACTGTTGCATAAGTGCGAGCGGTGACGGGGGAGCGGAGGGCATGTTGGCGAGCAGTGGAGGCCAGGAAGCGGGATGTGGTGGTGCGGAGGGCGGCCATTGCGGCTAATCAGGAGTTTGGTGGCCGATGAGGCTTGAGAGATCTTGAGTTGCTAGCTGTGAAGTGAAGCGTTTCCTATGAGAATTGTTGTGCTGCTATAGATGGTAGTGAAGGAAATGATGTTGATGAGGCAAAATGCACCATCAAAGCCAACCGAGGCGGATCAGACTACGCTAGGACGAGAGTGGCTAGCGTGTCATCTAGATCTCGACAGTTTTGATTGGCTCCAGGTAGGTACCTATGTACTCCAACTACAATATCCATCTCCGCCTTCATCTCGAAGATCGGGCACCAAACCATGCAGTCTTTCGGAGGTGTATCGCAACCTGTACAGCAGCGTCGTACTACGGTACCATATCTTGTGCGACTACTTCAATGACTTGCTCCGTCTCCCCATGACTTCGTTCATCAGGATGGGACGCTCTCGCATTCTGTCCCTGAACATCATTTCATCACCACTCGCCGACTCTCGCCTGTATTGCTGGTCCCTGTGAGACTCTGGATCATCCTCTCCGTACGATTATGGAGACTACGAAGGGCCATGATCGTGCGGAGGAATTCAATTTACCAGAATGGGAGACCAGTACCCGCCATCGTGGAGAAAAGCGCAAGCCAACAGCAGCCGGAGAAAGCTTCAAAGACAAAGCGAGGGGCCAATTCGACCGTTTGATGCCCGCACATCAGAAGTATTGTGGTCTGAGCAGGAGGGTTGTATGCATCATTGTTCTGGCAGTCGCTGTAGCAATTCTTGTCCTCATCGTCGGCCTGGCGGCAGGACTCAGCCATCGATCAAGGTATTTTCTAATTACTGGGTTGACAGTCGCTTTGCTAAGTACGTTGCTACAGTAGTTCCCAACCGCTTCCTCTGGGATCGCAGACCTACTCAGGCGACTTGACCTACTACGGCCCTGGACTTGGCGCTTGCGGAGTCACCTCGTCTGATGGCGATCATATCGTCTCCATCAGTCACTTTGACTTCGATGCTGCATCTACTGGCTCTGACCCGAATGCCAATCCACTCTGCGGGCATAAGCTCAGAGCCATACGTAACGGCAACAGCGTTGATCTAACCGTTGTAGATCGTTGTACGTCTGGAACCTTGAAAGCTCTATGGGCAGCAATGCTGACGAATTATCTCAGGCGTGGGATGCAAGCCCACGGATATTGACGTTAGTCCTGGGGCTTTCAGGCAGCTGGCTGACCCTGCTCTCGGTAGGGTCAAGATAACTTGGGCCTGGCTCCCTCCAATTCCATCGGCATGAGCGTATAGGGTCTGACAGCACCGTGCTCTCTGTACTGGATCGGTAAAGCTACCCATGTAGTCTACCAGCGCGGCGGTTCCGTTTGACTTGTATCACGGCCAGAAAATACCCATTAGGGTGCTTTCTAGTTGTTGAGAGAGCATTCATTGTCCACCTTTTGTTGAAGAGCCAGTAAAGGTTAGACTATCTCACAATGAGACTTGCTTCTCACCATGTATGCTGAGGAAGAGTATGTTTGCTTGACCGATACCCCGCATCGCACGAACTTCAACTCTTCACATCAGAGCTTTGCACCCATCGTCAAACCTATGTTGTAGAGCCGCCAGCCCTCGCAATCTTGAAACTAGCTTATCCTCGCACGACATCACCTTCATCTTTGTATCATTCATCGCATCATCGCCAGTATGGTCATGTCCACTAATGTCCTGGTCTTGAAGGCAGAAGGCAACACACACGTCAAGAACGGAAGATACCTTGCGGCCATTGAATGGCAAGTTGATTCCAACGTGGTTCATCTGTCGCCGCTCGGTCAGGACAGTTCTTGCTAACCACTCCTCAGCTACGACGAAGCTCTAAGACGCACCAAAAGCACAATGGACGCAGTCACTCTTCTCCTCAACCGCTGCCACGCTCGAATCCAGTCTCAACACTATGATGCTGCCCTTGCAGACGCTACTGTCGTCCTCGAAATGTCCCAGCACAACCCCCCCGAGAAAGCCCTCTTCCGCGCCGCTCGCGCTTTGTACGGCCTTCAGCGCTGGCGAGAATGCCTCAGCTATCTGACTCAGCTGATCTCCCTTTACCCTTCCAATAAATTTGCCGAACAGGACATCGCCCGCTGCCAAAACCGTCTACGCGAAGAAGCAGGAGACTACGATCTTGCTTCTCTGCTAGCAGAAGCTATCACCAAATCTCCTTCCCCAGACATGGACCGCGCGACTTACGTTGGCCCCATTGAGGTCCGCGACTGCGCCATCAAATCCCATGGCCGCGGTATATTCACCACCCGAGCTCTCAAGGCTGGAGATTTACTGCTCTGTGAGAAGGCTTTTGCCGCAGTATTCGTGCCCACTGATAAGGAGTACGAGACTTTCAAGCGTGAAAACCGAGATCGGAGCGATGGGGAAAACATGAAATTCTTTTCGCTGAAAATGAGGGCTCATTTGGTGGAGAAGACGTTGCTCAAGCTGCATCGTAATATGAGCCTTACGGAGGGTTTCAGCGAGCTGTACGCTGGACCTGAGTGGAAGGATGAGATTGATGATGAGTCTGGGTTCCCGCTTGTTGATGAGTAAGTAGTCATCCATCCGCTTCATGGAGTCACTGCCTAGACTCCGATGTCCCTCTTATTCCTTGAACGAAAAACTATTCGGCTGGTATTCCCCTTTACACGCCATACAACACAGCTGACCACGACTACAAGATCCTTCGCCGAAAATCGCATCATCTACAACAACTTCGGCTTCCCCATTCTAACTCACGAATACCACTATTCAATAAGCCACACACCCACCCTCGTTCCTGACGACCTCTGTGGCTCCCGCGGTGTCTGGATCAAAGCCTCGTACATCAACCACAGCTGCTATCCTATGGTACGCCGCTCCTTCATCGGCGACATGATGATCTTCCGTGCTCAGCAAGATGTTCCCGCAGACACGGAATTGAAGTTTGGGTACATTTCCGGACTGGAGGAGCTCGACGAACGGCAAAGCAAACTCAAGGATTACGGATTCGACTGTGACTGCCAGATTTGCACATCGGAGAAAAACACGAGCGGGAAGAAAATGAAGAGAAGGATGGCCATCTGCGAAGAGATTGTCGATATTTTCGAAAAGGGAGCGTCGACTTCGCTGCAGACTTATACCAATCTGCTAGACCGGATGGAAGCGACGTATGTGAATCCTCCCACCGTGGAATATCGACGCGCGATGATCACGCCGCTCACGAATATCATCACCGGCTGTCTCACGTCCGGGCTACCATTGCAGGTCATCGAGCTCGTCCACCGTCTCCTTTTCGCGCTCGGCTTTGAAACCGAAGTTACCAAACATTCGTTTCGAGTCCTGCGGTGGGGCTTCCTGATTGATGAGATTGTCATTTCGCTCGTGGACCTGTGCGATGCGTATGCGGATGTTGAGCCGAGATTGTTGGCGGATGCGGAAGGGGTGGCTAAGAAGTGCTATCTTATTATGTGTGGGGAGGATGTTACTTGGGAGGAGGCTTATGGGAGGGATAAGAAGAGGGGTGGGACGAGGAGTGGGATGGAGATGATTGAGAGGACGGAGGACTTGGTTGAGGGGGTTGGAGGCTTGAAGTTTGTCTGATCGTGATCCGGCTATACCATTGCTCTTGTGCTGTGCTGACTGTGAACCCAACGAGTAAGCATAACTCAGAGTTATTGCATTACCTCGGCTTTTCACAATACCGCAACATGCAGATTTCTCCCTTCCATGCTCCAAAAATCCCATCCAAAATCTACTTAATTATCAATGAAAATTATATTAGATCCTGCATTGCACACCCATCAAAAGCCGCAACCATCCATTAGCTACCCCCCGGCCTCCACATTCCCAATCAGACTCTCCCTTTCCTGCCACTGTTCGACAGATCTGATATTTTTGTATTAGATGGGGCCAGTGGCGATCTAGTCGCGTGGAAGGTTCGTCAGATTATTGGTCTTTGTCACGACTTACTATCAGAACAAATTCCGAAATAGCTTCAAAATCGCATAGCTCTTCTTGGCCTCATAGGGACGCGTAGGTATTTATACCGACCACGTCAACTTCCCAACGAGTCTTCTGGCGATCGCTCTGATTGGAGAGTTGAATAAGATTCCGGCACAATGGCGAGCATAAATATAGCGAGGTGATGGATTCTCAGATAAGAGGGAATGAGAATGGAGGGGAGATGGGAAGGGATTGGTGAAGGGCATGATTTGTGAAGGTTAGTATCTTTGGAGATATGCATTATAGCCATTCGAATAGAGTCGGAGGAAGGTGGATGCCACTGTGATGGAAGGGTAAAGTGGTATCTGTATCGCTGTTTACTACGTATATAATATTTAATGTCGGTCTTCTAGAACTGTATACCTTTTAATCACGATACTTCAGGATTACTAGACGAGACGACAGCTGTAGATGAGTTATCACTAGTGTGTTTTATGCTATGGAATGAGTAGGTTTATATACGTCTGGATGGAGCTAATAGATCACTAAGCCCAATGAGGAATTGTACATCTTGGCACAACCAAGCATTGACTTCCTCACAACAAGCATTTGTTCTGCCAGCTTATCCGATAATGGATCCAGCAACAGTAACGGGCCTGGTCGCCGCTGAGCAAGTCGTATCAACAACATTAGAAGCTGGAGCAGTCGGCGCTTACGGTCTCGCCCAATCTACCCAACCACTAAGTGCAACTTTCATACGCGTCTCGAGCGAAGCCTTCCTCCCTCGATCACACCATTCTTGCACTGTCGTCTCAGGCCAAGCATATATCTTCGGAGGAGAGACTGAGGCTGGAAGACTGGCTGGAGATGAAGTCCATATCGTCAGCTTGCCCTTGAAGAAGGCAGGAAATGCAGGAAAGCCGGATTACAAGGTCGTACCCTCGCTGGGAGAAGGGGAGGACGGAACAGTACCTGGGCCGAGAGCCGGGCATACAGCATGTGCGATTGGGGAGAAGATCTATGTTTTTGGAGGCAAAGGAGAAGAAGAGAAGCCAATTGAAGAAATGGGGAGAATTTGGGTTTTCGACACCAATACTCTCGGCTGGAGCTACATCGATCCAGCCACCGACGCGTCAACGCCACCTGGTCGCTATCTGCACGGAGGTGCCGCCAGCGAAAACCCCTTGCCGAACAGAAATGCTTCCGAAAAGGCCAGTTACGGCGAGCAAATACAATCTACCATCGGCAAATTACCTAATCTCATCGGCAAGGGCTCCTCCCCACAAGAGCCTCATGGAACTTTGGTTATCAGCGGAGGCTTCTCCTCACAAAACGATGTACTAAATGACACCTGGATCTTCAACGTTATGTCCCGGATATGGTCCTCCCTACCATCCACACCATCAACATCCCCTTACCCACCCAGCCTCGCCCTTACACACAATCGCTTATATCTCATCAGTAGCTCCTCTGACCTCGGCAGTGAGATCCACTACCTTCCTTTTACAAAAGAGACCTACAGCGATGCCCGTGGCGAAGGCGAGGTGGGTCTCACATCTGGCAAGAATGATTGGACGACTCTTTCATTCCCTACCAATCCTCTCACACCAGGTCCCCGGCCTCGAAAGGGCGCAGGATTGATACCAGTCACGACAGGCAATGGTCGCGAGTACCTGCTATACTTCTTTGGAGAGCGAGCCTCTCCTCCTACCTCCGAAACTCCCTCTCCCTCGTCAGACGATCCAGTATTCTGGTCAGACGTGTGGAGCTATCAAGTGCCTGCGCAGAATATGACCGCGGCGGGTATCAAAGACGCTACGAGATCTGCAATGGGTATAGCGACTGGTGAGGGATCGTGGGCAGAAGTGGGTGTCGTTACAGTCATTGAAGGGGAGACGGAGGGGAAGAGCCATCCGGGGCCGAGGGGATGGTTTGCGAGCAGTCCTGTCGGAAGGGATATTGAGGGTGGTGGAGTGCTGCTGTGGGGTGGAGTTAATGGGAAGAGAGAAGTGGAGGGGGATGGATGGATTGTCAGTGTCACGCCGAAATGAATGGACGAGATATGAGATTGCATGAATAGAGTATATGACGATACTCATGATTCGTCAACGATTATAGAAGGACATGTACCATGTGGTGCTCATCAAAACTTGCATGGTAGCTCAAAGTAGAATGGTCAAAAAATTAATAACTATTTCCAGGTCCACGCTGATTCAAATCAATCTTGACGAATAGAAGAAAGATGCGATCACAATGACTTCTCTCAGATATCATGTCCCCTTTATTGCCAGGATTCCTCAAAATTACATCTCCTTCCTGACTAAGCATCCCTACTCCTCTGGCCAATCGGACGACAGGAGGCTGCCCGCTTCTAAGACCCAGATCCGATATGCGCTATCGTTCATCACTCATCGAAACTTTCGTCTCATTGTATATATACCCATATCTCAAAAGAAAAAAAAGGGAAAACACAGAAAGAAAAACAAACATGGCACAACGACAATCAGGGAAATCCTTCCGCTCCTTCCTCGGTATCGAACCATCAAAACCCACCCCTGAGGATAGTGTCCTTGTCATTGTGGATGCACAGAATGAATACGGTACGCCAAATCCCATACACGACTTATAACTCCCACCCTTCTCCTCTTTCCTCCCAACCATCTTTACAACACCCACGCCTCAAATTATACAGACAAAACTTAATAATCCCCCACACCGTGGGACATCCAGACCACGGCCTCCTCGCCATCTCCGACGTCAAATCATCCCGTGCCGTCATCGGCGACGTGCTCAAGAAGTACCGAGATGCCAAAGGCGACGTCGTGCATGTGAGGCATGATACGCCGGACGGTGCGCCTTTGTTCACGCCCGGGACGGAGTTGGCGGAGGAGTTTGGGGAGTTGAGGGAGGGTGGGGAGGGGGAGAAGGTGTGTTGATTTTTCTCTTTGGGAAGGGAAAGGAATGGTGGGGTGGGTGGGGGGGATGGGTGGAGTGGAGTGGGATGGGTGGATGGGATTTGTCCTGAGATCTGGAGTCAATTCAATATTTGCGTTGGATGGAGAGTACTGATTTGATTGGATGTTGGGGGATAGGTGATCCACAAACAACAACCCAGTTCATTTACGGGAACGGATCTGGATGAGCATTTGAAGAAGTTGGGGAAGAATAAGATTGTGCTGGCTGGTATGTGCTTTCACCCTGCCTTTCTTAATATTGAAAGCTGATCTGCCGCAGGATACATGGTACGCCCTTCAAGGATCTCTCAACTAACGGACCAAGCTAACCTACGCATTCTCCAGGCACATGTCTGCATCTCGGGCACCTCCCGCGCAGGCGCAGAACTGGGCTACGACGTCTCCGTCATCCGCGATGGAATTGGCGATCGAGATATCCCGGGTGCTAACGCGAAACAGTTGGTTGATGTGAGTATTGCTTCTCTTCTCTTCTCCTCTGTCATGATGTCCAAGGGGGGTTTCTAGACTAGAGGAAGTGGAGATTGGGAGATTTGGCGCTGATGTGGGTGTTTGATGTGCAGACTGTGGTTGCTGAGTTGGGAGATGAGTGTGCTACTATTATTGAGAGTGGGGATTTGTGAGGAGGGGGAGGATGGAGGGGTTGGTGGGTTTTGGAGTGCTGTATTTTCGGATAGGACTATTGTCCAATAATAGTAGGATCTCTACCATGTTGGACAGCTGATCACAGCAAGAACGGTGACTCCGAATCCATGGATCAGGTAGGTCACCGGACACGATCTTCTTGAGAAGCCGCTCAATGTCAATATACTCCTTAAATTCTCGACACCTACCACCTACCATCATGTTCAAGTCTATGCATATATCACAAAAAACACTTATGCCCTGTCTTTTTTTGCACTGTTTGGTATGCGCACGATCCTTATAACATGGTGGGTTCTTGGTGGCTGGAAAGTCTCCACCACTCGGAATGAGTATCGATGTGTGCTTACGGATGATCCACACACAATGTATCATATTCCATCGCCAGAGAAGTAGGAGGGTAGGTCACAATTCATCTTCATAGACTCATTTTCGACGTCTGGAAAGTGGAACTCGTTGGAATAGTCCTAAGATATCTTTTGGGGGGGGTGTTCGACTTCAGATACTCTCCAATACTCTCCGTCTCTTCGTCTTATCGTTCGATTTCCACATCATCATTATCCCATGTCCGCTCCAACACTGCAACTCAGATGCTCTCAAAAGTTTTGCTACTCATCTAATCTTATTGAACAATATAAAGCAGAACATGCTGAAACTCGCCGGGTCGAGGGATCGCGTTCAGAAGAATTGATTGTACGGTCAGTGCCATTTGTTTGATCAGTAGGTTAGACTCCGGTATTGGTAATAGATCATTTTGTTATGCATTTTGCAATGCTATGAGGAGCTCTTGCTTTTATATTTCTTTCTGGGGAGAACGATAACATCGTCACCCTTTGGTAGTATATGCGTGTCCAAATTTTCTTCTGCGATGGGCTTTTGTGATAGGAGTGATTATGTGGATGGTTAGCTTAGATTGATGCTTCTTGACTGTGTTTGAGGAGGGGGACTAAGTGAGAGTGATTATAATGTATCCAACCGGTTCAGAATATATACTACGGTTGAGAGTGGTATTAGATAGTCGAGGAGTGTAAATCTGACGAGGATAAGGTGGATTGAGTGCTTGTGTCATGGAGCTGAGGAGGTTAGTTTGAGAAAGTAGGAAGTGGAGTACATGGAGTTTAGAAGTCTGTTTACTACTTCGATAGGTGTTGTGAACTTTGGAAAAGGTGGAGGTGGAGTTAGGTGTAGACTGAAGGAAATAGGAGACAGCAGGCTGGGTCAAATAGGGGTAATTCAGGGGGCTTTCGTTGTAGGGAAATTACTAGTACAAGTTGGCCTATAACCGGATACGGACAAGTGTGGCCTTGGTGCTTATGCCGTGGTTAGCGCCTTGGCAGCCATGTATGTCTCACAACAACTTGTCAACCCATCATGTTGCTTTATCGATGGCTACTTTCGAAAATCATCTAACCTCATTCATACCATGGATACAACAGCGCCATTCCGACATCCATTTTAACCCCTGAAACAGTCATGTCGATGATCCATCCTCCTCGACTCAGAATGCGATGAGCTTATTATTGCCAGCCTCGTCCTTGCCAAGAATCTTGCCCACTTCACCATCTCTTTCGCCCTCGACAACCTCTCTAATCCGTCTTCCACCAGGACTCGGATGGCCAGCGCCCATAGCTACGGCCCTCTCGTGGATACCTCCCAAATTCGTAGCGAGGAAGCCAGGTCCGACACCCCACACCTTCACCCCATCCTCCTTCATCTTGTGGTTCCAGTCTAGCATCAACATGTTCAGGGCCGTCTTACTACAACGATATCCGATCGTTTCAAAGTCTACCTGTTTTGGCCATCCAGCCGGTAGGGGCGGTGTAGGGAAGTACTTTTGGCTTGCAAGGGTGATTGAGGAAAGACCAGCCACGAAGATCAGACGGGGGTCAGACGACTTGAGCAAGAGCGGCATGAAGGTGTAGCTCATGACGTTCGCACCGGAGACGTTGACGTCGTAGGCCTTGTTGAAGCATTCGCGGAGCGACACTTTACCGGCTGTGTATGCAATATCGAAGGTGGCTCCAGCGTTGTTGACGAGCGCGTCGAGGTGACCCGGATTAGCCTTGACTTGTTCGAAAGCCTTCTGGATCGACTCGTCACTGGTAACATCGACCTGGATGAGCTCAACGGTATTGTCGGTTTTGGGAACTTCCTCGTGGAGCTTCTCGATCGCGAGTTTGCCCTTCTCTAGAGAACGACTGCCGAGGAAAACGTGATACTTGGCCTTGGCAGACTCGAGAAAGGCTTTGACGGCTTCGTAGCCGATACCACCATTGGCGCCTGTGACGAGAACTACTTTTGGGGCTGCCATCGCTAGATGCGATTCACGTGTAGATGTATGGATGGGTGTGTCATTGGTCGGGCGCAGGTGGTAGGCGGTAGGCAGTAAGTGGATGTGACGTTGTTGTCTAAATTCAAGCTGTATGTTATTGTCGACTCATCGACTCAAGCAGCGAAGGGATAATGTTATATTCGAAAAGAAGTACCTTAACTCCGGACCAACATAAAGGAGTTGGGTGGAAATAAGAACCTCTAACTCCGCTTATCGCCAATAGTTCCTTTGTCATCGAAATGATCATTATACGGAGTAGATGCTTCAGATTCCTACCCAGTCACCCTGACAGCTTGCAGCATGACTTTCGACTTATACTATTCTGGTAGCAAGATGAGCTGGGACGTGGTGGGATTGGTGCGGTGCTGGTGACATCCTTGACATCCGAACATCCAACGAGCAGCGATTAACTGAGCTGCGACCCGTTCACAGCCCTCGCGATAGAAGCATTCCGACCCGCGCCATTCCAAGAAATTAGACAACTCAAATGCTATCGAAGGCGTACACACCCTACGAGCCGGCACGTCCTGGGAGCGTGGACATCCACGAAGTGTATACACCCTTGGCCCCGACTCTTCTGGTGCTACCTCTCAAGTCGCACTACTCCCGTCAAGAGACCGAGACGCTGGTCTCGCACAAACTATCATCAGCCTGTCGTTGCGTACAAGATGGAGTATACGACATATGCACCAATCACGTGATATCATTCGTATGCCAAGCCGGAGTTTCGGACACCACGATTTTACCGTGCATCTCACCGGAGAAGTCCATCATCATAGCAATGTAACAGCATGATTTATCATCGAGGAGAATCCATTGACCTCTTCTAATGACCCTCTCCCTCCAAAGCCACTTCACAGCCACCCATTACCAAATCTCTTCTCGAATCCCGCCATAACACCAAAAACCCATAACCCTCCACCACCCCCATCAATTCCACCATGCCACGCCCCCTCCTCCTCCCCCGTACCCTCCTCACCCTCACCGCCCTAACTACAGCCTTCGGCCCCTTCCTCGCCGACTTCTCCACAACCCACGTCTACAACCCCAACTGGCCACCCCACGCAAAATTCCACAACGGCCAAACCATGTCGACCGGCGCTGCCCTCGGCGCGCTGACGCTCTTCTACACCTGGCGCCGAGCTTCGAGTCCGAGAGAGAATCTGCGCATGGCGGCGGTGCTGGGGAGTCTTTATTGGGGGACGGCGTTGACGGGGGTGCTTTATCCGGGAGCGAAGGCGGTGGATCCGGAGTTTGGGGAGGGGTTTCCGCAGTTTTGGCCGTTTTTGGGACTGGGGATTGTGCCGTGGGTGGCGGTTTGGTTGGTTTGAGGGGGTGGGGGAACGGAGGGAGAGAAAGGTATGTGAGATCTAATCTAGTACCACTGGGGTTTCTGTCTGCTCAATGTGTACAGATGGAGCTTGGAGCGATATGTGAGTTGTGGCGTCTACAATTTGCGGGGAGATCGATTGACTTGTCTTGTCTCCGTTCATCTATTCTCATTCAAGAAAGCCAGTCTTTGTCATATCGCTTCGTTGTCATCAATGGCAATTTACGACCAATTTCGTCGCTTTGTCCACGGACAAGCATAGACAAAAGTCCCTGACCTTTTCTTAACCCTTTTGTACGCATATCTGCTCATACACAACACCCCAATACCCCTCATGCATCTTCCCTTCCCTTCCCAGATCCGATCCACAATCACCAACCCGACACAAACCCAAAACCCCCAAACCCCACACATCCCATTCCGAAACCCAAATCCAAACCCAAACCCACCCATACCCCACCACCCCCAGCCAGCAAGCCATGGGCTGCGTCTCCTCAAAATCCGACCAACTAACCCCCCTAACCACCCTCCCCCTCCCCCCACCCCGCCCCCGCCCCCGCCCCCAACACCAGCCCCTCCCCCCCCACGCGCTGCCCCCCATGCCCAGATCCAGACCCCGCTGCCCACCCCCCAACCCCGAGCGAGCGGCCTATTATGCCACGAACCGTATGCCGCAGGGGCCGATAAGGAGGAAGCCGGTTGCGGTGGATAGGTATGTGAATCGGCCGTTGCCGCCGTTGCCGAGGGGGGGTTATGGGCCGCCGGTTGGGGCGGAGAGGTATGTTAATCGGCCGTTGCCGGCTTTGCCGGGGGGTGGGGGGAGGAGGGGGGGGGGATAGGGGGGGAAAGGGGGAGAGGTGGGAAGGGCTGGCATCCCTTTGGTTTTAGTTGGGTGTGTTTTTTACGTCGTTGATGGCTTGTGCGGTCGATTCTGGCCTCTTTACCATGTTTTGCAGCGCTTGAGTTTCACATCAATGCAATCTTTTACGAATTTCCTCGTGTGCAAGTTGTACTTCGAGCTAAGGTATCTGATCAATGGATGTATTCTTTTTCCGAGAACGAGAAATGTTTGTGCTGACCAGCAGGGAAATTTCTTGTACAGCATACTAGAGATGAGAACCTCAAGATCAAACTCGCGCCTCTACTCTGTCAAGGCATCTATGTGTGATACTCGCTTAGCAAACCTACCGTAGGATCCTCTTATGGTATATGGTAGAGAATGTTGCAGTACGAAGACGTAGGTTTGACCGAGGAGATAAGCAATAGGAAAGGCTCACTATCAGAATTCTGGAAGTGGAATGCCTTGCAGCGAAAGGGCAGCTCCTAAGCAAAGTCGTTAGCTCCTAGTGGCTATAATGTCATCATCTGTCGACAATAGGACGGGATCATTGCTCTGCATTCCTCATCGATCATATCACGCAGTAATGCTCATTCGACCAAGATTCTTATGCTAATCGGGCTTCTACATGATTCTGGCGATACTTGGGAACCTCGCTGCAACAGACTATTCAAGACGGACGCCATGGACGCTCTGGCATCATGTTTGTGAAAGCATAGCGCTTCGAATTCAGCTTCACCGTATCCATGGGTTTACTGAACTTTCCTCTGATAGCTATGACGACTCTGTTCCAGATCAAGAGGTGATGACAAGGAGGGATCAGGACTTTGATCCGTTTGTACTAATTAAATATCCCGCTGAGCACCTCGCAAAGCCTCGATTCCACCCAATCGACCGCGGAGACTACACCCAACCATACCATCACTGAACTCGGTAGAAGGACTTCGCCGATTCTTATACCTCGTCGAACGCCGTTCATTCATCGAGTTCGCCGATGCTCGTTAGGTCCTCCCAAATTACATACATTATCAAGGACAGCCCTTGCATCAGTCAAAGCACCTGCTGTCACTGTCGTATTACCCACTCACCCCCCTCGCCGCTAATGCAATATCTACACTTCCACTATTTCCTACCCTTTCAAGCGAAAACCCACTAACTGTCACCCTCCATCCCACCCCTCTCCCAATCGGCGCCCTACCGCCAAACCCCCAACCTTTTCCTCCCCCAATCTTACATTCCTCGATAATATCTGTTGCCAGACTCCTCACGTCTTCAAAACTGAAATGGTCTATAAGCGTTGGGCTGCCACTCGCGATTTGCACGGCGCATTCACTTCGCGACACGTGCCACATGAATGGCGGCTTCTCTTGGCCGCCCGCGGTCGGGAGCTTAGGACCCCAACCTTCCTGAAAATCCTGGATACGGCGATAGTTGGGCAGGGTACGCATCCAATTCAGAGTAGGGCGACAGCCGTCGAGGGTGGTTGTGCGACGGCCTGGTTTGGGGGCTAGACATATGATTTGATTGCTCATGGAAAGAGGAGCGGTGGTGTTGATGGGGAGGTAGAGCGTCAAGCTTCGAGGCGCCAGGATGAGTGGAGTCAAATATGTCATCAATGTTCGGAGCTTCATATTTGCTAACGATAAGTACTAAAAGTAGGACAGGAAAAGTGAAGAGGTGTGAGTCTAGCACTGTATTGCGCATACAGCAAACTCGGGGTAGAAAAATCATCGATTGCAGACGCGTTGGTGGAACAGAACATCCGGATGCATATGCATTACAAGAGTAAAGATGAGGTCATACTACTTGCGGGAAATTCCCTGTCCGACTAAATCCTCTTAAGCTGAGTGGACACAGGCGCGCATGGCAAGGAAATACGCTATAAGCCTATCGGCTCATAATCAGACTGATTATCAGAGCAGCTGCTATCGGGAATTCAACTCTCTATGCGTAAGCGCCACATGACAGGCCCTAGCTCTATTCATTCCATACATTCAACGATACTCAAAACGATACTCAATGTCGAAACTCTTGTGATGTGAATGAGTAATGTATTGAGTAGCAACACGATTACTTATGGTGAGTCTCAGACCCTTCAAGCTCCATATCGGACTCCATGGGAACATGTTGCTAATACGAGTTCAATGACCTCAACCAGGTCTCCTGTAAGTTTAGCCGCACTTCGATGATTCATCATGCTCGTCCCATTCCAAGACATACCGTGGCGAATCCAAAACTCTCGACGAAGACTACTGGCTAGATCAAGTAAAGTGAAAGGAAAGGCATCAAAGGTAGAGAAATACATCTTGGTGTCTACAAGCAGCGTACTACTGGAAGTGGTAACGTGAAGTTACGGCAAGCGTCTCAACGGCATCGGCTTTGAAGCCACAACACGATGCCTTGATTCAATATGTACCATGTGTGGCATCTTGGACTCTTCCTTTAAGCTGCTATATCCGCCTTGAACTGCGCACAGACATCTCTTGTGGCTACGGATGGTGTTCTCAGCAGTAGTTGAATCGATACGAAGAGAGACAATCTCGGAGCTACTCAGTTGATCAATTGCGATTCGAGCACAGCGAACTATGTTCTCGATTGAGAATTGTGGTAGTGTGATCTATCGTATCGACGCTAGATACCCTAGAAACTTCTGATATTATCACAGGTGATCTCGCAACGACCCCACGGTCTGTAAGCTTCCTCAGGTCACAACGCGCGGCTCACTCTAAGTACGAGGAGCGGATTCCCTTGACCGCAGTTCGGAGTGAGTTCCAATCTCTCGCAGCTCTTTGAGTCTACGATATGTTAGCAATGCGATCATGACCCTGGCAGGTTACTTCCCTGGAAAAGACCTGAGCATGAAAGTCTTGTAAGAAATCCGTCAAATACTCTTCCCATTTCGCAAAGTGCGGGGCGCTATACTTTTCAGGTCCCTCGAATTGCTGCTGTGGTTGACGGTCCTTCAGACAATAAGCTGTCGCTTTGCAGTACTGTGCACCCATCGACCGCTCGATCTCTGACAGCAGCGGTACCTTGTCTATTTCCCCCCCACAATCTTCGCTCCATGGAGAGATGTTTGATCTGTCCAGAGCAATCTGTGCCAACAAGACGCCAATCTTGAAAAGCTGGGAGCTCTCTGCTAGGGCCGCTGGGTCGTCTGATAGGAGATCGCCGAAGTCGAGGGTGTCAATCTGAAGCATAAAGCTATGTCGTTGCCCACCAGCATTTCTCAAGAGATTTTTGCTGCTGAGAGAGGAGAACCACGGGGTCCCGAGCAAGAATAATCCGGATTCGGCTATTTTGTATGCTAATTCGATCTTTGCGCCGACTGAGAAGTTCTCTTTGTTCAACACTCTAGCGAGGGTTTCTGGATCCTCTTTCAAGGGGATCTTCGTAAGGTGTTCCTTCGGAATACGGAGGCAAGATGGTGAACCAGACCCTAAGCCTTCGACCTGAATTATAACCGAATGGTCCATTGGCTCGAACAACACGATGTCCGATGAGTCCGACAAAACATTATTACCTTCTCTTCTCCTCACAGAACGGGACTCGGTAACAAGCTCGACAACCATCTTCTGGTATTGCATTGAGTCTTCGGGGCTTCTGCCAAATAGCTGGAAGAACAAATGCATAGGAGCACCGCGTTGTGAAATGGGCGTAAAATTGCTAGAACTTGGCAATCTGTCCGAACCAGCATCTAGTAAACCCATTGCAAGGCTGCAATCCAAAGACGATTTGGCACAGTATTCGTAGAGCTGGAGCGACCCAGCCCTCGACCGGAGCGCTGCATTCAGGAGAAGCTCTCCAGACGGTAGTGGTACATCCTGCGCTATGACGGCATGCAGGGATTCGTAAACGGTCCCGGAGTAAAGCCACAGTTCGCAAACGGCGTCACTTAACGCGGCGGCATGGATCCGTAGCTCGGACTGTGGTTGCTTCTTCGCTCGTAGTGATCTTGCAGCGGATCGCCAGCTCAGACGAGGAGGCTTCTGGTTTCCTTGAAGTGCGATCAGGCATCTCTCGACCTCCTTGCTCGCAGCGATGACAACGTTGAGTCTTTTACCAATATCAGCCCAGCCTTGCCGAACCCAGAGCGCCTCTGATGATGATGTAACGGCGGATCGTTGAGCCTGGCCCGACCAGGCTTCCTGCCAGGATTTGAACATGCTGAGACTGAATTCGATATCGAGGTCTCAACGCTTTCTGTCGTCGCTTGTATCGTGCGCGGGCGGAAGGGTTTCTTGTGCTTTTGTTGCTTGGTTGAGTGATGCGATTGTTGTGGAAGCGACGGAGATTGGATCGGCCATGTCGTATGAAGTTGTGTTTGGGGATGGTAGGTGATGTGAATTTCTTGGACGGGAAAGAGGCAGTAGTAAATTTTGATTCCGTATGATATACTCTACACCGGTGGTAACAGGGAAATTCCTCAAATATATACGGAGGTAGGCCCCTGTGATCTGCCCGTACTACCGGAAGCGAGGCGAGAAGACTTGATACAAGTCGCACAAAGAACAAGAAATCCCACCGGAACTCATATCTTAGCCATTGTTCTCCGCTGTTTTAGAAAGACCCACCATACCTATTTACATCCGAAAATGCTCTTCTGTCATTGGAGAAAATCAGGGCGATTTAGAGCGTTTTTTGTACCGAAACAGAAACTTTTCGTGATCTGGTAGGTACCACTATATCGGGTGCGAAGCTAGAGAACATGATACAATCGTACAAAGAACACGAAATCCAACCGGATTTTATACCTTAGCCATTATTCTCCGCTGTTTCAAAAAGACCCACCATGCCTCGTTTTTCTTTTGGAAGCGCTATTTCTATTCAACTGATTCTGCCATCAATATAGTGCAGGTGATTCAAAGCCTACCGAAACGAGAACATTTCGTGTTCTGGTACGTACCACTATATCGGGTACGGAGCTAGAAAACTTGCTAGAGTCGCACAAGTAAAAAGGACTCCAACCGGATCTTATGTCTTAGCCATCGTTCTTTATTGTTTCAGAAAGACCCACCACGCCTTTACCACTTCATGTGGAACCGCTATTTCAATTGGAAGTGCGGGTGATTTACAGCCTACTGAAACGAACCCTTTTCGTGCGGTAGCGAAGCAGATAACGATGTCACAGTTACACAAAGGACGTGGTATCCGAATTGTCAGATCTTCGCGGTTTCAGACTTGCATCGCTTTTTCAGACATACAAAGCATTCACGTCCTCGAATTAATCACTACTTCCATCACTCTTTGCATTCAACAATCTCAATCCTAATCCTAATCCTAATCCTAATCCTAATACTAATACAACGAACACGCAAGCCTCCACATGTTAAAAAACCACAAGATATCCTATATCCTGCAAACGAGGATAAATCATCTCTTCCCTACCCTGGAGACTTAGGCGCGCGTTTTCGAGGAGGTTTTGAGGACGTGGGGATGAGGGGTGTGAAGGTGCTGTTGAAGGTACTGTTGATAGGAATGCGATGGTGCTGTTGATGGAAGGGGTGTAGTGCTGTCGATGGTGCTGTCGATGGTGCTGATGATAAGAATGGTGCTGATGAATAGTGCTGATGATGGTGCTGTCAATTAGAAGGGAAAGAATGGTGCTGATGAAACGGAAAACCCCCATCTCCAACGCCCTCTCAAACTCACTCCCAAACTCACACCTTTCGCCTCCATGGATAGGGTAGGACCGAGCGAGCGATCCTCGTCTATAATCCTCGTCCGCTCCGCAATCATCATCATCGTCCGCTCCGTAATCATCAACCGCAAGCTGGAGATTGTAAAGAAAAGTAAAGAAAAGAAACCACACATCCTCAACCGCACGACAATCCATCTCACCACCAAATCGTCCCTCGCCCCTCCCCTTCTTCCCCCCCAACGCGCCCCTCCCCCTCCTCAGCCGCCGTCATCTTTCGACCCTGTCCCGTCCTCTTCTTCCTCCGTCGCTTTCTCTTCTTCTTTTCTTCTTCTGCAGGAGCGGGTTCCTCCTCCTCCTCCCCTTCTCCTTCGTCTCCATCTTCTTTGTCACATTTCTGGATTCCGGGTCGTTCTTCGCCTTCTCATCGGTATTCATGACGCCGCTTTCAGCTGCAGCATCGTGCTTTTTTCCGTTGTCGATATTGATGGGTGTTTGAGCCGTCGTGGCGTGCTTGTTTTCCTTGTTGGGAGGTGTGGTTTCTTCAAACACTTCGTGTTCGTTCCCAGGCTTTCCAAGCTCTTCGCCACTCTTTTCCTTCTCATCGGTGCTTTTGTCCCCGCTCTCGGCTGCAGCATCGTGCTTTTTCTTCGCTACGAGTTGCTGGATCTGTGCTTGGTGAGGGAGCTGGGGGAGGAGGTGCCATTGACTGGGTAGCTGGCTGGGTACTTTCTACACCTGAAGTGCTCCAAGCATCGTGTCTTCGGCATAGCTCTCCCACGATTACCTCAAGATGTATAGTATATTCACGTGTACACCTCTCGTCTATCACCATTTGATACGTGATGCATGTTATCAGCAAAATCACAACTTTAGTACAAATACTTTGATCGAATCTTGTATTTTCTATAACCATTCTATTACATTCTCAGATCCTTGACAGTGATTAGTTCACACACTCCAATTCCCTGACTGCAGACATCGTACCATCGTTAACGACGACCGGAGGTTCGGCTATCGTACTTACTGCCCTCGCGCCTTGGGTGGCCGAGCGGGGAGCCCATGGATTGGCTTTATAAGACTGGGAATGCGGCTCGGTGATGTAGATAAGGCTTGATATGTTGGGAAGATGTTCGGTACAGTAGTATATGTGGGGTGGATAGTTACCACTTTCTGTACAGATATAGCAGCACCACTATCCATTTTCTTGCCGTGAGATATAGCATTTGGCGCCGTGTCTGCTTTTGGCGTGAACCAAGCGGGTGTCGGCGGCTTGCTTGGCAGTGGGTGTTGTGGTAGAACGGTACTTGGCATCGTGATCTTGGGTGGTAATGATAAGTCCGATGCGATAGTCTTTATATCAATAAGCTTCCCCTCGAGCTTAATATTGTCTGCTCCCAACTCGTTGTTACTTGATGATGAGGCAAACGCTGCTTGGACTGGACCTTTAGGAGTAATATTGTTGACTTCAGATGAGGCATTACTGCCATCATCGTCGTCATGTCTAGCGGACAAATAGGCCACTCGTGAGTCTTGCTCCGCGAGCTGCTTATTGACATTGTCGAGGTTAGTAACAACCCGATCAACTTTTGCGTCTGTCCTTATGATTACATCCAGGGCTTGCTGCACAAGAACGGGTAGATCCCGATCTCTGGTACTCGTGGTCTGCAGATTGACTGCTTCATTGAGGCGATCTTCAAATTCGTTTTGCATGTTCTTCTTCTCCAATCGTAGCCTGCTGATTTTGGCACTCAGCGTCTGCTGCTTCTCACTCCATTGAGTTTGCAGGCTGATGTTTTCGTTGATATTGTGATCGAGACTATCATGCAGCTTCAAATTCTCCGCTTCCAGATTTTCGATCGTTGCTCGCAGCGTACACTCCTTCTCAGCCCACACAGTGTTCTGGTTGGATTCCTTTTTGGTGCGGTTATTGAGAGCTTCTTGCAAGCTGTCTTGCTGGAGTTCAATCGCTCGAAGTTTAGCCCGAAGTGTAGATCCCTTTTTGTTCCACTCAGTGTACTGATGGCGTTCTTCTTTGATGCGCTGATGGTATGCATCTTGCAAGTCGAAGTGATCCTTGTTCAGACTCTGAATCTCAGCACGAAGCGCCCCCTCCATCTCACTCCACCGAGTGCGATGCGCCTCAAGTGCTTTACGGGTATGGTATCGATGACCAAGATACAAGGAGCAAAGGATCACTGTGCCGAGGGCACTAGCCCAAGCAGCGACGTAGCGATGCTTCATAGCTGTGGCTCCCGTAATAGGGTCGGGAGATGACCCACGCTCAAAGAAATAGCATATCATTCACCACACAGCCTCTTTTGGACTGCAATAATAGCGGTCCAGTGTCGACAGTAGTGGTGAATTGGTGTAAAGAGCAATGATAAATATATGGAATTCCTTGATTCAATTGTCGTCCGGAAGAATCGATATTTTCGATGATGAGCTCGATCTGCTTGCTGATCAGGAACAGACACGAAAGAGCCAGCCTGGGAGAATTACGAAACAGAGTGATCTCCCTGCACATATATCTCAGGTAGAGCAGTTACTGAAGTAATGTGTCCGCAGATAGCACGCTCGGCTGAAAGAGATTCTCCTTGTCTATACTCGAGAGTCCAATCAGCCGAAAGCCTCTGCAGAAGACTCGCATAGTCTCGCAGAAGTAATGAAGTGTGAGACACATCATGATCGGAAGGCGTGTTGACGCTGACAGGGAATGGGTCACTCACATAGCTTTGATGTCCCAGTGGGAGGAGAATGTTGCTCTCTCGAACGAATTTCGATGAGTCAAGACGAGTCTCACTTGATATCGCCGGACGTCAACGCGGTAGCAGGTTGATACGTCTCAGACGTAGACTCTCTCGACAGCACAAGACTTGTGGAAAGTAGAAGCTAACCTATTGTCATCGTAGCCACGGATAGACGAATGATGTGCGCAGACGAGACGTTGTGTTTCTGGATGTATGCGTGAAATTTCTGTGATGTTGAAGTTTTGTGAGCGAATGTGATGTGAAAGACATGTAGCCAGCCGAGGCCGCTAGCGTTGTTTTCATCAACACACAGTGGCAAACAATTGAGGAGGTTGGTCTTCTTTCCCTTTTCGGCATGACTCCGCATCCGCAACGGATTATTGGGCCGATCACTGGGAGAATCTGCTTAATATAACAGCAATCACTGTAACGCCCAAGGACAGCTAAGCCACAATTCTTCTGTGAGGCTAGAAATCCGATCGCAACTCACCAGTGTCCGATGTAGCCACCATCCTCTGAATCACTATTCTCCAAAAGGCAAGCCTGGCAGCCCTTCGGCTGAGATGAATCATACCACTCCGACCATTCAGACATCCTGGGACCGAGAAGGCGGTCGGATCTCAGTAAGGCTATCTAACGACGTCCGGGCGATATTCCTTGTCATCAGGCTGAGGATCAGTGTGTCAGAGTCAGCGATCCACAGTGTCTTGGTGGCAAGGGTACGGTGAGAGCAAGGCCTGGTTGAGACATGCGTCGGGTGGTAGTTTTTGGGGTTGGTCAAGTAGCACAGACCAGATTCGTTAGTCGAGGCTGCATTGCCTGAGAAGCAAGGATTTTGCCTTCAAAACTCATTACATACATTGGGTATCGCCGCATTGAGTAAAACACACTCAGACTGGATCTCCTTTTTCTATCTTACAGTGGCATGCATAGCATTCTAAGCCTTTTCGTTTGCACCCTTCGAATCTTCAACCGTAGGTTCATCGCCCTTTGCCTCTCCTTTCTCGGCAGCACCAGGACCGCCCCGTTTTTTGGTCTTCTTAATGTTCTTCCATTCCATACTCAACGCTCCAATGATTGACAGACACGCCAATGCCAGCCCAGCCTCGAACACTTTGACCAGTGCTCCATTGTACGCCAACAACACACCAGTAAGTTTAGCAGGATCCACGTTCTTTCTGAGCTCGGTCGCGCCATTGGCAGCAACCGCAGCAGGCTGGATGCCCGCCACACTTGCCAAGCCTTTGACAAGCTCGTTCGCGAAAACATTCTGTCCTATGGAGACAAAAACGGCGCCACCGAGTAATTGGCAGAACATGATGAGTGAAATACCGGTTGGTGCGTCTTTTCGAGCCAAGACCGCTTGAGCAGCTAAGGTGGCTTGTTGCATGCCCAGGCCAACCCCGAAGCCGAAGATGAACTCATAGGCGATCCACTTCGCATGCGCCGTATTCGGGGTGAATGTGGTGATGAGACCAGCGCCGATAGACATGACACAACCATTCGCAATCATGAAGGGGGTGTAGTACCCGATCCGCTGGACCAGTGCTCCAGCCGAGATGCTGGAGGCAACAAGGCCAAGGACCAAAGGCAGCGTGTTGATACCGGACTGGTACGCGCTGACATCCTTGATGGCTTGGAACCAGATGGGGAGATAGTATATCATTATCATCATTGCAGCGCCGACGCAGAACTGTGACCACATACCCGCGAGTATGCTGCGATTCTTGACGATCCGTGAAGGCACTGTCGCAGTCTCCTTCTTCCAAATTTGGACTGCGAAAAAGGCGGATATGAGGATGACGAAGAGGACGAGAAGGCCAATGATGCGGCCGTCGTGCCAAGGATATGTGGAGCCGCCCCATTGCAAAGCGAGCAGTAGGCACACAATTCCACAGATGAAGAGGAAGGTGCCGATGGGGTCAAGCTGATTGATCTGTTGTCGCCATGGTGTATTGCGATTGGTGGCGCCTGGGATCTGGAGGATGAAGATCAATACGACCATGGCAATGCCGCCGATGGGAAGATTGATGTAGAAGCACCACCTCCAGGACACTTTGGACGTGAAGACACCTCCCAAAAGAGGCCCAACTACTGATGCGATCCCGAAGACCGCCCCCACCAGTCCTTGCAGCAGCGGTCTCTTGTGTAGTGGCACGAGGTTCATGATGATAATGATGGCGCCGGAGAAGATGCCAGAGGAGCCACATCCAGCGATCGCACGGCCAATTATAAATGCGGTAGAGTTTGGGGCGGCACCGCATAATGCAGATCCAACCTCGAAAACGGCAATGGAGAAGAGGAAGACCTTTTTGGGGTTGTAGAAGGTGTAGACACGGCCCATGAAGAGCTGGAAGGAGCAGCCGGTGAGCATATAGGCGCTGCCGTACCAGCCCACGTCACCGAGAGAGTGGAAGTCGTCTGTTATTCGCGGTACGGCAGTGGCGATGATTGTACGGTCCTGTTCAGCTTGTCAGTTGTGGGTGCTTGGACGGGGAGCGAGTGGTTGAGGTACCAGAGCAACGAGGAAGAAGGCGGAATAGAGAGCGGCGACGATTGGAATGACCTTTGCCCGGGACGGATATTCTGGCTCTGGGAGTTCATCTTTATTTGTCTGCCTCTCCTGCAGCTCTTGTGCATTCTCCAATGATGTGAGTTCGGTCTTCTCTGGCATCGTTTCTAAAGGGGCTGGAGGTGGTATAGGATCTAGGGAAGCTTCACACCTCCTCTCGGGATTGGTGCCAAGTGAGTCTGTTGCCATATTTTTGCACGAGGGGAAGGTGTATGAGGACGAGGTCTTTATGAACACTGGATTGGAAGAGAAGGCGTTGTTTCAGAGGAAGGGATCGTTGAGCTGGAAGATGGGAGAAGTTCATCGTTGGGCGAGGATAGCGATATATAAGGCATTTTCAAGATCGGACAGGGCTCCCATGCAATAACGACGGCCAGGCTGAGTCCGTGGTGCTCGTAGTCCGTGAATGTCCGCATGGTGTATCAATATATTGTACTGAATAGGTACTTTACTGTTCTTCACCTCGGACTTTTGGCGAGGGAGAAAGTCCGGCTAGTCCGCTGCTAGCGCCGGACCGTAATTCTTGCCAAGACCGAGTAATAAGGAATGGTGAAAAAGAACGAAGGACATCCATTGCATCTTTCGCACCAGGAAACACAGGATAAAGGACTTTGATGTATGGATAGAGCGCGGAATCAAGTCGAGCACAGCATGGCCAGCCCGTTGCCTCTGTCACACGAACTAAGGCGTCCTCTGCGTGACGGTCGTTCCGGCTGAGGTAAAATCGAGAACTCATCTTTACTCGTATCCTGCGGAAATACAGACACCAACTGTCGACTGAGGACGACTTAGGAGTCAGCTGCTGAGTCCACCCCGCCGGGCTCAGCGGTACGAGGCCATGGATGGACGACTAATACTCTAGTAGCCGGGATAGTCTCGACGGCCACGCCGAGCATTCAGGCCTTGACCTATCGTGCAAGCCACTATCTCCCCACAGCATACTTGCCCGCCACCTGGGGAGTATATAAGAGACCTTGGTTGGAGGTCAATCCTGTGCAGGTATCTAGTTTGACAATCGGAAGAACGGCATTCAACCCCCACCATTGGAGGAACATTGTGAAGATGCCAGGTGATTCTACTCCTCCTTTCGCCTCTCTTGCCGGTATACATTCGCGACTATCTACAATCTTCAGTAGACTCTGACAGCGGAAGGAGCCATAGCCGCAGCAGCGCCAAAGCTACTGCAACATCGACCCGCCCTGTAGAGCCAGACTACTCTACTCCGCACATTGAACTCAGATCCCAGCCGCTTATCATTGGCCGTTCTTGACACTGGCACAAGTCATGTGTGAACATGCTCTCCGTATGTGTGATGACGTGCTCTGCCAATTGAAGCTGACTATAAAGCGTGTGATATCCTCGGCCTCGGCAGTTGACGCTGTTGTATGTTGAAAAAAGAATATCCCGTGTTGGCTACAGACCGACATCGGGCTCTTCGCGTATATGTTGTTCCTAGATTGTAAGCGCCTCTACGAACAAAATAAACGGCAAATATTTGGAGTCATATGCGCCAAGAATGTCCTTTTAGTCAGTCGTTTTGGCCTCATTTATGTTGCATTCAATAATGTCTCATTCTCGTTCCTGGGCTCATTGCCTTTGGGGTCGTGGATTTGTCACACTTAGCTCATGCGATTCCTGCTGATTCTAAGTACCAGTTATGAAAGTTTCTTGCACTTATCCTATGGCGCTTTGCCTATTGATACATCGTAATGCAGCTTCCCCTTACTCAGCGTGCGACGCACAAATCTATGGCAGACCCAATACCAATGATTGTTTCGACCTTTACAAGCAGCTCCCGGGCGAAACGTTGTCTCCCGATATTAATCCAGACGAGCCCCGCTCATTCGTGGAGCCGAAGTTTCTCGATCCACCGTTCACCCCTGTACTCAATCCATATCGCTCGCAGATGGTCCAATTGCCGAAAATATGGCGAGTAGGTACGTCTTCGAAACCAGGCATGCTTTACTTGAGCAGCGTTAAGGATTGTGTTAGGAACATGTCGATCAGCGTTGATGAGCGTTGCAGATGCAGCAGGCTTCGTACATGAGCCAACCAGCATTGACAATTGGAGAACAGTCCTGAATGCTGTCATCGACAATGTTCAGGGCTGCGTACTCGAACACAATGGAGCTGGGGGAATGCACTTTGCCAATAGTACGTCGACGTCGAATGATCTAATCAGATCTAGCCGGAAGCTTTAAAGTACGATTCTGACGGTGATTATAGTGGATGACGCCAATGCCAAAGTCGTGTATATCTACGCGGTTGGCTCGCCCTTCGAAACCATCCTGAACAAGTACATGTCGGGCTACAATGTGGGAGTGAATCCAGATAACCCGGTAGCCTTTTTGACGGCCGCGTCTCCAACCAACGCATCTAGTACACTCACCAAAGCTGGATCATCGAGCTTTGATAGAGGAAATGGTCGCAGTGGCGTCAAAGCCAGATATTGAAAACGCGTACGGATCGTCTCGGCAAATCATTGGATGACAGCTAGGGTTTTAATCCGAATAGAAAGGTCATAAACGGCTATACAATATCGCGCATGTTGGATTGCCATCTATGTTTGCCATCATCTCCAATATCGGTGCCGTCTGTGGTTGAAGGGGACCTGAAACAGCACCGTCGAACTTTCCCCACGCTTTTCAACTTTATGCGCGACCCTCATGCATATACGCGTATAACCCGAGCCGAGCCTCGATGCGCGAAGGTTTAGATCTGCAGAGGGTCTAAGGTTGGATATCTGCATCGTCCCACTTTGACCTTCTTACAATCCTATGTGGAGACCGAAAGTCAAACATATACGGCAGCGCACAGACTACGACTGTGGGGACCCCATGCCCCAGCTTCTTCCAACACTTGCGTATCTCCTCGTACTCTGCCTCATCACCCAACACTCTCTTGCAAGCAGAGTCTCTTGTGTCAAAGAGTACTATGGTACTCCCAGAGCCTCGGACTGTGACGAACTCTTGAGAATCTTCGCCGACGCCAATGATAACCAGCCACGCCTGTTCGACGATGAACAATTACGGACTCCAGGTGGACTCAGCTTCCCTGGCGTGAAGAATGTGTATCCCAATCAAGTGGTGCAGGTACCTGCCTATTGGAGCCTCAGTCAGTACCCAGGACCTCTAGTTGAATAGCCAAGCTTCGTACGTAATCATGACTGACTGCCGTTGGATAGGGACATGCAATATGGCCATTATGAGCTATGCCGAGTCTCCCATCAAGCGTGTACCCCTTGGGGTCTCCAGTTGGAAGAAAGTGCATATGTGTGGTGACGACCTGATCAATCGATGTCTGTTTATGGGCCAAGCACAGGGCGGCAACGTCATTGTCGAGAGCTGTATGTGTCCCTAAGGCGCTATCCGTGACATAGTGGCAGGACTCATACTCTTTTTGCAGATCATTCATCCATTCCAACCCTCAGCCTCTTCATGTGGGAATCTGGCTCCTATTTTGACTATCTGTGCAACGAAATACAGAACGATCCAGCTTCCGTCGCCCCATCCTTGGCATTATCGCATCTGGCATCAGCTACAATGGGGAATGGCACAGCACTGCTGAATACCACTCTTCCTTTATTGAAAGCAACAGCCAGGTAGAGTGGACTTCATCTTCTGGAGCTAAGTCAAGATTTATAGAAGTCAGCGATCAATTGACAGGCACCACTGAGCCGGAATCACAATATCCACCCGCCTTGCCTAGAAGTCGAGTGTCGTATTGGCTTTCCTACGCCTTGCCGCTCTTGAATTGTGCTACCCTCACTACGCCCGCCATTACAGTATCAAATATCCTGATTTCGCGTACTGTATCTGCAACAGAACGAAAGACCCTCATCTGCAGTCATAAACTAACAACAACAAACCCCTCGTCAGCAGGATGCCGAGCAGTCTCCTCCCAAAATCCAGTCCAGTCATGCCACAGCATCCACCCATAGACCCATCACGCTAAAACCCAGTCCTATGCATGTTCACAATACAACAATTCCTGCTAAAAGCCACATTCATCCCGGATCATAATTCGGGAGGTACCGGTTGAAATAGCTCCAACAAACCAACCCTATCATGAACGATTCGCTCTCTTACACTACATACGCCTAGAACAGCGAACCATCACCTTTCCCTACGGTATAAGCGCCCAATCTGCCAGAAACAATCAAAGAAACCCCGATCCCCAACCCCCTAGTCGTGACTCGTAGTTCTATCCCTTGGAGAAAACACAAAATAGAGTCCCAAAACCCCACAACCAAGTAATCTAGCCACTTTAAAACTCCCTAACACCTATCTTGAGGAGTCTAGTTCACCAGACCACATCTATATTCACATTCATGTCCACATTCACCCTCGTAACCACCCAACACCCCCCTCACCAATTCCCCTTCTTCCACTTGCTCGCTCGCATACCCATCTCCACATCTCCATGCAATCCACTAAGAATCCACAACCCCCCTCTCCCGAGTCCTAATTACCATATACCCCTCACACCCTCACAACTCAACTACCTACTACGATCTCCATACCTCGCTAATAGCTATAATGTTTCTATCGAGAGCTTTGGTATTGGTTTCATTTCGATTGTGAGGAGTTTAGGGGAGAGAAGGGATGGGGGGGGGGTTAGGAGGGGAAGGTCTTGTTTGGGTATTATGGCTGGGAATCGGGTGAGGATGGGGTTAGTAGGTAGGGGTTGAGGATGGGGGTATAGATACAGACGAGGATAGAGAGATAGAGAGATGGATGTAGGGATAGAGATAGATATCAAGGTAGATATAAATACACATCAATTGTTCCATTCACATAATACATCTCGACAAGATCGATGGAAAAGTCGGGCCTGGATTTTGTACACATCGCCTCGGCGCTCAGGATATACTGTACATATTCCAATACACAGATCGCGAGAAGCCATGGGCCTCTATCTCCCACCTATGCAATACCCCCATCCGTCCATCGTATCTAAATGCTGACCGGGCCCCCACTCTTCCCAGACGCCGCCGCATCCTGCACCACCTGCGCGAACCCCACCGTCGCCCCCGTCTTATCCGCCGGCCACCCCCTCCCATACCCAAACACAGAATACCACCCCTTCAGAAAGACATCCCCGAGCACAAACAAGTTCGGATTGACATTGTTCTGCAACCCAATCACCCCCGCCACGCACAACTGTCTCGCCTCAACCTCCGCTTGCGACGCGCCAATCTTCGTCGCCAGCGCCGCCACAAAGCCCGTCGTTAAGACGCCCAGGTTGAAATCTTGCAGGGGGATGGGGAAGGATTTGCTGGCCATCGTCATGGAGGGGATGTAGGCTGCGGGGGTGTTGCAGGGGTAGGCGTAGAGTTGGGATTGGGAGGCGCCGAGGCCGGAGAGGGGGATGGCGATGGAGCCGGGGATGAGGGCGAAGATGGCGGCGAGGGTTTGGAGGGGGACGACGACGAAGGATGTGCCGGTGTCGATGGCGGCTTGGCCTTTGATCGTGGCGCCGACGGATTGGCTGTTGATGGTTATGCCTTCTAGGCCGACGAGCCAGGCGGTTTCGGCGACGACGGGGACGGGGGTGATGGGGCCGGCGTATTGGGAGGTGTTGCGGCCGCCGAGGGTGAGTTGGCTGGATTCACCGGTGTTGTTATAGGCGCGGCCGAGGAAGAAGGAGAATTCGGGGACGGCGGTGGGGGTTTGCTTCAGGTAGGTTTCGAAGAAGGTGGTGGTGTTGTCGAGGGCGGCGGCGCTGAAGGACATGCCGCAGATGCCGTCGTAGGTGGATGGGTTTGTCATATTGGCTGAGACTAGGCTGACGATGGTTTGGTCCGTGATATTCATGCCTGCTATCGAGACGGTGTCGGCCCACTCGAAGCCTGTGACGGTGCCTCCGCCGTAGATGAGGTTGACGCTGGTGTCCAGAGGCGTTCCTAGGCCGGGGTATCGTGCTGTATGTGGACAACCTTTTGCAACGGTACATTTCAAACCAGGAACGATGACGTGTGGGGAGCCTGTACTGCATGAGCGTTGAATGCGGCTTCTTGGAACGATCTCACTTACCGGTATCGAATTGCATGAGGAAGCGTGTCGGCATTCGGGTCCCAATAGTGATGTACCCATCGTAGGCTACGTCTTGATCGCTTGACAGTGCTTCGTAGTACGCTCGTCTATTGATAGATCCATTGAAAGCAGGATCTAACAAGGAGCTTTTACTGGTACCTGCCGCTTCCGCTCGCTCCTCCGCCGTCGGAATATATGGTTTGGAGAAGGGGGCGGAGCTGTATCTCATCAGTGTATCGGTCAGTGCCTGCACCAAAGCCGGTCCGTTGATGTCGCCGTTGGGAAGATTGAAACCGCCGCGGGGAGCCATTCTCAGGGTACCTGGCTGGGCAGCTCCTAGCAACCCTGCAGCACTCGCGGTGGTAGCCACCAGGGTGGTCAGTAGGAAGGGAACTATCATCCTGTCCTAATCCCGACCACGAGAAGGGACCTGAGGCCACGGCGATAGGTACAGAACTTCCAATTGGACGAACGTGGAAGGCCTTTCTAAGCACGAGCTGTTGGTAACGTGGTTCGGAAAATTATGTCGTCGGTCTGGAGATTATAATCGCAAAAGAAGACCTACGCTGATTCGAAAGCAATACGCAGTGAACGAGATGATTAAGCTATAAACAATAAGATTGATCAAATTGAAATGGATGAGGATTGAAGTTGTTGAAAAAACAAAGGGAGTTAAATTCTCGGACTCGAAGACCGGTTTCGTGAAAGGATCAAACCTCCGATTCCACCTGTTTCGAGGTAGGTGTCAGGCCTCATCAACTAAAAAATCTCTACGCAAACGAAAAACACGAAACAGACGGACGAAAAGTTTGGTAGTCGAAACAGCGAACATGTCAACACACAGGCCATCTGATGCGACCGGCTTGCCAAGAAATGAGAGTGCGGCCCCATGTCGCAAGAGCGGCAAAAGAACCCATAATAGATTACCGATTTGCACACGTTGAAGAAGCGCGAGAATGACTAGTGGTAAATTGGAGGTCTCACACAGCTTCCACGGGGTTGAGCATGGGCGATATCGCTTACCTCCCGAGATGCGCTTTGCGCGAAACAACCTGGAAACGATTCCGAGGAGTATAATCTGCTCCGAGGACTCACACTTGCATCAGAATTAGATGCTCGGAGATCAAGAAAAGGCGAGAGCAGTATCTTAGCTGTGCTCAAAGTGCTCTGTATTGGCTTGTCGCGATGTCACTTGACGTCATAGTTGGTCCTGATGGTCATACTGAAACTAAGAAACCTCGAAGAACGTAATGCAATGGAAAGGATCACCACTCATGAATCAGATGCCGACTGAAACGCAAGTAGCTTCAACTGTGATAGATGCCACACAGCTCGCAACCTCCACTCCTTAGGGGAGCTAATCAAGCCTTACTGCTTGCAAGGCGAACGGTGTTGATCGGGCCGTTAAGGATGGCATTACGCACCTTCAAGATATATTCAACTTGTCGGGCAAGAGTATACGCAGCGAATGAGGATCCTTTCCAATTCGTTTTCTCGACGCCGTTATCGAAAACCATCGTTCGTCGGGTGGCGTATGTGCCCTTGGTCTTCAGACAATTGTTCCTCCTCGGATGTTTATGATATCTTTCTCCGCTTTGAATTTTGTATTCTCCAGCTAAAGCTAGTCCTCGAGCTTTTTCTACCAGACTGGGCTGAAACCTCGACCATGCAGTGCCAGACCCACCTCCTCCTCAGAGCGTGAGAAGCAAGTGACACTGAGTAAGATAGACGACCAACTAAGCACTGCGATCATGGTGATAGATGATCCATTGGAATTGGAACAGAAGTTGATGTTGGGAGCGTGCTGAGACGAGACATTGTGAAGATCTTGAATGACAACCACCTCCTCATCAACAGGATCTGTCGTCTCTTCTTCCCCAATTTTCTTCATGGCGTGGCATAGCGACATCCTGCCCTCTGTAGATTATCGAGATCAGCTGAAGCCCAATACCTCTTGCGTTACTACTATCGCTTATAATATTGTAGGGCGAGGTTGTGCGGCAAGTGGATCTTGTCTCCGAAATGGCAAACCCTTGATCACATCATATGCCATGTCATCCATTGCGCGTTCTTCCTGTGCGTGATTGTCTTATGCTCGATGGGAACGAAATAGGCTCGAAGGGAAAGGCTGAGTTGGAAGACACTGGGGAGAACATTAGCACCTTGGCCATTGCTGGGTGATGCAATAGAGCGTCACGGTTTGGAAATAAAGTCGTACCCCATCAGCTCGATAACAGCCTAATGGCTCGTGGTGTTCTGTTGAAATATCGCTTGATAGATCCCACGAAGCCTGAACTAAGGGAGTGTCCTTGTGCAACCGCCTCGTATCGACTGCTGTGGGATATGTTGTACTGTAGACCGACGTAGAATAGTTGAATAGCTGACACGGGGATTGTAAAGGGTTAGATGGAGCTAGCCAGGAGAGGACTAGCCGACTTTCCCGGCTTGGCACGAGGGTCTATCTCGAAAATCTCTGAGTGACTCAGGTTGCAAATTGCTCAAGCGCATTGGGGAATGGGCTATGAGCTCGCCTGCATGGTATAAAACAGTTGACTAGAACAGGGGCAGTGATCATGAGGATCCCGAAGACAGCACAGGTGGATGTTTGTCGCACATGTATGCTGCGACAACTCTGACACAACACGTAATCGCTTTTCTCTACTTCGAAGCCTTCCCGGACAAGTCATACCGTCGAGTTACACACGGTATGGCAGCTCCGACTATACGATTGGCGGCAGTCTGGTCATCAAACCATGGCTAAGGCAGGACAAACATGTACCCACATATGGGCGTCCTGCATCACCTCGATCGCAATAGAGTTGGCCTACAAGACTCTAGAATACGTGCTGGACTGATGGAGCGCTATGAAATCGGGAGCCCACGCAAACGAGCTGGAACATCCTTGGACAGATGAGCGGAGCCGATAGAAGGACGGCGCTCTTTATGGAAGCGGAGAAGTCTCAAAGAAGTAATTCATATTGGGGGAGCGCATTGCAGGTACGGAACATGGGGTAAGAGGTTGCATGTCATGGACCATGTCACTGGTAACGACAAAGTGGTTGGCCAATATACTTCACGGCTGTTGTCGTGATGGAGAAGGTGAAATGAGAGATTTAGATCTGGGGGATCGCAAGGTAAGATATTGGTTCTAAGGCCATCCAAATTTCCGCGCACTTTCGAAGAGATAAGTCTTGCGAACTTGTATCCTTGTGCTACGGATCTATCGGTGGTCCCTTTGGCCGCATTGTGCTGCATTCTCTGCTTTCTCATCGGATTGACACATCTTTTACTGTGTCGGGTACCTGCATACGCGCGGCCCCTGGCTGCACTGAATTCTGGCCAATACGGCTTCGGCCCACGTTGCTATTATCGTCTACCTGACCTGGTTCCTTCCTTGATCGGACTCCAGACCTCGGTGCGGAGAAGTACTGGTCTCAAGACACGGGAGCCAGCGATTCGTACGATTCATGCGCTTCGAATCCTGTCTACGGGGTGCTGCAAATCACCTATAAATTCGCACCTATCAGTATCGACCTCGGATCCGCGTCGATTCACCCTATCAGTGTCCTGAGAGTCTTCGCTGCATCAACCATTTAACCGAATATGGTAAGCAGTCAAGAAGGCGCGGAACGTGCCGAGACGGCGACACAGATCGTCATTCGCCTCCTTTATCTTAAGTGTTGGCCTATCCCTCGGTTCAGTTTCCTCCGTCCTTCTTTCAACGCTACCTTTTGATAATGATAGCATCCGATCAGACTTTGCCTCGCGAAGCTGCCACGGTGATTGGGCGGTCGCATGCACCAGCCGGGGCTTGGCGAGATGCACCTTCCAGACTTAGTCTATGGTCCGCATGAGATCGACAGGCCTTTCAAAACCCGGGGTCCAAGCAGATCAACACAACCTATCACCACTACAACGTCACAGATACAGGGACTACTGCGTTTGTTGAACCAGGAGTACAATGATGCCATTCATGCTGTTTACTGTTATCTGCTTGGTTTCAATGTTTGCCCGAGCCCCTTTCCCGCCCCCGTCCGATGCCGCTCTTTACCTTTCATCCATGTCACAATCCCATGATCTTTCATGATTCGCCTCTGGCTGACCGTCAAGGCCGACCCTATCTCGCTCCGCGACTGAAACAGGAAGTTGCGCAACAAGCATGTTGAATTCAGCAGCTGCAATGGAGTCTTGATCACTATAAAGCACTCCTCAACTCCCCTCCTAAGTACATCATCAACCCATCTCGATACAGCTCAATAGCTCATCAGTCTGACCATCTTCTCGAATCTGCTACCGACACTTTCACACTCGTCGTGAGAATGCGTTTCTTCGAACAAGTGGTTACGGCTTCGGCCTTTGCATCACTCGCTGCCGCGGCTCCTACTCATCAGAAGCGGAGTACCTCTGTGGTCGGCAATAAGAAGTTCACTGTTCCACAAGGAGCACCTAAGCTTCCTGGAAAGAAGATTGCCGGCCCTATCGCTCTCGCGCGCGTTTACGGTAAATATGCCAAGCTTGGAGCCAATGCACCTGCGAAAGTCGACGCCGCGGCTTCTGCTGCCGCCGCTACCGATGATGGGACTGTCACCGCCAATCCTGAGCAGTACGATCAGGCATACCTGGAATCTGTCACTGTTGGTGGCCAGACTTTGAACCTCGATTTCGACACGGGTTCATCCGACCTGTAAGTGTTGTTCGATCGTGGGAAAGTCTGGACACAATATGCTAATTGGCTCAGATGGGTATTCTCGTCAGAACTACCTGCGAATGAACAAAACGGCCACAACATCTACAACCCAGGCTCCTCGTCAACATCCGCCATCGCGAACGGCGAGACGTGGTCCATCAGCTACGGCGACGGCAGCTCCGCAAGCGGCAACGTCTACACCGACGTCGTAAGCGTCGGCGGTACCTCGGTGACAGGCCAAGACGTCGAGCTAGCCTCAACCATCAGCTCCTCCTTCGCCCGAGACCAGAGCGACGGCCTCCTCGGTCTCGCCTTCAGCTCCATCAACACCGTCAAGCCAAACCAAGCCCGGACCTTCTTCGCCAACGCCGAATCCGGCCTCTCCGCCCCCCTCTTCACCTCCGATCTGAAAAAGGGCGCACCGGGCAGCTACGACTTCGGCTACATCGACGCCGCCAAGTATACCGGCAGCATCACCTACACCGCCGTCGACAACTCGCGTGGCTTCTGGGGCTTCACCAGTGCGGGCTACACCGTCGGCACCGGCGCCGCGGTCTCGCAGAGTATCCCCGCCATCGCCGATACCGGCACTTCGCTGCTCCTGCTCCCGGACGCTGTCGTCTCGGCTTACTACGCGCAAGTGTCGGGCGCGCAGAACAGCATGGCGGATGGTGGATACATCTTCGATTGCGCGGCCGCGCTGCCGGATATCAGCTTCGCTATTGAGGGGTATACGGCTGTTGTTCCGGGGAGCTATATCAACTATGCGCCTGTCTCTAGCGGAAGCGCGACATGCTTTGGTGGTCTTCAGAGCAGTGCCGGTGTTGGGGTCAATATCTTTGGGGATGTATTTTTGAAGGCGCAGTTTGTGGTCTTTGACGATGCGGCGGGCGGGCCTCAGCTTGGGTTTGCGGCTAAGCCTTTGTGAGGGGGGCGGCATGGAGGTGTGGGATTATTGGATGTTGTATTGTTGTTGTGGGTTTCATTGCATTTCTTGGTTATGTGGTATGATCTACGAGTATGAGGTTGGCGATGTCTGGTACTGCTTTGACTTATGTATCGTTTTCCCTTAATTATCTTTGTATCTCTGTATGTTGTAGAACGCATTCAATTCATTCTTTGCTCGTTGGTCCACTCGTGCATCTGACTCCTTGATTCTGGGAAGTGACTTCACCACCGAAAGTTGTCGGGAAGTGTCGGATGCATGTAATGCTTCCAATGGTGTTGCCTATATAAGAGATCACCCGCCTACAAAAGACTGGATGTGGAACTTGGATTGTGAAAAGAGGTTAGATACTTCAGGGTTCTAGGCATAGTCTGCCTTTGGGATTATTTGAATAGCTGAGTGGGATCCTTGATTGTCTCTGGAGGTAGCGCGTTACTTTCGTTGTTAGGTGTACTATTGGAATAGTGGTGATGTAGTTCTTGTGCAATGGCAATGACAAATTCGCCACGCTTCTACTCTAGGTCAAGGGTTGCTGCTCGCTCCCCTGGTACTGGTACAGAGAATTGAGTAACGGAGCTCATATGGCTATCCCATATCCTGGCAAGGTACCAGTCTCAGGGGTTTCTACCGAGGTACAGCCGAGACGAGTGCCATGTTCGCTCGAACATGGGCTATAAGCCAGGATATGGGATAGGATGGGTGAGCATCGGTCATGATGTGCGTAGGAGATGAAGAGGGATTGTGTTTCGGAAGAAGAGGGGAATGTGACGCTTTGAATGGGGTTCGTATAAAGGAGGGAGAAGGAGGTGAACGCGTGGTTGGTTCGGTAGGTGTTGTAGAGTTGGTCTGTTTATGTGTGGGGTGGTGTTACTGGTTGGTATGACTGGGGGGAGGGATAGCGTTTGGACGGTGGGGGATGGATGTCGTGACGGGATGTTCTGGTTTGGGAGGCGTGATGGATGTGAAGTATATTGTTTGGAGGGGTGCGATGGAGTAAGAAGGGAAACAAGTTTCAATTATATCTATATCCAATATGACTTGAAAGCCTTGCTGGATTACAACGACATGTGTGACCCTAAAGGCGGATTTCATAGAACTGGTGGGGTTTGTATGAGATCGCACTAGAGACCGTCGTCAGCGGACTAACTGGTGAAAGCTGATGAGGGGAGCGCTGGGGACTTAAAGAATGATAGATTTCTTTGCCGCTAATTGATGGTCCATATACAGATCGTCGCGGAGGGCATAGCGACGACAGCGAGCAGTAATTTGAATTAAAGGTGGCGCAAGTTAAGGTGGTGTGGTGTGACCCTGTACATACTGCAGAAGTTTTGCTGTTATATAGAGTATATGAATAAGTCTTGTGAAGTAGCTCAGTGTTCTCCGCAAATATTAAGTTAAGTAGTCAAATGAAACGTTCACGTTCTTTGCCACGCACGTCACAAGCAGACCTCGACCAGCCTGCTAGAAAGACCTGCTTTGTTTGAAGAGCACATTCTGCCGAAGGGATAATGCAGGACAGAGCTATTCCACATATAAAGTGAAACGACTTTCTTCGCATACCAGGATATAATATATAACGCGCAATAGCTGATTGGGGTGCATAAGCGCTAGATCGGCCTCTCCACATGCATTTATGAAATTTGCGCCGTGGCGAAAACGCTCGTATATCTGCTCTGGTTATCGTCTGTAATATAGGTACTCGCGTGTCTGCACTGAATTTCTGACGAATCGAAGAAGATGTTGTTGTCGCCCTACTTGGCGATATCACTTTGCGCCGCCACCACTTTTGCAGCAAGCGTATTGGAATCTTCCCCTCGTGGCGATGCCGAAGTGAAGGGACCAGTTTTGTCGCCAGGACTGCTTCTCCCCTCAAATACATCGATATCGTTGAGTAATGTGTCTATACCATCTAGCAACTTGCTCAAAATCGCATGCGACTCAAGCGCATTCGGCAAGAACTTGAAAATTAAGAGCTGCCGGCATCTCTTCGGATACGTGAAGAAAGGCGACGCACAATTCACGTTCGCTGAACGTGACAGTGGAGTACCTCATGACCTCCCACTGCCCATGAGGACTTACAGCAGTAAGACTACTTCAAATTAAGACACGGCGCAAAGCAGAGTCGTCTCTAATACCTACTATGCGTTGCAGACGATGGCTTGTGTTATGTGCAACCAATCCTGGAAAAGGGCACAACCGTAGGACATGCAAGTTCCAGTGAAGTTGGTCAGGCAGCTTTTACCATGTTGCAAGCGTGTGTTGTTGAACGAGGTATAGGAGGTGAGGCATACAATATCGGTAAGTCGTATGATCATGTGATGAGCCCTTCCATCTCTCGACTTCTGCCTGGTATGAAACGTGGGCCGTGCTTACCATGTAATAATATGGTTATAGGTGGTGACGATAATGTGAACGTGGTCATCGCAGACTATAAACCCAAAGTGAAGTGCGATGTCCAGGCGACAGAAGCACCGGAATGGCTTGCTTGCGTAACCATCTTCACCAGCATGAAAGCCTCTAGGAAGGTCCAAATCTTCGGAGCGTCGGACGATGAGGCTGTAGAGCAAGAGCTGCCCCTCGTATTGGAAGCAGGTAAGCACCATCGTTCGTCATCAATTATCTGCGAAACGTTGTCCTCGTCAGTAAGCATATGACTGAACAAATCACCGTTGTCTCATAGTAAAAGGGAATTGCCAAGTCGTCATCGATATAATCGGGAAGGATACCCTTGCAAGCTGGTATGAGATATGGGAGTCTGTGAGTGCTATGGCGAGCATGTGTACAAGAGGCAAGAAATGTGGGGGCAAGGCTAAAGGGCTCGGTAAGCTCTTGAACAAGAGACGCACCGTGGACATTCAAGCTGATGTGGACGTACAACAGGTTATGACAAGAACATCTTCTTAGAGCTATCAACAAAGAAGCCACATCCTGGTAACCAATTTACAGGCTTGAGGAGAATCTCATTCACGAATAGAGATGTCGACTTACAGAGTTTCCAGGCTTTGTCTTCCGAGTCTGTATATACAGACCTCCAGCAGGGCAGAGACTTTGAGCTTGGGACACAGGTCACGGATGGAGACCGTATCCTAGTGACTTCTGCCGCCGAATCATCAGTGACTGCGTCACAACTAGCTATCGCATAACTACAATCGTTCGCGAGCTGTGAAGGTCTCTGGAGCAGTGCCTTGTGGTCATGTCGAGGGTTCGTGGTTTCCATCACCTATGGTTACAGGAATTCTCTGAGGAGAAGATGGTCCTTGATAGCCTCAGTATCCTAAGAAGGGGGAAAAGCGTCGCTCCAAATGGTGACTCAATTAGTTCTCGCGGATTTAAATTATTCTAGTAGCATAAAAGACGCCCTCGGCTGAAGACGCGGACATCGAGTATTTGCAGTGGAGAAATAGACCAGCAGGTCCGGTACGAACTATCCGTCGCTGCTTTATCGAAATGGCTGTCGTTAAAAAGCTTTAATCTTCAGCCGGCAGCTAATACCGTAGGTAGTGCATCTGTATCAGTGCATGTATATTACGTAGCTTGCGCACAATGGAGCAATGTACTGCCAACGTGTCAACCAAAGGATTTAGAAATCTTATATTGCTATTCTTGGCACGGCTCGGGCCGATGGTCGTCTTGGCAATATCCTGCTGTTCTCTCGCCACTCGACTTCCCTTGTACAACATGTCAGGCACATTGTCTTTACCTCATGGACAACATCTCCTATTAATGGCCATTGCAAACAAACACCCCCCTGCCTCTTTGCAAGTCGTCGCTGAGACCTGGAAAATTGCGCCACATGCTTAGTTTCGTACGATTTCTCCACGCTATCGTGCGAACATACATCGCAGGTCAAATCAGAATTCTATCTCTTCATGTTCGTAGTCCACACTCCAATAGCACTTTGATTATAGGCTAGAGACACGACCAAAGATGCAAATGCGTATGCTTACCTTGGGAGCTGGCCGTGGGATGGGGCATTTTCGCCAATGTTGAGGTGCGGAGCTGGACAACCCATTCCAAGACTGGCTGCTTTGATCTCGGTGGATTGCAAGCTTTGGATCTGGCTGTGATTGCGTCAAATCTTGGGCGGCCCGCTGATATCATTCCTAAAGGTAGGGGGAAGTCAGGTTTAGTAATGATCTGTGCTTCAGATTATTTCGTCTAGTTTGCTTGCTAATTTCATGTCTATCATGTTTCTATGTATTTCGTTTTGATCCCAGTATTAATGTTGTATCGCTTGAACTCCGGTCTATCCTGAATAAAAAAGAGATGTTTTCTAGTGTTTTCGTTGCCTTTCTCATTACCACAATTACCTTGCTTTACCACATATTCCTTCAACCGTCAAACCCCTTTTGACACCATCCTCGCTCCTCTTCAATTTCACCACTCAAAATAATGCTCGCGCTCCCAATCGCCTGCTTGAGGCCTCTGTTCATGGGAGTAGGCATGATGACCTCAGAAGTTGTTAAGGTCGGTTTCCGATGTTTCTCTGGTTCCGCGCCCTCTTTATCTTGGCCTCAGGGTGCATAGGCAGTATGGTTTCGATGCAGTGTTGCCAACCTCCAGGGATTTGTTCATCGATCTCCATTTCCGACATGCCCTCACAGTAAAAGTTCAACAAAAGGGCGTCCTGACTTCCACTCAGCATTCTTATCAGCTGAGCTGTACGACGCTCCGCTTCAACCTCTGGGTGCTTAGGCACTAGCTCTTCAATGCAGCGCTGATAGCCTCCGGGACTGACTGCATTGATTTCATCCTGGCTGTGGCCCTCACCGTAGAGCTGTAGCAATCTGGGATCTTGAGCGGCACCCCTCCTCGCTAAAACCTCTGGGTGCTTATGCGCTGGGCTCTTCCGACCGGTCTCAGCCTTCTCTCTTCTCTTTTCGTCACGTTCAGCCTTTGCTCTTTCGCGCTCAGTCTTCTTTCTTGCTTGCTCCGCCTTGCGTATCTTTTCGTTCTCTAGGTATTCTTCCCTCAGTTTTGCCAATCTTTCATCTTCTACCTTTTGTTTGCTATCGATCCTATTAAGGTAATATGCTCTTCTCCGTTCTTCACGTTCCTTCTCACTTCTTTTTATCTCCGCCTTTTCGGCTTTCGCCTCTTTCGCTTTCTCGGCTTTCTCGGCTTTCTCCTGTTTCGCTTTCTCGGCTTTCTCGGCTTTCTCGGCTTTCTCCTCCTTCACTCTCTCGTCCCTCTCTCGTTTGTAGTCATCATATCCTAAGATTACCTGAATTCTTTTCTTTTCTTTCTCCATCTTCATCCTCTTTCCCTCTTCCAGCTTCTGAGCTTGTTTTCCACCTTGTTTTTGAGCTAGGACTGTTATCCTTCTTGGCTCAACCCACGCGAATTCTGGTTTCTTTGCCAATGCATTGTGCCAGCGTTGCATTGGTGCCTGCGGCGAACGGTTTGGTAAGGCTCGACCCAGCTCGGCTTCGTTCAGGCCATCAGCACGTCCCCAAGCTATTATCCAGTCTTCTTCTTCAGTGAATGGGCCATGGCTTGGCAACTTTAGGGGATCGTAAGGACCTGGGCGAACGCTCGACGACCACCTCACGACTCTTTGGCTCCGTGAGGCCGCTGCTGCTTGTGTATTGAGGCTTTGGCCTTTCGTTGGAGGAGAGTATGCTTTGGCGTTATCCATGGAGATTACAGATTGCTTATAGGCCGAATGATAGGGTCCGCCGGGTAAGCTCGGTGTCTGTGATCCGCCTAGACTTCTGCTTGGTAGTGATCCGCCTTGAATCTCGCTTGATGGCGGTACGCCTAGGCTTTCTATCGCTGGTAGTGGCACACGTAACCTCTTGTGTGGTAGTGATTCGCCTGAACTCTCGCTTGATGAACCGCTGGATCCATACTGCCTCGGTGGTTTGACAAATTTAGGATGGGTTGGGTGAAGGCGACGTGGCGCCCTTTGGTCTTCACCATGCTGAGACATGTCTTTGATATTGCTGTTGTATTCCTAAAGGGTGGGATACAAGAGTGCTTGTGCGTATGAAGAAAAAGGTCAAGGGTATGTTTGCACAGCGTTTGGTTAAAGTGCTCTGAAACTTGATCAAGAATCACAGTGATTGGGAGGACAACAGTGATGGAGGCTAATGGTACTGTAGGAACGAGAAAGCCGAGGGACTCTTCCTCATATTTAAGCCGGAAGACAGAGGCGAAGATCGAGGCTGTACCTTTGCGGCCGGACATTGATAGAGTAGGCATCAAGCGGAAAATAGCAAAGACACCAAAGCCAATATCCCGAACGCCGCCGCTGACCTAAAGCCCAATGATATATATGTCAGCACAGTCCATCCCTCAGCTATCCCCGATATTGCAGCTCGAGTGGCCATAAGAGCACCATCTTTTTGTAGCCTGGAACGATTGAGGTGCGTAGTATACGGCCTTATCCTCAACAAAACTATACTCGGAGGGAGGCGCATGTGCACCAATCAATCTGCCTGAAAAAGGAAACAAATAATCTCAGAGTGATTCAAAGGGGCATGAAGTTAGCTCTGTCTTTGCCTCCGCCATGCGGAGACTTGCAGCGTGAGTGGCCACGGTTTAATTGTTCTTCAAGGGTGGGACAATCCAGCTGTATGGTCTGCGGCCTTATACTCAACGCATCTATACGTAGAGGCAAGGGAGACAGTACCGACCGAATTTGTGATAGGAGCTGTACGACGCGTTCTTTTCTCAACCTTTTCAAAGATCTCTGTAATGGTCTAAGAGACCATGCATATCTGCCTTACCGGGCGTAGACTTTCCTCTTCTCGAGCAGCTATTGCATTTGGAGCCCAACGCCATGGTACGACAGCAGTGGCCTTGATGTCTATTGGCTGTCGACGCGCAAGAGGTTCTGCTACGTTAGTGAATCGATTTTCAATCCAGGAAGCAACCTAACCAGCACTGTCGATGAAAATTGTGATCGGTAAAGATGTACTCATGGAAAACATAGATGGACTAAATTTCGGCAGAGTGCAAGTCAGGTGAACGATATTGATAGGAAAAGGGGCGGTGTGCTAAATCAACCGCTCTGGAGATATATTAAGAGGACCCAAAATCTTTATTAGCTTCGCGAGTAAGATTCGAATTCTCAATATAAAGATTGCTGTGCGAATCAATTACATTGTTGCCTAGATCCAAATGATTGAACTTCGATAACATATTGAGAGTGTACCTGCCATACATATCACTCACAGTACCTGATGTTGCTCAACAGGCAACGCGAGCCCTTTCCCATTACCTTAAACACCAAGAATCTTCAACTTGTCATGTCCTTTTAGGTACAAGAGATTTGGTGCTTACTGTACCAGCAGCTTCCGCAACACTGACTTCACAGCATGAAGACCGACGATCGAATATTCCCTCTTCATGGTTCCCGAATCTTTTACTACTATTGTACGATCAAATATCTTTAGCTCTTTGCTTATATACAGCGAACCGTCCTGAGCTTCGTAGCAGTCTTCGCCATTCGCCCACTCGATCGTCCTGTGACGTTCTATGCCACAGCACGTTGTTCTCATCTCGCGAGACATGGGAATAGGTGTGGAAATAAGCGTGGAGTGCATATTAAGATAGCAGGGAAACGTAGCGGAGCGGCGACGGACTTCTGGCTGTGAATGGAAGTGATGTCTAGGAAGACACGAACGAGGACGCGGAGTTGGATATAATGCCAAGCCACTAGTGTCAATGTAACAGAAAAGGTAGGAATGGACTCGGTTCCCATGGGTGCGAAAGGAAACACCCTATAAGAGCATTTGTACCTCCACGTTAACGTCCATTTCCAGTGAGAAAATTCAGGATACAAACTCCTAAATATCTCCCCTGAGATCGGCGAGGATAAGTCAACCGTCAATAGCATTCCTGTCTCTGGCATTTGCTCTAGACATTGCACGCACCAGCAATCAAAAACCAAGAGAACCCTCGGTATCGAACTTTCCCTCTTACGAAGCGAGTCACTCTATCCTTTGACGAGTGGCTGTTTATCGATTTCCGATATTGGCTGTTGCTCTCCACAATATGGCCACTGGTGTGAAGATCCGATACCATCATCCTACTTACCACAAGGCCATGACCCTGTGGTTTTGGGACGGGCCGGTAGATGGTTGGTCTAAGTACTCAGGCGGAAAAGGTGAAGACCACGGGTGCTGACAGCGTGCTTATGTTCGTATGAAAAGTTTCTTAGTTGTCCTAGCTTGATATCTGATGTCTCCTGCGGTAGCCGCTCTAATTCGTTCATTCATTCATGCCAGCCCATCCCATCCCAAGATCATCTCCGGTAATTCCCAACATCAACATCACCGACTCAAATATTCAAAGCCTGGTTCAAATCGACCTTCGTTCCCACAGAAAGCTGCGGCACCTGCTCGTAGTCCCGCATCAACAGCTCCCTCGTATTCTGCAATACCTGTGATGCATCACCATTAGCATACTCCCCGTCGTTTCTTCTCTACCCTCATGAACGCACCTGGATATAACTCTGCCCCGGCGACGAATACAGCGTCTTCAGAAAAGCCCAACTCATAGCCCCAACGTGACTTCCGCCAATGGGTGCATCCGCACTCGTCTGATCATCCCTGCATCCCGAGAACATGAAGACGCTCTTTCCCTCATGTACCCAGTCCTCCTGGAAGTTTTCCTCCCCAAGTCCCTGCTCGTCTACGTCTCCACCTTCACCGCGGTGTGTCAGGCTTTTGAAGAAGGAGCTGGCGCCACCGATGAGCTGCCTAGCGTCTTGGAGTTTGTTGGCGGAGAAGCCGCCTTGCAGGAGTTGTTGAGCTCCGGCCATGAGCCGTAGGCCTGTCTTGACGTTGTCCATGAGATTTACATTTCCCTCGCTATCCGTACGATACACGAAGGGTAACTCGATGGCGGAGCCAGAGTGGCAGCAATCGAACACGACGAACAGCGTACTTGTGGGGTGAAGTGGGCTCACGAGACGTCGGTGTAGGGTATCACTATCCAACTGTCCATGCTCTTGATAATCCACAGGACAGATGGTATCGTCAGCGCCGCTGTCGCGGTCGCCGTCAGGGTCTTTAACTTGGCCACCGTGGCCGGAATAGTGTAGGAAGCATTGGGTGCCCGGTTCGCTGACGAGCCAATCGATGGCAGCTAGCATGTTGTGGCCGCTGGGGTAGAAGGGGCCCTGGCGGTCGTCTGCCATGATGACCATGCTGCGTTCATCAGTCGGGTAGCCGCGCGAGACGAGAAAGTCGCGCTGGATACGGAGACGAGTCAGTGGATGTGCAGGTACAGGAGAACAATGCGCAGACCATGTTGCGGACATCTTGTCGACAGCCCCGGAGGGCGTGCTGCTGGCCTTCGTAGTTGATGCCGATCAGTAGAGACTTCTTTCTTCGAGCCGTAGGTCTGCCATAGTGGTTGATCTGATCGTATTGGCCATACTGCTGCTGTTGCATCGTGAAGGTATTGTAGTTGCTGGTGTGGCTTGGAAACACGCTCTGCGCGGGGCTCTGCAGTCGCGCTGAGGGCTTTTAAACATGAACAAGACATATTGGGTAGCCTTACGCTAAGGTTGTACACCTCAATGCCCCTCTCGACCTTAATATCTCTACCGATTATCAGGCTGTTGGTTGTTGGTTGTTGGATGTACGACTGTACTTTACGTCGTAGCTCAACTTGCCCTGCGCTAAGAAACCGGCTACCGGGTGATCATCACTAGGCTCAACTGGAACTAGAAGAGTTCACCTAGAAGAGGCGCGTACATAGAAGGGGCTTAGCCCTATAGGGCTGAGGCCTTACTAGATTATAACTAACTTCTTAATTACTATATTTATATACTTAATATCTTAATTAATAGCTTTATAACTATATTAAATACTTCTTTTTTATTCCTACTATTACTATCCCCTTTAAAACCTCCTCTCCTCCTTTAAGAATACTATATTAAGCTTATACTAAAGTATTAGTAGAAGCCTAATAATACTCTTTTAAAGTCTAAGATTACTATAAAATATAGTATCCTATTATAGATATTTATTAAATAGACTAATAAGAAGTAGGTAAGATTAAAGGCTTATAAAAAGGAATAAAAGCTAGCTCTTAAAAAAGAAGAAGTATTACTTAAATAAGTTTTATATCTATAAAAATAGGATTAGCTATTATATATTAAATAATTATAATTTCTAGTAAATAAACTATTATATAATAAAAATAACTATAATTTAATTAAAATTAATTAGATATAAAAATTCTTAAGATAATATCTTATAATTTAGATAACTTATATCCTTCCCTTTAATAAAGAGTATATAGTAGTTAAAGACTCTACTATCTTTTCTATATAATTTAACCTCTATTAGGAAATAATAATAATATATAAAGTAGAGGATTTAGATACTTATAATATAAATAAGAAAGGTTTAATATAAGGTATTATTATTAAGCTAAGAGTTTTAATCTCTAAGTATAAGAAGAAAGTATATATAACTTAATATAAAAATAGAGAATAAGTCTTACTTATTAAGTATATCTTTATAACTAGTTATATTATAAAGCTATAAATAATTTTTAAAGGAAAGTTATAATAAAAAGTATAATAGAAGGCTCTTATTAAGGGCTATATTATTATTAGTAGAAATAGCTAGACTAATAATATAATTAATCTTATATAAATTACTTAGACTTTTTATTCTAAGTCTTAAGCTATTTAAAAAGGAGAATATTATATATAAACTAACTATTAAGTTAGAATTTAGTACTAAGAATTAGTACTAACTAAATACTTAGTACTAGCTCTAGGTACTAACTTAAATACTTAGTACCTACTTCTAGTACTAACTCGCTAAGGCCTTAATACCTTAGCGAATTAGGTTAACCCGACTTGAATTACTAAGGTATCGCTAAGACGCCAAGCCCCTAATAAAATAGTAAGGGATATTAAACTTTTTCTTGAATTACCCCTATATTAAATTTTTTTTTTTTAATTAGAATTTTAATACCCCCTTTAGTTCCTAGAGATATATATTACCTTTTTATATTACCTTAAAGAATTACCTAGATTAGGCTAGGTAATAATAATAATAATACTTAGTAATATAGTAGTAAGTTATAGATATAATAGTAAATATTATTATAAGTAGAAAATATTACTAATAGTATATTTATTATTTTCCTAGGGATATATATTACCTTTTTATATTACTTTATTTACTTTTAAGAATTCCTTAGGTAATAATAATAATAATAATAATTAGAAAAAAATTTAGAAAATATAGTAAGAAATACTACTAAAAATAGAAAATATTACTACTAAAAATATCTTAGTAATTCGAGTTAATACTTTAGTACTAATACTTAGTACCTACTAAGTATAAGGGTACTACGTAATAATATGGCTATTAAGTACTATAAACGGTACGTATACGTATATATATAGAACTCTCTATTCTTATTAATAATAAGACTAATTACTACCCTTCCCTTTAAGGGGAATTCCCTCCTTTATATACTATAAGTAAAGGGGTAGCGTAGTACTATTATATACTATAAACGCCACGTTAATAGTAGTACTATATTCCTAATTAATCCTTATAATTATCTCCCTATCTAGGCTCTTAGGCTTTAAGAGTATAAAAGGTTATAATCTATAAAAGATACTCCCTTAATAATAGAATATACCTCTAATAAGAGTATAATAATATAATTAATTATAAGGCCCTCTAAGCTAAGCCTTAAGGACTTTATAATTTTATTAAACTATAATAATTATAGATACTACTCTTATATATAATCCTTATATTATAATATATTCTTATTATATTTCTTATTATCCTTTATTAATTTATTATAAAAGTAGTTAGAAGTCTTAGTATTTTAAAGTAAATAAGAAGTCGTCGCTATTAAGGGTTTATTAAGTATTTAAGGCGTACCTTCTTAATATAACTTTAATATTATTCTTCTAATTATAATATCTTTATTTTTTATTAATTATACTAAGTCCTTTTTAAGTCTTATTTATATTATCGCCCCCTCCACGCCTTATTATACCTCCTTATACTTCTAGTAGTTATTTTATAAGTAATCCTTAATAATAAACTTACCCTCTACTAATTAAAGAAAACTACTATTATCCTCTTTACTTATAATAGTACTTAACCTCCTTTATTAAGCCGCTTATAACCTATCCTTATATTATCCTATATAGTATACCTTTAATATACTATATTTTAATCTAAAGAGCTATAAGTCTAATACTTTTAATTAAAGCTTTACTAACTTTTTTAATAGTATATTTTATATACGCGCCTCCCCTAGTTTTATAAGGTATAATTATTATAAAGATCTTAATATTAAATATTAATAGGAGATCCCTACTTATACTTACCGCGTTTATACGCGCCTTCTTTAATTTTTAAATATTATAACTACTTTAAACGCTAGCTCTAACCTCCTTTAACTTACTAGATTCTAGTAAACCTTTAATAGGCTTATTTAATAGTATTATTACTACCTTTACTACGCCTCCTCCGCCCCCGCTACCGCCGCGGCTCCTATTAGGGTTAACTTAACTATTACTATTTATATTATAAATACCCTAGAGGATATTCTTAATATCCTTTATTAGCGTATATATATTACTTTATCTCCCCTTCTAAAGTACCTTTAAAGCCTTATTAATGTAGTATAAGAGCGCCTCCCTCCTATTATAAAGGATAAAGAAGAGGATAATAAGGAGGATACTCCTATTATTAGTAATAGTAATAGTAATAGGCCTAGTACTACTACTAGTATAATATAGCAGCCCTCTCTTATAATACCCTTAATAGTCTAGCTATATTAGGTATCTTTTCTTTTTTATTAATAATAATAGAAATCATTTCCCCTCTTATATAATATAAACTTTATATCTTAGGGTAATCCTACTTAAATCTTTCTAATATATTTAGTATATTAACTAAGTCCCGCTTATATAACTATTAATTATAATTATAAGACTAACCCTTCTACTTTACTAAGTACTAAGGTTTATTATAAGAGATTTTATAATTAAGAATAGCTTTAACTTCCTATTTATCTTTATTATTTATAAGCTCTACTTATATAGCTTTTATAATACTCTTACTATTACCCTAATATAGCTTTATAAGTAAGATATAAAAGATATTATATATATAAAAGGTATTAGGTAGTTATAACTTATATACTTAACTACTAATATAATTAAGGACCTTAAAAGGCCTTGATAATATTATAATAGTTTTTTAATTACTTATATTAATCTAATATACTTTATATTTAATAAGATATAATTACTTATATTATATTATCTTTACTTTTACTACTTATTTATATACTCTACTTATATAACTTATACTTAGTATAAGTACTACTTTAAACCTTCCCTTTATTTCTAAAGTAATTTAACCCTTTTTTATACTAATAGGACTTCTCCTAATAATAGCTCTAAAAGCACTATACTTAGCTTAGGTAAGTAGTTATAAAGCGCCTTATATAAAGGTAATCTAGTACTAGTATACTTTATATAATTATATATAAACTCTACTAGATAAAGTAACTCTACCTAGTTATCTTATCTCTAGGTAGAATAGTAGTATGAATACTACTTAAGCGTACTATTCTATCTCTCTATTTAACTATCTATTTAAGGATAGAAAGTAGTACTAAGTTTCCTTTTTATATTAATATAATAATTTATAACTACCTAAAAGCTACTTATAAATACTATCCCTTAATTACTAATAATACCTTCTAGCTAGTTAAATTTTAAGAAGATTTTATAATATAATAGGTTAGTAATACTAATAGTATTAACTATCTTAATAGTAAGTAAATACTTTACTACCTTAATATAATAGTTTATAACTACTAGGATTATATTATAAACGCCGCCCTTCTATTTACTTAAAGGGAGATTTATAATAAATCTATTATAATTTCTTAAGAAGGTCTTATAAGTATTAGTAATAATAATAGTATATTATAAATAGTATATCTACGCGGCGTTATTAATTAGTAGGTTAAATATTCTTAAATATAATTATAAATATCTTATCCTATTAATTTCTAATAGAACTTCCGCTTAATAAGCTCTTATATATACTTTTATAAGTAGTAGCTAGCGTAAAGGTTATTATAATAAAGCTTTAAGATTTCTTATCTAATTACTTTATTACTAGGTATAAAAACTATACTACCCTTATAAAAGACCTCTATCTTATCTATTAATAGAGATATATTAGTAGCCTTTTTATAGCCTTAAGACTTTAATAATTACTTCTTATTATAAAGGTCCTTATCTCCCTCTTAGAGATATTAGAGTATCTCTAATATTAAGTTATTATATTTATGTTATACGCGCTCTATTATTAATATAATTGTAATATACCTTCTAAGTACTATTTAATTAATATTAAACTATCTTATAATAGGGTTTAAGCTATTACCTATACTACTCTATATCCCTAAGAGCGCGTTACTCTCCCCTATTTTTAAGGTATAAAGCTTTCTAAGCTTTATCTCTAACCTTTTATACTATTTATAGTTATAAGCCTCTTTATCTTATAAATCTTTATAAATATTATATATATAATACTTTAATTAATTAATTAATTGATTTATACGCCTACTTAAGCTACTACTACGTTGCTTATAAGGGTGTTCCTTATAATTTTACCCCCGAGCACCGAATATACTCGTTAGCCGCTGGAGAAACTGTTACTAGTTAAAAACTCCCTCTTATCCGTACCCTTCCACTAATCGTTAGCCTTGCGGTGGTACCGCTAGGCTCCTAATACCACGGTAGGAACTTATACGTACTCCTAGTCTTACGTATTAGTACGTTATAGTCTAAACTACCGCTTTACGGCCGGTAGAGTAAGTAAGATAGTTAGATTCACGCGGCTAGTCTTAGGGCGGTTATTACCCCTTTAGCCCCCGCGTTTTTCTTCTTCTTCTTCTTCTTCCTCTTTTTCCTTGCGGGGATTTCCTGCTCGATGTTATAAGCATACCGAACGGTTCTTGTACTACGCCTAGCGAGAGCACTTCTCGTCACAGACAGGTGGATTACTAAGCGATCAGGCGAACTACATTACAGGTGGATTACTAAGCGATTAGACGAACTACATTGCGGGTGGATTACTAAGTAATCCACCGAACTATACCTCTTGGCAGGATCTCGTATATCTATATAGAAAGCGTGTATTCCTGCTTAGATAGGAGCTTCGTGCTTAACTCATGTTATCTACTAGACTAATCTCCTAGACACTAAATATAATTCTGTACCAGACTAGTTTAATACGAAGCCTACTTGCCTTCTCCTTGACACTCCTCTCTACGAGATCCACCTTAGACCCTGACTACCTCTGAAGGTCACGGGTCGTAACACTCGATACCCTGTAGGAGCCTCGACCTTGCTAGTTGCTCCCCTACTAGCGAGAAGGATGCGATTACTCTAGTCTCTACTATCTATCATGCCGCTACTCTAATACCTATTACTTCGGTTAGTATCCTCCGAGTATCGGTCGTGCTAGCCTCCGCAAAAAGCCGCCGCCGGGCTTCCCTAAATTTAGGGTAGAAAAAGAGAATATATTTTATATCTTACTTCCTCTACCCGTATAAGTATTCGCCGCTATCTACTATTAGGATATATATACGGTAGAGGAAGTAGTTTAGGCTAATCTTTCCGCTTCGGAGCTGGGTCGTAATATATAATACTTATTAAAAGGAATATACTTAATATTCTTTAACTTATTTTATAATATTAATAGATAAGTATCTTCTTTATCTATTATTAGTATATAATCTAGTTACCTTAATAGGATATTAGCTAGGTTTTTAGTACTTATATAATAGTATATTTTAAAATTATATACTATAAGCTTTATTACCTAATATACTTATCTCCTTATTAATAATAATATTATCTAGAAATACTTTAAGTTATTATAATTAGGTATAAGCTACCTTTTAAGAAGTACTATTATACCTAGAACGCCTTAATAATTATAAGTAGTTCTTAATTATAAGTCTTATATCTAGTTTCCGCTAAATATAATTTATAAGAGTAGAAGGTAATAGGATATTATTCTACTTCTACCCCTTTAATATTAATAAGGAACTTTTATAATAAAATAGTTATAATAGCTAGAATTAAAGTATTAATCTCTAATTAGATTTCTCTTATAAGGTTAAAATATATAAGTAATAGCGCCTCTTAAAAGAGTTACTTTAACTACTTAAATACTACTCTTATAATATTACTTAGTATTAACTTTCTATTTTTAATATATAAATAATTATTTTTTAGATAGTCTATTAACGCCGTAGTTATAAAGGAGTAGTACTTAATAAAATATTAGTAGAAATTAGTAAACCTTAAAAAGATCTAAATATCTTTAATACTCCTAGGTTCTAGCTATTTTATTATAATATCTACTTTATATAAATTTATATATATACTATTATAATTAATAATAAAGCTAAGGAATTCTACTTCTACTATTATAAATTTATATTTCTTTAAGTTAATATAAAGTTTAAATTTATAAAGATATTATAATACTACCTTTATAACTTTAATATAAGACTTTTTATCCTAGGAATAGATAAAAATATTATCTAAATAAATAATATATATAATATTAAGTAGTCCTACTAAGGCCTTATTAATATATACTTAAAATAAGGTAGGTATATTAATAAGTTTAAAAGGTATAATTATATATTTAAAATAGTTATACTTTATATAAATATAATCTTTTATCTATTACCCTTTCTTATTTATAAGTAATAATATATATCCTTAAGATCTAACTTAATTAAGTACTTAATATTAACTAGTTTTATTAATATTTTATTAATTAATAAAAGGGGATATTAATTCTTAATTATAATCTTATTAAGCGCCTTATAATTAATATATAAATATAATATTCTATCCTTTTTTAATATAAAAAGAATTAATATATTTATTAAACTTATAGAATATTAGATCTACCCCTTTTTTAAAGTTTATTTAAAGTACTCCTTTAATACGCGTAACTCTTTCTCTAATAAGTTATAAAGTAAGTTAAAGGGAGGTTCTTTATTCTCCTTTATATTAATCGCGTAATTATAGCGCGTATAATTTAATAGCGCCCTAATATTCTTACTTAAGAAGATGTCTTAAAATTCCTAAAATTCTAAAGGGAGCTTAACTTTAAGTAGTAGGCTTTTATTACCTACTCTTAAGTACGTTATAATAAATATAATACTATTAAGCTACTCCGCTAAGGCTTTAATAGTATTAAGATACTCCTTAATATTACTTTTCTTAATAGGGAATTACTAGTTTTATATAAGCTAATCTACTTAGGGATTTTATTCCTTTAATAATAAATACCCTAGGTAGAAGTTATAGTTAAGGTTTACTATTATATAAAAGGCGCCCTTATAATATTATATAATACTATTAAAATTAATAAGTTTAATTTTTCTTATATAAGAACCTAGTAATAATATTAGGTTCCTAATCCTATTATATAAGGTATTATTAGAGCTAGGGTCTATTTCTTAATCCTACTCCTTTATTAAGTATATATTAATATAATTAGTATCTACTTTAAAGTTAATTAATATAACAAATTCTCTTTATAAGCTTTTAAGCTCTATTTATATTATAATAATAAGTTATTATATCTACTTCTTCCCTTATATTATAATAGTAGATATAATTATAATACTTAGGGATTTTTTAAATTTAAGCCTTTCTTAGCTAGCTTATTACTAGATATCTTATTAGTTATAAGCTTATTAATTATAATATTTATAACTATTAATTTTATACTCTAGTAATCCTTAATTATATATCCTTTCTTTTAATAATTATAATACTTAATAGTAGAAAGGTTAGGCTTAGGCCTTTAAGGAAGGTATAATAACGCCTTAATAGTACTCTATCCTTCTTACTTTATATATAAGCTATTATCTCTTTACCCTTAGAAATTTCCTCTTCCTCTTTAAGGATATTAACCCTTATCTCTAGGATATTAAGTTATATTATAAGTTAATTATAAAGATCTTTATATAACTTATTTAAAAGGTTATTATAGAGTATATACTCTATTAATAGCTTAAGTTATCTTTCTAACTTAATAAGGTAATTTATAAAGTCTATAATCTCTTAATATTCCTTTTACTTAGCTTCTAAGTAGTACTTATTAGTTATAAGATATTAATTTTAAAGATCTTTTATTTAATCTATTAAGAAACTATTAAAGTATTTCTAGGACTATTTATCCTTTAATATATTCTTTATATACTTATATTATATAGCCTTAGGGTCTAGGGCTATATATTATAACGCGTATTAGATTTTTATAGAGTTATTAAGGAAATAGGCTATACTTATTTTAATTATATTAACTATATTATTAAACTATTCTTAATATTCTTATACTAACATCCTATTATATATATATAGGTCCTACGGCCTAAGGATATAAGTTTTATATTAAGGATACTTTAATTCTAATTCTTCTATTAATAATAGGTAATAGTAATAACCTACTTAAATAGTATTATTAGTATATATTTCCTACTCTAACTCTTATAAATATTATTATAGATCTTATATCTACTACTTTTTAAAGACTTCTTCTTTAAGTTCTTATATCTTTTATAATAGTACTTCTTAGGTTTTAGGTAGTAGGGACTAGGTTTATACGCCTAGTAGCTACCCCTAGATAGTTAATTATAATCGCGATATATTTATTATTAATTTATTAACTAATTCTTAAGACTTACTTTCCTTATAAGCTTAGTCTCTTATATTAGAGTAGGTTACTTATAGTAGTTAATTAACCTTTTTACCTTATACCTATAATAACTCTTCTCTACTTATCTTATTAATAGTTAGGCTACTACCCCTAAGTAGGGTAGAGTAATTAGAATATAAGAGTACTACGTAATAATATAGCTATTAAGTACTATAAATAGTATATATATATATATATATATAGAACTCTCTATTCTTATTAATAGTAAGATTAATTACTACCCTTCCCTTTAAGGGGAATTCCCTCCTCTATATATTATATATAAAGGGGTAGCGTAGTACTACTATATACTATAAATACTACGTTAATAGTAGTACTATATTCCTAACTAGTCCTTATACTAAGGTACTAACTTAAATACTTAGTACTAACTATTAGTACTAACTTAAATACTTAGTACTAGATTTTAGTATTAAATTACTAAGACTCGAGTTAGGTATCTAACTCGAGTTTAAAGTACTAATTTAATATAGTTAGTCTAATTATATACTTCTAATTAATAGGTATACTTCTTATATTATAATTATAATAATATAATTTTATATAAATTATAAGATAATTCTTTTATATTTACTAGCTTATATAATATATCTTTTATAACTATTAGATATTAGTATTTTTACTCTACTAGTAATTACTTATAAAACTTAGACTTATAAGATTACTTAATATAAAGCTAACTATCTAATTAATAAGATAAACTTCTTAGAGCTTTATTAAAAAGCCTAATATAATATAATAATACTATATAATATATATAAGGTATATTTAAAATATAGCTTATATCTATTTAATTTATAATTAATTTTATTAAAGCTCCTTCTAAAAAATAATAGATAGCTTAAAAATAATAAATAGGAATTATATAATATAATAATCTACTACTCTTCTATTATACCTTTTAATACTACTATTATATATTTAAATAGGAACTAGATTACTTTAATTCTAGTAAATATAATATAAGTTTAATATATCTTAGAGGTAATAGTATATATAAAATAAGAAACTAGAGTAACTAATATAATAGAGCTATTAATAGTACTAAAAGAAAATAGTATAGATTTATATAAAGTCTTTAAGAAGGTAAGTAAAGTAATAATATAAGTAATAGTTAATAGTATTATTTATAATACTACTAATACTAAGCTTATAATAGACTAACTACAAGGTATTACCTAGACTACTAAGCCGCTAATTCTTAGCGATTTAATACTAGAATCTAGTACTAAGTATTAAGAAAGTTACTATATATAGTATACTAGTATACTATATATAGTAACACGCTAAAAGGCTTAGCGAGTTAGTACTAAATTATAGTACTAATTCCTAACTTAATAGTTAGTCTAGCTTATAAAGTATAATAGAAGGTAAGAAAGAAAGTTTAAATAAGTTAAAGGTAATTATAATTAGACTAACCGCGTCGGGTTAGTACTTTAAACTTGAGTCGGGTTCCTAACTTAACTCTTAGCGAGTTAATACTAAATTCCTAGCCTAAGTATTTAGGTTAGTACTAATAGTTAGTACTAAGTATTCAAGTTATTACTAAGGGGTAGTACTAAGTATTAGTACTAAAGTATTAACCTAACTTACTAAGACTTTAGTTTTAGTAAGGGTATTTTACTAGACTATAATATTAGGAATACTTTATAGTAATATAAAAGGGTAATATAATTATTTAATAGTCTTTAATAGATAGCCTATCTATCTATCTATCTAGTTAGATATCTCTATAATCTTATACTTATAATCCTTTTATTTATTACTATCCTCCTTACTATTATTATATTTACTATTATTATCCTTACTACTACTACTAGTCTTACTAGTATCTTCTAGCTTATATTCCCTATCCTCTTCTTCGTCCTCCTTAATAGTATACTTAATTTCTTTCCTATTAATACTAACTTTAATTAAGATACCCTCCTTATCTTAATTCCTCTTTATAGGGTTAGGTATAACGCGATCCTTTATATTAAACGCGTTAGTATACTCTTATATAAACTTAGTATAAGTATTTATAGTATTAGGGTCCTATATATCTTTTAACTCCTTTAGACCCCTATAATATATAATCCTTTACTTAATAATTTATATAATTAGTAGATTAAATCTAGTAAATTCTAGCCTAATAGTATCTATATCTTCCTTAGAAGTATTCTAAAAGTTAAGTTAATTAGAAGATAGAATTAAAGGCTAATTATATATTTACCTCTTTTATAAAACTAGTTATACTATTTATATTCTAAGTATAATTTACTAGTTTATCTAGCTTAGCTTATTCCTTAATAGCCTCTTTATTGTCTTTAAGGCGTAACTCTATCTTAAAATATTCTATTATATAATATTAGCTATTTAGGAAGTATTATATTACCTAATTATATTACTATAAATCCCTCTTTTATATCTTTCCTCCTTTATAATATCCTTTATCCTAATTACTAGCTTTATATAATCCTCTTTAGTAGCTATCTTCTATATATCTAATTCCTTTAACTTCTTAATCCTTTTTAATACTACTACGTAGTTATTAGATACTTTTATATATAGTAGCTTCTTATTATTATCCTAGTCTTTTACGCGTTCTCTACTTATAATTAATTTAAGATTCTAGTTATAAGGACTTAATATTACTATAATATTATATTAGCTTATCTATCTAGTAATATATTTAGGTAATATAATTAGTAATAAATATTTACTATATATTAATAACCTATCTTACTATAATATCTTAAGTATATAGAGGTAGGAGGAGTTATAAAGAAGGTTTTAAGGGGTAATTCTACCTATAATTATACTTATAATTACGTGGAATATTCCGCTTAATATTACTTTACCTTATATTAAAACTTCTAAACCTTATATTCCTTCTTTTATCTACTATTATATATATTTAATAACTTTAATAATAGCTTATACTAAGTAGACTAGTAATATTATTTTATAATATATTTCTTACTCTATATACTAATAGGTAGATAGTATAAGGAGCTAATAAAACACTAAAATTACTAGCTAGAGGGGGTAAACCCTTATAAGGTAGGGGAGTAAATAAGCTATTATATAGGAAGGGAAAGGTAATATAAATAGGTAATATTTTAAAATATAATTAGCTAATCCTTTATAGTTAGTAGTACTAAAACTAATAATATAAAGATAAAAGTATAAGGTTAACTTAGGTCTTAGAGCTCTAAGGGAGATAAGATAATACTAAAAGTCTATTAATAACCTTATCTTAAAGCTACTATTTAATTATATTATAAGGGAGGTTATAATAGATATTATAAGAGCTAGTATAAACCTATATTAAATCTAAAGTTTAGCTTTAGAAGTATTATAAGATATTATAGAAGTATTTATAATATCTTTTCTCTTAAGTAAATATATTACTATTTTATATTACTACTTAATTCTTATAATAATTACTTACTAATATATCTTATAATATAGATTTAAATCTACTTTATATCTATACTAAATATATTACTATTATATAGAGGGATCTAAAGCTTATAAAGGAATTAATAGGGAGCTTTAGTATTATACTATTTAGCGCTTAAGGGTAGTAATAGTTTTATAGTATTAGGAGTAGAGGGTAGGTCTAGGATAATACGGCGCTCCTAGTATTATAGCGCTCCTAGTATTATAGTACTCCTAATATTATAGTACTCTTAGTATTATAACACTCTTAGTAAGATAAAGAATTATATTACCTTCTTATATTATCTTTATATATATACGTAGAAATTAAACCTACTTTTTAAATATACTACCTAATTATTAAATAACTTTAAAATAATAACTATTAATCTACTTATCTTAAGATATCTACTAATTTTAACTTAAAAGGATCTTTACCTCTATTAATACTTTAATTAGTATCTTCTTCCCTTTAAAGAATATCCTAGGGTTTAGTAAAAGCTTCTTTAGGGTCTAAACCTATAATATAATTATAATACTTTAGAAGTATTACTTATTTTATAAACTCTAGTTCTAACTATACGCGATCCTATAAATATACTCTTTAAGTAAGATTAAAGACTCTCTTAATACCTATAAATAATATTAGATATAAAAGGATATCCTTAGCTATTTATATTAGATTTAAATAAGCTAAAGTATTATCCCTCTAGTACTCCTATATAGGAATATCCTCTAGTAGACTTTTAGAATAAAAGTATTAAATAGCTTCGCTTTATAATAAAGACCTATAATTTAGATATTAAAGTAGACTTCTCCTTACTCTTATTAAAGGCTATTACTAGTTAGTATAAATTTAAATATATTACTATATTATATTACCTCGTTAATATTCTATATATCTTATATATTAGTCCTTCTAGTAACTAGTATTATCTTATAATACTTATAAAAGTAGTTAGTAAATTTATTCTTATATATCTCTTTATAAGAGGTTAAAGTATTATTATTATTTAACTCCTCTTATTTATCCTAAGTTTTATATAGACTTAGTTTTATAAAAGGGTCTAGAGTATTAGTAAGGTTATATATTAATCTACCTTTACCTTCTATTTTAGAATAATATTTAGTAAGTTTTACTAAGGCTACTTTATAAATTTTAATAATACTTACTCTACTAAGTATCCTACTATTATATATTATTATTTTAGTATAATTAAAATAGTTAAAAAGGGTATTATATAATTAGAACCTTAAATATATACCTATATTTATTATCTAAGAAACTATTAAGGTAAGTTAATAGATAGGATTTAATATATTTCTAAGTAGTAAGATAATTAACTACTTATATCCGCTAAGGCTAATCTTATTAATTTTTAGATTAATTATATTTTCGTCTACCTAAGAATTAATAAATTTACGTAACTAATATATATAACGAAGTATTAGGTAGGTAGAATTCTAATAAATACGAATATCTTATATAAGTTTTCTAGGTCTTTTAATAGAGCTTTCTTATAGCTATTAAAAACTAAGCTTTTATTAAGGAGATAAGTTAATAGCTATTATAAGAGCGCGGATCTATTATAAATATTAGTAAGTATATTACCCGTTTATATTACCTCTATTATACTATACCTTCTTAATAATAGTAGATAGACTTATACTTACTTAGATATCTTTAACTTAAGTATCCTCTAATAATACTACTATATTATTTAAGGCTTCTAAATCTAGGGCTTTAATAAAGTCTTATATTATAAGGTTAAAGATATAAGTTATATAAGGAATAGAGTTTAATAGTTTATCCTACTAGATATCTTACTAAGCTAGAGATTTCTCTAATTTATCTTTTAAGGTTCTATTATTACTAGTATTATTAGTAATAACCCTAAAAAGCTTATCTTTAATTTTATAAAGGGTTAATATCTTTATTATTTCCGTTATAAGTAAATACCTAGAATACTAGATATTAAGTAGTATAAAAGTAATAAGATATTCCTAATATTAAAAATTAGTATTAACCTAGTAGACTAGTACTTTAAGGTAGGCGACCTTTTAGGGACTAGACTAGGTATCTAATATAAGAGAAATACGTCGAGGATATTCTAGATCTTATAATAGTTCTGTATTATTAGCTCGCCTAGGGTATATTATATCAGGTTATATTATTATTAATTCTTATAAGCTAAGATATATATATTAGGGCTAATATAAGTAGTTAGAGCTATTAGCTACTCCTTCTATTTATAGTCCCCCCTTATACCTTATAGCCCTTATAAGGCCTAATACCCTATTATTAGCCTTAGAGTCCCCTATTAATATCCCTTTATAAGGCCTAATACTCTATTATTAGCCTTTAAGTCCCCTATTAATATCCTACTCTAAGTCCTAATCTTTAGTACCTAAGTCTTCTAACTTTATAGGAGTAGGTTATTCTTTAATAAACTATATAAGTAGATTAGTCGTAGTATAGCCTAATTTAATATATTATAGGAGTATATCTAGGGTATTATAATAAGGTGGGCCTTTATAATCTATAATATAACTAAGATCTAGATAATAGGCTATTATAAGAGTAATTAGCTATCTAGCCTTATCGCGGATTTATTTTACCTTAGCTTATAAGGTCTTTAAGATCTTATTACCCTAATAAAGTATTTAATATATCCTAGGGGTAATACTATTTTTAGCTATATTAAAGACTCTCTTATCTTTTATAGTAATAGCCCTAACTAAGGGTATAATATCCTTAATAGCTTTTCTAGCAAGTACTATTATATCTACTTAAATAAATATAGTACTATCTAGGTACTCCGTAATAGTAACTATATAAATATATTACCTAATTAGATTAATAAAGACCCTTTAAAGATTCCTAGTATTAAGTATTAGGGGAGGCGTAGCCTCTATTTCTATTATATTGTAGCTATAAGGTATTTCTATTATATTATAATTATAAGGGCGGACGGGACTAGTAATACTACTTATATAAATCTCTCTAGATTTACTAGCCTTTATATCTAATAGCTAGTAAGGCGCGTAAGTAAATTTATCTAGGAGGTTAGGGAAAAGTTTTAAGTATAAGGGTACTAATAGAGGTACTTTACCCTTTATAGAATTTATAGCTAATCCCTAGGATTATAATTAACGCGGGATAGGTATATTAAAGCTTTATAGAGGCCTAGGAGAGGACCTAGGCCTATAAGAGCTAGCTCTAGCTATAGTTAATACTTTAGCCTAGGCTTTAATAGCCTTTAAGTTTAGTTACTATAAGGTAGTAGTATAGTATATTTCTAGGTTATAGTCTTTCTAACTATAAAGAATATATATATAATATTCGTCCTTACTAAACTAGCTAAATATATTATATCTATTATTAAACTTAATATTAAATATATTACCTTAATAGATCCTTAGAGGCTCTAAGATAATAAATCCTATAGCGTTAAAATCTAGAGGCTACTAGGCCTTAATACTAGTAATGGGGATAGCTTTAAGAATAATAATACCTATAATAGAGTCTAATAGCTTTACGCGTTTAAGTAATATATCTCTACTAGATCTACTTATAATACTATTAAGAGTAAGGACCTTTAATAGATAGTTAATATCCTCTATTATAGGGTTTAAAAATAGGTACTCTAAGTATAATCTATTATCTAATCTATAACTATAGTAGGCCTTCTAGAATACTTAATTTATAATATTAATAGCCTTACTAAGTATCTAATAATTAGAATTCCGCGATATAATAATAGTACTAATAAGACCTTCCTTAAATTTATAGGCCTAATATAAGCTTAAACTATATAGGGCTTTATAGGGTTTATTATCTTAAGTAGTAATATAAAGCTAATAGACTATTAAGCTAAGGGATAATATAATTAAGTTAGAGATTTATAAGAGTATAAAGTAGTAAATCCTATAGAGTATAAAGCGCTAACCTAATTCTAGTTAATAGGCTTATTACTATAATTATAAACTTAATAGCCTAGGGTAAATAGTTTATTTTCTATAAGATAGCTTTATACCCTAAAACTATATAATTATAATAGCTTTATATTATAAATATATAAGAAATAGCTTTATACCCTAAAACTATATATTATAATAGCTCTACGCTTCCTAAATATATAAGAAATAGCCTTATACTTATACCTATTCTAAATAACCTAAAAGGTCTAACTAGTAGCTTTATACCCTAAAACTATATATTATAATAGCTCTACGCTTCCTAAATATATAAGAAATAGCCTTATACTTATACCTATTCTAAATAACCTAAAAGGTCTAACTAGTAGCTTTATACCTTAAGGCTTTATACCTCTAAGGCTTTATACCTATACTATTATAGTAATACTTTAAAAGGATACTTTTAATAGAATTATTAAACTAGATCTAATATATTTTATATATCCCTTACTAACTCCTATAAATTTTCTTCTAGTTTATACCCCTTCTAGGCTACGAGATATTATAGTTTATAATAGTAGAGTCTAGAGTCTAGGATCTTATCTACCTTATACTCTCTCTTATTATTATACTCCGTGATTTTATTAATTAGGGGTAGTAGTAGCCTAATACGGCCCTTAATTATATTAGTATAATAGGGTTCTATTAGATATATATAAAATACTAGGTATACTTTTATTTATAAAGGTAACTTAATCTTATAAGTATTAGGTATTATAGCCTCTACTACTAGAAAGGGGCTAACTTTTTTATAGTCTAGCTTTTTATAAGGTCTTTATAATAAGATATTAATACTATATAGTATAACGCGGTCTCCTAGTTAGAGGGTTAGGGGCTTTCTCCCCTTATTATAGTATTAAGCCTAGGTATTTTAGGCTATAATAAGCTCTTCCTTAAGGATTATATTAAGGTATTCTAGTTCTTTTACTATTTCCTAGGCGGTTACGCTAGGGCTAATATAGCTAGGAGCGTCTACTAACTAGAATAGTTTAGGCTCTCTACTACTAGAAATAAAGAATAGGCTTTAATATATAGTACTATAAATACTATTATTATAGGTATATTCTCTAAGGCTAAGTAGAGTAACCTAGTTATCCTACTAGTAATTTATAAAGACTTATAAGTATTATTTAATAACTTAATTTTACTACTCTATTAGGCTATCTATTTATTAATAATACGCCGTTAAAAGCTTATAATCTATACTAAGGGCTTTTATAAGAGTTTACTAAAAGTATAAGGTAAAGAGGGTATCTTAGTTACTAATAATTATATTAGGTGTCTTATATAGCTAAAACACGTCTTATAAGAATAATACTATAAACTATTTAGAGGTTATAGATTTATAGTATATAATATAGTAGTATATTATACTAAAATAGTCTATTATTACTATAATATAGTTATAAGTAATATTATTAACGGGGCTTTTACTATTTAAGAGGTCTATAATAAAGTTTACTATAATAGATCTCTATAGTATATTAAGAATTAGAATAGGTGCTAATTCCCTATATAATAGGTATTTTAAAGCTTTAGTTCTTTAGTAGGTATTATATATTTTTATATAATTAGCTACGTCGTTACTTAATAACAGCTAGTAGAACTAATAATAGATAGTTAAAATAGTCCGGTCGTAACTAAGGTAGCCTACTATTAGGGAATTATAGAAATTTTATATAATATAGACTTTTAGATCTATATCCTTAGGTACGTAGAAATAATTACCTTAGAAATATAAAAGGCCTAATAGCTATTTATAACTTAGTCCTTTAACCCTAATAGCTCTACTATTAGTCTTAAGTTTTTCTAAGATTTCTTTAAGGATAGTTTATAAGAGCTTAAAGGTCTAGTTATCTTCCTATTCTATTAATTCTAGGTCTATTATTACCTAGTAGGCTGTATCCCGCCCTTCCTTAATAACTATAAGCGCTAACTTAAAGAAAGGGACTATAGTATAAGTAATATTAGGCTCGTTATAATTAGCCCTCTAAGAGGGTATATTAGCGGGGTTCCTCTTCCTAGGCTAGTATTAGATTTTAAAGTTAGATACTAAAAGAAACTCTACCTAATAGGCCTAGTATTAACTTAGCGTCTTAGTAGTAAGGAATAATTTAAGGTTATAGTAGTTTATAATAACTATAATATAGTATTAGGCTCCTTTAAGGTATTTCTATTATACTTAAAAGGATATAATAATAGCTAATAATTCCTAATCTAGGGTACTATAATTTATTTTAGCTATGTTAAATTTATAGTTATAAAATATAATTAAATAGGTATAAGTATTATCCTTCCTTTAAGAATATACCCCTAATAGTATATATATACTTACGTCTCTTTCTATTTATAAAGGTAGGTTAGGATTATAATATACTAGTAGTAGTACCTTAGTAAATACCTCTTTAAGCTCTTTAAATACTAATTTAGCCTATTATAACTACTAAAAAGTAACTATTAGCTTTATTAACTCTATTAGTTCCCTTATAATTTAGCTATATTCCTTAATAAATTAATAATAGAAGCTATAAAATCTTAAAAAGGATTAGACTTACTTTATTATTATAAGAGTAGGCTAATCCGTAATAATTAAGACTTATATTAGGTCTATTATAATTCCCTTAAAGCTAATAATAAACCCTAAGAACTCTATAGTATTAATACTAAATTCGTATTTTTCTAGCTTAATTAATAGACCGTACTTCCTTAGTACTATTAAAACCTCCTTAATATAATAGTTATATTTAGTAGGATTATTAGAGTAGATAAGGATATTATTAAGGTATATAATAATTATAATATCTATAAGGTATAATAGCGCCTTATTAATATACGATTAGAATATTAAGGGGGCGTTAGCTAGTTTAAAAGGTATAATATAGTATTTAAATAACTTATAATAAGTATAGAAAGCCGTTTTCTATTTATTACCTTCTTTTACTTAAATTAGGTTATAAGCCCCTTATAAGTTAATTTTTATATATACTTTAACTCTCCTTAGTTAGTCTAGAATATTTAAGACTAGAGGGATTAGATATTAATCTCTTACTATTATTATATTAAGGCCTTAGTAATCTATATAAAGGTATAAGCCTCCGTCCTTTTTCTTTATAAATAGGATTAGTACCCTAGTTATAGATTTTAAGCGTCTAATAAAGCCTAATTTAAGATTCTATTTAATATACGCCTTTAAGACACCTAACTTAGTCTCTAATAGGTTATAAAGTAGGTTAAAAGGTAGTATAATTCCTAGCTAAAGGTTAATAGTATAATTAAGTTTATTATAATAGGGTAGTAGCTTACTTCCTACCTCCTTATTAAAAACGTCTAAGTATTCTAAGTACTTTATTAGTAGGACCCTTAGGGTAGATTAGTCGGCTTCCTTAGTTATAAAGTAATAGGTATAAATAGTCTCTCCCTCTACCTTATTATTAAAGTCTATTTAATTTAATACCCTAATATTATTAGGTATACTAACCCTTCCCTTAACCTAATCTATAATAGGATTAATTTATTAAAGTTATAATAGGCCTAGAATTATCTAATAACCTTATATAGGAATAGCTTAAAAAGTATAATAAGAGTAATATCTACTTAAAGTACTAATTTTAATATAAAATAGTACTTATAATAAGGTAGGACTAATTATCCTTCTATTTATATTAATAACCTAGGCTACCTTAATATTTAAGGGCGTAAGGCCTAATATTTAGACCTAGTCCTAATTAATAAAATTCGCCGTAGCGCTATAATTAATTAAAGCTTATAGGGTTAATTTTATATATTAATAATATAAGTTAGAATAGTTTTTCTATATCTATATAAGTATTAAGATATAGTCCTTATTATAGACCTTATTAAATATATCTAATAAAGTAAGGTATAGGAACTCCTTTTTAAGGGTATATTATAGCTTTTATAACTAATATTCTAAGTTACACCTAGCCTACTTTAAAGGGGGTAATTCCTAGGTTATAAGGTACTCCTCTAAGACTAGTATAACCCGCGACGCTATCTTAAGTATTACGGGCAATTATTTTTTAGATAGGAGTAGTTAATAGATCTATTAGTATAGTCTTTAACCTAATATTTCTTCTACTTATAATATATATATACCTATTAATCTCTTTAAGCCTTTTAATAGTTATTATAGATATTAGCCCTCTTCTTACTATTTAACCCTAATAGTTTAAATTTTATACTATTTAGTTTATTATATAAGAGAGAGTATCCTCTACCTTCCTTATTAGGATAGTTATTAGTAAATCGTACCCTTTTTTATTAACCCCATTCTACCTCCTTATAATCTTCTAAGGTCTACTTCCTAACCCTAATATAATTTTTAGCTTATTATACTACGGTCTTAAATCCTATAAATATATCTAGTAGTTACTATTATATCTAGTAGATATAATCTAGGATTTTAGCTAATAGCTTTTTCCTAAAAGTATAGTAAATCGCCGAATTATTCTATAATAGATCTATTACTAGGGTTTTAAATCTATTAATAAAATTTTATACTAACTCCCTATTTCCTATATATATATAGTCTATTTTTAACTTTATATCTAACCTAATATCCCTAATAGAGTAAATCTCTAATAGTTATACTTATAACTTATTCTAGTCCTTAAAGGTCTCTTAGAGGCCTAATAGTCTTATAAGTTATATCCTTATTCTAATTTTAGGTCTAAGGTAGGTATACGCTATAAATACTTAAGTATTAGAGCCCTTAATAATCTAAAGGTTAAAGAAGTTATTATAATTAATAATCTATAAATGGATATCTATAAGAGGGCTAGTAAATAATAGGGGTTTATTATATTTTACTCTCTTATAATCCTAATTTATTACTATTACTATTATTACAGCTCCTATTAGAGGTATATATATAGAAGGGGCTACGCTACGCCTTATAGTAAGCCCTAATAGATCTATTAGGCCTCTTCCCCTTTATAAGGCCGTACTAATAGTATCGCGTTAAGACTCTACTACTTTAGCTTTAAAGATAGCTATTTAGTTAAATAGCTATTAAGCCGTCTTAAGGCTAATAGTATCTAGACCTCTAGAGTTATAATCTATTTAGCGTATAAGTAATAAGGATAGTATACTAGCTATTTCTTAAGTAGGTCTATATTATATTATATCTTAGGTATTACAAGTTCTAAGGTCCTAATTAATAAGATTATAAGCTAGGCTCCTATTAGGAAGAATTAATATAATAGTTCTATATTATTAGCTCGCCTAGAGTATATTATATTAGGTTATATTATTATTAATTCTTATAAGCTAAGATATATATATTAGGGCTAATATAAGTAGTTAGAGCTATTAGCTACTCCTTTTATTTATAGATCTACTTTAATTTTCGTATATATTCCTTTAAAATCCGAAAAGATTATACTCTATAATTTAGTATAATAGATTAGGGTTAAATCTAGACGAGCTATTAATAGTAATTACTAAAACTCTAGTTAGTTAATAATCTAGAAAGACTAGTTTAAGGTAAGAAAGTATTTACATAGCTATTTATTCTACTTCTCTTAATAAAAGTTAGTAGAAAACCTAGTATTACTTTTCTTCTAAAGTTATCCCTAAATAATTAGTTTTATATTACTAATTTATATTACTATAGATAATATACCTAACTTAAAGAAAGTTCTATTTATAATAATAGGCTAAGCCGTTTATAAAGAAAGTATTTATTTATTTTAAGATATTTCCTTATATTAGATATACTTAAATTACTAGTAGCTATTAAGTAGTCTAGAATTCTATTATACTTCTTATAAGTAATCTTTAGTAATCGCTTAACTGTTAAAGTAATTTAGATAAAGTTATCTTAAATATTAGCCTATTTACCTGATATAATCTTCTTAATCTAGAGCGGATCCTTAATTTTAGTACTAGACCTTATTTTAATACTTTAATTAATAGTAGTTTACTACTACTATACTTTAAACCGGACTTTAGTATACTAACTCCATTTAATAAATTCGCTATTCTTTACTAGAATTAAGTCTAGGAAATCTTCCTTAATAGCTTTAATAGTATTCTAGAGAAGTACTTTCTTTTCTTAAAAGGATCTATCTAATATACCCTATCTAACCTAACTTATAAATTAGCTAGGACGAAGACTACTAGATATAGAATTATCTATATTAAGATTATTAAATTCCAATTAAATAGCTTTATTACTAAGGCCTATAGAACTTAATACTCCTAAAGGACTTAAAGGGACTAATATATTCTAGGCGCTAATAGTAAAAGAATTAAGGGTAATATAAAATAGTAATATAGACTATTATATTATTATAAACTATTATATTATATAGAATAATAAGTAAAGAATATTAGGTATAAGATAAATTCTAATTATATAAAACTATTTAAATTTATATTATAGGGAAATTATATTAGAGTCCTTTACTATTTTATTAGCGGCTTAGCTTCTTAGTAATACCTTAGCGAGTTAGGTTAGTCTAACCTAACTCGCTAAGGTACCGAGGGCTTTTTAGGTTAGTACTAGAAACTAGTACTAAGTATTCGGGTTAGTACCTAAACAGGTACTAAGTATTCGGGTTAGTACTAATTTATAGTACTAAAACCCGACTTAATAGTTAGTCTAATTATAATATAGCTTATATTATAAATAAAGATATTATTAAAAAGTAAAGGAAGAGATAATAAAAAGAGTAATAAAAAGAAGTTTATATATACTATTAGAAGATCTATCTTAATATCTTTATATATAGATTAAAGCTATTAAAGTAAGGAATAGATCTATTTATAAAAAAGGGAGTAAAAGGAGGAAAAATAATAATAATAATAAAAGAAATATTAAGATTAAATACCTAATTAATAGTTAGACTATCTCTTCCCCTTATATTAACTCTACTTATATCCTTCTCCCTTATAGTAATAGTAGAAGTAGTACTACTAGCTAAATTAGTAATACTAGTACTAAAAGCTAGTTAACTAATTAGATAGTAGAAGTAAAAGTAGAAGTAAAAGAAGAAGTTAATAGTATATCTATCTATTAGAGTAATAATTATAGAGTTAGAATAAGGCTTATAAGTAAAGTAGATATAAGATAAATAGACTAATTATATAGTAGAAGGAATTAGCTAATTAGGGTAAGAGATATATATAAGGAAGCTTATAAAGTATTAATTTTAATTATTAATTAAAATATAAATAATATAAAACCCTACGTTTTTATTATATATAGATAAAAAAGGGAGTTATTTAAGTGGTAGCCCTATAGGGCTACGCCCCTTCCAGGTACGCGCCTCTTCTAGATGAACTCTTCTAGGTTCGGTAAAACTTCGGCTCCCTAAAATAGGTCTTCCGTCCTCCTTCGTGTACGTCGTCCTACAGCAATTTCAATCTCACTCCTTATTGACAGCATCCTTACTAAAGCCTGGTCTACACCGCCTCGTGCAGTTTCTAATCCGAGGTAGAACATACATGGCGCGTGGCCCTCATCCCTATTGGCACGAAGGATTCCATGAAGTCCTCCCGAGCGGCTGAGCCGCTTACGTGCATTTTCAACCCCTGAGTCATCTTACATTACATGTATCACTTGCATGCCTCCTTTGATTGGGGGATCAATCATCTATCAGATGCCCGGCGTGACAATAATGGGATCTAACTACTTCGTGCTAATGCCAGCGCCCGGGCCAGAGAAGTCTCTAAGACCCTACTTAATGCTTTGGAAAAGAAAAATGATGGCGCGCGCTTCCACCCTTCCTTCCATATTGTTCGAGGACACCAGCTTCGATGGAACGTCTCGTGTCCTAGCTCCCTGGAAAACAGGCAACTCATCTGTTGCTCGGGTTCTCCGCATCAGATGTCAGCTGCGCCGCACCTTTCAGCCCAGAATCCTGCATACAGGACAACGCCCCAATTTCATCCTTCAATCTTTCAAAGTCAGCACTTGCGTCTTACTTCTGCGTAATTTGGAAGGCTATGCCTTTATTGAGGGTCCGGGGACTGTTGACCTCAAGGCCTTCTCATTGCAGTAGGCTCATGTTGATAGTATGCTGTACCTACGTCTTCACGCCCACTAGTGCCCGCTCCACACGATGAGCAAAGTCTCATCGTTCCCGTCTAGATACATGTTCGACCATAGCGCGCGCCTCAAATACTCGCTCTCCTTGTGTTTCGCCTTGTCTCAAGTATTGTCAGAACGCCAGCTTTCGGAAGTGGTCGCACCTGTCTCAATAGGCGATAGTGGCCATGCATTACACCCAGCCCTATCTTCTTCTCGTCCTTATTATTAGCCCATCAGATCATGCGCCTGGAATGTTCAGCCAATGATCGGCGGATCCTCTATGCAAAGCCTCTTTCCAACAGTACTTTCTGACTCGAAAACAACTCCGTATTGCGGAAGCTGACTGACCTTATGACTGTGGAGGCTGCAACTCTTCTTTCGCCTTCGCGAGATGTCTACATTATATAAGAGAGCTCCGAGTGCGATTTTTCGCGCACTTTCTCTCATTCAATATTGGCTACTCCACGATCTCCACCAGAAAAGCGAAGGCGCAGAATCTTACATTTCCACAGGCCAATCTTGTCCTTAGCTTTAGTGATCCTTCAAATACGATATCGTTGAGCAGATTAAATCCCCATCCGACCCCGTCGACGGGAGCATGTCTTTCCTCGCCCCTTACACAAATGCTATGCGTATAGGTCAAGGGTAAGCACCCCTACACTTTCCACCACTTTGCCAACTCGATGTTGTAAACAATAAGGCATCTAACTGCTTATACGCAATACCCTCTCCGCTGAATATCCCCAAACTTCATCCCTTGCTGACGTGGTATGTTAGCTTCAACTCGTACACCCAAGAGATATGCATCGAGAATGCCGTCCTTGTCGAGCCCGCGCGCAAAGCTCGCTCCACATCCTCTCAACGTTCACACCCTAGTATCGCCCCAAACAGGACTTTACGCCCAATGTCAATGGACGCAACAACCCTCCGTCCAAAAAGCAGCAGCGCCTCATTACAATCTGACGCGACAAGCTTACACACGGGAGACCCTAACGAGCCCCAACGACCTGGAAGCGCACAATCCGCGACTTCGATGCCTAATATAACCATTGAATCCCCCCACCTCTACCCACCCGCCCCAGCAACGTCCGTCCAGCCCGCAGGAACAACCCCACCGCACGAAAATGTTGTCCAGATAGTGACCTACTCCTCGCGCATGGTCGACAACGTATCCGATATAGTCGAAGCGCTCAATATCTCCTCGTCCGCCTCGATAAAATATGGTACAATCAAAGGCGCCGGCAGTGCCTCTATCGTCAACGAAAACAAAGTCAACCAATCAGACCTGAACTACATCGTCACTGTAAAGGTGACTAATGAGACGTCCCCAGTGGCGGATAGAATGACATTCAACCCTATAGCTGAGCTAGACAATAAACGATTCACAGATGTGTTTGGCGACTGCTTCATCAGCGGCTTCACCGAGGGTGGCGAATTTAGCGCCATCGTTTCTATCAAAGTCAGTGACAAGGCCAAAGTCTCTGCCGTAAAAGCCGCGGCTGAGGCCGAAATCGCTATAGCAGCTGCTCCAGGCTTGTCTGTTGGGACGAAGAACAGTGTGGACAAGCACAAGAGTGATGTATGGGATGATACCGAGACGACCATCTCCGTCAATTGGGCCGGTGGCGGCAATATCAAACCTGCGGATGAGAAGTGGGATTTGAAAACCGTGGTAGATGTTGCAACGCGGTTTCCTCATCTGGTAGAAACCTGTGCGCAGCGAACGAGCGCAATCCTAACGCGATATACGAGTTTGAGGAGCTTTAACGAAGTGAATACAAGGAATTCGCCCGAGGATCGATTTAGGATCCTAGACTACGACCTCTGTTCCTTGTACACGCAAGATCTTTTCAGCGCCTTTTTGACTTATAAGAATATCTGGGCGGAATTATCGGATATGCTGAAGTTCACTGAGCGGTATCGGGAGAGGGAACCAGGGACGGATGTGCCTGATCCAATCCAGCTTACACCAAAAGGTCTGAATGAGGCCAGGTTACTTGCCCGCAAGGGCATGACGCAGATAAGTGATATCACAAAGGCTCTGATCACAGAGCCCTCGTTGGCGGACCTTGACGAGAACGGACAGCAAAGGGCTGTGCCGTACATGTGGCCGAGCGAGTTGAGGAAACGAATGCCTGTGAGTTATACCCTCAAGAAGAAGAACTTGCGCGAGTACGATAGCTGATAAGCCAACAGATCAGGCATCACGGTCTTACTATTCGCGAGCAAGCAGACCTCGTCCGCCGCGACACCAATTTCGGCCTCCTCAACTCCGAAGAGATTGGCAAGATAGGCCACTGGGCTCGAGATGATGATCTCGACTTCGCACCATTGGTCGGCGATCGCATGCAGCCCCAGCGCTCATGGCTGGGGAAGGAGAAAGACACGCTCTTCTGTACGTTAGACTTGGCAGCAGATACCACTCACCTCGATAACCTGACCAAGCTTCGTCTTCACGCGTACCAAAATCGCTCCATCAACTGGCTTGGCATATTCGGTCGCCAAACTCGGTCCAAGCGCTGTCACAACCAGCTCTCTGGGATCGGCTTCAGCACGGCTCATGATACCGGCGTTCCCTCCAGAGACGATGGCATCCACCACGTCGTGGGGCATCCGAACAAGAATCATGAATTCTGGTCTCAGCCACCAGCCGATTTCAAGTATGCGAAGGCCTCGAAAGTGAGGATCGAGTACGTACCAGGGTCCGGCTGCTTGGCGGCTTTGGTCGTATCGGACTCCAACAGCCAGGAGCTGGCGAGCTGGAAGCAGTACGGTCAAGGGAAAGCCTTCTCGCCCACTGGACTAAAGATTGTAGAGCAAGAACCTCCAGATGAGAGGAGTGGATGGATTTTGGCTGGGTTCTGGGGCCATGCTGATTCGCGCGTGATCAACAGTATCGGCCCTATATGGAGAAAGTAATTGGTATATATGAGGGAGCTGAGGTTGGTTTACTCTTTGAAGCGTTCTGATTTTATCGATTTAATCTTGCTTTCGTTTGTGAGGACGATACCTTTGATTTGGTTGTTACTCCCGCCCAATCTTAGTGAGGCCGGTGTTGTAGAGGAAATTGATTTTCGCCATCACTTCCATGACTAACCCTGTCTACAGCGAAACTCTATACATACATCATCGGAAGAAAACACCTTTTCACTTCACAAGAGACCGATATCGGTATCTTCAGTTTCTCAACTCAGCACTATAAGCGTTTACGGATTCCACCTACGCGGTATATAACGATTTGGGAGCTATGATGATACCCAGGAACTCAACACGTTACTGAATACTGACCATGACGAGACAAGGTGAGGAGACCCTCCCGAATCCTGATTAGTGATATGTCGTCTCATGCGGAATGGGTTGCCTCAGACACGTCGTCCTCGCAGGCGTACATTTGTGACGTGACCAAGCACATAGCCAAACGATGTCTGTTCGTAAACATATCATTGTTTGGCCGCTAAGCAGCTAGTCTGCTGCTATCAGGCTGGTGTATAACGCGTGTGAGGCCTTATGCAGTAGCTCTAGTGCCCAGAAAACCCCCCATATCTAGGTGACACGGTCCCGGGGTAAGTAAGCCTAGCTATGTAACAATCCAGAGGTGGGACGGTGGGAAAATTTAAGATACGCGATTTCCGAGTTCTAAAAGGTTGAGAAAGACAAGTATCTTTTGGGGGGACAGCAGTGTATACTAATAGTACCTGCGTTCCCCCTGATCGACAACACTAGTCTCCCCCTCACTAGGTAATCCCTAGCTAACTAGCTGGCGATACGCGTATGAAAGAACAGACTTGGCTCATCGAGTTGGCATGTAGGATTTCTGGCATAGGGGATTAGGAACAGAACAGTCTGAAACACTCTAATGCACGACCCTGTCTACCAGATCAGCTTGTGGGGCTGTTCCTGCGGCACAGTCCTGCCGGATATCTATTCACACCGAAAGTCTCCTCACTTTAAAGCCTGTCCAGGTTCTGGAATAAAGACGTTCCAATCTTTTCCATATGACTGACGGCGTTTAGGTTGCTGTTCCGATTACTATTAGCGTGCGGTACATGGTGCGATATGCTTATTCTACTCATTTCATCATTTTTCCTTTGTTTATCTTTATGCGCAACTGCATCCCCACAGCTAGGTATTTCACACCTTGAAGTGCTCCAGTCTATTGTCATGTCCTCATAAGCTTTAGTGAGATACACGAACTCTACGATTCTCGCAACCACAGGGCCGCGAAGTACAGGTTACCCCTCCACAACCATCCCACACATCCAATGGTCCCCAGTGCCAGTGGGTAACATCACACCGGTAACAACGATTATTCTCATCGTCAACAATGAGACGAATACCACAAGTCGGTCAACCCTTCATAATATGGTGATCGACACTACGGCTTTGAATGAGGCGGGTACGCACCTGGCATCTCTGACAAGGGTAGAAGGTAGCTCGACTGTTACGCATACTGTGTGAGCACATTCTCATGCCGCTTAACGTTCAAGTCTAAGTCATTCTTCATACCTTAGGGCTTACCCAACTACCGCTTATGCCGAGTATGAGCCGAGATACTTGAAATGTGATACTGGCTCTACCTTAACGGGACCTTACCTCAATACTCAGGCTTCAGGCTATGCATTTCCCTCACACCTGCCGCTCTTCGATGCTGTACAGAACGATACCAACATGCTCGGGGATCCCAAAGGTTTGACCTACGTTCCGCTAACGTTTGAGGTGTGCGATGGCGCGGACCGAATGCGGTTACTATTTCCGGATCAAGATATATGGTCATGCAGACCATTACACGGCTGCAATGATGCCAAAGATCCTAGCGAAGATCGGCTCGCCTTAGCACTTCCACCCCCAAGTATTGCTGATATTGCTGGTATTGCACATCCTGAACATCGGCCGGTAAAGGTGTTAGAAACTGCGTTGTACCTTACAATTACCTCGAATTCGCCGCAGGCAGGTGAGTCGAATAACGCACAGCCCGCGGGCAACGGAGTACCAACCAACAGTATGGCTTTAACCCCCCATGAACAAGTTGTAGAGGACAAGCCTACTTCGTCCACGACAAAGCTGAGGCAACCTGATGAGTATACCGGGCTCCAACCTCCCATCTTTCACCCGGGGATTATCTTTCCAGAGTCGTCACGAGCAACAAACGAGCGCCAGAACCCTAGTACTAGCGACGTACCAGCGTCGTATACCAGTGCCAAAGATCCCGTTGTGACATCCTCAGCCATACTACTTCCTCCAAATCTGCCACCAACACTCAGCCCAGAGTCAACAAACTCACCTCTCAAGACGAACGCACGCGCAATCATCTTGAATAACCCCATAACCCAAGGTATCCCAATCTCAATGCCCCCCCAACTACAGCCTCTCTCCCCCACCGCGCAAGTCGTCGATGCTTCGCAACCTCACGTGCCCGCACCGCCCATCCCGGCCGCAGTCTCAACTCAAACACCACTCCCTCCTGTAGCTACAGGATCTCCACTCTCCCCCACCGCGCAAGTTGTCGATGCTTCGCAACCTCTCGTGCCCGCACCACCCATCCCGGCCGCAGTCTCAACACAGACATCGTTCCCTCCCGTAGCTACAGTACCTCCACTCTCCCCCACCGCGCAAGTTGTCGATGCTTCGCAACCTCACGTGCCCGCACCGCCCATCCCGGCCGCAGTCTCAACACAGACACCACTCCCTCCTGTAGCTACAGGATCTCCACTCTCTCCCATCAGCGCGCAGAGCGGCACCGCAGAAGCGATGGATCACTCCCTCGGTAACACCCAGACCCTAATACCAGAAAGCCAAATCACTGTTCCCGAACCTAGATATTCATTCCCGACAGATGCAACCCCTCTCATCGTGGGAGATTCTACGCTTTCCTCTCAACCAATCATCACCAAACAGGCAGCGGCCCTCACGATTGGGCAAAGCGTCATAACGGCCAATTTATACGGTCAGTACACGCTCGATGGACAAACATTGACGCCTGGCGGCGCTGTCACAGTCCTCGGCACCCGCATATCTCTCGTGGCGGGCGAAACGGCCGTGGCCACTGATTCCAGCATACAGCCTCCCCTAGCAACGCCTCCCGGAGGGATCACAACCAGCTCGCAAAGCATCAGCGCCATCAGCGGCGAATCGCCTACTCGATATGTTAGTGACGGTCATACCTTGGCGCCAGGGGATACCTTCACAACTGTCTCGGGTGCAGGAATCGCGCTCGCTACAAATGGGGTGGACGCCGTTGTTGGTACGAGTACGGAGGCACTGGGAGGGTCCGTCTCAGGTGGATCTGTTCCAGGTGGGTCTGTCTCAGGAGGGTCTGCTCCAGGGGGGTCTGCTCCAGGGGGGTCTGTTCCAGGAGGGTCTGGCGAAGGGGCGAATGCCACGAAGCTACAAGTATTCACTGGAGCGGCGGAGCGCGTGCGAACGGCATTATATGGAGGGGTGACTGTGCTTGTCATGGGAATTGCAGCCCTGATATATTTGTAAATAGGGATTTAGGAAGTCTGCAAGGATTTTCCGTGTAACATAATTGAAATGCTGGAGAGGAAGCGCATTATCTTGATCTTCTCTTTGCCCTGACCGATAAGCATCAGCGACGTCCGCGAGTTGCATAGCCCTCGGATTATATTCGAAGATCTGTGAATCTACAAGAAGGTTGTTGCCCTTGTGGCTGTAGCGTACCATTATCTCATATCTCATAGTGATATCTTTGGATCTTGTACTGGCGCAAGAGTTGAGAAGGAATGGTTGATGATAGCTTGAAGGTGGTTTGATGAGAGTGGGTTTGAGTGCAAGGTTGCTTGGTCTCTCGAGATTGGTTACTGGCGCCTTGGAGAAGTGCATAGCTTCTGGATTTGGACTGTGAGATTTTCAATTGGAGTTGGGGTCGGGTTAGTGTCGATGTTGACTTCTGTTAGAATCTCGAGGGATGTTTTGGTAGCGAATTTTAAGTTGTCCATGTAATCGTTTCCATACGGTACTTTACTGATGTGCAATACCCCGAGTCATTCAACGAACAGGATGGATCCAAGATTAATTTGGGCCAACAAGCGGCGGCGCACGATTTGCTACGCGCATTGCCGGTCGTGCCCAATAGTCATCCTAAGAAACGCGATCTATCCACCCTTGCGCATCTGTCGGAAAGAAAGTCTGATACTTCATCCATATGACTGGCTGGCAGGAAAAGATCATCCCTGTTGACTGCTGAAGTGTCCTGCATCGATTCCACCTAGCTTGGCGTCCAGCGCCATTGAAGAGCTTTTGAACATACACCGGAAAAGTACAGTATGACAATCCTTGCGTATGGATGGTAGCGACTCAAGACCTGAGTAGACCGAAGGATGAAGATTACTGTCGTCGCGCTGAGAATTATCATATGGCTTTTCCACGAGTGCGAGGCGAAACCGACCAAGTCCAGTAGGGCACAATACCCCGAGGGAATTTTACCCAAAATATACTGATAACATGTCAGACCCCACTGCTCTCGCTAGTATTAGTGTCGATAACAGCTCGCTTTCGTTTACGCACCACAACTCATCAAGCCTAAGTCATAACGGCTACATAGTTGAAAATTGTGGGAAGAGTGAACGAGATATTGTATACTTACTCTTCGATACCGTGACGATTATTGGCTTGGCCCTCCAAGATGCCTACGATGGCGACGCAGGCGAACATGGCTTCAGGGCAATGTTCAAGAGCGACGACGCTACCAAGACTGTCACGTCCATCCTGTCGCACATGTACACCATGCACGGACTCTACGGTTTGCAGCCTGCGCGAGAATCGTTGTTACGGCCGCGATTCGCCTGCGCTGACATGAGCTCTTCCAAAAAGTATGAGTATCTGAAGCTGGCATACGATCCCTGGCTTCGATGCAACGCGGCAGCTTTTCACACTCCACCGATGCACGCTTTCTATGCTGAGGGTACGGCATACATATTCCTTTGCAAGTCTTTCTTGGAATTGGAGGTGCAGCCAACCTTCGCAGCGTCCCGAGACTGTCCTGAAGTGAGCCGAAACCGGTTTGTTGGCGATGAGTATAGCTTTCACCAACGATTCCAGGTCTTCAGCATTATCAACCAGCTGAATCGATTCTATCTGGGTGCCAACGCTCTGGATTCCGAGTCTGATCCTAAGGAGACTTGTGATTGGAATAAATGCGTGTTCAATCTGAATGGGATAGAGTCGATTCTCAACCCTACGAACTTGGAGCTCTATGTTGCTTGTAAGTCTCCATCTCAAGCAAATAATGTTTGTCAAGCGTGTTTCTACTGATGATGTTGTTGTTCGTGATTATAGTCGTGAGGCAAAACTGTGTCAAATTCCCAGATCCCGCTTTTGGACCCCTTGGTAGTACTCTATCACATCCTGGAAATGCTTCGGAGCTTGAGACCGCCTAGATAGCTGATAGAACGATCTCTCACGATCGAAAGGTCGTTACTATTGAACTCGTGCTTTCTTCATAGTCTTTATATTGTATGTTGATTTCTGGGAGTTTGAATACCGTCACCGGACGCGCCCAGATCGCTTTTGCAATGCTAATTGCTTCCAGAGCCAAAATTGTCATTACTTGTCCGAGCCAGGATGCTATATATATCTGTTGATGCATATTACTATTCGTATATAATTGATAACCCTTTCGGAGGAGAAAGAACTGCTGAAAATACTGTATGTAACAGCCACCTGCATAATGAAAATAGATTCAAGTTTCTGCAATGACAAGATCATAACGGGAAGCACAAGCTCTCGCACAAGGGCCATGGAATGACTATGCTTCACCCTGAATTCTGCTATGTAGTCAGTCTGACATGGCACCAGGGTCGACACAAATGAATCCTGTAAAATTGGTCGAAGCTCGTGGTCCGGCTGTGATGGGGATATAGCTACCAGGAGCTTTAAATCCTTCAAGTCTTCGTACTCGGACAACGAGAGAAATGAATTCGAGAGGAATCAGATATGAAGCGGCCTGATGCTGATTTCGATCTCGATATTTAAGTTCGCATTATCTTCGGTTTGCAAGTCCACCGAAGTCTTCACCGCACAGGGCGATGTGGATGATTCTTATCCAATTCGAGATCTTTTATTTGAAACCCTATATAAGATAGAAGTCACCAATTAAATGTACGACACAGGTCGATGTGGTTGCCAAGAAGAAATTCTTCTAAGTATCAGCGCTAAGATATAATACTGTCTAACCCAAAGAGGCTTAGGATAGATAATATTAAATAGTATAATATTAATAAGTTATCTATACGTGATTTAGGTATAATATAATAGTATTATAATAACTAATAGATAGATATAATTATATAGAATAGAATAACTATTATAAGAAATCTCTACTAATCTATTAAGACCTCCTAACTAGTCCTAATTAGTAACTACTAAGGTTAACCTAGCTTAAATTCTAATACTCCCTCTTAGATTAATAGTAATAAGGTAGGCTACCTATTATTAACTACTATATCTAAATACCCTTATACTTTACTTAGAGCTAGCCCTAATTATTATCTAGCTAGGCCGAAGTTAATAGGGCTAATAGGATTTATTAGTAGGTTAGTATATTATACTTTAGTATTAACCTATTAAAGATAGATTTCTTTAATTTTAAAAACTAGTTATTAAATTAAATAATATCTTATTTAGATATATTTTATAATAGTATAATTAATTAGGTTAATAGCTAATTTTATAGCTACCTAGTTATTAATATTTAGGAGTACTAGTACTACTCCCTTATTATACCCTAGCTCTTTAAGTATAAGGCCTAGATATAGAGCTTCTTTATATACCTCTATTATAGTAATATATTTAGACTTATATATAGATATTACTACTAGCTTTTATAATTTAGATTACTAGGTAATAGGGCTATTAAATAGTTTATAGATATATACCCTAGTAGAATAAGATATCTTATAATTATTATAGTATAACGCGTTAGTAAAACCCTCTAAGCTATTATTACTACCTAATTAATAGATAAGACTATTATTAACTATTCTTAATAGATAATATAATACCCTTTTTACTATATTTATATATTATAGAGTAGGATTATTAAGTAAATAACTTAGGTTATTAATAGTATATATAATATCTAGCCTAGTTATAATACTTAGCTAATTAAGTACTCTTATAAGAGACTAATAAGCCTCCCTTTTAGATAAGGAGGCTATATAACTATTAGGGGTAATAGTAATATTAGCCTATTTTATAAGTAACTTTACTAGTAAATATTTTCTTATACCTAGCTAATTTAATAATTAGTTAATATATTTTATTTAATTAACTTAAATAGAATAGTTATCTAGATTTCTAATAATATTTATTTCTAAATAGTCTTTTAAGTCTCCTATATATTTAAAGTTAAACCTCTTATTAAGTTCCTTCTTTATCTAGATAATTAGGTCTTAGTTATATATTATAAATAGTAAGTTATCTATATATATTATAATAATAACTTTTATAATAGTATTAATAAATACGTAATAATTATACTTAAGACGCTTAAAACCTAGAGACTTAAGTACCTTATAAAGGGTTTTATACTATTTATAAGATACTTATTTAAGGTTATATAAAGCTTTATTTAGTTTATAAGTATATCCTTATTTACTATTAGTAAAGTAGTAAGGTTACTCTACCTAGATTTCTTTCTAGATAAGTAATTTTAAGAAGGCCGCGATAATATCTAAATATTTAATAACTAACCTATATTTAGCTATTAGAGCTAGGAGGAGTTACTATAATAATACCTTTAAGGTTAATAAGAATATCTTATTAAGATTAATCCCCTTAATTTAATAAAAGCCTTTAACTATCTACTATACTTTATATTAGGTTATTTTACTTATCAGCCTATATTTATAGGATAAGACCTACCTCTCTAATAAGATATATACTTTATAAGGTAGTTAATATAATTCTTATTATATTATCTACTTATTATAATTAGCTAGTTCTTCTTTAATAGTAGCGAGCTATTAATTACTATTAGGTCTATTAAAAGCCTTATCTATTAATATTAGATAGGGACGCTCCTTAGTACTAGTAATAATACGGGTAAGTATAGCTCTAAACCTATTAGGGTTATTAGAAGACTTTATACCCCTCTTATTTATCTAGTTATAATTAATTTATAGTTTATTATAAATAGAACAACGTAATATATTAGGAATAATTCTCTAAGATTTATTATATTAAGTTAATTATTTATTAATAATAGCTAATAGTATTATAATAGTAGTTTAGTATATTAAACTATCCTAACTATTCTAATATTAATTAGTTAGTAATTTTAACTCTACTTAGCTATTTTTAGTAGTCTAATTACTTAACTTATTCTAATTTAATTTAAGTAGATTATCCTAATTATATCTATTTAGACTATTTAACCTACTTATATAATTAGTTAGGCCTAATATTAATTAGGTAGATAGAAAAGTTATTACTAATCTATTACTAGTATTACTAGTATTATTAGTATTTTTAGTATTATCTAATACTCCCTTAATACCCTATTAATTACGGGTAGTTACTCCCTCTAAGGCCTAATTACTACTATCTAATTAGTTAGTTTAGAACTAGCTTAGGAGGTCTACTATATTATTATTATTACTAGAGTCTCCCTCTATTAGGAGCTTATTATTATCTATTAATAATATAGCGGCCCTCTTATTAAATACTATATATATTAATTAAGTAATATATTATCTCTTAATATCTTATACGTAGTAGATACTCTTACTATTATAACTAAGGAAGTAGTATTTAATAGCCTTATTATCTAGTTTCTTCTTATTTAGTAATATATTAAATAAGTAGTATTAATATCTAAATAACTTTAGGTATATTAATTAAGGTTTATAGCTATACTATTTCTTAAAGGGAAACTTCCTATCCTTACTAGGTATAAGGTTCTTAATATAATTAATATAGTAGATAGCCTTACCCTAGAACTCTTATAATAGTCTAGCGTTAATAAGAACTATTCTAACTTTACTAAATAGTATCTAGTTCTTCTATTTAGCGATCATATTTTAATAAGGGTTATAGGGAGCTAATAGGGTAATAAATATCCTATATTCCTAGAAGATTTATTAATATTTACAGCCCTAGACTAGTTTATTATTACTTTAAATAAAGGCCATTTTATACCCCTAGTTATTTTAATATTTTATTTAGAACTCGAGTTTTTATAGTAACTCTACCTAACTAGTTATATAATCTATTCAAGTAAATCCTATTACTTTATATATAGATACTATTATATTAGTATACCCCTTAAGGGTAGTTATATAACTTACTAATACTAGGTTAATATACTAGTATTAGCTAGGAATAGTAACTCTAAGTATTAATAATTATAAGGGTATTTAAGTTATTTTCTCTAATATAGGCCTCTTATATAATTCCTATTTCTCGTACTTTTATAGATAATTAGCGGCCTTATAATTAATATTAGTAGTATATATTATAGCCTTTATAGCCTTTATACTAATATATCTATATCTCTTATACTATTAGGTCTAAGACATATTATTCTTAGCTAGGACTATTAATTTAAGGTAGAATACCCTTATCTAGTTAATTTATATAGTATCTAGCTAGTATATATAATTATATAAGAAGGCTTATAATACCTCCTCACCTTATTTATTATAGAATATATTCTTCCCTCTACTACTAGTATATATATAGCCTTATAAGTCTAGTTATATAGTAGATAGGAGGTTATATTTAATATTTAGTACGTAGTAAATATTAGTTAGTAAGAATTTACTAACCTTATTATTAATAATTACTAAACTTATACTATTCTAATCCCTTTATCTATTACTAGTTTACCCCTAGTTAGTCCTAATATAGTATAGTTCTAGACTAGTAAATAGTTAGTAAACTTATATTAGTCCTAGAAGATATACTCTTAATCTCCTAAGTTAATAATAATCTTATAAGACTTATTATTCTATTATAAGCTATACTTAAAGCGAGTAGTATAAGATTTATCCTATTTTTATTTATCTAGATTTTATTTACTTTATTAATAACTAGGACCTCTACCTTAATACTATTATTTATTCTATACCTCTAACTCTTTCTTTATTTTAGGAATAAATCCTTCTAGTCCTAGCTTTAAATTAATATACTAGTAGTCTTTTATATTATACTAGTAGTTATAGAATATATATTTATTATTATTATTACTCTAACTCTTATTATTAGGCTTATTTTAATATTAGCCTTATTTTAACTATTTACTAAAATTACTAGCGTATACCTTAGATTCTTTAGTCTTTAAAGGTATAAACCTATTAACTAATAATATAATAATATACTTAAAATCTTATAACTTACCCCTAGATTAAGTAATCTTAATAAGGTATAAAATACTTCCTTTATCTTATCTAGTAGGCCCCTCTTAAAGACTACTATCTAGAAATCTATTTCTAGTAGACTCCTTATTATAGAAGCTTATTTATATACTCCTTAAATTTAGTAAGGTAGATATAAAGGTCTTTAAATTAATCTAAGTAAAGCTTATATAAGGCGAAGTATATTACTTTCTTAATAGTATAAGAATCTATCTTATATAATAACTTTAATTTAACTTATACTTCTTTTACTATTATTAGAGTTTTAATTATACTATAAGTTAATAGTAATATAATAAGATAAATAGTAGTAAGTACTTACTCCTCTAGATTAATATACTTTTCTTATTTATCCTTATCCGCCTCCTTAATAAGTAGTTTTACTTCTCTAGTAGTAGGTAAGTTAGGGTTAGTTAATAGTTTATATTCTAATCTAATAACCCTAAATATATTATTAATTATAAGTAATATATATATAATAATTTCCTATAATTTATAATTCTTAATACCTTTTAACTTCTAAATTTTATAATAGTTAGATATAATAGTATCTATTATAAATAGTTCTAGGAATATTTCTTTTAAAGTAACTCTAAGTCTTAGTAAAAAGCTTACTATATAATTTATATAATTCCTAGGTTATATAGAACCTAGGCTTATAACCTATTTTATAGTATAATATTAATAAGTTATTTATATATAATTTAGGTATAATATAATAGTATTATAATAACTAATAGATAGATATAGCTATATAGAATGGAATGACTATTATAAGAAATCTCTACTAGTCTGCTAAGACCCCCTAACTAGTCCTGATTAGTAACTACCGAGGTTGACCCGGCCTGAATTCCAACAGATAACAACCGCAATACACACAGTACAACATACTTTAGCCATCAATCTGCGCCTCATTAGCTGCAATCATCATGAGCTGAGCCTCAGGAATGGCGCAATGCATACAGCTCCAGACTCAGATTGCTTCGATGAGGGTCGCCTCACGAACGAAGCTGTGGTGGGAAAGCCGCCGCTCACCTTGTTTCCAGTCTCACCACGAGTCTGAGAATGACCTCTTAGGTTCGGACCTCCAGCAAGACAGCCCTGCGACGTCCCAAACTACCTCCTCTGCAGGTCCTGTCGTTCTACCCTTCGATTAATCCCATTTATAGTCTGCACTGAAGGCCGGGCGAAGATCGGTTGCTTCTTAATATACATCGCAAGGCATATGGTTGGGGAATCCAAAAGCAACATGGCTGCGCGCACTGGCTGAAGCATTGCAATATTCTGGATAGGCATGAGGCTCCTTAGAGCTAAGCGGCTCGTCAAGGTCACGGAAGAGTCGGACATATCATACAGGCCACCTTCTCACGGTACCCCGACCTGCCTCTGATCAAACCTCCCAAGCTGCACCCCAACCATAGCAGCCATCCTCGGCGTATCCAACTTGATACTTGAACATATGGTCATCTTCTCTGCAGTCTTGGAAGCGGACAGTGAATCATCGTGGAGCTGGGGGTGGTCTCTCCCCAACGTACAGGTAGTTATACGTGGTAGATGGTACACCAATGTATCGTGTCCAGGCGCACAAAAGCCACGAGGCATCGCGAGGCTCAAGAGTTTTATTTAATTCCGAGGTTTGGCCTTACCGCTATACCACTCGGCATTGAATCTCGTCGTTGCGACGCCGATGTGGAGGCTTTCACGTTAAATTGTCCAGTCAAAGTCGTTATCGGCAGCAGCTTCAAGTGGACAATATCTCGGACGCGATCCGGGCCACAGATGGACCTGTGACGACCGGATATTCCATGGCTTGGGGGGTAGCCAATCACTGTCCTTCAATGCTGTTTATCCTACGCTATTGTCTGGCGATCGATGCTCAACTTCAGTCACAGGATGGCGAACTATGACTCTGAAGCTGTCTTGAGACTCTGATCAGAACCTTTTTGCCGTATACAACAACGACTGTCTGGCAGAGTCTAGAGCCGAGCACGGCCGATGCAATGATCAGTGCCAAGAGCGCAGATCCTCTGGCAAATACGACACATTGGATGGGCCCGAATTTGACCTTCTCAACAGAGTTCCACACGGAGGTTCGCAGAGGGTCGATGAAGTCATGCCATGCATTCCATCGCATCGCAGAGTTTATTGCTGCTTACCCCTTTTTGGAAGTGGCCGGATGGAAGTGACGTGGTTGTGTTGGTGATGACGACACAACAACAGCCTACTTCACTCGATATACCACGCCTATAGTTTTATCACCTCTGCTAAGAGCAAGCCATACTGGAGCGCGCTGATGGGAGATAAACCTAGAGTACTTTAGAGTCTTTGCTCCATCTTTATCATCATCCTTCTCATCCTCATGTCCTTCAGTTGCGCCATCCGTACCGCCTGCTACTTTAGCAGATCTTCCACCATCGTCTCACGTTCCTCAGGGACCTTCGCTGTGGCTATCGCCCGTCTTCCTACCCCACCCAAATTCCAGTGGAAGCTCAGTCGCACCATGGCAACAATGGCATCCCCACAACATTTCATGGCTACCTCGGGCTCCAACGATCCTGTTTGGGTCCACACCGAACCCTATTCTCGTCGTCCACACTTTCCCAAGCTCGAGAAAGACCTCCAAACTGACGTCTGCATTGTTGGCTGGCCTTTCCACTGCCTATGAGCTCGTCACCCGTGGCCTGAATGTAGTCATGCTAGAAGCGAGAGATGTCATCTCGGGTGAGTCTGGCAGGACGAGTGGACATCTTTCAAGTGGAATGGATGCTGGCTATGTAGAACTTGAAAAGAAGCATGGCAGGGCTGGGGCTAAGGCTGCAGCTGAGAGTCATAGCTGGGCTCTCAATCAAATAGGGGAAATTTCAAAGAAACTTGGCATTGATTGTGAATACCGGCACCTACCGGGCTACCAGATCTGTCAGTATCCTAAGGGCGACAGGGAACACGCCGATGAGATGGAAGAATTGAAGGAAGAAATAGCCCTCACCAAAGAACTTGGCTTGCACACCTCGATCGAAGAGGGCCTTGCGATCAAGGGATGGGATGGTAAGATTAACCAGCGTGACGCAGCGGTCTTTCATAAGGAAGCCACCTTTCATCCTACAAAATATTTGGTCGGCCTATTGAAGTGGCTTTCCAAGCAGTCTAACTTCTCATGCTATACACGCACAAGAGTCATGTCCGTCGAAGAGAAAGGCGTCGAGGTCTTAGTTTATGGTTCGAAGGACGTGCAAGTGAGTACCATGGACGGGCACACCATCACGTGCCAGGATGCACTCGAAGCAACATGCGTCCCGTTGCAGAAACTCAGCGTTGTTGCACAGATGGAGTTTTACCGTACCTACTGCATTGCGATGCGTGTGCCTAAGGGTTCCATCGAGGACTGCCTTATCTATGATCAGTGTGATCCGTACCATTACGTTCGCTTCACAGCGTGCGACGAAAAGGATGACTACCTTATTGTAGGAGGCTGTGACCACAAAGTTGGCCAAGAAGACGAGCGCGGCCGCTTCAAGGAGTTGGAGAAGTGGCTCCGCGACAGGTAAGGGCATCCTCCGGAGTTCATGCTTAACACTTCTCACAGTCCCCCAGGTTCACCATGGTGAAATCCGTCGACTATCAATAGTCCGGCCAGATCTTTGAACCAGTCGATGGCGTCGCGATGATAGGCCTCAACCAAGGCAAATCACACATCTACATCGTCACTGGTGACATTGGCAACGGTCTCACTCACAGCGTCCTTGGTGGCAAACTCATCGCAGACCTTATCACGAAGACCGAGAATCCATGGAGCTCTCTCTACTCGCCAAAGCGCCTCGCCAGTATGGCATCCAGTCTACCCACCATGTTAACCCACGACCTTCAGATCAACTCGCAATACAAGCGCTTCTTGCAGAGCGACATATCCGACATCGAAGATCTGGCACCCGGCACGGGTGGTGTGCTGAACCCGAAGACCAGCATGCCGATAGCTGTGTACAAGGATGGCGATGGTACTGTGAGCAAATTTTCGGCACTGTGTCCTCATTTGAAGGGAGTGGTGTGTTAGAATCGAGTAGAGCAAAGCTGGGATTGTCCCATACATGGAAGTCGATTTGCAAAGGATGGTGTGCAGATCATGGGACCCGCGAAGGCGGGCTTGTCACCAGCAGACAAGGAGGGCGAATCCAAACAGCAGCAGGCAGTGAGCGGGTAGACGGAAAAGAGAGGACTTAAGACTGGCCAAAAAGAAGGCAGGGTAACTGATGGTCGTTGTCTTTATGCTTGGAACTTTGTTACCCTGGCCATGCGGATGGCTGTTTGCGACACCGTCAGCACTTACTGGAACCCCAAGATGTTGACCCTTTCTTTGAGTACGGAAAAGCATGAAGTTTATCAACCTTTTCCTCCCTGGCGGGCTAATAGCAGAGGCTCGTGTTCTCTTTGGAGTATCTGGTTGTCACTAGCTTACGAAAAGAGATTCAGGAATGAAGCTCAAATCGTATAGGTTATTCAATTGTAAGGCGAGCTTTAGGAGTTAGAAGACAGAAGTGACCCTTCCAATAGCACCCTCCATTCAATTAAAAACCTCGACCATCAGGTGCTCGAATATCAAGGTGGATTTCTACGTCTCCATTGTGAAATAAGCTTGAGCCGAGGAATTAACCACCTTTCATATATGATTTACGTCTCTAAGTCTTGCTCCAATATATCATGATATGTCAGCACCTTTCCGCTACCAAAACATCGATTTATGCAAAGTTCTCAGCCATCATGGTGCTCTGTCGGACGTATCGAAGTAAAGCATTTCGTCCACTTGCTGATTAAGCATGTAGATAAATGTTCACATTATCGAGTTTCCTATCCGTCGCCGGCGGCTGTGAAATGTGTCGATGATGAGCGGAAAAGGTCCGTGTCATCGTTTCAGATCAAACAAAGGTAAGTACTTTAGTAGACGAGATCAATGAACCTGAAGCTAAGGCCACATATCTGCATGCCTGGCTTTTACGACCAAACGGAAACGTATCCTTTGTCTTTGCTTCCACTCCTCGACGCCCATTTCCGGCACCACAGTAACCGCGCAATCTACCTACAACATATTCCTGAATTCAACAAAGAAAGATGCGCCAAGAAACGATGTTCTAGCCGCCATCTTATATGATGCGGACCCCCAACTCCTTTTCCCTTGTTCACTTGACGAAAAGCACCTGGATGCAAGCAACCAATTAGCCAATTAGCCAATGACGGCAGCTTAGAAGCAGAACTGTCAGGAATCTCTTTTGTCTCAGATATAAAGATGCTTCTCAACAACAGACAGACGCCACGAGGTTATCTTACGTCACCTACAACAAAAACCGTGGTACGCCACAGGATAATGTGGCAATGATGGCATGTACGGATCATTTCTTGGGTGCCCCACGCATACTCCATAAAGCTATCCCTACCGCCCAATCCAATCGATCTCCCTGTCGAGCACCCTCAAAACTGCAAAATTCCATCGATCGCAGGACACAGCAAAGGTCTCGCCTCCAAAAGTCAGCAACCATGCAGTTCGCTCCAGCCTACCTCCTCGCCCTCACCTTCGCCACCTCCACCGCCGCCCACGGCCACTTCGCCGACATGCCCGCGTGTGCCGTATGTCCCCTCCTCCCCTCCCCCGCAATACTATCCACTCACCCCCAAAACCACCACTAACCCTCTACTCAAGTCCTCCTGCATCACCACCCTCCCCCCCCAATGCGCCATGGACCCCGCCTGCATCTGCCACGACGCCGCCTTCATCGGCACCGTCGGCTGCTGCGTCAAAAGCGCCTGCACCGTCGCCGAGGAGAAGTCGACGTTCAAGTATGCGGCGCAGCTTTGTGGGACCTTTGGAGTCAATGTGACGCAGCCGGGGCCGAAGAGTTGTGCGAAGGGCACGAAGGGGGCGAGTGGTGTGGGGCCGAAGAAGACGAGGGTTGCGCAGAGGGATTTTTCGGTTTAGGGAGTGGGTTTGGGGGGAGATGGGAATTTTGTGGAATCCGTTGAAGCACAATTGGTGAGGGGAGCGGGTAGGGGTTGGGGGTGGGGGATGGTTGGGTTGATTGTATCTCGAGGATGGCTTGAGATAGGGATATGATCTCAAGGATCGATAGGGGTAGATGATGATATTATGTCGTGTGAGTCCAAGTCGATGCGTTTTACCATACTATTGATATAATAACGTCCTCTGGGATAGTCTCCAGGAGGGCCGTCCATTGGCACCCTCAAGATTGTCGTTGCGCATATGGTGATCTGAACAATACTCCGCTGAGTGCAAATCATCATATAAAGGAGATCGAGAAGCTTGACGATGAAGAAAAGTAAGACATTCAGGCCTACCACCTCCGTTCGATCTATCGCTATCCTTGCTCTTGAGTCGTGAATGCCACAACTCAAGCCATCGATGCATATTCGATGCATAGACAAGTCATCGAAGCGGACGCGATGTGAATACCAAAGTCATGCTGATAGAGCGGCCATACTGGGAACCAAGGTCATACTGATAAAGCGGTCACACTGGAAATGTCTTCTGTTACATGCGCAATCGATGGCTCACGTCCTCCACCAGGACTCAGAACAAGCTTGACACCCTTCACAGCCACAGTCCATCCGATCCCCCGTCCAATTGAGGATATCCCGCCAATACTCCCATGATTCGAACAATGCTCTAGGATATCCAACGCCAGGACTCTGACTTGCTCGAACGAAAAATTATCGGTGGTATGTGCATCGATAGCTTTGATCTCAACTATACATTGGTGGTCGTAGATTGCGAGGGAAAACATTTTCAAGAAAGTCTTGCTCTAGGCGGTATAGTGGGAAGGTCTTGATCTTGTTCAAGATGGCGCGACAGCCGTCGATGGTGGCGAGTGGTCGCTCGGGATGGGGAAGGAAGCATTGGATATGGGTTGCTTGTACTGGGGACACTGAGTGGGTGGTGTTGATGGTGTCGATCTGTAGAGGTTGTCCTGGTGTGGATTGGAAACCATTGATAGGAGGGAGAGCACGCCGAGGTGAGTATAGCTTTGCGGGAACACGCGCAGACACTGTCACGAGGCTGGCGAACAATACAAATGCCCTTATCGTTATGGTGTCCTGTGAGACCATCATCTGGATTGAATTTTTTGGTTGCCTTTGTCGAACTGCGACCCGTATGCTGCTTTTGTCGGCTCTTAGATACGAAGTGTAGTTTTATGAGATTACAGATGTGGTAGAGACTGCGACCGTCACATGTTCCACAGCTATGGTCGGATCACTGAGATCGAGAGACTCGGATGGTCGAATGGTCAAAGAAAGGATGCTGGTGTAGCGCCTAGAGCGCGTCGAGTAGTGGAAGTACTTGACTGGTATGAGCCTGCGCGCCAATGACATCCCCCAATGAATGTGTGAGCGTATAAGCCATGATCAGCTACAGCCTCATTTATGCGAAGCCAATAAGAACGGGGTCCATCATACTCGTAATAGCAGATCCAAGAGCACTGGATAAAAGTCTGCCTTATGCATCCCACTGAGCCTCGGATGTCATGAAGAGTGATTCTTCCCAAGATGTATATGATGACGTCGAATGAAGAGAACTGGTAACCACACCTCTGGTCGATAAGAATATGACAAGTACGGCGTCAATGGATGGCGATCGAATGAGCTCACAAGGGGCTTGCAGTCTCACTTAGACTCGGGGTCATCTGACAACAACTCTAGGAACTGTGCGGAATTGGCTATCTCAGCATCGGCACTTATGGCGTTCCATGACGTGAGGAGTTTCTCTCCTAGAAGCCGTGCCACTTGCGCTCTTTCAGCCATCGTCCAGTGACCTGACTTCAGCATCTCACGTTCACGGTCCTGGAAGTCGTACTGTCTCGAGTAAAGGGTTACTCGGCTGTCGTCTTCCAGAGTCACGGTCACGCAACGCAGCTTTGGGTGGCGGAATAGCGCAAGATCATTTTTCCACCACGACAAAGTACCCCGCTGTAGCATGTCAACACATTCGTGGTAGCTGATCAGGGTGCCAGTATCTACCGTCTGGTGGATAAACTCGAAGGGGCCTAAATATGCTGGCAGAATGTTGACATGAAGAGTGGTGAGATTCGTGAGCATCTTCATAATATTCGGGATATCATCGCTGTCCCAGCACCAAGATGAGGAGGACTCGGCACCTCTAGACATGTGAAGATGAATTGTTTTGATCTGATGCGTTTGTGTGGGATTGAGGCTTTGGACGAATGTTTTCATGGTGTGGGCGAGATTAAAGGAGAAAGTTGTATTGCGATACAGAATGGCTTCGGCTTCTCGATGAACATCGCTGGAGACTTGTAAAAGTGATATTCCGCGCCTATTCACGACCATGTCAAACCCTCCAGCCCAGCATATGCTATGCCTCCTGCAATAGCGGCAATTCTTCACTGGTCCCTTGCACCTTGGGCGCAGACCAAAGGGATCATCAAACGTGACTTGCTGGGAAACATCATAGGCTTGCTGCTCAGTCATAGGCTCGTAGCATGTCCCAAAGGCCATAGCATTTGTGTAGACTTCTCCGTGATAAGCGAACCCCTCTTCGAATTCATTGTCACAGTATTGCCGCCTTCGAAAGATCTCACCATGAGAGCCTTGGTCCTGGAAGCGCAGGAAACTCTCCGAGTGCACATGAACTAACCGTTGACCTAGGAAAAGGTCGTATACCTGGTCACGAAGCTCACGAGGTAATCTGAAGAGAAATGACCCAGTCATTCTCGGAAGTAGGATAGTGAATACCTCAATTGCCAGTCCTTGAAAACACAGACAATCATTGCAGTCGTTCGCACTAGAAATCGGGCTGAAAGATTTCGGGAACGCCAGCTCTATCCACTAGGCCCATCTAGGACTAGAACTAGTACTAGTAAGACGCTACGTTAGATAAGCGACTTGCGCAATTATCAAACATTTTGAAGTACAATTTGCCGTCACTCAGACTTGTTACTACTATATACTATACCTTCGACCGTGTCCATACGAAAATTTATGGCACCACCATATGCACTCGCAGATGGCTGGCTACCGGCGGAAATCCTTTCGATCATTCTGGTCTATGTCAACTTAACTTCCACCTTGACATTCAAGGAAAGCCTACTATGCTGCAAAGCATGGCACGACGCAGCACTGCCTTTGCTCTATCGCCATATTCTTCTTACCGCTCTCAATCTTGATGCCTTTCAAAGGACCTTCAATATCGCACACGCTCCTCTTGTTTAGTCCATGACCATTACGATTAACCCGGTGCAACCCGCGAAAGGCCCTGCTACTTCATATCCAAACCCATTCTATCTAATCGCATTCTTACAAGACGAGAATGACATGAAACTTACTGGTAGTGAAGAATCGAAAGTGTTGTGGCAACATTTACGGCGTACCCCAGACAAATTAGCACGCATGGTCAACCTAAAGACCTTTTCCCTCACCGTCTCAACAGAACCAGTCACAATCGGTTTCTGGATTCCCAGACCAGTCATAGCGCAGATAGTCGAAGCACTCCCAGAGGCTTGCGTTAACCTGGAAATTGATTCGCGGGGTAACGACTACTTTGAGCCAGGCTCAGGCCATATTTGTGATACACTTCGAGGAATGCTTCCACGCTTGCGGCACCTGCGTTTACGTTTGAGTACTTTATGCCCGGCGTTTCTGGGATCTGGATTTAAGCCTGAATTCAAGTCCTTGTCAAGCTTCGAGCCGCTGGCCGCACCGTGTTTACAAACCCTGGTGGTCAATTGCATTCCACGTGACATCTTCGGGGGCCAGGCCCATATCTGCGGCACGTTCATTGAAAGTCGTTACCCTTCCTGTGATAGGACCCTTCCTGAAGCCCGAATAGCCATAGTGGATGCTTTGTGCCTTGCCAAGAAGGTCTCGAGGTTGGCTGCAGCGAAGAGCATAAGCGTGTTATATGGGCTACCTCATTTGAATGATCATCAGTCGATTTATGGATCTTTCCACCGCTGCGAAATTTTAAAGGGCGTGACATGGGTTTCGCCATATCGTAACATAATGGGCTTTGAGATGGACACCTTGTTGATTCGAACACCTGAGGGTCAGGAGCATATCTCCTATCCGTGGGTCATTGAAGCTTTGGCGGAGGGTGGGCTTTGAGGTGAGACTGTGGACGGTTTCAGGCTACCTACCAATAAGTCAACGATAATGGCTTCGGATTATATTCCGAATGACATGGCCTTGCTAAACACCAAGGCTTGGAAATTTTTGGATCCCGAGAAAAGTTGTATGCTGTGGCTCAACGAGGAGGTGTCTAGCCCACAGCGCTTGAGTGCTAAGTACCAGCAGAGGCTATTTAATACAACAGTGGCGAGAAAGAGAATACTAGTTAGTCGGGTAAGAAGTAATAATAAAGGGCGATTACAGGAACTTTAGTATTCTCACGTCTTATCTCTAATTCTATTTATAATAGTCTACCTAGATTCCCTGTATTTTATATCTATATAACTATTAGTATACTATATTATTATAACTTATATAACTAATAATACTTATCTTCTTATTATAATAGAATATACTAGGAGTTTCTATTTAGAAATATATTATATCTAATTAGATAGTAATTATTTTAAGTATATAACTAATAGATTTATAGAGAAGTTCCCTAAATTACTACTTTAGAGTTAGTAGGAAAAGTAATAAATATTAAATTCCTAACTTTATTTATATTCTTTCTATATATATACTTATATCTAATATAATTATCTATTTAAATAAAGTTTTATAACTTACTTTAAGATAGTTAAGGCTTTAAAAATAATTAAAATTAGTCTATAATATAAAAGATACTTTAAAATAAATAGATTTTACCTACTAAATTTAGTATAATTATAGCTCTTAGTAAATATTAAAAATTTATATATTACTCTACCTCTATTATATTACTTATTAATATATATAATATATATTATTATAAGTAATAAGATATACTTTATTCTAAGAAGTTTAATACTATTAAAATTATATTAATTAAAGTATTAGTATATATAATATAACTAATATAATAGTATTTATATACTAAACTCCTATATCTTAATATTAATCTATTTACTAACTAAGTTTTTATAGTAATAGGTTTTTTCTTAATAATAATATTAGTAAATCCTATATATTATTAAATACTACTATATTATATCTTAATCTATTATAAACTTTAAGAGTATAACTAAAGTATTATAAGCTATTATATAGTAATATTAGAAGTATAAAGCTTATATATAAAAGTATTAGTAATATAAGTAATTATAATCTTAGTATATTAGTAAACTAGGAACTAGTATAGAAAATTTAAAACTAGAAAATCTATTAAAAGCGTATTTTTCAGGTAAAATACTAGTAATAAATAGGAAAATTTTAGGCTTTTTTTTATTCTAGCTTAAAAGTCCTAAATATAGAAAATCTGGATTTAAGGCCTTAAATCCGTGATTTTCCTCTAGTACTAGGAAAAAATAAGAAGCTTACTAGAGTTATAATAGCTACCTTATTAATACTAGTATAATATAGGTTTTAAATACATTTAATTCACGTAATTTATATACGCGTAGGATACCCCCTTTAATCTAGCCGCGTATCCTATCCTTATATTACGCCTGCGATTAATTCTTCTACTAAGTATTAGTACTATTAGTTATTAATAAGACTTAGTACCTTATTATAATTACCTAGTTAGTACTAGCCTAATATAGTTATATTATAACTAATTAGTAGGACTTATCTCCTATTAGTCCTATTACCTAGTATTTCTAAAAGTTATTAAATATAGTTAAATACGTATTTTTTAACTTATAGTATTATTCCTAGCCCTAGGGCTAATATATAAGCGCGCCTATTATATATAGAAAATACGTATTCTTTTATAATATATAAGCTTCCTAATTTACTAATATATTAATAGTATATCTACTAATATATCCCTCCTCCCCCTTATCTACTACCTCCTTCTCCTTCTAACTAGAATATCCTTTCTATAGACTAACCGCGTTAGGTTAGTACTTTAAACTCGAGTTAGATTCCTAACTTAACTCTTAGCGAGTTAATACTAAATTCCTAGCCTAAGTATTTAAGTTAGTACTAATAGTTAGTACTAAGTATTTAAGTTAATACTATAAAGTAGTACTAAGTATTAGTACTAAAGTATTAACCTAACTCGCTAAGATATTAGTTCTACTTATATTATTTTACTAAGACTATTATATTAGGAATATTTTTTATCTATAATAATATTTTATACTATATATAAGACTTATTAGTATATTACTAAGTATTATTATTATTATTAACTAGGTAATTCTTAATAGTAAATAAGGTAATATAAAAAGGTAATAGCTAATTAGCTATTCATATAGAAATAATAACTATAATATTACTAATATTTTCTATTTATAGTAGTATTCCTTATTATATATAGGATTTACTATTATATTACTAGTTATAATTATTATTATTACCTAGGTAATACCCCTAACTAGTAGTAAGGTAATATAAAAAGGTAATATATATCCCTAGGGAATTAAGGGGGGTATTAAAATTCTAATTAAAAAAAATTCTATTTTTAGTATAGGGGTAATTCTAGAAAAAAATTAGTGTCTCTTACTATTTTATTAGGGGCTTGGCGTCTTGGCGATACCTTAGCGAGTTAGGTTAGGTTAACCTAACTTACTAAGGTACTAAGGGCTTTTTAAGTCGGTACTAGAAGTAGGTACTAAGTATTTAAGTTAGTACTTAAATAGGTACTAAGTATTCGGGTTAGTACTAATTTATAGTACTAAAACCTAACTTAATAGTTAGTCTACCTTTCTATATAGTAATAGTAACTATCTACGCCTTATTAAGAACTTTAATATACTATAAATAGCTAGTAAATTAATAAAAAGGACGTGTAAGTAATACTTAAAAGCTATACTACCTATTTATTCTAGGACTACTAGTAACCCTCTAATTAGCTAATATTTAATATCTAGAAAATAAGTAATCCTATTAAGTCTAATTACTATAATACCTAGGCTATTAGAGTATAATACTAGAGGTAGACTTATTAGTATATAGTAGAGCTAGAGAAATTCAGGAATATTATTAATAATAAGATAGAGTAAATTTAAGAAGAAGAAGACCTTAAAATTAATAATATCTAGTTAGAAGGCTTTATATAGTATTATAATAGCTAGACTAACTATTTTTTTAATACTTAGTACTAGATTTTAGTATTAATCTAACTTATTAAACTACTTATAACTAGCTTATTACTTATATAAGTTTAGTATTATATAATAATTATAAGTTTAATTCTAAATAGAACTAATATAGTTAGTCTAATAATAGTACCTTTATAGGATTTTTTATATATATCTTTTAATAATATAAACTAGGTCTTATAACTTAGAGATAAAGCTATTATACTAAATATACTTATTAACTACTTAAGGATACTATCCTTTATAACTATAAGCTATTAATTAAGATAGAGGTTTAAGTAGAAGCCTTATATTATTACTATAAAAAAGTTAAGGAATAATATAAGAAATAGGAAGAGTATAAGTATATAAAGATCCTATTCTAGTTAATAACCCCTAAAGAGGAATATTAGAAGTAAGAATACTAGACTAAGGTAATAATTAAGAGATTAGGAGATAAGGATAACTATTAGTAGTATACTATATTAGTAGAATACCTATCTTATATTAAAGGAATATCTTAATTACTTTAGAAATATTATAATACTTATTAATAAGGATTCTATATAACTATTTTATAGATTAATAATAGTATAAAAGACCTCTAGTATTCTAAAATAATATTTTACTTATAATCTAAGTAGTTAATAACTATATATTTAAAATATCTTTTATAATAGCTTTAGACCTTCTTTATTATTATACCTACCTTTAAAGGTAGTACTTAGAATATAGTATTTAATATTACTATTATTATTATATAATATAAAAGTATTTTCTAGATACTATTAGATATTAATTATAAATTAATTAATTTAACTACTTAGATCTACTTTAAGTAGCTTTTCTTAGTAATAAATATTATAATTCTAATATATTCTTTCTACTATTCTACTTTACTAATAATATATATAATATATATTATTATATATATACTAGAAAATACCTGTAAAAATTCAAGATTTTTATATAGGAAAAGTATATTTAAAAGTATAACTCTTTTATTCCTTAATAAGTAATAGTAGTTATAAGGTAAGTTTAAGTCTAAATATAATAGATATATATATAAACTATTATAGAACCCTTAAACCTCTTTAAGAATTATAAGAGTTATAAGGTAAATATTATTATAATATTAATTTTAGATTTAAGGGATTATTTATAATAGTTATCTAGTACTAGAGTATTAATAAATAGTTATTAGGCCTACTTATATTATAACTCTATAATAATATTACTATTTAGAATTAATAGGATATAATTAAGTATACTATTATTAGATAACTTATTATATTAGTTATTACTAGGAAAAGATATTATTATTATTAAGATAGAAGTATTAAAAGACTAATACTATCTACTAGTAACTTAACTAATTATAAGATATCTAGTATAGTAATATTCTATTCTATTAATATCTTCTATACTACTAGACTATTTAACATGATTTTAATTTATTATATCTCTTATATTATAATATATCTTTTATACTCTTATAATAACTATTAATAGTCCTACTAGATTTATTATATTAATATAAAGGAATCTATTAGATATAAGAGTTAGTATAACCTAGTATTTATCTAGCCCTCTAAAGTTTAACTAGTAGTATTTAATAAACTAAATAGTAGAATAGCTTATTTTTATTATTAGAAAGTCTAATATTATAGTCTAATATAAAGATATAACTATATAATTAAGTATAGTATTAGGCCGTTTTTATACTTCTAATATTATAATTAGTATTCTTATAAGCTACTAAGTAGCTATTAATAAGATCTAGGTATTAATAATAAGTTATAATTAATATATTAGGGGTAGTCTACCTATTATCTAATAGTATCTACTTATATATAATATTCCTTATAATTTAGCTAGATATATATTTAGGAGTTTTAAGCCTAATAATATAAAGGTTTCTCTATCTTATTACTTATAATAGAATTATATATAGCTAATTATAACTAAAAGTAGGCCTAGTCTATAAGTTAATACTTATATACTTTATTAATTAGCCTTATAATTTATTAATAGTTATAATAAATACTAGTTAGATAGAGTACTACTTATAGATAAACGGGGTAGGAATCTACCTATTTTTTTTTTAGATTATAATAGCATTTTAAATAGTATTATCTTCTTACTATTATAAGTACTACTTATAATCTCCCCCTTAAAATTATACTTACTATATCTTATTACTTATAATTAGGTCCTATTATATAGATATAGTAGATTAAGGTTCTTTAATAGTATAACTAGTACGCCTAGCTTAATATATAGCTTATAAGATAGTAGGGAGGATTTATAGAACTTATAAAAGTACTTAAAAGGGAAGAGTTTATTATCTTCTTCTAATATAGTATAATTAATACTCTAGTATATTATTATATTACTAGGGATATATAATATTATCTTAGTATTAATACTAGTAATATCTTTATTAGTAATAGCGAGAATAGCCTATTTTAATAGATAAACCCTTTAAGAGATATTTATCCTAATATTAGTATAGATATTCTTAATTAAATTATTAATAGTATTTCTAGGGGTATAACTATATTTCTAATATAAGACGTTTTTATTAGTAGTAGGGCTTTTCTAGATATTAATACTATTATTAATAGTAAGGAGATTACTTATAAATAGTCTTATTTTATAATATATAATATCTATTAGATTAGGATTATTAAGTTACTTATTAATAGTAAGATTTTAATATATAACTTTATTCTAGAAATAGGCCTTTTAAAGATACGCCTTAATAACCTAGCTACTAGATCCTCTTAGAATAACTAGGAGTATTTATTAGAAGTTATTATAAAAGTAGACTACCTTACCTTTAAAATAAGCCTAGTTATTATTATAGATATCTTAAAGGCTATAACTAATAGCTTCTATATTATATTAACTCTATATAAGAGACTTATCTTAAAAGATAATATAAGCTTATTTAATTAGCTTAGTAAGATTAGTACCCTTCTTAATCTTATATAAGGGGGGAGTATTAGAGCCTAGGGGTATTTTAAATTATAAGTAAGTAGTATAACCTCCTTATAATAGCGTTAATATAATACTAGAAGATACTACTATTAAAGTAACCTTTTACTAGGAATATAGCCTTTCTATAATAGTATTTTATATTATTATCTTACTAGTCTCCCTAGTACTATTAAGGAAGAATAGTATACTTAGAATACTAATTTAGTATTAGTATTAGCGTTAATTATAGTAATAATCTAATTAATAGTATAGTATTAGTTATTATTTAGCCTATTCTATAAGATATTAGCCTTATTAGGGGTAATTTAATAAGATATTTCTTCCTGTAAAAGTCTATTTAAAATATTATTAAAATTATTAAATAGAATAGTTAGAATAGGTAGGTTATATTAGATTAGATTCTTAGTATATTTAAGAGTTAATTAATATTCTAGTTAGCTATTAATTAGGTAAAGGGTATACTATTCTATAAATAACTATTACTTATAGTAATTATCTAGTATTTAAAGTATTAAAAAATCTCGTTATAAGAGGTATAAGTAGTTATTTAAGATATACTCCTTATACTTATTTTATAATATAAGGGTATTAGTAGGTTAGAGTTTAACTAATACTAATATAAAAAGACTATATAACTTATAACCTCCCTAAAAATCCTTTCCCTTATTAAGGATCTTATTAGTATATCTATTATTTTTAGTTAATCTAAGCTTTATATAAGCCTCCTTCTATCCTATTAACTAGCTATCTACTATCTAGAAGTTATTAAATAATATAGCCCCCTTAATATAATAGAGGAGTAGTTAGTAATAGTAGAGATCCTTAGTTTTAAGACTAATAAAATTAATACGCTTAAGAGTCTCCCCTCTTTTATATATTTTCTAATATTTATTTCTTTTATTCTATATAAAGACCTTAGGAAAATCCGCGTATAGATAGTTAAGTAGATCCCTTATAATAGTAGAATATTTCCTATTCTATTTTATAAAAGGTAATAGCTAACTATTATTATAAGCTTCCTTAGTAAGACGGTTTATATTAAAAAACTCTATTAATATAATCTTATAAAGCTTATTACTATCTATTAGCTTCTATTTAGTAGCCTAGTTATTAGCTAGCTTAAAAAGAGTATACTATTAGTCTAGAAGGTAGATTTATAAATACTTTATATAAGGCTTTATAATACTTATACTAAATAAGAGTATCTTCTAGATAGCTTTAATAGACCTAATCTAATAGGCTAATTAGAACTCTATAATCTTATCTATTAACTCCTATTACTATTACGGCTAGCTATTAGGAGCGGGGTTATTATTATTACGCGTATAATTCCTAGTAAGGGAGATATTAGCCTAATTAGGTCCCTTATAAATATATTTATATAGATAGAAAATAGACTTAATAGAGCTATAGATCTTAATATTAATATAGGTACTATATTTCTTTAATAGGTACGGGTTATAAGGGATAACCTACCTATTATTAATAGAGGAATTAGGTTTAAGGGGGCTAACTAGACGCTTATAGAAAGGATAACTCCTATTAGATATAAAAGACGTCTCTTAGTAAAAATCTACTAGAAAAGCCTTACTATAATAATTTTTCTCCTAACTAAAATATCTATTACTAGAGATACTAGTATAGTAATTATAAACTATATACTATAAGACTAACTTATATAATATATTATTATCCTATTAAGGGGGGATAAATACTTAAATAATACTATTAATATTATTAACTATCTAGATCTAATCCTCTTCTTATATAATAAGAAGAATATAAGTATATAAGAGACCTCGCTTCTAAAACTTAATAGTATAATAGTAGCTTATATAAATACTAAGAATATATTACTTAAGGAGGTCCTTTACTAGCTCCTAGAACTTCTAATTAAAGATATAAGTAATTAGGTTATAATAGTACTCTAATATCTAACTAGATACTAGTAAGCTCTAAATATTAAGCTACTTAGAATTATATATAAAGGTAATAAAAAATTCAGGTTTACCCCTTTTAAACTATTATTATAGCGTCTTATATTCTCGCTTTTATAGTATATAAGCTTCCTAGTATTATTAATAGGAGGATAGTTACCTTACTACTAATATCTTTAAGCGAGATATCTAGATTAGTACTAAGCCTATCTATAAGGCTAGAGTAGTAATCTACTTAAATAGTCTATTAATTCTAATAATACTAATTTAGATTATTAAGCTCTATTAATATCTAGATATTAGTAGCCTAGTAGTTAAATAGATATCTACTATTAATTATATAATTAAAGAGATTAGGCTAGATCTAGATATTAATTAGCTAATTATTTAAATTATATTAACTATCCTCTAACTAATATCTAAATAATTTAGAACTATTTATAACTAAGTAGATTTAAGTCTAGAAAATAACTAGGGAAATATATTAAATAGTCTTACTTATATTTATTTTATATAAAATTATTATCTTATTACTTACTAAGACCTACTATAACTCTAAGGTATATACTTACTAGTAATATACTAGTTTAATTCCTATTTAAGGTTACTACCCTCTTCCTACTCTAGTTTATTATCGCTACTAATTAAGGTATACTAGGCGAGTATACTAGTAATACGGTTCTATTGTAATATATATAGTAGATAGTCGCTTAGAAGCTAATAGCTAGTTAATAAGAGGTAGTTATACTATAACTATTTACTAAATAGGAATAGGAGTAGATATTAGAGGGTTATATAAGATAGATACTAATTAGAGATTAATATAAGGCCCCTCTTAATAGTTTTAATATAAATATCCTACTTAATCTAGCCTCTTATAGTATTATTAGGAGTTATTATAATATAGGTAACTTCTATAAAGGTAGGGTAATTATAAGTACTCTTATTCTATTATTTAAGATTTAGCTATTAGATATAAATACTTATAATATTAATAGGATATTATAATTTATCCTCCTTAAGGTAGTTATAGTAGGATTTAAACCCCTAGATATATAAGTTAATAGACTAGAGGGTATATTAAGTAGAAGTAAGGGTATCTTAATTTAAATTATTAAAATATTAAAAGTAAATATCTAGTTACTCCTATATACTATCTAGTATATAAATCTAGGTAAATTTTAGCCTAAGTCTATTATTAGTAATAAGAGGACCTATTAAATAATAAATAGACCCCTAGATCTAGAAGGTAGTTTAACTAATATAAGTATTAATATTAGTTATACCCTTACTAGTAAAGAATAGATAGTTATTATAATTAATAATATTATCTAAAAACTCCTTACTATATATAGTCCTCCTTCTTATAAACTATCTATTAATAATAATATTATCTATATTACTAAGTAAATTATTAATAAATTATACCTTAAGCTTAGCCTCCTTTTATAACCCTTTAAGTAATAAGTCTATATTAGCTAGCTTATATAAGTAGTTAGGAGATAGCTAATTATTCTTCCTACTATTATAATATAGCTATTAACTATCCTTTAAGCTACTATATTTATTTTCCTATAATAGTATATTATAATAAAGGTATATATTACTAGTAATATTAAATAATCTATTAACCTAGTAAAGCTTTATATCTCTTATTATATAAGGATCCCTATATACTTAATATCCCTAGCCTAGTATCTACCTCTAATATATATTATTTTACTACTAGTATAAGCCTTATTAAATAGGGGGTTAGTACTTAGTATTATTATCTTTATTAGCCTACTAGTAGATATACTAGCGACGTGTTTCTAGATAATATTTAAGAGCTAGTAGAGGAGTAATATCTTAGGGGGCCCTTTTAAAGATAGAGGGAGTAGGTTATTAGAGGTTCCTTAGTAGAATAACTACTTAAATAATTATATTAGTAATTATTATATACTACTAGGAAGTAATACCCTTATTAAGGTAGCTATTAAAGCGAGTACCTAATAGTATTTCTTTAAGGCGAGGTTTTATTAATATAATATCTCTAGGGTTTACTAGTACGTTCTTAGATTTAACCTAGATTCTTAAATTAGTCTTCTTTAGGTATTTAATATACCTTATACTATTACTCTTATAAGATTTAATCCTCTTATTAATAGTATTAGGGTATAGCTTAGAAAGAGCTACGCGCTTAAAAGGTATTAGTAGGGAGCTAGAGGAGCTGACTTTAGTATATAAGGGGTAATATTATATTATTTAAAGATAATTAGTATAGTTTATACGTTATAAATTATAAGGAGAGGTATTAATATCTATAAGTTAGTATTAAAGGTAAAAAAGTAGTAGGAAGAAAAAACTATTAATATAGTAGGGAGGTATTAAGATATAATATAGTTAGACTAATTTAAGAGGTAAATCTATTAATTCTAATATATCTTCTAATATAATAGACTAATTTTAATTATTTTTAAAGTATTAGATAGTAGAAAGTAAGTTATATAATATTATTTAGATAGAAAATATTATAAAGGATAGGTATATATATAAGTAGAATATAAAGAAATATCTAAGTTCTAATATTCGCGCTAGTCCTAGAGGGGTAATTAGGGGACTTATTAACTAACTAATAAGTTATAATAAGCTTAAGGTCTAAAATTAGGGATATTCTATTATAGTAAGAAGATAGATATATCTTATTCTAGTAATTTTAATACTATTAGAATTATTAAAATTAGTAGATAGATATATATAGTATAATTAATACTATTCTATTTATAACTTAAAACCTTACTAATACTAGTATCTTAGTAAATATCTAATATACTCCCTCTACTATTCTAACTAACTAATAATATATATAAATATATCTTATTCTAATAATTCTAATACTATTAAAATTATTAAAATTATTAAAATTAGTATATAAGTATATATAATATAGCTAATATTATTATATTTATAAGGTAACTATTATATCTTAACTTATAAAATCTATACTATTAACCTTTAAATACTAGGTAGTAGGAGTAAGTTTCTCTTTATAAAAATCTTGAATTTTTATAAGTATTTTCTAGTAAGTATATAATATACTAGAATAGTTTTAATTATCTTTTAAAAAAAATAAAATCTAGATATTAAAATTTTAAAGATCTTTTAAATTCTTCTAACTTATAATAGACTTATATAAAAGCTTTACTACTTTATCCTCTTTATTCTAACTTATTATTATTAAGAATATTATAATCTTAGAGTTACTTTTAATTTATCTATATCTATATATTAATACTTCTTATAATAATTTTAAATAAATTATCTTATTATAGATTTATAATAGAGTATAAGTAGATATAAATCTTAAAGATCTCTTAAATCTTTTTAATTAATAGAGTTCTTAACTTATATCTATATTTAATTACTTTTAATTAGACTAAGTATTAAATTAGAATTTAATACTATAATTTAAATTAAATTAAATATCTAGACTAAGATCTTAAAACTAATATAAGTACTTAGTACTAGCTACTAGTACTAATTTACTAATACCTTAGTTTCTTAGTAATTAGATTAGTTAAATTTAAATTACTAAGATATTACTAAGAAGCTAAGTTACTAATATAATAATAAAAGGAACTAGAATAGTTTCTTATAATATATATTTAAAATAGTTATTATACTTATAACTTTATATTTCTAGTATCTTTTATATAATTTTTATAATATAGTAGTATTAGTAAACTAGGAACTAGTATAGAAAATCTAAAGCTAGAAAATCTATTAAAAGTATATTTTCTAAGTAAAATACTAGAAATAAATAGGAGAATTATAGGTTTTTTTTATTCTAGCTTAAAAGTCTTAAATATAGAAAATCTAGATTTAAGGCCTTAAATCCGTAATTTTCCTCTAGTACTAGAAAGAAATAGGAAGCTTACTAGAGTTATAATAGTTATATTATTAATACTAGTATAATATAAGTCTTAAATACAGTTAATTTATATAATTTATATTTATATAAAGTACTTCCTCTAGCCTAGCCTTATATTCTATATCTATATTATATATACTATTAATTCTTACTAAGTACTAGTACTATTAATTATTAATAAGACTTAGTTATATTACCTAGTTAGTACTAGCTCTATATAGTTATTATATTATAGCTAATTAATAGGACTTATCTCCTATTAGTCCTATTACCTAATATTTCTAAAAGTTATTAAATATATATTTAGTAATTTATAGTATTTATTATAGATTTTACTATTATATTTCTTTAATAACTATAATATTATAGTATAGAAGCCTTTTATACTATAACCTAGTTATTTCTTAATAGAATCCTTAATAGCTAATTAATTATATATATATAAAATTAGCTTAAGGCTATTTATTACCTTAATAATAGTAGTAATACTATTATAAATTAATCTCTTTTATAAGTACTATTTAACTATTAATAGAGGAGTTAAATACTATATTAATAGTACTAAATTATACTAAGTCTATTAGCTAAAAACTCTTATAACTCCTTAAATCCTTATATCTATTATAATAATAGTTAACTATTAATAGTTATATTAAGAACTTTAATAGCCTCTTAATCTATCTATTATATTTAAGTAATATAACTATACCTTTATATTAGCCTTTATATTAGACTTTAATAGTTTCTTATATAAGTATAATATAAGCGCCTTTTCCTTAGTAGAAGTTTTAAAGACTTTTAAAGCCTTTTATAACTTAATCCCTCCTTTATTCTAGATTAACTACTACCTTTTAAGTAATAGCTTATTATATTAGCCTTTTAGATTTATAACTTTATTAAAGCTACTAGGTAAGTATATATTTATAAAGTCTTTAAGACTACTAGTTACTATATTAATTATATTATTACTAATTATAAGTAACTTACTTTACTAGAGGTTCCTAGACTAAGTAATAGATATACTACCTTAGTTAAATTAAAATTATTTCCTTTTACCTAGACTACTAATACCCTAGCTTTCTAAAAGACTATTAAATAATTTACCTAGGCTACTAAGTATTACTAAAGCCTTCTATAAGTCTAATTATACCTTATAAGGTATTAGCCTCCTTTAACTAGAATTATACTATTTATATTACTTATACCTCTAGGAAGGCTAAGCACTCTTTAAGAAAGCTTAGTACCTATTATAAATAGTTATATAAGTACTTAATAGACTTTTATAAAGGGGGTAATTTATAAGTAGCTAATAGATCCTTTACCTAATATACCTAATATAGTTATAGATCCTACTATTATAGTAACTATTACTACTAGTATAGTATTATACCTTTATAATAATCTACTCCTTCTAGGAACTCTAGAACCTCTAGGGCTATCTAGTTAAGTAGGGTAAAATATTAATATTAGGGGTCCTAATTAAAGACCTAGATAGAATTAAGGTAACCTAATATACTTTAATTTAATATATAATAGAAAGTCTATTAGTACTAGATTAGCTATTAAATATATTAGCTAGGATACCTACTTTAAAGATAATTACCTATTTATTAAATATACTAGATAGTTATATCTATTAAAGGATCTAGTAATTATATAAGCTAATTTATAACTAAGTCTTTATAATCCTACTTTAAATTAGTAGACCTTAAGTAAACTTAATAATACTAAGTAAAGTATTATTAACCTTAGTAAAGGTATTAAGTAATAGGCTAAGACCTTACTAAAATAATTTAGCTAACCTACTAATATTATAATTACTATTATATTATATAAGATATATACTATAAAGGATATAGCTAGTTATAAAGAGCCTAAGGAGTTTATATCAAAAATACTTTACTTTATTAAAGATACTAGGTTATCTATAACTTTAGTTTAACTTAATATTATTTATAATAGTATAGACCTAGAATTATAGTATAATATTAGTCGTTCTATTATTAGGGAATAGAAATATTTTTAGTTTAATTTATTTATTTATAAATTATATACGCGTCTATCTAAACTAATAAAAGATAATTACGGGGGCCTACAGGTATTTTATAGTCGCTACGACGGTAGCCGACTCGTAGGGGAAACCGTATACTTATACTAAGTATAGGCGCGGGTAAAAACCCTTACCTTTCCTACCTTCTTTATAACTTCTATTCCGTTTTCTCTTTATATTATATTCGGTCCTTTATAGTAATAGGCGGTCGTGTTTACTACTATATTAGTCCAGCTCCTTAGGGCCGGCTTATATACTATAAAAGCGAAATTCGCTCCGGTAGTAAAGATTTATATCTAAGGTCGGCTCTAGTATAGCTACTTCGCTGCGAGCGAGAACTAGCCTAGTAGCCTAGTCTAGATTATCTATCTCGCTACTCGTTTTACCCCCCCCGCGTTCGCGAGTATCTTATAGGTATCTACCGCGCCTAAGGTATCCTTTAACTCCTAGCGGCGGTCCTAGAGCCTAGGGTAATAGATAAGGATATACTTTATATCCTACCTACGCTAGCCGTACCCGTAGCTTACGGATATATAGCCGGGGACTTTATACTAGTATAAGAAGGCGGCTAGCCTAATCTTTCCCGTCTTTATCTACGTAAAGACGGAGCTCTTAGCCTTTTAAAGGCCCTTATAAAGGGTCCTCCTACCGGTCTATAAGCCCCCGAGCTAGGCGGGGGGGCGATCCCTAGCTCCTAGTCCCAGCTAGTATTCGTCTTATATAGTATCCTAGGAGGACCTCCACTAATAGTATATTATCTTCTCGATCCTCTAGGGGGGGCGGGCTACCTCCCTAGTTATAATCGCGCCCCCATTATCTAGGCGTAGGGAGCGTAGAGCCTACTCGTTCTTCTCTTCCGCGGGGGATTTCGCTACCTCTCTCCTCCTCCCCCTCTTAGGGTTTAGCTTCCTTCGGATACGTATATTCCCTATTACTATTACTAGGTAGATCCCCTTTAACGTATACCGGCGGAGAACTAAGTAATCTAGTATTAGTTATATAGGGGCTATCCCCGACTCTACCTCTAGTACTCGCGTTAAGGTAGCCTTATATACCCCTAGTACGCGTCTTAAGCAGTTATTTTAGATAACTTTAAGCTTCCTTACGTGCGTCTTCTTTATATCCCTTAGTCCTTATAGTATATACTATAAGGCGGACGCGTAGGTTATAACTAGCCGTACTATCGCGCTATATACTTTCCTTACCCTACTAAGGGTAGCTCCCTAGGTTAATGCCGTCGTTATAGATAGGGCGAGGCTCTAAGTAGCGAGTTTCACCTATACCCTCTTTAGGTGCGGGCCCTACTATAATTTACCGTCGATATATAGTCCTAGGACTCGGATCTCCGTTTATAGCTTTATTATCGCATGCCCTAGGTTAATAACCGTACCTATATTAAAGCGACGGGGGTAACGGGTAAGGTAGACTAATTTATATTTCTAGGGGGCGAAACTCGCCCCGTACGTCGAAGCCTATTTAAGGTAGATCTCGTGTACTAGTTCTAAGGTCTTGTAGTTACCTTCCGTGGTTTTCTTATATACTAGCAGGTAGATATTATCTATAAACCCTCTAACTTATAGCTATAGTTTAGCCGCCGTATACTCCTTAATAAATAGCGCGTTAAAGAATAGGAAGAGGATAGGGGAGATTAGCGACCCCTAGAGAATCCCTATCTCTACCGGCTCTATCCTACTCGTCATCCCCCTAATTATAATAGACGAGGACCTTTCCGCTAGGAAACTTTCCGTCTAGCTTATAATATAGCGAGGGATCCCCTTACACCGGAGGTTATAGATAAGCCTCCGGTAGGAGACGTTATTAAAGGCTCCTACGATATCTAGTAAGAGGAGGCTAGTTATATTACCTCTACCGTAGTCTTATACCGTATATACCGCGTCTATAATTATCTCTAGCGCTATCTCTATTAATCTATTCCTTCGCGCCCCTATTTATTATTATAGGAGGAGGCCTTAACTTTTAGTATAGTTGCTAAGTCGCCCTGCAACTATTAATTCCAGGGCCTTTCTAAGGGTACTTAGTAGCGCTATCGGACGGTACGCCTTAGGTACCGTATAGTCCTCTTTCTTCGGTTTCTTTAGGACGACCGTATTAGCCTTCTTAAATTCCCTCGGGTAGTAGCTAAGGTAGAAGCACGCGTTAAATAAATAAGTAAGCTCCTTAAGGAGCCCGTCCGCTATTAGCCTAAGGAATTAATTCGGGATCCTATTAATCCCTAGGGCCTTATCTTATTTTAGCCTACGGATAGCCTGTAGGACTTCCTCGCTTGTAATATTACTACTATTACCTACCGGTAGTAGGTATTCTATACTATCGATATCTGTTAGGTCGGCTTATAGGGGGGGTAGGAAGAATATCGTCTATAGGACTTCTACTTTCTCTTTAAAGGTCTCGGCCACCCCTTCCCTATCGCCCCTCCTTAGAGAGGGGAACTTAGGGAGGGGCTGTGGCGACGAGCTATCGTTCCTTACCTACTTGGCGAAGCCCTATATACCCTTTCAGGACTTAGTAGCGTTATAAATCTTTCTTCTAAAGTCGATTACCTTCTCCGTTCTTAGTACCCTATTCCTTTCCTTAATAGCTATATTCTTAGCTCCCTCCGTAGTAGTATCTCTATACCTCTAGAATACTTTCATACTTCTTGTAGTATCCTCGGTAGTATGTCGGTATTTCGAGTTCTAGAAGGTCTTTCTCCTACCCCTAGGCTTCGCCTAGGGGACCGTCTCGTCTACGACCTCCTTTAGGCCCTATTATAACCGCGAGAGGTAGTTATCTATTTAGTTCGTAGTTTCTAGTAGTTAGAGACCTAGTTTCCGGCTTAGCGCCTAAGCCCCTTTCCTAATTAAGGATAGATATATAAGGTTAGCATCCTACTTATTTAGGTCCTTACCCTAGTTTCTACCCCTCCCTACAGGCGTTACCTTTTACTTTAGAGCTTAGGACTATTCGCCCGCAGGGGGGCTTTATACTTCCGGCGGAGGCGGACTATTAGTACCTAAGTTAATCCTTATTTACTCCTTAAGTATATCTCCTAAGCGGATCTAGGTGTTATTACCGCTTTAGCTTACTCTCTACTCCGCCGCAGGCCCTATTTAGGTAGATTATTCCCTTAGCTTAACGTACTAACACGCGTATACTATCCTCTCAGGCTAAATAGACGGTCTCCGCAGTAGCCGCTATTAAATACTACGCCTTATAAGGTTAGGACCCCTACTTCGCGTTACTATTAGAGGTCTCCCTTATTTAGGCCGTCTATATCTCGTAGGGACTACTAGTATTAAGCCCCTAACCAGGTAGTATAATATAGTATTTCCACCCTACTAACTAAGGTACGTTATACTAGGTTTCTAGCGTACCTATATTAAAACCTACTTTTTATTCCGCTCCCAGCCGGTAACTGCGCGGGGGGGACTTAAACCCCTAGGAGGTATAAGAGTCGGTATTAACAAGTTCCCTACATCTAGTAGTCTACGTACCCTAAGGGTACCCTATCTAGTAACTAGTAGTCTAGCGTATCTACTAGTTAAGACTAGCTTCAGCCTATATCGACGACGCGTAGTAGCTACTAGTCGGGTAGTTTTTATAAGCGATTTCCCTTATAGATATTAGGCGCGACCTAACGCGTCTTAGGCCTTAGACCTAGTCCTAGCCCTTTCCCTACTAGGGGGTACCCGTATAAGGAGATAGGAGGGTGCCCGTATCCGTCCTCCTAGCCGCTCTTAGCTAATAACTGCGTGAGGGGACTTAAACCCCTAAGAGGTAGAGGACGCGTCTTAACGATTCGTCTCCTATTAGCCCGTCTTAACGATATAGCCCCGGCATCTCTTTCTAGTCTATCCCCTACTAGGGGGTGCCCGTATAAGGAGATAGGAGGGTACCTATATCCGTCCTCCTAGCCGCTCTTAGCTAATAACTACGTGAGGGGACTTAAAGCCCTAAGAGGTAGAGGACGCGTCTTAATAATTCGTCTCCTATTAACCCGTCTTAATGATATAGCCCTAGTATCTCTCTCTCCCTAATACGTATATCTATCTTCTTAAGTTATATAGATAGTATCCCTTTATAAGCTTCCTATAAACTTACGGCTATCCGGCCGCTAGAGGCGACCGTCCGCTAGGGGTTAGAGTCTATTAAAGGGTTAAGGTCTCTAGGGCTATATATATACACTTTAGGCTGTATTTAACTATAGTCGCTACTATTATATACTACGCCTTATAAGCCTTTTATAGAAAGCCTATTTCACGTTACCTATAAAGGTCTCCCTTAACTACTAGTCGTAGCTGGTTCAGGCCGACCGTATCTTATAAGAGTAGATATTTCTATATACCCTAGGGCCCTAGCCTTATATCTATTCCTAACTCTTACTAACTAAGCTCTTCTACGATAGTATAGGCGGCACTATATCTACCGCTACCTCTATCCCTAGTAGCGGCTTCAGGCCTTAGTACGAATAAGGTATACTATCGTATCTTTTCCCGTCCTCGCTATTCCGCCGCGCCGGGCGGTTTAATAGTCTTAGAATAGAGTCGAGCCTAAGGGTATCCTACCGCGTAGTTAGAACGATATTATATCTACTAGCCTAAGGCTAGCTTCGGGCCTAAATACGGGTTAGGTAAATACGTATTAGATAATTCCCTTATTATTACCACGTCGCGAAAAGACCTCTAGCTAACGTTAAAGGCTTAACGTAACGCGATAGTAGCGAGCCTCTAATAGATTTAAACTATTTACTATAGCTATATCTAGTATAAGTCTGTAGTACTAATATAGTACTTACTAGACACCGCGAGGCTTATTAGTTTAATAATATAGTATTCTAGTATAATAAGAATAAAAGTTATAGTATTATAATATATTTATAATATAACTAATATAGTACGCGTTAAGGCTACGCTAATTCTAATTAAGTTATAAGCTAATATAGTACTAGAATTATAATAATACCCTCCTCTTTACTATTAGGAGCTCTAGTAACTATTCTTCTAATCTAAATTATTTAAATTTAATATCTTTTCTATTTAATAATATATATTATATAATACCGCGTATTATACCTATTATCTTAATTATATAATACTATTTATTCTACCTATTACTATTATCTAGGCTATTCCTATTCCCTTATATTTATAATACCCTACTAATCTATCTACTAATACCCTATTACTTATCTAGCTATCCGGCGTACTTATATATCTAATAGGGTCTAGTATTATACTTATACTTTATAAGGTATATCTTAGGGACTTATAAGTAGGTAAGTAGGTAGGTAGGTAGAGAGGTAATATATAAGTAGAGGTAGAAAGAGGTATTATTCTATTTTATCTACCTTTATAAGAGTTTAACTCTAGATAGTTATCTTCTTATAATTACCTTCTAACTAAGTATATTAAGTAGAATACCTAATAAATAGTTTACTACTTTACTTATAATAGAAGCTAATAATAAGGTTAATAAGTAAATATATATAATCTTAAGTTACTATATTATAATAAAGTTATATATAAAGCTAATTATCTCTTCTAGTAAGCTTATTAATACTATACTTCTTAAGATACTTATATAAGTTTAGTATTATATATTATAAGGATAATAGTTATAAAAATATTTAATCTACTTAAAGTAATTATAATTAGTTTTAGTTAACTTAGTAGGAATATCTTATATTATTACTTTTAAGTACTTATAATAAGCCTTTTTATAATTAATTACTTTATATTTATAAATTATAAGATTTCTATTAAATTAACTACTTTAACTAGAAGTAGAAGCTTATAAATATACTTTACTAGTCTACTTTTAATATAGATTTTATTTCTATTATCTTTTTTAAGATTTATTAATTATTAAGTAAGTTAGAGAGATTTCTAGTTACCCCTTTAAAAGATAGCCTAGCTTAAGCTTAAAATCTTAAAAACCTTAGATTAGAAATAACTAATATAGTATTTATATATTATTTTTTATTACTATCTTTGGATTTTTTTACTACTTACTTTAAGGTATTAAACTTACTTCTATTACTTATAAATTCTACTTAAAGTTATAAGTAGAATTAAAAGTTAAAACTTATTATTATATAATTATAAAGTATTTATAATATATTATAATTATAATTATTTATCTATTAGATAACCTTAATACTTTAGATATATAATTAATTATTATTACTAAGTTCTTTTAAGTTAGTAAGTATTAATTATTAACTTAATAGTTATAAGTCTAAGTTAAACTAACTATTTTTTTAGTACTTAGGAGTTATTTTTAGTATTAACTTAAATTACTAAACTACTTATAACTAGCTTATACCTTATATAACTTTAGTAATATATAACTTTATAAATTTAATTCTAAATTTAATTCCTTATAATTAGTCTAGTCTAAGTATAAACTTTTATTCCTTTATTAGTAAACTTCTTAAATATATTATATTAAATACTTTAAAAATTAATATAATAGGCTTACTCTTAAAGAATATACTTAGTATAAGATCTAATAATAATTAGAATATATTATATAAGAACTTTCTTAAAGTTTATAAGAAGGTTTCTAAAGGAATTCCTTATAAAATAGAGAATTATTTAAGAGAAAAATATATAATAGTAAATTATATATTATAATATTATTTATCTATCTTTATAATATATTCTTATATAGAGATATAATATATATATATATATTATAAATACCTTACTTAAAGTACTACTCTAAGTAAAACTTATATACTTATAGTAATAGAATAATTATTAAAAGTTAATATTTTTTATACTAAAAGTAAGTATTTAATTAAATTAGAGATATTTATACTTAGATATATTACCCTCCTATTTATAAGCTAGAAAGATATAGGATTTTAGTATAGAATTAAAGCGATTTTTAGACTAGGATAGGATATCTTATAAGATATCCTAGTAGTAAATCGCGAACTAGGCCTAATTAGGTAATATTTCTTTATAAGCTAAAAATTCAGCTTAAACCCTATTAAATACTAAGAAAACTTTATAAAAAACTTTAATACTTACTAAGATATAAAGCTTTAAAGTTAATATAATAAATATATTAATATATATAGTAATAAAATCCTATATCTTTCTAGTAAGTACTCCTATTATATAGTTAATATTATTAATTTAAAGGGCTTAGTAAGCTACTTACTAACTAGTAGTATATCTAAGATACTAATACTATTAGGTATTCTACTTAGTACGCTTAGTTAGAAGGTAATTATAAGAAGATAACTATCTAGAGTTAAACCCCCTTTATAGTAGGCTTACTAGCTAATAATATTAGTCTATTATATCTTATCTACCTTATAATAGGCTTACTAGTCGACTTACTTAGTAAAGAGATTAAACTAATTTAAGTAGGTAGGCCGTAGTAGGTCTATTAGATAGATAGGTTTTAGAACTCTATAGTAATAGGCTAATAGTAATAGTATTCTAATAATAATAATAATAATAGAGCTATTTTAAATATAACTAGAGTAGTAGATAGCTAGTTATAATCTAGAAGGATAGCTTTTATTATATTAGGGACTAGAAATAATATTAGTTTAATAATATAGTATTCTAGTATAATAAGAATAAAAGTTATAGTATTATAATATATCTATAATATAGCTAATATAGTACGTGTTAAGGTTATACTAGTCCTAATTAAGTTATAAGCTAATATAGTACTAGAACTATAATATCTATTAAGATAATATTTATAAGTAACTTCTTATCTACTCTTAATAACGCGAAATATAAATAGTAGGCTTATACCTCTAGATATAAGAATACTAGTAATAGTTACTAGTATTATAAAGGTAAATAAGTTAGATAATATAGTTAGTATAGTTTTCCTAATAAAGTAGGCTACTAGTTACTATTTTAGCTACTTAGTAACCTGTAATATAGTAATTCTTACCCCCCTTTCTTAATAAATTAAGTTTACTAGTAACCTTATTATTAGTAGGATTAAAATAATATCTTACTACTAGTACTAAGACTTTAAATCGTAGTAGGACTAGTAAATATATTAGACTTATAACTACCCCCTTACCCTCTTTAACCTACTAGAGGAGGATAAGATAATAGATAATAGTTAGGTAGACTACTATAATAGCTACTATATTAATAGAGGGTATACTAAGTTATAGTAGATAATATTATAAAAGACTTCTATAATAAACTTAGAAGGTACTAGTAGTTTTATACTAATCTATTTAAAGAGGATCTATTCTATAGTAGTAAATAATATAAGAGTAATAAGGACCTTAATAGCGACCCTAGTTATATAATAGCTAATATTAATTTTATAGCTTCTTAAACTAAAGAATCTAATTACCCTTATATTATATATAATACTACCTTTTCTTCTAGAAATAAGTTATTCTATTATTTATAAGAGTAGTACTAGGAAGATAAGTAGCTATTAAAGTCTTTAATACTATTAAAGCCTTCTTTTATAAGCCTTACTACTCTAGTTAATAGACCTCTATATATTAAATCTAATATAGTACTAGATAAGTCTAAGATACCTAGGTATAGATTTTATAGATAGAAATATACTACTATAAGTATCTTATAATCTAATAGTAAGGTAGAGTAGATTAAGGTCTACTTAAATAGTAGTTATTCTATTACCCTTATTAATTAAAGCTATTTAAAGAAGGTTTTACTATAAGCTTTAATTAAGAAAATAGCTTCTTTAATACTAGTTTATAAGGTAGGGAATAAAACTATAATAACTAGTAAGTATAACTTAGTTAGAATATTTCTTAATAGGACTATTAAAGGAATACTAGTAGCGGCTTTAATAGTAATAAAGATCTATATTATTAAAGATCTAAAAGCTAATCTACTAATTAGGAGTAATATATTAAAACTTTAATAGTAATAGTACTATTATTAGAGCTTATATTAGTAAACTAGAAATATAGAATAATATAGAAATATACGTATTTTCTATATATAACTAGCGCGCTTATATCTTAGCCCTAGGGCTAGGAATAATACTATAAGTTACTAAATATATATTTAGTAACTTTTAGAAATATAAGGTAATAGGACTAATAGGGGATAAGTCCTACTAATTAGCTATAATATAATAACTATATAGAGCTAGTACTAACTAGGTAACTATAATAAGTAACTAAGTCTAATTAGTAGTTAATAGTACTAATACTTAGTAAGAGAATTAATAGTAGATAGGATATAGATATAGAATATAAGGCTAGGCTAGGGGAGAGTACTCTACGCGTATATAAATTATATAAATTAATTATATTTAAAACCTATATTATACTAGCATTAATAATATAGCTATTATAACTCTAGTAAGCTTTCTATTTCTTCTTAGTACTAGAGGAAAATTACGGATTTAAGGCCTTAAATCTAGATTTTCTATATTTAAGACTTTTAAGCTAGAATAAAAAAAACCCTAAAATTCTCCTATTTATTACTAGTATTTTACCTAGAAAATATACTTTTAATAGATTTTCTAGCTTTAAATTCTTTATACTAGTTCCTAGTTTACTAATATACTAAAATCTTATTACTTTAATTAATATTTATATTTATACCTTAACTTATATTAAGCGTACTATTAAAGTAAAAGTAGCTATTATTATACTACTTTAAATAATTATAGAAGTTCCTATAATATATAAGGGGGAAATTCTATCTAATAGAGATTTCTTATTAAAGCTAGAATATTCTTAGGATTTTAGAGTAGATAGTAGTATTTTTACTTATATTATTAATTCCTTTATATCTTTTATTTAAGTATATAATATATTAGCTTAACTAGTTTAAGTATCTTATAAAGTATATCTTAGTCTACTTATTAAGTATAATTAAGATAGTATATATATAATTATACTTATACTTACTCTACTAGTAGTTAATAATACTAGCTCCTAGAAGTTAAGAGTTATTAAAGGCTTCCTTACTCTTACTATAATATATATAAGTAAAGTAGTAAAGCTATTTATAGACTCTAACCCTATATTAATAAAGACTTTAATTATAATTAATCTAGTATATAAGTATATTCTAGTAAATAGGATTACTATTTATAATACGCTTAAGGTAGTTAATATAATTACTATAATTATAACTAACTTCTCTAAGATATAAATAGACTAGGGTATTATAATAGATATTCCTAAAGATAAATAGATACTAATACTACTAAAATCTAATACTATTCTAAAACCTTTATAAGTCTACCTAGTAAGTTAAAAGGATAAGAATATAATTAATAAGATATTTAGGAAACTTTATTAATAAGGAAAGATAACCTAGTCTAATTAGTTAACTCCTTTTAACTACTTAGTTTTTATTATCTAGAGAGATATACTAGGTAGAGAATATAAAGGCTATATAGTTATTAATATATATAGCCTTAACTAAATAATAGTCTCTAATAATTACTTATATCCTCTCTAGTCTAATATAATATTAGTAGTAGTAGAGTTTCCTTATATATTTATAATAGATAGAATAGACTATTATTACTAATTTAATATCTAGAAATAAGATTATTATAAATTAATAGTAGTATTATATTATAGTTAGGAATAGTATAATATTATACTAATAGGTTATAAGGGCTTACTACCTTATATATAATAGTAAATAGATAAATTACTATATCTATTTTAAAGCTTTTCTAAAGCTTATATAAATAGTATTATAATATACTTAAAGACTTTACTAGAGTACTTTAATTACTTATAAAAGCTCTTTATACTATTTAGAGAATAGTATATTAGTCTTAATCCTAAGAAAACCTTCTTAGAATATCCTTCTATTACCTTACTAAGGTAATAAGTTAATTTATTAGGCTTATCTACCTTAGAAGAAAAGGTACTAGCTATTAGTACTCTATATTTCCTATTCTTATTAAAGGACCTTAAGATATTTCTAGGTTTAATAGGCTAGTTATACTTATTAATACCTTACTATATATAGTAAGTAAATCTATTATAATAGTAAAAGATAGAACTAATTAGTAAGTTATTAAAGAGTTTAAAAGGATTATTTAAAAAGAGGTAAACTATTTAAATTATATATAAACTAAGTAAGGCTAAGTTAAAGGCCTTTAAGAATCTTAAGGCTACTTTTAGTATAAGTACCTTCCTTATTTATTTTAATAAATTAAGGACCTTATTTATTAACCTTAATACTTCTAAATACTAGGGTTTTATAGTAATAATTTACTATATTAAGGGAGACCTTATAAAAGGCTTCTCTAAGATAGATATATAGCCTATTATATTTCTTAGTAAAATACTAAATTAAGTAGAGTAGAATTACTAGCTAATAGAACTTAAGCTTATAAGTATTATCTAAGTTATTAAGAGAATAAGGTATATAATTAAATTATTAAAATAGCCCCTTACTATAATCTATATAAACTACTTAGTAGTAGTTCTAATCTCTTATTAAATAAGTTTAATATTATTATCTACTAATAAGCTTAATTTATACCTTATTTATATATTATTATATCTCTCTTAGTTTAATCTAATTATAAAATATAAATCTAGAAAGTTAAATATAGTTTCTAATACTCTATTAAGACTTTAAGCTACTACTACAAGCTCTTTTAAAGATACTATTAGTATATTTAATATATTATATACTAAAGCCTTTAATAAGGTATACTTATAAGGATATTATATTAATACACCTATCTTTTATATTATACTAGTAGAAATATCTCTAGAGTTTAAGACTTAACTTATTAAAGCCTATTAAGCGGATAGCTAATAGAGAAAAATCTTACTATTACTTAATAGGAATAATAAGGACCTTAGTAGGAATAATAAGAGAATTCTAGAGATCTACTTTTATCTTTATAATAACCTAATTTATTATATAAATTTTAATAATAGTTATAAGTATCTCTATATACCTAATACTTTAAAGAAGGAGGGTTTTAATCTTACTTATAATAGGTAATATTATAGTAGTTTTTATTATACTTATAATAAGATTATAGAGTTAATCTATATATAGTACTTATTAAAGCGCCTTTATCTTTATATAAACTATTACCCTAACTATTAACTAAATTAAACTAAGTAGTATAAACCTTATAAAAGTATAGTTTTAATTAACTAACTATCTATCCTATTTTATACTATAGTAATAGATTTTATTATTACCTTACTATTAACTATTAAAGGCTTTAATAGTCTATTAATAATAACTAATAAGTTCTTTAAGTAGAACTTATTACTACTTAGCTAATTAATATAGAATACCCCTTAGTAGATAGAGAAGGTATTAGTAGCCCTTATATTATATAACTAGGGAATTCCTTATACTATTATAAGTAATTAGGACTCTAAGTTTATATTATTATTTTAGTAAATAGTATTTCTTAAGCTTAGTTATTCTCTTCTTATATTAATAGCCTACTATCTCTAGACTAATAGCTAATCTAAATAAATAAATTAGATAGTAGAAATTATAATTTATTATTATATTACTTAATATTTAAATATTAATATTAATAATTAGACTCTTATCCTACTATACCTCTAGAAATATCTTACTAATATAGAAAACTAATTAACTAGAGTCTTATCTAATAGAATTCTAATTAGATTAAATATTTAAGATACTCTAGGTATACTTTCTTAGTAATTACTTAAGGAAGACCTCTCCTACCTTTAGAAGCTTAATTATAATTATACTAAGGAATCTATAGCTTTTACTAATACCTTCTTTAAACTCTATTATAATAGTAGTTATATAGTAATTACCCTTTTTATAAGTAATAATACTTACTTATAACTTAGTAATAGATATTATATACTAGGCGTTAATACTAAGTTATATTAGTAGTATACTAGGCCCTTTAAAGTCTTTAATTAGGTTAGCCCTCTAGCCTATTACCTTAAGCTACCTCTAATAATAGTAATCTACCCCGTTATATTAGTTACTTAACTAGAACTAAAGCTTAAAAGCGACTTATAAGATTATAATAAAAATACTAATCCTCTACTACTTATTAAGATAGGTAATAAGGATAAGGATACTAATATTTATAAGGTAGAAGCTATTATTAGGAAAAGGAGATCTAGTAAAAGGCTTTAATACCTAGTAAAATAAAAGGGTTATAGTTATAAGTATAATAAGTAGTATAATAAGTTAGACCTTAAGAATAGTTAAGACCTAGTTACTAAGTATAATAGTTATTTATATAAAAAATTTAAGCGATTAAGGTAGTATTATAAATTAAGAATAATTACTTTTTCTCTTTTCTATTACTACTATTATAGATTTTACTATTATATTCCTTTTATAACTATAATATTATAGTATAGAAGCCTTTTATATTATAACCTAGTTATTCCTTAATAGAATCCTTAATAGCTAATTAATTATATATATATAAAATTAGCCTAAGACTATTTATTACCTTAATAGTATTATTCCTAGCCTTAAAACTAATATATAAGTATAGTTAAAATAATATAGAAAATATATATATTTCTATATTATTCTATATTCCTAGTTTACTAATATATATAAAAATCTCGGTTTTTATATTTTACTTCTACTACCTAGTAGTAATTATATTAGGTAAATTAAGTAGATAATAGAAATAATAAGTATAGAGATAAATATATTTTATTAGAAAACTATATATTAAAATCCTCTAGTAGTCTAAAGAATATTATTACCTACTTCCTAGTACTAAGGTTATATATCTATAGTAGTAAATAATCTAAATACTTAACTACTTAACTACTTAATAGATAATTATCTAACTATATAGCTCTAGTATTAAGGGGGAAAAGGATACTATAATATCTAGGTAATATAGCCTTAAAGGTGAATTCCTTATATATAAACATCTTAATATAATATATATAAGTAGGAGAATAATATATCCTAAGATATAAATCGATAAATACGAAGTATTTATAACTTATTAGAAAGAAGTTACTATATATATATTAATAGATAACTAAGTAGACTATATAATATTACCTACTTAACTAGTTAAAGGAAATTCTCTTAAGCCTACTATACTTTAATTAATATACTAACTTTCCTTCTTAGTAAATATAAGAAATTATATTAGTAAGATTTAAACTATTTTATAACTAGGAATAGATTAGTAATTTAACTTAGTAATTACTATTTTACTACTTAAATTAACTTTTAACTTAGTAATCTATTCTAAAAAACTAATCTAATAAGAAGAGCTATTTCTAAATTAAAATATAGAATATATTAGCTAATATAATATATATTATAATCTTAATATATAAGGCTTTAATTATAGTAAATAGTTTATAGCTTTTAGAAAGGTAAATATAGTAAATACCTACTATAAAAGAGAATATATACTAGACTCCCTAGTAGTCTATATAATTACACCTCTATTTACTAATACTCTTAAAGATCTAGTAGATAACCTTACTACCTTCTTATCCTTATCTACCTCCTTATTATCCTCCTCTTCCTCCTTATTATTAGATAATAATAATAAAATCCTAATAGCTCTTAATACTATTAGTATTATAAGATACCTTAAATTATAAGTAGTACTACTAAAGATACTTATAATTATTAACCTTTATATTAATATCTAGAAATAAAAGCGCTTCTAGGAGTTTTATAAGTAGGTATATATAAATCCTAATACTTTTAATAAGTTAGTAGTAGAATTATAAGAGTAGGAGATTTTCTAGAATAATAGCGCTAGTAGATAATAGTAAATACTAGTAGAGTATTAGCTCTTACTTACCTTAATTAGATCTAGTAGTTATAGTAATAGAACTTCTTACTATAAGGTTTTAATACTTTATAAGGTTAAGATAGGAATAGTAGATCTTATTACTAGAAGAGTTATTATAGTAATCTAGTCTAGTAGTCTATAAAAGCATTATATATAGTAGCCTAATAGCTTAGAAAGGGAAGTAGTAAAGGACTATATTAAAGAGAAATCTAGAGTCCTTAAATAGTAGGATAGCTAGTATATAGTAGATAGTACCTTTATTCTATTATTCTAGAAGCTTATATTCTTTAATAAGACCTTCTTTAATTATAAGAGTAACTACTTAATTAATATTAAATTATTAATATACTAAACCTCTAGATTATAGACTACGCGTCTAGATTCTAGGGGAATTAGAATAATAGCTACTATTTTAAAGCTATTAGGCTTATTAAAGATTATAAGTAATAGCTAGATAAGGGAGAGTAGTACTAGGTAGATAAGGGTTATAAGTTATAAGAGTAGTATATTATTCTATATAAAGCCCTAGTAGATTAGGTAGTATAGAATAAGAGGTTTAATAAGAACTTATTAAAGATTAGAATTAAATATAAGTATATAATTAATTACCTTAAAGGGCGATTTTAATCTCTTAAGGAATTAAAAGTATTAATCTAGTTTTATAAAGATCTTATCTATATTATAACTTAGATTAATACTACTATTACCTTATACGCTTTTTATATAGATTATAAGGTTAACTTTATTTATAATAACTAGTTAGAGGATAGGATTATATTTAAATAAGAGCTTTATAGTTATAAACCTCCTCCTCTACTACTAGAAGAAGATTCCTATTAATAAGATAATATACTTTAATAAGGGAAAGTAAAAAGAGAAGAATTAAAGTAGCTTCTTAAAAAAGCCTAGCCTAGGGATATATTAGGTTAATAGCTTAAATAGATAATTTTATAAGATATAATTATAACTAGTTTATCTTATCTTAGTCTTAATAGGATCTTAGTATTACTTAATAATAAGGTAGGTAATATTTATATATATTATAGTCTAGCCTATTATCTATATATAATAGATAGGCTCTAAGTAAATTCTAGAGGTTATTAATTAACTTATTATTATTATAAACTAGTTAGAAGAATATTATAATATAGAGAACTAGGCTAGATCTAACTTAGGTAGAGATTAGAAATCTTTAGTTTTAAAAATATTAGAAATCTAAGTTAGAATTAATATTAGTCTTTAATACTACCTTATATAATCTTCTAGGACTTTATAAAGAGGATATATAAATATATCTATAATAATAAGGCGCCTTAAATCTAGAATTAATATTATATTAGTACTATAATATATTACTATTAATATCTACTTTATAATAATTATTTAAGAATTTCTTCCCTTAAATTTATTAAATATATTCTAAAAAAGTAAGTAAAGTTCCTAGATAGTAGTTATATTATTAGTAGATATCTAGGCTAGTATATTATAGATATTTAGTATTTTTATAAGTAAATTAGATATTAGTTTTCTTAAGATATATACTATTATTAGTATACTATATATATAAGATATATATATAGTACTTAGTTACTAGATACTTATTATCCTTTTAAAATTTAGAAAGGGGAAATAATAGGAATTAAACCTTCTACCTTAGTTAATTAGAATAGGAAGTAGTATTCTTACTACTAGGCTAATAGCCCTTCTATATAATTTAAGCTCTTATTCTATTATATATATTATATTTAAGGTAAGAGTATATCCCTATCTTACTACTATTTATATTATACTACTATTAGAGGTATAAGTTATATAAATAGATATAACTAAATAGTAACTAGCTTAGTATAATAGTAGGTATTATATATTAAGGATTAAGAGATATATATATATATTAGCGACTTATTATCTATATTTCTAAGTCCTTATTAAGTCTTATTTATCTACTTCTACTAGTTATAAATCTCTACCTTACTATTAATAGTTAGTAAAAAACCTTATATTATATATCCTAATAGATAGATAGAGAATATATATTAGGAATATTTTAAATTTTAACTATTTTATATATAAATTAACTTAATATATATATAATCTACTTAAAGTAGGTATTTACTATATTATAAATATCTACTTTATTCTAGCCTACTATCCCTATAAGTATTATACTAGCTACCTTCTCTTATAAAGCTATCTTATATTCTTCTAGCTTTAATTACTATATTTTAATATTATAATAATCTACTAGCTTTATTCTTTTAAGTTTATACTTCTCTTTAATATTAATCTATTTAATTACCTCCTACTATTTAGTTATAACCCTCTTTTATTTATTCTTTATAATACTAATATACTTAAGGCCTTTACTTAGCTCTATTATAATACTACTAGTATAGCGATAAGATATAGGAAGGGTTATCTAGAAAGGAGAGGTAATCTTAGAGGGGAGTAGTATTAGATTTAGTACTATTATTAATAACTAGAATAGTCTTAATATATTAGGAAGGAGCTTTAGTAATTTAGTAATATCTATTAGTTAAGAATATTAGTAGATATATAACCTAATATAAGTTAAAGGCCTAGATAAAGGCTAGCTAGCTTTTAAGGCGTAAACCTTATATAAAAGTTAGGAATATTAAGTAAGAGAAGTAGGAAGACCTAGAAAATAAATACCTTATAATAAAGATATCTTATTATATTAGGCCTATTCTATTAATACTCCTATTTCTCCCCTTTCTTCCCCTTTTATATTATCCTCCTTTTCTTTATATAAATTATTCTTATTATCCTCTTTAGCTATTATATTAATATTAAGCTCCCGTTTAAAATTAGAGCTAGTATTAGAAGGTTATCTAACTATATCCTTACCTTATTTATTAGCTTATACCTTCTAAGACTTTATTCTAACCTTCTTTAATATACTCTAACCTATTAGATTAATATTAAGAGTTAAGTTACTATTTATAATAGTATAACTATCCTTAAAATATTAGAAGCCTAGGATATCCCTTATAATAAAGAATTATAAGTAGATCTTTAATACCTCCTCTTATATATCCTATATTTCCTTCCCTTTAAAGCTATCCTATTTCTTAGGTATAAGCCCCTCTTCTAGATTAATACTAGTACTAGTTATATTAAGAGAGTCCTTAGCCTTCTTCTACTATCTTTCTTATTTAGTAATTTAGTTTTTTATAAAGTTAGAATAAAAGGTAATACCTACCTTAATCTTAGATCCTTTAGTATATAGAGTACTAGGAATAACTCTTTTAACTAATTCTTTATATACTTTTATCTTAATAGTACTATTAGTCTTTTTACTACTTATAAGATAAAGGGCCTTCTAAATAGTAGGATATATATAAAGGATATATTAGATCTTCTAACTAAGGTCCTCCTTATATATCTAGTTTATTAGAGGGTAGATAGAACTAGCTTAATTAGGAGCTATTATATAGATAAAGTAATAGTATAGTTAATTAAGGATAGATAGTAGTAGAGAAATAGGAAATTTTTCTGTAATAAATAGTAGTAAGAATATAGATATTTCTCTATATAATAGCGAGGTCGCTAGGTAATAACCTAGTATAGATATAGTTAGCTAAATTAATATTTAGAATAGATTAGTTAATTTATATTATTTATATTCGGACTAAATCAAGGAAAATAAGATGGTTTAAAAGGTGATCTGTTCCTAGTTACAGAACAGTCTGAAACCCCCTATTACCGAACCCAAGACTATACATTTAACCTTCAGATTCTACCAACAATCTTCACTATCCCATCCACTACATTCGCTTCATAGTACCGATGCTGATCATAAGCCGTCATCTCCTTGGTCTCCTGTTCAAAATCGAGGCATGCGAGTATAGTATCCGTGAACACCTGCCCAACCTGATGTGGTAACGTGCGACTGCACTTCGCGACAAGCCGGGCTTTTATCTTCTCAGGAACGACTGGATATGTCCTGTTGGACGCATCTGGTCTTGGAATCTCCGCTATTGACAAGATGTCTTTCCAGAACGCAATCTCTAAGAGAACGATACCCTTCGGTAAATTAATTCGTGGTAGGGCTGATCGAAGATGGCTTGTTGACTTACAAGAGTATACACATCATGCGCTTTGGTGAAGCTCACACTCGGCTTACCCCAACGGGCGGGGTGGTGATAGATGTTATTACCAAGGGAGTAGTCCTCCTGCAAATTGCTGTCGATGTCGTCAGGTCGCGAAGCCTCGTAACCAAATAGCCACGGTGACGCGAGATCTACTCTGTCGGGATCTGTCCGTGCGGCGTCTTCAAGTCTTTCAATTCTCACAGAGGTGGGGGTTGGTAAGGAATGTGGGTCTTGCGGAAGAAACATGATATTATGGCTTGAGATGTTCTTATGAACCCAGCCAACGCGATGGAAATTCTCTAGTGTAGAGATGAGCTCGTAAGCCAGCTGAATGCGGTGACCGAGAGGAACTATTCTTGCGATTTTGTACATCCGTCCAAGTGCAATGGGCTCGACATCCTCCTTGCCCTTTCCTGGTCTTTCAAACACAAGATTGAAACCCCGATTAAGGGGTTCGCTGAGATAGCCCATGCACGGCAGAATATGGAAGCTGTCATTCTTTGGCTCGCATAAAATTGCAGTCGTTCTCTCGACTCGTTCAATCTCCCATTTAGGTGGTAGTAAGTTGTCGGAGTCGACGTCACCGTCACAATACTGGTAAGGAAACCACTCCGTCAGAATCGTATGGTCTCTCAATCTGCCGGTCCGAAAACGACAATTTGCTGCAGATTCGCCGGTGTGCGAATTGAAATACAAAGCATTTCGTCGGATTTCCAGATGATCTGGGGTTGTTGAGATGCCTAAGAGACGCTGTCGAAGAGAGATCGCTTCTTGAGCGCCTGCAGTTTTTGCTATCTCATCGCGAGCCTGTTGTAGTCCCGCACGATCCGAGAAGTAAGGATCAAGGAGGATAGGCGTCTCGACAGCTTTGCAAACTGCACTTACCGACTGGTCGATAGCCTTGAGTGACTTACTTATAGTAGCGTTTTCTGCGCTCAAAGGAGATCCTTGGGCTGAATGATCAGCTGAATGGATCACTGTATCTAAGCACTGCAGTCGATCAAGGAGTTCCCTTTGCGCGCTCTCCGACAATCTGCTAAACGTAGATCCGGGTGGGAAGGCTGTATGGTCTACCAATCCCTGGAGCTTTCTAGCCTTGAGGATCAAGGCTTCAACACTCACTGCAGTGACCCCCTCGGGTGGGTGCGTCTTCAACCACTCTGCGATTCTCATGCCTGTGGGATCTTCTGCTAACGAGACTTTCAGCATCAGGAAAGACGATGACTTTTTGACGAAACCCTCGTGTTGTAGAGGCCTCAATGGCTGAAGGACGATGCTCCTGGGATTACTGCGGGCAAGATCTGCATATTGCGGAGTTTCTACAACACTCATCAGTGGTCATAATCTTCGAAACCGAATAAGCTGTACCTGTAAGTTGGGAACTTTCCAGGAGCTCTCCATGAAGACTACGGGCGTTGATCTGGTGGTTTCTCTTGAGCGACTTACGAACGTGCTTAGTAAGAATGGTTGTGAAAGAATTACTCCCAGGTTCTGGCGTTCGAAGGCCCTTTGCAGAGGCACCAAGTATCTCAAATTTACCGCCTTCTTTATCTCCTTTCGAAGCAAGCGCAGCGCTACAGCAATCCAATATTGTTAGAACATCGCCGACGGCATCGTACAGCAGCTGCTGGGCTTTCCACCATGATAATGTGGGACCACCTTCTACGTTGCTGGGATTAGTGAGTCAATCATCTTCCTCAAAAGTGTCAAAATCATTGGCTTCAAGGCACCTACGCTGCCCATATACTTCTTCCCTTGTCGTCCACATCACCATGTCCTGCATAGTAGACAAGAACCAAGGTGTCAACTTGACTGGAGTAGTCGGCAATGAACGCAGATACCTGCTTGTTCAATTCTTGTTGAGCGCGATGGGATGGGATAAGGAATGTTAACGAAGAGTATCCAAAATCCTGTTCTAGAAGCTCGCGAAATGTATTGACTTCCTGTTCAGGGCTGATGTCATTTTCCTCCCAGTACAGAAGCAAAGCCGTAACGCTTGCATATTCCACTCCTTCGGAAAAGAATTTCTGGCTGTTTTCGTAAAACTGCTTGGAAAAGTCTATTTCTGCAGACATCCCAAAGTATCAGCCTTGAGGAAGTAAACGTCCAAAAAGAAGCGTTCATCATGGTATCGGTACATAAGCTGCGGGGTAGTTCCTGAAATGGCCTGCTTTTGCCTTATGCATCTCGCCTTACCAGGTAGCCTTGCAGGCTTCCGGTGACCCCAAGGCTTCGTAAAGATCTTCCCATTTCGCTACTTCCTTCAATTCTTTTGGAACTCTGTCTTAACAGTGACTAGTGAGCTCTTCATCTTCTGCCACCCTGAGGACCCGTTGGCAGAAACAATTCTATTCCCAGCATGTCTGCTTTGAGGTCTAGTACAGGCCGCGGGCGGACGAAATCTATGAATCAAGCGCTTGATAGCGATAGCGAGGGGTCTGACTCGGTAAGCAGCTACCAAGCTCCTTAGATAGCGTCAAGAGCAGGTCGTACTGATACATAGGAATTCAGGCCGATCAACGCTTCTCTAAGGCTGTACCTGGATCGTTCAAGTACCGCTCAAGGGTTACTGAATATCAGAACAGCAATATCGCGGTATGAGAAAGTCTGAGAACTATAGCGTAAGCCTGGTGCAAGACTTACGCCAGGCACAGTTTCCATTACCATCTCTCTATGCTGTCAATGAAGTGGTGTATCTGGTAGTTCCCGGGCAAAGCCAGCCGGCTGGACCGTACACGGTATCGGCGAGTATGGGCGATAAACAATACAAGATCAAGCGGGTGGATAATGGGCAGGAGCACCCGACTACTGTGACTGAGGAGAGATTGGTAGTGCGCGCCACGTAACGGATTATGTGAGCTACGCAGCACTGTCTTAAAAGTCAGAAAGACAGTACAAACTCCAGGGTAGTCAATAATGTAGGGTGTAATCTTTTATATCATCTTCTCGCTCAATTCGCATTCTGTCTAAATTGTATGCCCGATTATGTCTATTATCCACAGGTGCATCCATGGATTGTTGCTCAGGCTGCGTCGTCTTACGAAAGGTCCTTCTGTAATCAGGCTATCCTGAAGGGTCGCTCGCTCAATCAAGTACAGGTATAACTCTGGAGAGTAAACGGCTGCAAGCACCCTCACATATTCACAACCTCCGTACAGTAATGCGATTCTGGATAATGAAGCGATTGGTGAGAGATCGGCACTAGACTGCGCCTTGTCTTGGCCCACCAATTGCATGTATACACGTGTTATGTCCTCTGAGCCCAACTTGGCGTCGATAGCTGTGCCAACCACATGATGCAACGGGATTGTGAGGCGAAAATAGTCGAGATATATGAAAGTGCTCCGGCATAATCGAAGAATGGCATCCACCCTAGCTTTAGCATTGAGCAATGTGGCCTTGAATACCAAACTGGCTCAAGTCATCACCGAAATGTCTGAAAATGGCTCGAATATAGCCCCACCAGATGGAACGAGTGCCTCACACCCGGTGAGATTTATTCAGCGGCAGGCTCGTGAGTATTATTCTGCAATCAGATGCATTCGTCTTCACGCTGCTTCAATGTCAAGCGATCCTTTGCAACTGATTCTTTTGGTGCAAGTAAGATTATATACCAGCCATTCGTAGATCGAGGCGCTGTTTCATACATCATCCAAGCAAGAGTTAGTAGCCTATGTAATTTGATTGTAGTGATGACTTATATCTTGCTGTCGAGAGCCGCCGATCCGGTTACCCACGACTTTCGGCATTCATTGCTAGTGATAAGAACTTCGCCCTTTTCAGACGCTTTGGAGAATTACATGCACGCATTCTTCTGCATAAACAAGATCAGCTTATCGCAATGGAACAAAGGCTCCAAGAGCTGGATGCAGAGGAGCAAACACCATATCATTTGAACTCAAGGAGAGACGACAAGAATCTAGCCCGAAAAGCCTTACTAGCAGAGGTCGAGGCTAAATTGCCCGCTTACGGTATAGGGATCGTTCTGGACCTAATGAAGAAGCCTGATGTTGACGGAAAGATCAACAGATGAAACCCTGGAGATATACTGCCGGCAACTCGAGCGTGTAAGACCAAAACAGCGCAACATCGAAAGTGTCGCCAAATGGCTAGAAGGCAATAAGCCTTTGACGATGGCAGAGTCTTCCTTCCTCAATGATTGGGACGATCTCATAGCGCCCAGCGACCAGAACGATCAGGGAGGACTTGACGTAGTTGTGGCGGAAATTGGTGCTCTTCTCCATCGCTGGGGCCTACCTATGGTACGAAATCTTTCTTGAGATAAGTCTGAGTATAACCAAGTAACGATGCTCAAAGTTACTCACCAGTGCGGTCAGCTACCCACGCGTACCGGGATCAACGTCCCTCATTAATACCTTAGCTCATCTAGGACGATGCGAACAAAACAACAGACGACCATGTGATCATGTTTACCGCGTCTCGGGTTGTGCGACTTTCACGGTTTCTCACAATAATATTAGCGGTTGCCTTACTTTCAATTCCTATCATCGCTCTCTACAACACCAAGTCAATGCCTGCGAGACTTTGGGTTCTCACCTTATGTACTGCTGGCTTTTCATCAGTTCTTGCATTGTTCACCAAGTCCCGTAATTATGAGATATTCACTGCTACAGCAACGTAAGAGTGATGTTCTCCACACCACCCATTTGTGATGAACGACTAATATTGAAACAGTTTCTGTGCGGTAATGGTGGTTTTTATTGGCAATATCCCATGAACAAGCGGGCAGCAAGAAAATGGGCTCTGATTGTTCTTGGTTAAGCTTCATCGGAAGAACATGGGCTTCCTAAAAAAGTACGGAATCTTCGTTCCACATCATACCCCACGCTTTTGCGTCAAAATCAGCTTGACCTCTTCAAGACGTAGTCTGAAAGCAGCAATGGCTACTGCACCTCCTTTTATAATTGAAGCGTGATCAGAGCCGAGACCGGAATCAGTGCTGATCTTTTGGAGTAAATTAGAGGCCACATCGAATGCTGTTCGCCCTGGAGCAATGGGAAAGCGACGACAACATTGAGCCTCGCTATCAGCACCATAGCTCAACAAAGCGGCAACACCCTCGTAATCACCAAAATACGCGGCTCGATGAAGGGGCGTCCAACCAAATCCGTCCACTAGATTCAAGTGAGATGAGCTACCGAAAACCGGATACGTTTCCAGAAGATGAGCGGCAATACTGTCCAACGAACTGGGTCCAGAGACTGCAATGTGGAGTGCGCCGATCTTAGAAGCGCCTTCACCATTTCGTAGAAATGTGTTTGCGCCCGCTTCAACAAGGAATCTTATGGCAGACCTCCGACGATTCAGTATAGCCAGGGCCAATGGGGTATATCCATCCTGGTCCCAAGTCTCAATATCAGCGCCGCTGTGAAGCAAGAGCACCAAGACTGTAGCTGCATTGAACGTTGCTGCCAGATGGACAGCGGAGGCTCCCTTGGCGTTCTGTCTGTTGATGTCAAGATTCCCATGTCGCAGTATCATTTTGCACAATGTAGCGTTATCCTCAACTGATAGGTAGTGTAATGCGTTCCAACCCGAGTCATCTGTATCATTGATATCGGTAGTCATTTTCATTGCAAGTTCCATTCTCTGAGGATTATTCTGTCGCCTTAAGCTTGTGGCGGCGACCAAGGTCACTGCATTCTTGCCATCTGAAGTGACCCTTTCAGCACTACCACTTGCTGCTAGAATACCCTGAAGCATGTATATATCTTGATCTGGATCTCCCAAAGCAGCCATTAAAACCGACTGTCCCTGTTTATTTCGACGGCAAAGGTCGAAAGCGAAAGCTTGAAGAGTATGGATTGTATCATTGAATGCGTGAACGTGGTTTGCACCGTGTATGATGTACCGGAGGAATGGTAGAGAGAGCTGACCTAGGTAGTGGGGCACATCTGATGATTCTAAGAGATCTATCCGGAGAGAACTCGGCGTACGTTTCCAAAAGGCATCGACAATCTCAGGCATATGCCAGGCAACAGCTAGCTCAAGCGGTGTAAAACCAGGATGCTGGTGACTTGGATAATCATTTTCTGGTGCTCGGTTGGGAGACCAGCGCTGGTATGCATTCGCACCAAGCTCGACTAGTATTGTGACTAGAGCGAGATTCCGCGCGCCAACGGCCCAGTGGAGGGGTGATCCAGCAAGTTGAAGGCAGTGCTCTGGAAATATGATCGGATCACTGCCAGGCGGTGGCATTACGTTGACCAAATCTTTGCAGATACCATTTGCGTTCTCTATATCACCACCGGATCCAAGGACCAACAAAACAGCCAATCGTCGGGCTTCGTCTTGGTCGAACATTATTAACCAGTGTAGAGGTGAGATTTTGTCACTTGTAAATGGTAGCTGCGGACAGTGCACGGATAGGAGCTCTGTAGCGACAAAGTTTCCATATTCGCAAGCTTTCAGTAGAGCAGACCTAAGTTCTGCTTCACTCCACCTCTCATTGGAAATGAGTGTATGGATTAGGGTAGGGTTCCCAACTTCTGCAGCCAAATTTAGGAGATTTTCTCGTCTCAAAATCACACCATGGGGGTCCGAACTGACACACGGCTGGTGACAGTCAGATCGATGGGACAGGCAGTCCAGAAGACCAAGACCCAATAATGTGAACTGTACAGTATCGCATTTCCATGTTCGTTTTTCGGTAATCTTGGCCAAGCTCTTTTGATGTAAGCGGAGGCGAGTCGAGAAGTAGAGCGGGCTCGACATCAATGGTTCAACCTCGTAATCAACCTCGGTAGCAAAATCGAGCTTCATCAATGACTGATCGTTACATGCTATTTCCAATCGTCGCCGCACGGATGCGGCGATTGGATCTACAGTTGCAGCCTTCCGCAGATGACATAGTACCTCCCTCGCGTCTGGCTCCACTCCAAAGCCAGTCTGGTAACACAAGCTCAATTGGAAGTGAGCGTCAGCAGCCTCGACTTCCGCGTAACAACTCTTTGTCTGCGTCATCAAATCCTGAAAAATGGCAGATTGAACGCTCCATGGCGGGAAGGCGGCAGTCGCAAACACCTGATCGTAAGCTTCGCGTAAATCTCTAAATTTTTATAAATGACGTACCTGGAAGACGTTGAAGCTTTGTCGGCGGAATTCTGTTGCCGTTGGGGCTGGCTCCCTTTGAAGTAGTAAAGATAGGCCCTTGACTTCGCTAGGGGATTCTGTCAAGGCAGATGGCTTTGCCGTTGTAAGCTTGAAAATTGGCTTCTCCCTTGCCCTTACTATTCTTTCGGACTCCTCGAATACATTGATAACAGGGGCTGATTTTGGGGCTGATAGGAAAGCGCCGCTTGATCTTTGCTGTTTACGAGCTTTCCTGTCCATAGGCGCCTTTGTTCTGACCATAGGGAGCTTCAAGCCATTGGGGTGAGGTCCATCACCGTCTTTGGAAAGTGGGAGGCTGCGAATCCGAGGATACACAGGTTTTGGTCTAGTCTTACTGCATAACAAAGTTGAACATATGTGCAGCAACTAGAAGGGTTGGCAACGTACCTGATCCCATTAGCTAACTTTTCTACAAGCGTGTCAATATCTGCCCGCAAAGCTGCTTGATCCCTTAACGTTGCTTCGAATGTTTCCATAACTGTCTTCTGGACAATTGTCTGTCCAAGATCTCGGAAGCGATTCTCGCAAAACAGCCGAGCCCTATTTAAGAGGCCATCTTTCTCGATCTCGCAGATACGATCTAAGAATCGCAATTCGGATTCACCCTCCAGCAGCCATTCAGATTCACAATAGTCGTCTCCGTTGTTCATGACCTCCCAGATCAAAAGGCCAATTGAGTAAATGTCGGCCTTGTAATACCCCTTCTTTGTCTGAGCTGCCTTATAAATTGGGATACCTAGTCGACCTGCGTGTTCAGGAGCCTTATATCTGGAGGTGCCTTTGTATGATACAGGGCCCTCCTCAAAGTCATCCTCGAATATAGAGGCTCCGAAGTCTGCAAGCTTAGCAACCTGTGATCGCTCGCCAGCGCAATTAAATATCAATACGTTGTCGGGCTTGAGATCTCCATGAACAATCCTAGTATGATGGAGGGCCTGGAGTCCCATAGCAACATCCAGAGCCAATTGCCGGCATTCATCGACAGGTGGCGTGATCCTCTGCAGGTACTGGGCGAGGGTGCCATGATCGGAGTAATCTACCACGAGATACGGGTGGACCCCTTTTTCTGGGCCAGTAGACCAACCGTAAGCCAGTGGCTCTAATAAGCACTCATGGTATCTGAATGGTGGATGGGTAAGGACACGAAGTTCTCTCATTATCCCATCATAGAATTTGGCTGTCTCTGGACCTGGGACACTGGGTAGCCGCAAATATTTGACGGCAACCAGCTGCGGCTCCGAAGTCTCATCCCTTTTTATATAAACCTCACAGTTAACCTTGAAACTAGCTCCAACTCCAAGGTGACTATAAAACTTTAATTCATGGGAGTGTATAAGCGGCAGGCTTCTCCCTGCAGCGGCTAATATGGAACTGATTTTCACATTGTCAGATTGTCCCTCGTGTGCCGAAATGAAGGCTTCCTCCGAAATGTTGCAATCCTTAAAGCGAGAATCCCAAAGGGAATGCAAGGAGAGTATAGAGGACATCTATACGAGGACACCTATCCGAGAAGTAGTAAGTCAGTCAAGCCAGCCGACTTCCTACTCTTAGTACGCCAGAGATAGCCTGTAAGGTAGGGTTCGAAGACCGGAGTTTTATTAAATGCGACGAGTTTACAAGCTAGTCTTTTCACTTAGGCTAGTAATATTAGGTAGTAGCTCGACTAGGTCGTATAAGAAATATTAGGATTTAGGCTAGGTTAACCTTAGTAACTACTAATTAGAGAGCCTTAATAGACTAGTAGAGATTTCTTATAATAATTATTCTATTTATATAACTATATCTATCTATTATTTATTATAATACTATTATATTATATCTAAATTATATATAGATAATTTATAAGTATTATATATTTTATTAGATTATAAGCCTAGGTTTTATATAACTTTAAAGATTATATAAATTATATAATAAGCTTTTTACTAAGACTTAAAGTAGTTTTAAAAGAAGTATTTCTAGAACTATTTATAATAGATATTATTATATCTTACTATTATAAAATTTAGAAGTTTAAAGGTACTAAGAATTATAAGTTATAAGAGATTATTATATATATATTACTTATAATTAATAGTATACTTAAAGTTATTAAACTAGAATATAAACTACTAATTAAGAAGGTAGATAAAGATAAATAGGAAAAGTATATTAATTTAAAGAAGTAAGTACTTACTACTATTTATATTACTATATTACTATTAGCTTATAATATAATTAAAAATCTAGTAATAGTAAAAGAAATATAAGTTAAATTAAAGTTATTATATAAGATAGACTCTTATACTACTAAAAAAGTAATATACTTTACTTTATATAAGTCTTATTTAAATTAATTTAAAGACCCTTATATCTATCTTACTAAATTTAAGAAGTATATAAATAAGCTTTTATAAATAGAGACTCTACTAGAAATAGATTTCTTAATAGTAGTCTTTAAAAGAGGTTTACTAGATTATATAAAGGAAGTAGTTTATATCCTTACTAAGATTATATAATCTAAGTATATTATTATATTATTATTTAATAGATTTATACTTTTAAAGACTAAAGAATCTAAGGTATTTACTAATTATTTTAGTAAATAGTTAAAATAAGGCTAATATTAAAATAAGCCTAGTAATAAAAGCTAGAGTAATAATAATAATTAATATATATTTATAACTACTAGTATAATATAAAAGACTACTAGTATACTAATTTAAAGAATATACTAGAAGGATTTATTCCTAAAATAAAGAAAGAGTTAGAGGTATAAAGTAAATAATACTATTAAGATAAATATCCTAGTTATTAATAAAGTAGATAAAGTCTAGATAAATAAAAATAGGATAAATCTTATAAGACTTACTATATAATACTATAAATCTTATTCTAATATTACTAAGTACTATAATTATATTAATAAGAACTACTAGCTCTAGTAGTACTAGCCTTATAATACTAGTCCTTAATAGCCTTCTACTTCCTACTATCTTATCCCTACTATTAGATAAATAGCTATTATAACTACTAGTCTATTAGCTATTAAAGTAAAATAATAAGGTATTAAAGCCCTTATTACTAGAAATACTATACCTAGATATATTTACCTAGTCCCTTCTATTTACCTAGTCCCTTCTATTTACCTAGTCCCTTCTATTTACCTAGTCCCTTACTATTACCTTTACTACTACTTCTTTAAAGTAAAAGGTAATATATCCCTACTTATATTTCTACCTTACTAGTAGTATATAATTAATAAGCTAGCTTCTAATCTAGTACTTCTTAATTAAGTAATCTATTAATTATATAAGATTAATTTATTTATTAAAAGTAGTAGCCCTACTACTAATAAGCTTATATTAAATTCTTAGAAAGTACTTAAGTTCTTTACTATATATTACTTATAACTAGAAGACTTACCTTCTAATTCTAAGGATAATAATATACTAGAATTATCTATTATATCTACTATCTTATAATATACTAGATAAGTATTATTACCTACTACTATAATATACTTCCTACCTAAGTAGGTAGTTAATAAATATAATTTTAGTATTAATATCTAAGTCTAGCGAGTCGAGTTAAAGAGAGTAAATATTATTCTAGTAAGCTTTAAACTTATACTACTACTATCTAAGACTTTAATACTAGTACTAAGTATAACTACTACTATCTTCTTAGAGGTCTAGTAAATTAAAATAGCTAGTATTATTACCTAAGCTATATATATATTTAATTAGATATAACTAGGTAATTTATAGTCTATTATAATAGATCTTTAATAAGGACCTTATTTATCTACCTCTACTTCTACCTTTAAGCCCTAAGATATAAGATATTTTAATTCTAACTTATAAGTAATACTTATAAAAGTAAAAGATAATTATAATATCTATTATAATATCTATTATAATATCTTTAGTTTTACTAACTATCTCTAAGTTAAAGTAGTTAATATAAATCCTATTATCTTAAGGTAGAATATAGATTCCTATTTACTTAGTACTACTAATAAATAGTATACTAATTAGCTTAATAAACTTAGCTACTCTAGCTTATATAATAATTCTAATAGTATTAGTTAATAGTATAAGAGTCTTAAAGTAAGATTCTATAACTTATTAGATAAGTTATTATCTTTACTTAAATTAGTATACTATATAATTAAAGATATAAGAAATTATTATAACCTAGCTAATTATATTAATATAATTATTCTTAATAGTAAAAATACTAGCTTTATCTTTATAAAGGATATATAAATTAGATTAGTATATAAATATATAGATCGTAAGCTAAGATAGAATCTACCTTATCTAATTAAAAGGTCTACTATTAATAGCCTTCTTATTAAGCTCTACTATTAGAAAGATATCTAGTTTAATATATATAAGAAGCCTTTTATAAATATAATAAGGTCCTTATTATAAGTAAATAAGTAATAGTTATAAGATAGTAAATAAGGTTAATAGAATTCTAATTTTAATTATCCTTCTTTTAACTTAAATCTATATTAGTAGAATAGCTAATATAGTAATAATTTTAGACCTTATAATAACTTATTAAATCCTTATAAAAATAAGCTATTTAATAATTCTTTCTATAACTTATAAAATTATAATAATAATAATTAATTATAGTTATAAAATATCTAAGTAAGGATTTTACCTAGAGATTACTAATAGTTATAAATTACTAGTAGAAATATAAATATAATAGCTAGGATATCTTTATAGAATAATAGTAATAATAAAAATCCCTACTATAAGCTATCTTTTTAGAATAAGCCTTTCTAGGTAAATACTCCGCGTTTATATAATAACTAGATATACTAAGTAACTACTAAGAATAAGAAAGAAGATAATAATAAGGTCTTTAATAAGTAGGAATAGTATAATACTTATAAGGAGGGATACTATTAAAGTATTAACTAGTCTTAAGTAGATTAATAGCTAGATTAAGACTAGTCTCTACTACTATTAATAAATTAAGTATTAATAATATAATATAATACTATCCTATAGGGATAAATGAACTGTGACCGCATTTCATTTAAATGGTACTAAAAATTTAATCGCATTTCATTTGATTTTCTATTTCTAAATGAAATGCGGCTCGAACCCTAACCGATTTCTAGGAA